>Ga0157376_10001421_pt1 | contig 15741 bp, 16 predicted proteins | sample M45metaG_FD_121801 | JGI IMG/M metagenome (GOLD analysis project Ga0157376, IMG submission 121801) | Miscanthus rhizosphere microbial communities from Kellogg Biological Station, Michigan, USA - M4-5 metaG | ecosystem: Host-associated > Plants > Roots > Rhizosphere > Soil | place: USA: Michigan... | reverse complement strand
GTGGTAGGTGAAGGGCGCCGCATCGCTCACCCCCTTGACGCAATCGGCCCAGAGCGCCGCGGTTTGGAGATTTTCGGATCCCATGATCCGGCTGAGTTCCTTTTCGGCGGGAGTGCCGACGAGCAACGCATCCGCAATCGCACCGATGGTCTGATGGCCCTCCGGACCCCAGGCTACGGCGGTCTTGGCGCTCAGCGCGCCGAGTAAGAGAACGCCGAGGACAAGCCATTCCCGGGCATTGCTTCGCATAGCCGCCCTCATCGCTCTGGGCTTAGGGTGCTGGCGTGCACGCCAGGGAATTCTTCGGCGTAAATCCTCCCCCGCACGCCAGATCCTGATTGAGCTGGATTAGCAGCGCCGCATTGGCGCGCACTGTCCCCTCCAGGCGATCCGCCTGGTGCTGGGCGAGCTCCAAGTCGCCCTTTTCCACCGCTTCGGTCAGCCCCGGCAACTCCAGATGCGCATAGGTCTGGCGGCAGGCATATATAAGGTGCTTGTACCACGGCCGGTCGGGAATGCCTTCCGGTGCGAGAAAGTTGCGCTCTACGCCCATGGCGCCCCGGTTGAGCTGATCGGCAAGCAGCGGATCCAGCCTGCCTGATTGCAGGGCCACGGCCTTGGTGGCCTCGAGCGCCTGACCGGCCTGCGCGAAGCTGTCGATGGCGGAGCGGAGTGATGCCACATCCAGCATGTGCACGGCCTGTTTCTGAGCCAACGTGTCGAGGTAACCGCGCACGTAGGCCCCGTAACTCGAGAAATCAAACGGGATGAGATCAGCATTGGCGAGCCGCAGTGCTAGCACGCCCCACAGCTTCGCCATCAAAGTCTGGTAGCGATAGCCCGGGTCACCGAAATGGTTCATCCAGTAGAAATTGTCGTACGCCGAATGATAGACACCGTAAGGGCCCTCGAAAGTCAGATCGATACTCGGCACGCCGACATGATCAAGCAGCGCGGCATAATCCGAGCCACTCCCCAACCGTGTCTCGGGCAGATTGAAATCCGTAAGGTGCTCCTGATCATCAGCGTCCTTGAGCTCTTTCGCCCGCGATAGCTGCCACGCCTCGTAGAGAGTCTTGCCCGATGGATCGAGCACGGATTTGCTCGCCTCGACCAGGAGCGGTGCCAGCGAGCCGGTGCTCTGGCCCTGAAAATTGGGGCCTGTGGCGGCCATGTCTACGTTGAGGTAGGCCACGGCTTTTTGCCGCAGCTCCTGATCGAACTGCTCGCTCCATTCCGCTGAGCCCGCGAAACTGGTCTCTTCCCCATCCCAACTCAGGAACATGATCGTGCGCCGCGGACGAATCCCCTGCTTGAGAAGCTGCCCGAGGCCGCGGGTCATTTCCATCAGGGAAGCCGTGCCGCTGCTCGGATCCGACCCTCCGAACACCCAGGCGTCGCGATGGTTTCCCGCCAGCACCCATTGGTCCGGATAGTCGCGGCCACGGATACGGCCCTCGACCACGTAGTTGGGCTTGAGCGACTCCTTCATCTGAATCTTCAGGTGCGCTCGTACCCGTCCGCCACCCAGGTGATATTTGAAGGGCAGCCCGCCTTGCCAGGCGGGCGGAGCCTCGGGCCCATCCATCTGCTCCATGAGGGGCTTGGCGTCCTGCCAGGAAATCGGCAACGCCATGATCTTGGGCACCGGCAAGGCCGCGGCCACCGGGATGTGCCGCGCACCGGGCAACGAGGGCCAACCCGGAGTGGTGGGATCGCCCGCCTGTTGAAAGTCATATTCGATGGCGCCGCGCTGCAGATGCGATTCGGGACCCCAAGGTCCGTCGGGAAATACTTTCCCCTTCCCATAACCGTCTTCGGCCGGATCGCTGTAGATCAGCATGGCCGCAACGCCCTCCTTCTCCGCGGTGAGCGCCTTGAATCCCCGATAGCTGTAAGGATTGGAGTAACGGACCAGAACGATCTTCCCCTTGACGTCGATCCCACGCTCGCGCAACAACGCGAAGTCCTCAGGATTCCCGCTGTGGGCGTAAATTACCGGCGCGGTGATGTCGCCCGATCGGGACATGCCCATCCAGGCCGAACTGATATGGGGATTCTTGGTGTCCGGATCAGCCTCATAAGCCGCCTCGCGCAATGAGGCGCGATAAGGGACCGGCGCGACCATTTCAAGTAGGGTCTCCTCGGGATCCGAGCTGAACACGTCGTAGCGCCGAATGACAATGTCCTCCAGCCCCTGTTTCTTCCACTCATCGGCAATGTAGCGGGCCAGATAGTTGTTGCGCTCGGACCCGGCCGGGTGGGGTTCGGCCGTAAAAATCCGGTGCTGACGCTTGGTTTCAGCGGGTGTCGGAATCGCTTTGAACTGTGTTTCGATGGCAGCCTGCTTGGCGCTCGATTGCATCGTGTACCCCTGCAGAGCATCCGCTGAGGCGGTGTGTGCCGGCCACGGGGCCATGCTGATTGCGCAAAGCACCGGCTGTAGAGTTCGTAAGACGATTCTGGCGTGCATTAAACATTTCCCCCCGATCCGAAATTCCAACAGCGTCGCCCCGGTATCTGCGCGAAGTCCGATGCCCATAATAAGAGAGAGCGGCATTTGTATGCATATTCAGTGGCTTGCCCCTCTACACACGGTAGGCAACCGCAGCGGGAGCCCACCCGGGGGTGATCTATTCTCAATTGATATGTCGACCTACCCATCTGTCATTGGTTGGCCGCCCCGAATACCCCAATATCGACGTATCAGGACCAATCTGAAAATGCCAAGGAGTTGAGCAATGAGTGCCGCCGAAGTCATTCATACCAGCGATGCCGGGTTCGAGCGCGATGTACTCAAGGCAGAGCAGCCCGTCCTGGTGGATTTCTGGGCTGAATGGTGCGGCCCATGCCGCGCGATCGGACCTCTGATCGACGAGATCGCCCAGGAGCGCAAGGATTCGCTGCGAGTGGTCAAAGTCAACATCGACAATCACCCCTCCATAGCCCAGAAACTGGGCATTCGTGGCATTCCGACACTCATGCTCTACAAGCGCGGTCAGGTTCTTGCTCAGCAGGTGGGTGCCCTGGGCAAGGCGGATTTGGCGACGTTTGTGAGCCGAGCCGGTTAATCAGTCACCGCCTTTCACTATGTCGCGGTAAGGCCACTCCCGACCGCTCGTTGAGATCGTAGGGGTGCAAGCACCGCCGAGCCATTCCGTGCGCGTTAGACCCTTCGCTGAGCGCAGCGACTACGAGCGCATGATCGACTACTTCCTCGATGCCGACGACGCGCGGCTTCTGGCCATGGGCGTCGATCGACGCAAGCTACCGGCTCGAAGCACCTGGGTTGAGTCGGCCATGGCCGATCACCTCCGGCCTGAGGCGCAAAAGGACCGCTTCTATCTGGGCTGGATCTATGAGGACGAAATGATTGGGCACTCCAGCATCAACCAAATCATGATGGGCGAGGAGGCGCACATCCATCTGCACCTCTGGAGCGGCGACCATCGGAAAGCCGGGCTAGGAACGCAATACTTCAAGGCCTCGGCCGCCGAATTCATCCGGATGTTCGGATTGAAGCGCCTCTACTGCGAGCCGTATGCCGAAAACCCAGCGCCCAATCGAGTACTGCTCAAGTGCGGCTTTCGGCTCCTCAAGAGATATCGAACCGTACCCGGTGCTATCAACTTCGAGCAGGACGTCAATCAGTACGTTTGGGAGCCCACTGTAGATACACTTCGCATTTAAGCGACCAAGGACTCACTGAGCATGACGTCATGGAAAGTCCAGACAAAGTTCCATTGACTAGATCCCTCCGCGGGCGGCTTTGGTTGGCCTATCTTGCAGGGCTCGCGACTCTTCCGCTTGCAGCCATGGTGGCCGCCTATTTCGGGGTCTTTCCCATCGATGCAGTGTCGCGTCCACCGGGCCTGGAAACCGCGATTGGCCAACGTGCTTTGTCAGCGGCGCTGGCATCCCGAAGCAGAGGCCTTTCCAACCCCGTACAGCCTGGTGATGAGCGCGCGTTGCTGGCCGGCATGTGATTGTTCCGTCGTGATTGCGCCGGGTGTCATGGTGATGTTCACGGCGACAGTCCCTGGGGTGCCCATGATTTTTATCCGCGGGTACCGCAATTCTGGAGCAATCCCATCGCGCTCACCCCGGCGGAAGCTTACGTCGCAATCCACTACGGAATCCGGTACTCGGGCATGGCAGCTTGGCACGGCTTGCTGGCGGATGATGAAATTTGGCAAGCCGCTAATTTCGTGAGCGCCATGCATCATCTGCCGGCCTCAGTGGATCGCGAGTGGCGCAATCCATCGACCGAGCCCTAATGATATCGCGCGCCGATATGCACCGGGCATTGCGCTTAGATGGTCACTACGATCTTGCCGATCTGCTGGTTCGATTCCAAATATCGGTTGGCGTCGACGATCTCACTCAACGGAAACGTCCGGGCGATGACAGGTCTTAGTTGTCTTCCCGCCAGCCCCTGCAGAATCACGTCCCGGTAGCGCGTGAATCGATCGGGCTTGTTCCAGATTGCGGATGCGACCCAGCCGCGCAACGACAATCCCTTGAGCGCGGCACCCCAGTGCGGATACGGAGTGGGTTGGCCACTTAAGCCCCCGTATTGAATAATGATGCCTTCCACTGCGGCGCACTGCGCGAGCAGCTCCACCTCCGGTCCGCCGACAGGGTCGAAAATGATCCGGGCTCCCTTGCCGTTGGTGAGTTGCTGGACTTCCTTCACCAAGTCGGACTCGCCGGTCGCAATCACATGCTGCGCGCCCTGCGCCTTGAGGCTTGGTGCTTTGGCACTCGTGCGAGTCAGCGCCACAGAAATCGCGCCCGCCCAGTTGGCCAGTTGGATAGCCGCAAGCCCGACGCTGCTTGAGGCGGCTCTAATTAGAACCACATCGCCGACCGTTGCGTGCGCGGCCTCATAGATCGCGAAAGCCGTGAAATACTGCATCCAGATGGAGGCCGCCTCGATGACGCTGAGGCCTGGAGGAGGTGCCACCAAACTGCGAGCCGGCACTATGGCTTGATCGGCCCACAAACCGTACTCGCCGATCCGATACGTGGGCATCACGCAAACGCGATCGCCCGGCACATGGTCGTGCACCTCAGGTCCGATTGCTTCGATGATCCCGACGCCTTCGTAGCCGATGAGGGAAGGGAGCCTTGGTGCCTTCATGTAGGCACCCGCGCGAAACATCGCCTCGGCCCGATTTAGACCTACGGCCTCAACGCGCAGACGCACTTCGCCTTCGCCAGGATCGGCCACCTGGAGTTCATCGATCCGCAGTTGGTCCGGACCACCGTGCTCGTGGAACCGAACCACCCTACTCATGGCGCTAATCCCGCGCCGCTGCGACGCAACCGGAGTATTAAGGTCTACTTCGCCTTGTCCTTGGCAATTTTCTGGACGGTCTTGAGCGCCTCTTCCACATTGTCCGTGGGTTTCATGTTACCGATGGTGGCGACAATCTTGCCGTCCGGCGTCACGACGAATGTGGTCCGCTCGGCGAAGCCGTGATCGATCATGACCCCGCGGGAGTCCGGTACTGGCGACGGGGCGTGTTGCACTTTCAATTTATAGGAGTCGGCGATTTTCCCGTCAGCGTCGGAAGCCACGGCAATCTTGCCGGCACAGTACTTGGGGTCCGCCGAGAAATCGTTCAAACGCGAAATGCTGTCGAGCGACACGCCAATGATCGTCGCACCGGCCGCATCGAAATCGCCCCGGCGCTCAGAGAAGGTGTGCGCCTGAATGTTGCAGCCCTCGGTAAAAGCCGAGGGATAGAAATACACTACCACCGGTCCCTTCTTCAGGGCATCGGCCAGTGAGTAATTGAAGCTCTTGCCTGCCAAGGACGCTTGGGCCGTAAACTCCGGAGCGGAGTCGCCGGCCTTGAGCGCCGCCAGGGCGGGCGCGGCCAGAGCCAGGGACAGCAGGGTTGCAATGAGATTGCGCCGCATTGGAGAACTCCTTAGGAAATTTCCAGGTTCGGGGGTTCTTGTGTTCGGGAGCTGCAGGGCCGCACGACCCGCTTCGCCCGCCTTTCGGTCAACGGCTATCACACTAGCACTACCGGCCATGCGGTGCTCGGGAGATATAATTACCGCCATCCCAAGGCTGCCCGATGCAGCTCCTGCCGACCCGAAGGTGCAGTGGATTTAGGCGAGGTGCACATGAAGAACTTGTTGGCGGCATTGTGGGGACTAACCGCGTGTGCTTGGGTCTCCCTGACACTTGCCGGAGCGCCGGATCAAGCTGCCGTTCCTTCGACCATGCGCGCAGCGGCCCTCGACCGTGGGGGCAATTCGGAAGTGCTCTCATTGCACGTCCTGCCGGTGCCGGGGATCGGCCCTAACGATTTGTTAATTGCCGTGGACACCGCTGGCGTCGCGAGCTGGGATGCCGCCATCCGTCAGGATCCCAATATTTACGGCAGCCATCGACAGCTACCGCTAATTCTCGGTACCGATGGCGCGGGCCTGGTCGCCGCCGTTGGATCTGCGGTTCAGGGCTACAAAGTCGGCGACAAGGTGTATGCCTACAGTTTTGACAATCCGAAGGGTGGCTTCTACGCCGAATACGTCGCAGTCGCCGCGAGCCATGTCGGGCACGTGCCCGCAAGCCTTTCGCTCAAGGAAGCCGGCGCTATCGGCACGACCGCGCTGACGGCGGTGCAAGGGATAGACGATGCGCTGCACCTCAAACCCGGCGACACGATAATCATCCACGGAGCATCCGGGGGCGTAGGAACGCTCGCGGTCCAGTTCGCCAAGTGGCGCGGCACTCGGGTGCTGGCGATCGTGTCGGGTGAGGACGGTGCCCAACTGGCCAAGGATGAGGGCGCCGATGCTGTGGTCGATGGCCGGCAGGGCGATATCGCTTCTGCGGCGCGGACCTTTGCACCCCACGGCGTTGATGCCGTGCTGGCGCTCGCCGGAGGCGAGGCACTCGAACGCTGCATCGATGCGCTGCGCGATGGCGGTCTGGTCGCCTACCCGAGCGGGGTGGAGCCGGTGCCGAAACCGCGGAGTGGCGTTCGCATCATCCGCTACGATGCAATACCTGGGCCCAGCGAGTTTGACCGGCTCAACGTGGCCATCGAGGCTGCAAAACTCAAAGTACCCATTGCCGCCGAATATCCCCTCGCCGAAGCTGCCAAGGCGCACGAGCGTCTGGCGGCTGGGCACGTGCTGGGCAAGGTTATTCTGCGTATCCATTAGAGCTGCCGTTTGCTTTCAGACAGGAGAGGTATACCTATGAGATCCACTTTCACCCCTGCCCTAGTGCTGACGCTGTTGGCCTCCTCAGCGCTGCTGGCCGGTGAGGCTGTGCCTAATTACATCCAAGCCGCCGTGGCGGATCCCTCACGCCCCAGCGCCGACACGCAGCGCGATGCGGAGCGCAAACCCGCCGAGTCGATGGCCTTTGCGGGCGTCAAGCCGCAAACCGTGGTGATTGAACTCATCCCGGGCGGTGGCTATTACACCCGGCTCCTGAGCAAGGCGGTGGGCCCTAAGGGGAAGTTGTACGCGCTGGTCTCAGCGCCGCGCCCGGACGCGCCGGCCGGAACGCCCGATCGCTCCGTTCCCATCAAGGCGCTGGCCGCGGAGACGGGTTACCAGAACATTACAGTGCAGGTGCAACCGATCAAGGCGTTGGAACTGCCGACGCAGGCTGACCTTGTGTGGACCTCAAACAACTACCACGACGTGCACAATGTGCCGGGAATCGATGTGCTCGCTTTCAACAAGTCTGTATTCGCTGCGCTCAAGCCCGGTGGCACCTACCTGGTCATCGATCATGAGGCTGCCGCTGATGCGCCGGCCGATGTGACATCGAGCCTGCACCGGATCCGCTCGGCCACCGTGATCGAAGAGGTGACCGCAGCCGGATTTGTACTCGAGGCGAAAAGCGACGTACTGCACAACGCCGCCGATAACCATGCCATGAAGATTTTTGACCCGTCTGTCCAGGGGAAGACGGATCAGTTCATGCTCAGGTTCAAGAAACCTTCGAAATAACCGGGTGGGTGGCGGCCACGTTCATTTGCGGGCCTTGAATATTCGCAGCTGCACGTTGAAGCGATTGGCCAGTTCCTGATCGCGATCAATCGCCTCGTTGTGGAGCCGCACCTGCAGCGCACTGAGCGCCTCGGCGTCGGCGTCTTTGGCGACGCTCTTGAACTGCACGGTTGTCTGGTACGCGGTGGTGTCCAGGCAGCGGGTGTAAATGTTCGTGGCTTCATCGAACGCCTGGACGGTCTCGTGCGCGGCCACCATCTGTTCGCGTGTGGCGCTCTTCCCATCGGGCACCTTGACCGGTGCCGTTGGCGCACCGCAGGCCTCAAAGGCTGCACGCGCCATCTTGAGCATGTCGGATTCCTGGCTCCCGGTGGCTGCGGCCACCTCCGCACCCGGGCTCACCGTGTGAGGAACGGCATCCGCTGTAGCTGGAGACAAAGCCGGAGCAGACCTGTGCCGGGACACCGCGAAGGCCAAGGCCAGAACTGCGGCCGCAAGGATGGCTGCCAGCCACCAACGTTGTTTGCGATCAAGTGTCATGACCCGATTCTCTCATCGCCAACGCTTTCAAAAAGTGCCACCAGATCCCGAGCTGCACAATCGCTACGCTCTTGAGGCTACTAGGGACTTGCCATCGACAAGCTGGGCTGCGCCTTCAACCACCACTTCCTATTACATATTATTGCTATTTGTACTTCATTATAATATAAATAACTCACTGTTTTTGTGAAAGATTCTTTCCAATGGATGCCATCGCCAATCCGTACCTGGCGGCCGCCGGCGCCCGCCCCCATACCCTTGCCGGTCGCGAGTCGCTGCGTGAGACCCTGCGCATCGCCGTTGAAAGAACTCGCCGCCGCCTGACCACCAAGGGGGCCATGGTGGTGGGACTGCGCGGTACCGGCAAAACGGTGCTGCTCGAGAAGTGTGGGGATGAAGCAGAGGCCGCCGGCGTGCAGGTCGTGCGAATAGATACGCCTGCTGGGCGCTCACTACCGTCCCTGCTCGCGCCCGAATTGCGCCTCGCACTGCTGCGAATGTCGCGGGACGCCAGGAGCTCACAATCCGCGCAACGCGGATTGCGTGCACTGGCGGGATTTGCAGCATCGCTTCGAAGAGGATATCCGGACATCGAAGTGGGCATTGATGCCGACCCGGAATCAGGACTGGCCGATAGCGGTGAACTCGAAAGCGCAACGCAGGCGCTGTTGCAGTCAGTGAGCGAAGCGGCACAAGGCGGAGGATCTGCACTCGCGCTGTTCATCGACGACTTGCACGACATGGCCCCAGGAGAGTTGGGCGCTTTGCTCACGGCCCTTCGTCGCTGCGTGCAACTGCGGCTGCCGATCACACTGATAGGCGCTGGCCTTCCGCAATTGATGGGTCACATCCACTCTGCCAGGCCGACAGCGGAACAGCTGTTCGAATTCACCGAGATCGGGAATCTGACGCCGGCGGATGCGGCACGGGCCATTTCTGAGCCGGCAGCCGAGCTCGGCGTGCACTTTGATGAAGAGGCGCTGCGCCACATAGTCGCTGCAACGCACGGCAATCCGTACTTTCTCCAGGAACTCGCCAAGCAGACCTGGAACACAGCCGAGCGCTCGCCTATTACACAGCAAGACAGCCGCAATGCGGCCCCTTACGCGATTGCGGCGCTCGATGAGAATTTCTTTCGGGTCGGCTTCAATCGCCTCTCGCCGACAGAAAAAAAATACTTGCGCGCCATGGCGGAACTTGGGGCCGGACCGCACCGCTCAGGGGACATCGCATCGGTGTTGTCTCGCCCCGTGAGCGCCCTGGGGCCGATCAGGGCTCAGCTGATTGGCAAGAGCATGATTTGGAGCCCGAGGCACGGCGATACGTGCTTCGCGGCCCCAAGGTTCGATGAGTTCCTGCGCCGCAGCTGGCCGGGGGAGTCCTGGCGGCACTAGCACATCGGCAACGCCGTGCCGGCCGCCGTGCAGCTCCAGTCAGAGCAAACCGCCGCTCGGACGATTCGCGGGGGCGCTATTCTTCGTCGTCGCCGCCGTCGCGGCTGATTTTCTCGGACGGCGCTGCATTCGTGAGCAGAGTGTTCCAACTCATCTCGACACCATTGCGCCTGCCCTTGAGCGTCAACTTGATCCCCGCGGGCGAAATTGCCGCCACATAGGCTTGTTCATTGATTGTTATGGCGCGCTTGAGTGTCTTATCGAGTGGCGTTGTCATCGGTACTCACTTTTTGTGTTGAGGCCAAGGTCATTTGGTGGGCTGCATCATTATACGTGGCGAACTCACACGTCGGAAACAGGCCTACAGCGCGCTCCTTAGCTGAGCCCGATCCGCCTAGCACGTGCCTTGCCTGGTCACTGTGTGCCCCCGGGCCGGTCAGGCGCCGCGGCGGAGCGCTGGCGAGCCCGCAGTTTTTGAAAAACATCGCATTTTTGGTGATTTGCAGCAGATATGCACTCTGGCCTACACGCGCCAGGGCAGCGCAAACTTTCTATGCCGCCCGCATTGGCGCGGTGCACCGAAACAATCACCGAGACGGCTTACGCAAGAGTGAGGAGCGCGCCATGAGCGACCATGCAGAAAAGAGCCATCGCGCCTACAGTACGACCGGTCGCCCGCGGCGTCTTACCGACTGCCAGATCGCTGAAATCCTGCAGTGGTATCACTCCAGAATATCCAACCGGCAGATGGCGGAACGCTATGGCATCGCCCGAGGAACGCTGGAGAACATCATTCGCACCAATGGTGCGCACTACAAGCAAGCTTCGCCGGAACTGCGCAAGGCCACGCTCGATGCCCAGCGCCGACGACGCGAGCGGCTGATCGCTAAAGACTGGCTCTAAGCGCTATGCCATCCCCTCTTCGCGCATCGCGAAGGCAACGATCCAACCGCGGCGCGCGGCCCCCTTAAGGTCGGTCGCAAGGGAGCGGCCTATTTTTTAAGGACGTCGGCACCGGCCGGCCGAAAGCCCGTGCTGGTCAGAATTTGCGCTCTGCTGTGGGTCTTGAGTCCTCCTGTCGCTCGCATCCGATGGTCTGTTCGCTCGAACGTATCGCAATCGCTGGCACTCGGCGTCAAGGGCCGGCCCGCTCCATTCGGCGGACGCCTCCCGGGTAGACCCTTGACGCCTACCACCGACCGCGAAAGTCCTCCTCCCGCCCAAACGGGCGCAATCGACAGGAGGACACATGACCATTTTGCAAATTCTCTCGCCGTACACGCACGGGCGCTCCGGCCTCATCAGTGCCTACGCAATCACTCTACTTGCCCTGGGCGCAGCGTTCTGGGCCCGGCGCGCGGAGCTGCTCGAATTCGCCGGCCTGCCATTACGCGCCCTGCCGGTGTGCGGTGTAGCTCTTATGTGCTGGACCATCGTTCGATCATTGCTGGCTCCGTACCTCACCTTCGACGGCGCTGTCGCTCTTGGTACGGCAGTCCTGTTCCTTGGTCTCTTCGGCTACTTCAGTGGGCTCTTGCTAAGGCGTGTTATTCGCGGGGTGAACGTGGAGCGAGGCGCCCTGCTTCGTTCATCCAAGAATCGTCGAGTGCGTCGCGGAGTCCTGCAACTGGCGGGGATCCCTGTCCCGCCGCTGGACGAAACCAAGCACTTCAAGTGCCTGGGCACCACGGGCACTGGCAAGAGCACGGCCATACGCGGGTTGCTGCGCGGTGCATTGCTACGGGGCGATCGCGCCATCATCGCCGACCCGGACGGGAGCTATCTGGCGCATTTCTACGATCCGGCGCGCGGTGATCAGATTCTCAATCCTTTCGATGAGCGCTCGGCGCGCTGGTCGCTCTTTGAGGAGCTCAAGAGCCCCTTTGACATCGAGCAACTGGCGCGCGCTCTTATCCCTGAGCACGGCGATGCCGCGGGGCGCGAGTGGCGGGGCTACGCGCGTACCCTCTTTTGCGCCATAACCCGCCAACTGCACGATGCGAACGAGTCCGATCTAGGCAAGCTCTACCGGCTGCTAACCAATGCCTCCGCCAAGGAGCTGCGCGTGCTGGTCGCGGGAACTGCGGCCGAGCCGTTCCTCGAAGCAAGCAACGCAAAGATGTTTGGCGCCATCCGTTCGGTACTGAGTGCCGCTGTCGCCACCCTCGATCACGTCGACAAACAAACCGGCGAGCCGCTATCGGTGCGCAGCTGGATTCGCAGTGGCACGGGCGTGCTGTTCATGCCCTACTTGGCCGGCCAGATCGCCGCGGTGGGTTCGCTTATTGCAAGCTGGTTGCGCATCGCGATCTACGAGGCGATGAGCCAGCCGGAAGGCGATCTTAGGCTCTGGTACATCGTTGATGAACTCGATGCGCTGGGCGCCATTGATGGCCTGAAGGACGCGCTGGCGCGCCTGCGGAAGTTCGGCGGGCGCTGCGTGCTCGGTATGCAATCCATCGCACAGGTACGCGCCTGCTACGGCGAGGCCGACGCCCATACCATCATCGAGAACTGCGGCACCTCGCTGATCCTGCGCTGCTCGGCCTCGGAATCGGGCGGTACGGCGCGCTTTGCCTCGGACCTGATCGGCGATCGTCAGATTCGCCGCCTTGAATACACGCAGTCGGTCACGCGCAGCGGAGTGCTGAGCGCAGGTGCCACGCGTCATCAGCGCACCCAGAGCGAGCGCACCGTTATCGAGCCGGCGGTGCTGAGTGCCGAGATCGAGCAGCTCGCCGACTTTCACGGCTTCCTCAAGCTCGCCTCGCAGCCGGAGTGGTGGCGCATACGCGTACGTGGCCCCTAGAGGGGCGCTGCGCGCCCGATGGGCGATGGCCGGCCGTTTGAGCCTGACACGCGTGACCGCGCCGTCAAGACGCTGCGCCGGAGTCGCTCACGCGAGTCGTTGACGGTGCGGCCCCTGCGTGCGGCTTCCCCGGCGGGCCATTTCGCCCGCAACAACGAGGAATCCACATGGTATATCTCATCCACTTTGACCGCCCGCTGCACCACGCGCGGCATTACCTGGGCTACTGTGCGGACGGCACGCTGGAGGTGCGGATGATCATGCACCGCGCCGGGCGAGGCGCGCGGCTGCTGGCGGTCTTGCGCGAACTGGGCATTGGCTGGCGTGTGGTTCGCGTATTCGAGGGCGATCGAAAACTCGAGCGCCGGCTGAAGAATTGGCACAAAGCACGCAGCCTGTGCCCAGTCTGCAGCGAGCGCCCTATCCAGCTGCGCATGCTAAGTGCGGACTAAACCATCGATCCGCCGCGCCGCGGCGCTGTCCGGAAACACGGCGCTCTCCAGCGCCCGGTCCGACAGCTGCATGTGATCGCGCAATATTCCCTTGAGTATTGCGCGCAGGTCCGTCGTCGGGCGCAGGTCCCGCCCCTCATACAGCGCCCGCGGTGAGAGAGACGGCCAGTCGCTCAGCGCGCGCCCGCCCGCAATCGCACCTCCAACAACGAACGCGGCCGCGCCGGTCCCGTGATCGGTGCCGCGTGTGCCGTTGGCCGCGGCGGTCCGGCCAAACTCCGTGGCCAGCACCACGACGGTCCGGCGCCAGACCGGACCGAGCGCTGTCTTGAACGATCGGAGCCCGGCATCCAGCGCCGCCAGACGCGTGGCCAGTTGTCCCTGGGCCGTCCCTTCGTTGGCGTGGGTGTCCCAGCCGGAAGTTTCGAGTACCGCCACGCGAGGCCCATCCTCCCGAACCAGAAAGCTGGCCGCCGCATGCGTGGTTTCGGCAAAACGCGCGGCGGCGCCGGCTTTAGCTCGAGCGGAGCGAACCTCCATGGCGGAAGTGCCTTCGCCGGTCGATTCTTCTTCCGTTGCGATCGCATCGCTGGCCAGCGCATCGGCCAGGCGCCGACTGAGCAGCGTGTCTGAAGCGTACAGATCCGTGACCCGCTGCAGCGTATCGTCACTCAGTGTCGCCAGCTGCGAAGGCGACCAGGACGCCACCTCTGCGGGGCCCCGCATCATCAGCGGCACGTTGGCGCCGAGCGCAATCCCTAAACCGCGCCGCGCGCCTTCCTGCGCAGCCAGCGCCCGGTTGAGCCAGCCGGTTTCCGAGGCGTGTGGATGCGGAATGCCGCTCTCGAGCACGTCCTGGCCGTCGAAATGCGAGCGCTCGCGATAGGGTGTCGCAACCGCATGCACGACAGTAAGTTCTTTGGCGAGAAAGCTCTCATGCAGGAAGCCCAGGCTCGGGTGCAAAGCAAACAGGCTATCGAGCGGCAGGCAGCCACCGGCACTGCCCGGTGACGGGAGCGCGAGCGTGCCGCGCAAGGCACCGTAGGCCGGATCCCCGCAGGGTGGAACCGCGCTCAGGCCATCGAGCGCACCGCGCAGGATGATAAAAACAAATCGCCCATCCACCGCGGAGTTGGGCGCCGCGAAGGCCATCCGCGTCGTCCAAAGGGCGCTGCCCACCGCGCCGGCCGTAGCCAGCGTGCCCATGCTGGCCACGCCCTGGCTCAGGAAACGGCGGCGGGTCAGGCGTGTCATGGTTGTACTCCTTAGGGACTTAAGGCCGTTCATGAGTCTGCTATCGGCGCATGAACTCAGGGGAAGCGAGAAAAAGCGTCAGGGCCTGCGATCCGCTCTCGGCGTGCTTCAGGGCCGTGCGCGTGTGCTCGCTGGCTACGTCACCGAGCGCCTGTGCCGCTCGCTCGGCGGCATCCGTGAGCGAGCCCATGCGCTGGCCCACCTGATCGGCCCATTCCAGTCGCTTGAGCACCGAGGATGAACCGTCCCAGTCCACCGAGCGATCCGGCCAGCCGGCGGGTGAGCCTGGCGCATAGGTGCGTTGGCCCAAGAGTTCAAAGGGCGCGAGCGCCTTGGCGCCCTCGGGCACGGGCAAGGCCAGCGCCCGGTAACTCGAGTAAATGTAGTCCGAGGGTGTCTTAAATTTGGCCAGCGGCTTGGCCCAGGCCTCGCGCTCATCGATCAGGGCGCGATACACGCTCGGCAGATCGCCGCCCGAATCCAGGAAGGCGCGCGTCAGCCGCTCTATGGCGGGGGACGTTGGCTCATCGGCGATGAAATGCCGGGCTAGCTTGGTCGCGACGTGGCGCGCGGTCGCCGGTGAACGCGCCAAGTCATTCAGTACGGCCTCGCCCTGCTCCACTCCCTGCTCGCCGTATTGCCGGCCGAGCAGGTTTCGGGGGCCCGGCTCGTGCAAGGCCGCCCGAAAATAAAATCGTCCCGGGTCCCCGCCGCGCAGCCGCCCTTCCCCACCGCCTATCGACCAGCCGGTGATGACCTTGGCGAACTCGGTCACATCCGTCTGGGTGTAGCCGCCATCTACGCCGAGCGTATGGAGCTCGAGAATCTCGCGCGCCAGGTTCTCATTGATGCCGAGCTTCTGCTTGTCCGCCTCGCCTCGCGCACTGCGGCGCTCTCGCACCCGGGCCGCCGCCGAGTTTGGCCCTACCGATTGAAAATTATCCAGGTACAGCAGCATCGCCGGATGCTGCTCGGCGGCCAGGAGCAGTTCCTTGAACGATCCGAGCACGTGCGGACGAATTGCCTCGCGCTCGTAGGCGCCGGCCACGCCCAGTACTGAGAGCTTGTCGACCGACACGGCAAAGTGATTGCTCCAAAAGTGCACCACGCGCTCGATGAAGGAGCGCTCGCTGGACACCGCGGTTTGCAGCCGCAACACGGCCTCATCGACATAGTGGGATCGAAACAGCGCCGACAACTTCTGCACGGCCTCGGGCAGCACGGCCGCGTCGCCCGTATTGGAAGAGGCGTCCTGCACGGCCGGTGCCTTGTCACGGCGCGATTCCCTGCGGTCCGCGCGCAG
>Ga0157376_10001418_pt1 | contig 15767 bp, 14 predicted proteins | sample M45metaG_FD_121801 | JGI IMG/M metagenome (GOLD analysis project Ga0157376, IMG submission 121801) | Miscanthus rhizosphere microbial communities from Kellogg Biological Station, Michigan, USA - M4-5 metaG | ecosystem: Host-associated > Plants > Roots > Rhizosphere > Soil | place: USA: Michigan... | reverse complement strand
GGGCTGACCGCGGAAATTCACCACGCAATGGACATGGTCACCCAGAGTTTCTCATTGGAAATTCTGGACACTGACAGCAGGCATAGTCGCCTTTACGACGTCCTGGCGAAGCTGATTCCTACGGTGGACGGCGCGATAATCCGGAAAATACGTCTGGGTGCCGGAGCAGAGAATATCGTCCTTGGCCAGCCAGGATCGCTCGCTGCCTACGTGGAGTCTGCGGCTGAAGCGGATATCAACAAGATCCCGCAGTTACCCTACCCCCTGCCCGACAGCATCGCCGGTGGAACGCGCCATGTGTTCCGAAAGCGCGTCCCGGCGACGGCGGGCCTGGGTCATTCTTACGAGTTGATCCTGGGGCTTAGCACGAGTGTATTCACGAGATACGAGAGCCGCATGCTCGATATCTTTCTGACTCAGCTTGGGCTGGTGCTTGCCGCCGACGAGAGCGCCGAGGGAAATCTCGGGAATCTCGTTCTGGTAAGACATGCGATCCGCGGGAGTCTCACGGGAATTCTGGGCAACGTGGATACGATCCAGCTCTATGCCAAGACAGCCGAGGGCGATCCCAACAGTGCGGCGTTCCTGAAAACCGCGGGGTTTCGAAAAGCCGTCGAGCGCGCGAAGGTATATGGTGCGGGGATCACCGCACTCCTGGAGTCTTCGAGAGTCCTTTTCGCCGGCCTGGAGCACCGAAACCTGAGGTTCGGGACGGTCTCGCTGGGTCGTATCGCGCGGGATACCGCGCTTGCCCTGCGCTTCCTGGCAGAGGAACGAGGTCTTCACATCAACGTGGACAACAAGATGCGCGGAGACGACTCGCAGGTGGTCGATAAATCGATGATCGAGTTGGCGTTGTTCAGCCTGCTCGACAATGCCATCAAGTATTCCTTTCGCGACGAGACCATTCGACTTGTCCTCACTGCCGACTCGAAGAACTGGCAAATAATAGTGATGGACACCGGCGTATACATTCCGGCCGAGAACTACGAAGCGATCTTCGAGAAATTCATACGGAAGGCGGTAGGCCGATCCGCTGCGCAGCGACCCGGAACCGGTCTTGGTCTATCGTTGGTGAAGCAGGTAGTAGATGCGCACGGGGGGACAATCAAGGTGGAATCAGAATATCTTTCGAGGCCGAACCCCGGCCAGGGCGAGCGCGCCGCATTGACGTCGTTCGCGATCAGGGTACCGGTCGTCCAGCGCAGGCCATAGACGCCATGGCCGCCCACAACCTGGTCATCGTACACGTTGACGATGAATTGCATCTCGTCGAGCAAATGCCCGATCAGATTCGCCTTCAGTTCAACTTGCTGCACCCGCACCTCGACACCGGCGAGTTGATTGATGAGGAGGCCGCCGATTGGGTGGAAGGCCGGGCGATATCGGCTTTCACCGTGAAGTGGCCGGATGGAACGGCCTTCCGAATCGAGTATCGACTGCTCGCCGAGATGCCGAGTCCCGAGTGGAGTGAAGTGGTTCTGGCGATTTTCGACTACTTGACGATGAATAATTCCGAGATGCAACCGCTCTCTACGGACAAGGTCCGCGAGATCGTACGCAGTCTGGGCGCGGACAACGTGTTTGTCTTCACCGGTTATCCGGACCCGGCGATGGATTTGAAAGACATTGTTGCCGACGGTAACTTCATCGTGAAGCCAGGCGACTCGGTCGCCATGACCGCCCAGTTGGTCGCGAGGCTGGTCGTCGCGATGAACCGCATCAGGAACTGCGAATGACAGCCGCCGCTGGCCGAATCGGTCGAGATCTAAGCAGCCTGCTGTCGACGCTGTTTCGGGCTCGCTGGAGCCCCTATAAGTACGATCAACAGCTTTATCCGACCTTGCTGTTCTGTCTCAAGTCTATTCGGTTCCGCGAGTTGCATTGCTATTTCACCGAGCGCGACGTGCTTGTCTCTGTCCTTGACACAACCAGCAAACGCGACCGCTTCGACGCTGCGCGGCGCGATTCCATCGTCGAGAGAACGCGCACGCAATGGACTGAAACGAAAGCCAAACTCGGGCAGCCTCACTACTATCATGAGACTGTCGACAAGAGTATCGGCGTTGTGTCGCTAGCGATTCCCGATCATTCCAGCATTGTCACAAAGCAGGCGGAGATGGAACGCGCGATCGGGGTTGCAAACATTGCGCTGGGTGTCTATGAACGAAGGCCGGATTGGTCGACCATCGACACCGAAGGCGAGGGCACGGTCGATAACGTACATCAGTTGCCGGTACACCGTGAAGAGATTGATTTCATTCACGGAATCATGACCAGCGCGTTGGCGGTGCTCTACGACGTCGTGCGGCAAAGAATGCAAAGATTCAGCGCGTTTTCAAAAGAGATTTCAATTCGCTACTGGGATGATGCCATTCCGGCGTTACGGACGAGACATTCGATTGGCGGCGACGCGAGCCGCCTGTTCCTTGCGCCGTGGGACCGAAACGACGCAGTCGCCATTGCGACGCTGTCGCTGGACCTGCGCAAGTCGACGTTTTGCATGGAGCAATCCGAAGAATTGGGTGAATTCGCCCGCTTGCTAACCATAATGGTCCAGATATTGGCGAAAATTACGCACCGTCATGGAGGCGTGTTCGACAAGTTCACCGGAGATGGCTGCATAGTCCACTTTCTCGACAAAGAACAGCGCGTCCTGTTCCGCAATACGGCAGCGACGGCAGCTTTCGAGTGCGCGATCGATATGCAGATCGGAATTGGATGGGTGGTCTCTCGATTGCGAAGGATCCTTCGGCATGATTCAGATCTTTTGGGCGCTGGCATCGGTGTCGATTGTGGAAGCTCGTACTGGTCAATCGACCATCAATACAATCCGGTCGTAGTAGGCCGGCCCGTCGTCGGGGCATGTCGACTGTGCGGCGTCGCGGTGGCAAACGACATTTTTTTCACGAACGTCGCTTACCAGGAGCTCGAAGGGAAAAACCAGGGTCGATTCGTACGCACCAACATCGATGGTAAGGATCTTCCGGCTGACCTGAAACTTGCTGCATGGAACTGCCGGGAGGATGGCGAAAGCAGCCAGCGCCGACCCGAGGTCGAAGCGCTCTGTAGCGATGTCGAAGAGCATGGATATGCGGATTTCTAGGCCGAGACGCGGGCGGCTAGTCAGTGCCCCTTGGCGCCGGTGGCCGTGATCATGCCGGCAGCATCGCCCGCGCGAGGAAGCCCGCCGCGCCGCATACGACGATCACGACGATCACGTTTGCCTTGAATCGAAAGAGCGCGACTCCCGCGGCGATGCCGATCGCGAGCGAGAGAACATCGAGGCCGCCGGTGGGCGTGCCGCTGGTCCAGCCTTGCGGCCAGAACACATGCCAGGCGAAGAACGCCGCGAGATTGACGATCACGCCGACCACCGCGGCGGTGATCCCCGTCAGCGGCGCCGTGAAGCGCAGCTGACCGTGCGTCGTCTCGATCAGCGGCCCGCCCGCGAGAATGAAGAAGAAGCTCGGCAGGAACGTGAAGAACGTCGCCACACAGGCGCCGGCGATGCCCGCCAGCGCCAGGGCTTGCGGACCGAACAGCATCCTGGTCCATCCGCCGACGAAGCCGACGAACGCGACGATCATGATGAGCGGCCCGGGAGTGGTCTCGCCGAGCGCCAACCCGTCGATCATCTGTATCGGCGTGAGCCATGCATACGTTTCTACCGCGCCCTGATAGACATAAGGCAGGACCGCATAGGCGCCGCCGAACGTCAGCAGTGCGGCCTTGCTGAAGAACAAGCCCATCTGCGGCAGCGTCGCGCTCGCGCCGTCTGCCTGCAGCAGAAGGCCTAGCGGGATCGCCCACAGGGCAAGGCATATGAGCGTCACCCGTGCGAGCCGCGACCAGCGGAAGAGCGCGTGCGAAGGGGTCGGCGTGTCGTCGTCGATGACCGCGGGCGCATGCTTTTCACCGTCCGCGCCGTGGCGCGCCCCCACGGCGAATTCCTTCGGCGCGACGCGTCCGCCGATGTAGCCGATGAGGGCCGCCGCCAGAACGATCACGGGAAACGGGACCGCGAACGCGAAGATCGCCACGAACGCGAGCGCCGCGATAGCCCAAAGTACGGGGCGCTTGAGCGCGCGCGAGCCGATCCGCCACGCGGCGTGCAGCACGATTGCGACCACCGCCGGCTTGACGCCGTACAGAATGCCAGCGACGGCCGGCAGGTCGCCATACGCGAGATAGAGCCAGGACAGCGCAACGAGCAGCACGAGCGACGGCAGCACGAAGAGCGCCCCCGCGATGACGCCGCCCCACGACCGGTGCAGGAGCCAACCGATGTAGGTCGCAAGTTGCTGCGCTTCCGGGCCGGGCAGCACCATGCAGTAGTTGAGCGCGTGCAGGAAGCGCCGCTCCGAGATCCAGCGCTTCGAATCGACGAGATCGTGGTGCATGATCGCGATCTGGCCCGCGGGCCCGCCGAAGCTTACGAAGCCCAACTTCAGCCAGTATCGGAAGGCCTCGGCGCGGGTTGGCGAAATAGGCGCGGCGAGCGCCGCCGGTTCGGCAGGGCTCATATGTTCCCCCCGATCGGCGCTGCGCGCCGCTCCCCCCAGGGGGCGAATGCCTTGGGGCGGCCCGGCGGCACTCATGCCGATTCCGCGGCGCGCAATTTTTCCGGATACCAGCCGTGCGTTTCCGTTTGTGCGTCGCGGGACCACGCGTAGAGCGAGTCGTAGACGAGCATTCCCCATTTCAGCATCGCATGATCGTCGGCGAACATCGCGGACAACCCGAGCGACGCCGCGAGGAGACCCGGCGCTTGCGGCGAACGATCGAGCGTCGAGGTGTCCGCGGCGCGGACGATCTTCGCGAGCGCATCGAGCGCCGGATGACCGAGCTCGTGGCGTCGGATGAACGCATCGAAGCTGCACTGCGCACCGACGTGCGAATAATCGACGTCCGGGATGTCGTACGCGATAGCGCCGTTCGCGGCGGCAAACGTGCGCACCTCGACACTCGGCACGTAGAAGAATTCCGCCGACGGATCGATGAAGCGCCGGATGAGCCAGGGACAGGCGATGCGATCGATCTTAGGCCGCGCGCGCGTGACCCAGCGCGTGGGTGCGGCGAATGGTTGCAAGGCATTGCCCTCGACGCGCCAGCTTTCGAGACCGCCGGTCACGTAGCGTGCGTCCAGGCCGCGCGTGCGCAACGCCGCGCACGCGTCCTGGCTCACCTCGTGCCCGCGCACGCAATAGACGACGACCGGCCGCCACGGCTCGACAGTGGCGGACCAGGTGTCGACCGCCTCGGGCAGGCGCCGGATCGCGCCGGCAATCACCTGCGGATCCTGCAGGAAAGCCGGTTGCCGGCGTACATCGACGAGCGTGGGCGGCGGAAAAGCCGCGAGCCGCTGCTTGAGTTCAAGGGGAGTGATGGCCGCATCCATGATTTCATTTGCCTCCTGCTGCGTACGCAGCAACGAAGCAGAGCTTGGATGGCGCGGAAAACAACAGTGCGAACACTGCGGCCAGCGATGCGGCGGGGCGTCTGCGAGAGCCCTGGCTCAATGCTACTTCAGATCATCCCCTCCAGCAACTGCACGTCGACGAGATCGCCCGCCGCGCAACTCACGGTGTGCGCGGGCAGCACGATGAAACAGTTCGCGAGCGCCATCGACGACAGGATGCCGGAGCCCTGTTCGCCAGTGGTGCGCACGGTGAAACCGCCATTGCCGTCCGGCGTTAATATTCCACGCTGGAACTCGGTGCGGCCCGGAACTTTCTTGATCGGGGCCGCGAGCGGGACCTTGAACGTGGGCCGCGGCGCAATGTCGCGCCGCCCTTGCAGCACGCGCAGCGCGTCCTGCACGAACTCGTAGAAGGTCACCATCACGGCGACGGGATTGCCGGGCAAGCCGAAGAAATGCGCGCCGCCGATCCGGCCGTAGGCTAGCGGACGGCCCGGCTTCATTGCAATTTTCCAGAACAGGACCTCGCCCAGCTTGGCGAGCAGGTCCCGCACGAAGTCCGCCTCGCCAACCGACACGCCGCCGGAGGTGATGACGACGTCCGCCGTGGCCGCGGCTTCTGCGAACGCGCGCTCCAGCGCCTCCGGCGAGTCCGGCACTACGCCCATGTCGAGGAGCTCGCAATCGAGGCGCTTCAACATGCCGTAGATCGTATAGCGATTGCTGTCATAGATCTCGCCCGCACCGAGCGCGGTGCCGATCGACTTCAATTCGTCGCCGGTGGAGAAGAACGCGACGCGCAGCCGGCGAAACACGGTGATTTCACCGATGCCGAGCGAGGCCATCATGCCGAGTTCCGCCGGATGCACGAGATCGCCGGTGCGGAACACGAGCTGCCCCGCCTTCAAGTCCTCGCCGGCGAATCGCCGATTGGCTCCTTCCTTCGCGACCGCGCCTGCCGCAATGGAAACGCGACCGCCGTCTTCGCGCGCGCGCTCCTGCATGACGACGGTATCGGCGCCTTGCGGCATCACGCCGCCGGTGAAAATGCGCACGCATTGACCGGCGCCCACGACGGCGCTGCTGGGCTTGCCGGCGAACGATTCGCCGACTCGCGCGAGAACCGTCTCGCGATCCGGCGTGAGGTCGCCGAAGCGCACCGCGTAGCCGTCCATTGCCGAATTGTCGTGAGCCGGGACCGCCACCGGTGACCGGACGTCGATCGCCAGGATGCGGCCGAGTGAAGCGCGGATGTGAATCCGCTCCGTCGCGGTGACGGGGACGAGGAACGTGCGGATCAACTCGCGCGCCCGCTCGACCGGCATCGAGTCCGGATCGTAGTCGTCGGCGCACGAGATCTCGCGCAGGGTCTTCGATTCACTCATGGGCGAACAGTGCTCACTGGTGTGCCCCCTTGGCGCTGCGCGCCTTCCCCCCGAGGCAGAGTGCAGTTGCGCGCTTGGGGCGGCCCGGCGCGCTCATTTTTTCGCGGCCGCGGACAGCTCGTCGGCGGTGTTGATGTTGCGGAATGCGTCGGCCTCGTCGTCGAAACGCACTTCCACCACCCTGAGCGCCGCATACCACGCGTCGATCTTGCGTCCGCCGCTTTCGAGGAAGGCGGCGAGCCCGGGCAATGCGTCGCGCCGTACCAGCGCGAATACCGGATGCGGCTGGTCGAAAGTCTTCGCCACCGCGAGTTGCGCGCCTTCGCGCAGGAGTGCAGCGGCAAGCCGCGCGACCAGGTCGGAAGGCAGAAACGGCGAGTCGCAGGGCACCGTGACGGCGAAGTCGCGGGTCGCCCGAGACAGGCCGGCGTGCAGGCCGGCAAGCGGACCGGCGAATCCGCCGACATTGTCCGGAATGACGGGGTACCCCAACGCGCGATACCGGTCGAGATTCTGATTGGCGTTGACCAGGAGCTCGCCGACCTGGGGGGCGAGGCGCGACAGCACATGCGCCGCCATCGGCCGCCCGTCGAGGTCGACCAGCCCTTTGTCGACGCCGCCCATCCGGCGGCCTTGGCCGCCGGCCAGCACGATGCCCGTGACGTCGGCAGCCGGGATCAGCTGGCGCTCCGAAAACGCTCGCCGCCCGTGAAGAGCAGGAAATGGCGGTTGGTGGCGCGTCCGATCATCGTCATGCCCACCTTTTCGGCGATCTCGAAGCCCATCTGGGTAAGGCCCGAGCGCGAGACGAGGACAGGGATGCCCATCTGCGCCGCCTTGATCACCATCTCGGAGGTGAGGCGGCCGGTGGTATAGAAAATCTTGTCGGCGCCGTCGATGCGGTCGAGCCACATCTGGCCGGCGATCGCGTCGACCGCGTTGTGGCGTCCGACGTCCTCGACGAACGCGAGGATCTCCGATCGCCCGGGCTCGTTGGTGGCAAGCGCGCAGCCGTGCACTGCGCCCGCCTGCTTGTAGATCGTCTCGTGCAGGCGCACGCGATCGAGGAGCGCATAGAGCGTCGACTGCGCGAGGGTAGCGCCGGCGGGCAGGCGCACGCTCTCGATCTCCGCCATGAGGTCGCCGAAAACGGTGCCTTGCCCGCAGCCGCTTGTCGTCGTGCGCTTCTTCGTCTTTGCCTCGAGATCGGCCAAGCCGTGCCGGGTCTTGACGACGACCGCGCTGACATCCCAGTCGACCTGCACGGCCACGATGTCCTCCAGGCGGTCGAGGAGTCGCTGATTGCGCAGATAGCCGATGGCGAGCGCCTCCGGCGCGGCACCCAACGTCATCAGCGTGACGAGCTCGTGCTTGTCGACATAGAGCGTCAGCGGATGCTCGCCCGCGATCGGCGTCTCGCGCACGGCGCCTGTCTCGTCAACGGCGCGCACGGTGAAGGTGGACGGGCGCGCAGCGCTCGTCAGCAGCGGGCGGTAGGGCGTGGCCGGAGTGCCCACGATCGGGGCAGCCTCGTGTGGTACTGCAGTAGCGTCAGCCACCGATGTAGCTCATCTCGACCTTCGGGACCCGCGCGGTGTTTTCGGTGCGGATCTCGGAATACCGGTCGGCGCGCTGCCGCCAGATCGCGGCGATAGCATTGCCGATCGCCCCATCGCCGGAACCGTCGCGCAGCAGCGCACGAAGATCGAAGCCGGCGGTCGCGAAAAGGCACGTGTAGAGCTTGCCGTCGGTCGACAGGCGCGCGCGCGTGCAGTCGCGACAGAAGGCCTGTGTCACCGAGGCAATGATGCCGATTTCACCGCCGCCGTCGCGGTACCGCCAGCGCTCCGCGACCTCGCCCGTGTAGTTTGGATCGGCGGGCTCGAGCGGCAACTCGGCATCGATGGCGCGCACGATCTCGCCGGCCGGCACGACGTCGTCCATCCGCCAGCCGTTGGTCGCGCCCACGTCCATGTACTCGATGTAGCGGACGATGTGGCCGCTGCCTTTGAAGTGCCGCGCCATCGGCACGATCGACGCCTCGTTGGTTCCGCGCTTGACCACCATATTGACTTTGACCGGCGCGAGCCCGGCGGCAGCCGCGGCGTCGATTGCGGCGAGCACCTTCGCGACCGGAAAATCCACGTCGTTCATCCGCCGAAACGTCGCATCATCGAGCGAATCGAGGCTGACCGTGACGCGGGTGAGGCCGGCGTCGCGCAGGCTGGGGGCCTTTTTTGCGAGCAGCGCACCGTTGGTGGTCAGGGTGAGGTCGATGTTGCCGAGCCGCGCGAGCATTTCGACCAGGCGCTCGATGTTGCGGCGAAGCAGCGGCTCGCCGCCGGTCAGCCGGAGCTTCGTCACGCCCTGGTCGACGAAGATCCGGGCGAGGCGCGTGATCTCCTCGAACGTGAGGAGCTCCGCGCGCGGGAGAAATTCGTGGTTGGCGTCGTAGATCTCCTTGGGCATGCAGTAGACGCAGCGGAAATTGCAGCGGTCCGTGACCGAGATACGGAGATCGCGGAGTGGCCTGCCCCGGGTGTCGGCGAGCGCCCCGGACGCGCGGGCGCCTTGCGCCGCGGCGCGCACGAAGCGGTCGAGCGCTTCGCGCTGCGAGGACGCCCGTGCGTCCGCGAGGGGAATGATCGTGGGCATCGGAAAAACGATCCGCGTCGTGGATGGAAGAGCGAACCGGCATGTTAGCAGAGGTGCAGCAGAGGCGCGATTGCGGGGTGTATGATCGACAACGGTGTTCGTGCCACCGTTTTTTTTCCTCTCCGCCACGGCGGAATTGTCCATGTCTCCGATGCGGTTTCCTGTCGCTGTGATCTTCGAGCGCGTCAAGCTCGCGAACCGCTGGGTGAGCGAGCGCTGGGAACCCATCGCCGTGGTCCCGCCCGTGGTGGCGACGCCGACTGCCAAGGCGCCCGGCGCGCCGCCGCCGGTGAAAATCAGCGACGAGCCATCCGGCGCGCGCTGGCGCTTCGATGGCCATGTGTTCGAGCTCCATCCCGCGGAAGCCGAGGGCTATTACCTCAATCTCGTCGCGCCGGACCCGAAGGCTTTCGTGATGTGGCGAACGACCGAGGATGGCGGCGATCCGCCGGTATTTCCGGTGATCGTCACGGTGAGCTACAACGAAGCCGCGCGGATGCAGGACGGCGGCGAGCGCGTGGACGCGGTGCCGTTGCCGGCCGGCATACGAGCATGGATGGAACCCTTCGTCGCCGAGCATTACAAACCCGAACCCAAGAAACGGGTGCTGCGCAACGATCCGCTCGCCGATGGGTCCTTTCGCCGCGAGCGCAGATGACAACAGAAAGCACGAAGCGGCCCGAGGGGTGGTCGCTCGGCCGCTGGTCGCGGCTGAAGCACGAGGCTGCGCGTCAGAAGGACATGCCGTCGGCAAAGGCCGCGGCCGTTGGCACTGCGCCGACTGCCCCTGCGACGACGCCGCCACCGGCGGTGGCACCGGCTGCCGGAGAACCCGCTTCCCCAGCGCACCGCGACCCGTTGCCGCCGGTCGAATCGCTGACGATCGACTCCGATTTCTCGGCGTTCATGCAACCAGAGGTCGACGAAACGCTGAAGCGGCAGGCATTGAAGCAGCTCTTCCGCGATCCGCGTTTCAACGTGATGGACGGTCTCGACGTGTACATCGACGACTATTCCAGACCCGATCCGATCGATCCCGACATCGTTCGCCAGATGGTGCAGGGTCGCTACATCTTCGATCCGCCGGCCACCCGCATCAATGCACAGGGGCACGCGGAGGACGTGCCGGCCGAAGAGCTCGAAGCTGCCACCGCCCAGCCGACGCTGGCGGCCGTGGATTCCGACGAAGCAACCCGGACGCCTCACGCGCTGCCACCCGTAGCAGCGAACCCTGCACCGCTTCCATCCGCAGTGCCGGACGGATTCTGCGAAGTGCCGGCGTCCGATCGTACTCGTGGAGCCGAAACATCGACCCAGATGAGCGGCCCCGCCCACAACAAGGCTCGATAAGCCACTCGAGCGAACGCGCGAAGCGCCAAGGGCACCGATGAATCTGGCCGACAAGCATCTCCACCTCTGCTCGTGCAACGGCACGATGCCCATCGATGCGGGTGCGCTGGCGCGCGCGCTCGAGCTTGCCGGCACTCCCGAAGTGCGAACGATGCTGTGTCAGAAGGAGCTCGCCGCCTTCGCCGGTCGTGCGACCGGCGATGTCGTCGTCGCCTGCACGCAGGAAGCACGGCTCTTCGGCGACATCGCGGAGGAGGCCGGCAAGACGCAGACGATACGGTTCGTCAACATCCGCGAAACCGGCGGCTGGTCGGACGAGGCCAAGGTGGCAACTCCCAAGATCGCCGCGCTGCTCTCCCTTGCGGGATTGCCCGAGCCGGCGCCCGTCCCGCGCGTCGACTATCGCTCTCTAGGCCGGCTCCTGATCGTCGGTCCGGCCGAGGCGTCGCTGCGGTGGGCGAAGTCGCTCTCCGCGCACCTCGGCGTCACTGTTCTCGTTACCGGTCGCGCGAGCGGCGCGGAGCTTCCGGCGCAACGCGACTTTCCGGTCTACTCGGGGCGCGTCGCCACGATTTCCGGCTGGCTCGGCGCGTTCGATGTCGCGTGGTCGCAGGAGAATCCGATCGACCTCGATCTTTGTACGCGCTGCAATGCGTGCGTGGACGCGTGTCCGGAGAAGGCGATCGATTTCGCCTACCAGGTCGACCTCGGACGCTGCAAGTCGCATCGCAAATGCGTCGCCGCCTGCGGCGCCACGGCAGCGATCGACTTCGCGCGAAGAGACCTCGACCGCAGCGAGCGCTTCGATCTCGTCCTCGACCTCCAGCAGACGCCGTCGCTCGCCATGCACCAGCCGCCGCAGGGCTATCTCGCGCCCGGCGCCGACGCCATGGCGCAAGCCGCGGCGGCGATGGAAATCGCGACGATGACGGGCGAATTCGAGAAGCCGAAATATTTCGCGTACAAGCCGTCGATCTGCGCGCACAGCAGGTCGCGCCAGCCCGGCTGCAACCAGTGCATCGACATCTGCTCGACGGCCGCCATTGCCGCCGACGGAGATCACGTGAAGGTGGAGCCGCATCTTTGCATGGGTTGCGGCGCGTGCGCGACGGTGTGCCCGTCGGGCGCGATGAGCTACGCGTACCCGTCGGTGCCCGACCTCGGGCTCAAGCTCCGCACGCTCCTCTCGACCTACGCGAAGGCAGGCGGTCGCGATGCCTGCATCCTGCTCCACGCGGAAGATGGACGCGGCGCGATCGTGAACCTCGCGCGGCGAGGCCGCGGGCTGCCGGCTCGCGTCATCCCGTTCGAGGTGCACCACGTTGCCTCAGTCGGACTCGAGGTCTGGCTCGGGGCCGTCGCGCACGGGGCCTCGCAGGTCGGTGCTGGCGAGCGGTGCCGAGGCGCCGCAATATCGCGACGCGCTCGAAGCGCAGATGCGCATCGCCGATACGATCACGCAGGCGCTGGGCTACCAGGGCGAGCATTTCCGGGTGGTCGACGGCGCCGATCCGAAGGCCCTGGGTGCGGCACTGTGGTCGTGGCCAGCCGCGCTCGCTGTCCGCGTCGCCGCAACCTTCGCGTTCACCGCCGACAAGCGCACGACCGCGGCGCTGGCGATCGATCATCTTGCGCGACATGCACCGATGCCGCAGCGAGAGATCGCCCTCCCGGTGGGTGCCCCGTTTGGCGCCATCGCGGTCGACCGCGACGCCTGCACCATGTGCCTCGCATGCGTCGGGTCCTGCCCCGAAGGCGCGATTCTCGACAAGCAGGAGGCGCCGGAGCTCTCCTTCATTGAATCGAAATGCGTGCAGTGCGGCCTCTGCGCGGCGACGTGCCCTGAGGACGCCATCACGCTCACGCCGCGGCTGTCGCTCACGCCCGAAGCTCGGCAACCGCGCGTGATCAACGAAGCCGTGGTCGTCAACTGCATTAGCTGCGGCAAGCCGCTCGGCACGGAAAAAATGGTCGCCGGAATGCTCGCGAAGCTTGCCGGGCACTCGATGTTCGCGGCGCCCGGCGCGCTCGACCGGCTGCGGATGTGCGCCGACTGCCGCGTGGTGGATCTCATGAAGAACGAGCGCGGGGTGGATATCCGTGATGTCTGAGTCGGAGGCCGCAGACGATCACCGGCTCGAATCCGAGGACGAGGCGCGGGCCGATTTCTACGCGCTCCTTGCGCGTTTGTATGCTTCAGCTCCAGATGCGCAGCTGCTCGAGTCCATTGCCGCGGCTCTCCCGCTCGTGCCGGACGCCGATTCGGGCGATGCCAATGGCATTGCCTCGGCGTGGGAATCGTTGCGCGCCGCAAGCGCGCTTGCCGATCCGGTGGCAGCGGCCGACGAGTTTCAGACGCTGTTCGTCGGGGTGGGAAAGAGCGAGGTGAGTCTCTACGCGTCGCACTATCTCGGGCCCCAGTCGGGCCGTCCGTTGGCGCAGATCCGCGCGACGCTCGCGGGCCTTGGGCTCGCTCGCCGGGCGGAGGTGAGCGAGTTCGAAGACCACCTGTCCGTCGAGCTCGAAGCGATGCGCATGCTCGTCGCCGGCGACGCCGACCGGCCTCCGGCGCCCGTCGCCGAACAGCGTGCGTTTTGCGAGCGGTACTTGCTTCCGTGGGCATTCGATTGCTGCACCGCAATATCGCAATGTCCTCTTGCTAATTACTATATACAGGTCGCATCATTCACCCATTGTTTCCTGGCGCTCGAACGTGACTCGTTCGCCATCGACTAATCATTCCACCGTTACGCGGATTCGTAGGAGGTAAGCATGGGTACGCCCACCCGTAGCGCCCGCACTGCCGCACCCGTCGCGCTCTCGCCTTCCTCCGGATCTCCCGATTCGAAACGCCGCCGGTTCCTGTTCACGCTCGGGGTTGGAAGCGCGGGCGTCGCGGTGAGCGCGGCGGCCCCCGTTTACGCGGTGGCAGACGTGACAGTTGCATCACCCGCCGTTGCGAACAACGGCTATCGCGAGACGGCGCACGTCCGCGACTACTACCGCACAGCAAAGCTCTAGGAGGAGGAAGGACATGCTGCTCACGAGGAAAAGCGAGAGAGTTTCCGCGGCCGGTCCACGTCTTCGCCGTCTCTCGGGAGTTCCACTCCCCACGATGGATCGGCGGACGTTTTTGAAGCGCTCGGGCCTCGCAGCAGGGGCCGGGGCATTTGCGAGCCAGCTTCCGTATGGCGCCATCGGCAAGGCCGAGGCTGCCAAGGACGCCGCCGTCGCGACCGAAGTGAAGCGCACCGTCTGCACCCACTGCTCCGTCGGCTGCGCAGTCGACGCCACCGTCGAAAACGGAGTCTGGACAAGGCAGGAGCCCGTGTTCGACTCGCCGCTCAATCTCGGTGCGCATTGCGCCAAAGGCGCGAGCGTACGCGAGCACGGGATGCACGAGCATTCGCATCGGCTCAAGTCGCCGATGAAGCTCGTCGACGGCAAGTATCAGAAGATCAGCTGGGAGCAGGCGATCAACGAAGTCGGCGACAAGCTCCTGGCGCTGAAGAAGGAATCCGGGCCCGACGCCGTGTGCTGGGTCGGCAGCTCGAAGCACAACAACGAGCAGGCGTATCTGATGCGCAAGTTCGTCTCGTTCTGGGGCACGAACAACTGCGATCACCAGGCGCGGATCTGTCACTCGACCACGGTTGCCGGCGTAGCCAACACCTGGGGCTACGGCGCGATGACGAACTCGTACAACGACATGCAGAATACGAAGTGCGCGATGTACATCGGCAGCAACGCGGCCGAAGCGCACCCGGTGTCGATGCTGCACATGCTGCACGCGAAGGAGACCGGCGCGAAGATGATCGTCGTCGATCCGCGCTTCACGCGCACCGCGGCGAAGGCCGACGAATACGTGCGCATCCGCTCGGGAACCGACATCGCCTTCGTGTTCGGCATCGTCCACCACATCTTCAAGAACGGCTGGGAGGACAAGGAATACATCCGCGACCGCGTCTATGGCATGGACAAGGTCAAGGAAGAGGTGATGGCCAAGTGGACGCCCGACAAGGTCGAGGAAGTCTGCGGCGTGCCCGAGGCGCAGGTCGCGAAGGTCGCCGAGATGATGGCGAAGAACCGGCCGTCGACGGTCGTATGGTGCATGGGCCAGACGCAGCACACGACCGGCAACGCGATCGTCCGCGCATCGTGCATCCTGCAGCTCGCGCTCGGCAACGTCGGTGTTGCGGGCGGCGGCACGAACATCTTCCGCGGGCACGACAACGTGCAGGGCGCGACCGACGTCGGCCCGAACCCGGACTCGCTGCCGGGCTACTACGGCGTCGCGGCGGGCGCGTGGAAGCACTATGCGGCGGTCTGGGGCGTGGACTACGAATGGATCAAGAAGCAGTTCGCCGAAGGGATGATGGAGAAGCCCGGCATGACGGTGTCGCGCTGGATCGACGGCGTCCTCGAAAAGAACGATCTCATCGACCAGGGTCCGAACCTGCGCGCGCTCGTCTACTGGGGACATGCGCCGAACAGCCAGACGCGCGGCAAGGAAATGGTCGAGGCGATGAAGAAGCTCGACCTGCTGGTCGTCATCGACCCGTATCCGTCGGCCACCGCGGCGATGGCGGCGATGGTGCGCAAGGACGGCGTTTATCTGCTGCCGGCGTCCACCCAATTCGAGACCTCCGGGTCCGTCACCGCGTCGAACCGCTCGCTCCAGTGGCGCGAGCGCGTGATCACGCCCTTGTTCGAGTCGCAGACCGACCACGCGATCATGTACGCGTTCGCGAAGAAGTTCGGCTGGGACAAGGAGTTCATCAAGAACTACGAGGTCTGGAAGCCCGACGCAAGCAAGTTCGACGAGCCCACGCCCGAGTCGGTCCTGAAGGAGATCAACCGCTCTAACTGGACGATCGGCTACACGGGACAGTCGCCAGCGCCTCAAGCTCCACATGAAGAACATGAACACGTTCGACGTGAAGTCGCTCCGTGCG
>Ga0157376_10001417_pt1 | contig 15768 bp, 19 predicted proteins | sample M45metaG_FD_121801 | JGI IMG/M metagenome (GOLD analysis project Ga0157376, IMG submission 121801) | Miscanthus rhizosphere microbial communities from Kellogg Biological Station, Michigan, USA - M4-5 metaG | ecosystem: Host-associated > Plants > Roots > Rhizosphere > Soil | place: USA: Michigan... | reverse complement strand
TATGCGCGTTGACCATCGAGAGATCAGCGAACACGTCGCCAAGCTCGAAAATCACCTCGGCGCGCGTGCCGGTCACATCAGGCCGGAAAAACACCGTCATCTCTGGCAGCGCCGGGATGCGGCAGACGACGCACCGCTGGGTGAACCGCCCGGCCGGGTCGACGTAATTGTCGAGCACCGTGCCGGCGTTCTCGTGGTAGGCGAAATCGAGACCGCTGTAGTGGATCGTCGCCGTCAGCGGGTAGGAAGCCGGCGCGGGGCCTTCGCCCGGCACCTCTTGCAGCACCAGCGTCCGCACGCCTGTCGGGTTGATATTGACGACGAAGCCCTTGGTCGTGGTGTTCGTGGTGAAGACATGCGCGGTCGCCTGCATGAAGCCCGCGCCAGCGGCGGTCATCGGGCCGAAGCTGCCTGAGATGATGGCGATCGGCGGCGCGGAGGCGCCAATGCCCTCGGCCGCCAGCGGGCCGAACACGCCGACCACAGAGCCGTCCCCGACCTGTCCGCCGGTAACGTCTGCCGCCAGAGCGCCGAAGGCGCCTACGCCGTCCCCGACCGCCGCCATGCCCCCACTGGCGTCCGCCAGCAGGGCGCCAAAGCTGACCGACGCGTTGACGAAGTTCTCGCTGATCGTGCCGGCGAACACCGCAATGGCGGTGGCCTGATCCCAGCCGGTTTCTGGCCACGTCCATTGCGGATTGACCGGCACCGCCGCCGACTGGAACAGATAGGCGAGCGCGCCACCGGAGGTGATGCCAGACTGCGGCAACGTCCGATCGGCGATGGTAAAGCCCGAATCGATGGCCAGGGTGGATATGCCGTCGGCGTTTTGTATGCCGCAGACGATGAGCGCACCGCCCTGCGAGGGAACGACAGCGCCGGGCTTGATCGACGTGACGCTCTGCGCCTCGAACCCGTTCTGGCTCTGAAGCGGCGACGGCGGCGAGCCACGGAACGCGGCGACCTGGATCGCGCCATAGAACGATGAGCCGTCGGTTGGCCCCCAGGTAAAGGTATGCCCAGGACCGACCGTGCCACCGCGCACATAGTAGAGCCGCTCGTAGGCGCCAGGACCGCTCACGACGTTCAGCGGCGTCCATGTGTTGGAGTAGAAATCGGTCAGCGCCGCCTTGCTGGAGTCGGCGTATTGCGTCGTGTTGACCACCAGAAGATCGGCGCCGCTCGTGTCGATGGCTGGCGTGGTGCCTTTCGTGACCATCGCCCCTTGCGTGTGCGCGATGATCGCATAGCCCGGCGATGAGGCGGTGCCGACGCCGACCGCAGACAGCGCACCGAAGATGCCGACGCCATCGCCGCTTGGCGTGATCGTGTCGGTGCCCGAGGCGGCCAGCGCACCGAACTGTCCGACGCCTGTGCCAACCACGTCCATGTAGCCGCTGGCAGTCGCGGACATCGCGCCGAATAGGCCGTCCACAGTGCCGGACATGCCAGAACTGCCGAGCGAGAACACCGCGATGGCCGTTGCGGCGTCGGCATCATTGAACCAGCCCCAGAGCGGATTGACCGCCGCAGCCGTGGTCTGGATCACATGCGCCAAGGCACTGGTCGTGTCGACGCCGGCTTCGCCAAGCTGCGAATGGATCATCGTCATCGGCGAGCCGATGAACGGCGCGTCGGCCCACCACCGGGCGGATAACGCCGCGATCACCAGCGAGTTAGCGTTGGCCGGGGTGACGGACCCGGTGTTCAGTTGGGAGGCGTCAACGGATGTGACCGCGCCGTTCTCTTGGTCAAACGGCCCTGCGCTCGGTCCGCTATACCCGGCGACGTGAATGGCACCCTGGAATGTGCCGCCGGTCAGGGTGAATGTGTGACCCAGACCGACCGAGCCGCCTTGGCAATAGTAGAGCCGCACACCCGAAGCAGAGGAACCCCGCATGGTCAGCGGCGTCCACGTATTGGTTTTGCTGTCGGTGAGTGACGGTTCGCCGGGGCCGTCCGTTCGCCAGTGAGCCGCCACGATCAGCAGCGTGACGCCCGTGGTGTTGATGCCAGCCGTCGCGCCTGTCGTGGTCAGCGTCTGGTAGGTGTTGACCAGCAGGGAATAGGCCATGCGTGACTGCCCCTACAGGCTGGTCTTAGACCGCTGGCAGCTTGTGCTTGAAGCTGCTGATGGTCGACGGCACGGTGGTCGCGAACGTCGTGGTGGTGAGATTGATGTCGGCGCCGCTGGTGCCCACGGTGTAATCGCAGACCGGCGTGGTGCCATCGCTCTTGAAGCTGCGCGCGTAGCCGCCCGTGCCGTTGGCAACCGGGGTGACGGTGTTGGACGCGAGCGTCGCGGTCGCTTCCATGTTGCTGCTGACGAAGGTCGGCGCGCCGAACGCCGTGCCGCTGAACGTCCAGGTGGCCAGCTTTGTCCCTGTCGCGCCGGCCTGCGGTGAGGCCGGGATGGTGCCGGTGTAGATGCTCAATGTGCCGCCATTGAGCAGCGCGTTCATGGCGTTCAGTCCGGCGGTGGCGGTCGCTTGCGCAGTGTTCATCGGGGTCAGTTCCTTGTCAGGTTCAGGCTGATGAGACCGTTGATCGGCGTGCCGGATGTCGCGGTGATCGCTGCGGTCACCGCTGCGCCCTTGGCGGCGGTGTTCAGCGCCGTGGCGTTGACGCGGGTGACCGCTGCCCCGTGCGAGACCACGACGCCACCGAGGCCGGTCACAGTCGTGCCGTTGATGGCGATGGTGGTGGTGAAGGAACCGGACCCGGTGCTGGAAAACAGGTTCACGTCCATCGAGTTGATGACAAATCCCTCTGGCATCGACGGTGACAGGAAGATCGTCACGTTGTTGACCACCGGGCCGACCAGATTGCAGGTCATGGTCGCGTTCATCAGCCCAAGCAGATTGAGCGCAGCCAGACGGTTGGCCGCCGCCGGCACCCCGGTCGCATCGAACCCAATGATCGTATTGGCAACCGAGGTGAGGATCACCGCCGGCTGCGATGATTTGTCGAACCCGACGAACGAATAGGGCGTCCCCGTCAGAGCCGCCGCGTCGGTCAGATCATCGATCGTGCTCGCGCCACCGCCCGTGCCGGCGGGGAATGACGATGCCAACAGATTGACGTTCTGATCCTCGATCGGCAGCGTGGTGTCGACTGCTGGGACCAGCAAGGACCCCTTGAAGGCGACTGTATCCAGTTCGGAGAACGGCTTATTGACCATGTCGATCTCCTACGAGGGCACCAGAGGCAGAAGGTCAGGGTTCTTGGTCGCGCCGGCCGCATAGTTAATCGACGCTGGCTCGGGGACTGAGGTGTATTGAAGCGAATGGCCCGTATTCACGACCATGTTGCCATCGGGGCCAATCATGTAGTCGCCGGTCATGCCGGCGATCGCTGTCGCATCGTGCGCCCAGGTCGAATTGTTCCTGTTGACGATCAGCCCGGCCTGCGGATGGCCGAAATAGATGTGATTGCTCGGGTCGGAGCAGTCGAACTTGTAGTCCGATGGCGTCGCCGGCCAGCCCGCCACCGCCTTCGCGCCTTGTATCCACCAGACCGAGCCGAAACTCTCGCTCCGGTTCATGTAGAACGAGCAGTTGGTGAACACCGGGGACGATAGCGGGATGCCAGATATGCGCTCGGTGTTGTAGCCCATCGCGAGCGAGGTGCTGGTCGGCTCCAGTGTGGTGAATGTTCCGTTGTTGACGATGCAGGTTCCGCCGTCCGGCCTATCAATCCATTTGCCCGAGTGGTTCCGCGCCCAGCAGCCGTTGACGTTGAAATAGCGCGACCGCGATTTCATGCTGTTGCCGCTGGTCGGCGGGCTGACAAGGATGCCCGAGCCGTTCCCGCCCTGGTAGCTTAGACCATCGTTGGCGGCGCGCATGGGAGGCGCCGCGTGCCATGCAGCCCAGTCGTTCAGCGCGCCGTAGAAGTTGCAGTTGATCACGTTGCAAGTCATGCAGTTGATGTAAAAATCCGACGAGAACCCGTCGCCGGCGCCTCCGTTGGGGAGTAGGTAGCCGAAATCGCAGTCCTCGATGGTTATCGTCAGGAAGCGGGAATTTCCGGTGCAGTTGGTTTCATCCTGTGCGGTGCCCTGGGCATTCCAGAATTGCGCGAAGATGCCGTTCTCGTTTGCGTCGAACGCGCAGCGGACCAGATGGATCGTGCCGGGCGATTGGAAGTTCATCCCGTAGACGCCGGCCTCGCCGTCGCTGTCACAATCAGCACCGCCACACCACATGAAGCGAATATCTTTGACAGTGACTGGCGACTCTGCCCACACGAAGCCCTGCCCATGCAGCAGACGGAACGGCGAGTCAGGCAGCAGACCGATGCCGCCGCGACCATGAAAGATGGTCGGCGTGTTCGTGTAGGTTCCCGATCCCTGAATGGTGATGCCATTGACGAAGCGCGCGGTGCCGAGCGGATGGTTGGGATTGTAACCATGGGTTAATCGCGCTGGACCAGCGTTCCATGCCGGGTTCCATGATACCCCAAACGGGTAATAGTAGACCCCAGGATCGACATACATCGTCCCGCCATCCGCGAGCGCCTGCAATCCAAAGCGCGGCTCGATGAACTGCCGCGACGGGCCGACGAACACCTCGGCAAGCAGCGGCCCGGTATAGGGCGGCGGGTCAACCCAGACTGGAAGCTGCGCACCTTCGCCCTTGAACTCCAGGGTGATGACCTGCGCAGCCATGTTCTTGATCGGGTTCTGATCGACGTTGATGATCTCGACCCATAGCTGATTGGTGCCGCCGGAGATCGGCAGATAGATCAGGTTCGGGTGGTCGTAGGTCTTGGAATTGTCCGCACCTATCGGCTGCCCTCTGTGGGTGTTGGCGTAGTTGAAAAGGATGTGACTGCTGCCGAGCGACGGGTCGCCCTGGTAGATTTTGAGGTTATAGAGCGGGGCGGCAATCGAAGGGGATTGGAGCGTCAGGCCAAGCACGCCAACGTCGGTATCGTCCGCCAGCGGTTGGTTCAGTTGCAGCGCCATGCTGTTGCCGACCGCGATGGTGATACCGGTGGTGGTGGTGACGACCGGCGCGCTGCCGTCGCCGAACCCCGAGGTCATCGCCGTAACGGAGACGCGGACGTTCTGATCATTCGTCGGGCGGGTTGAGTCGTAGCCGGCCAGGAACACGTTCGACAAACTGGACGGGATCGCGGTCTCGGAAAATCGCTTGTTCGGCATCTTTATCGGGTTCCTTCCTGCACCAAGACTCCGCTGTCGTCTTCCAGGGAGAATTGCGCGCCATCCTCGGCCGCGAACGGCACCGCCGGTTCGAGCACCGATGGCAGGGAGGTGGTGCATTGCTCGGTGTGTTGATCGACGGCGGCATCGAGCAAATTGAAGATCGGATAGGTGCGGTCGAGTTGCTGCCGCAGTGAGAACTCCAGATCGGCGCGCCCGATGTATTGGTTATTGATCCATTCCGGCACCTGAGAGATCGCCTCGACGGTGCGCAGCTTCAGCCCGGTGGTGGGCGTGATGCCTTCCCAGTTCTGCGGAATGTAGAGGTTGTCGCGCAGCAGCAGCGCAAGGTCGTTGCTGTTGGGACCATAGATCGTCGCGAGGAAGGTGATCGTCTGGTGCCGGGTCAGCACGTCGTGGCCTTCGCCCTCGCCGTAGTGGCGGATCGCCGGATAATCGTCGCCCTCGACGCGGGTCACGCCGAACGCCATCCAGTTGACATCGACCGCCGGCTGCACCGGCGGCGACGGCTGCCAGCGCGGGCGCACCAGATCGCCAGGGAGGCCGACCATGGCGGTGATGGCGACCTGCATGACCGCCTCGACCTGGGCGGCTGTAGGGGGCACCGGAGGGGTCGGAAGGACAACCCCGCCGGTGGCCGACGTGTTGCCGCTCACGCGCCGCTATCGGCCCGCCGCACGGCGGCCTGTAGCCAGAAGATCATTTCCATGAGTTTCTCGCGCGCGCGTTCCGAGGCGTGGCTGGCGCCGACGTTGTCGATGACGGTTTCGCAGTGCCGTTTGAGATCAGCGATCGCGTCGCCGATCTGCGCCTGCTGAATGCCACCCGAAACCCGCATCGCGGCTTCGCGGATGTCGTGCACGCTGGCGTCTTGTTGGTCCTCTGGCATGGCGCTCTCCTATGGGGGACCGAGCGGCGGCAGCAGACTCTTGAAGCTCATGCTGCCCTCATAGTGTCCGTTCAGCCCCGCGAAATTACCGAACCGCTGCACGCTTTCAATCTGGAACCGCGCGCCGCGCCATTCGACCGCGTCTGGCAGCGTGGTCTCGCTCGCGGCGGTCAGTGGGAACACGGTGATGATGTCATAAGCGCCGTCCACCCGCGTCGCATCCGGGGTGTAGACGTGCGAGTCGGCGCCCGCTGACTGCACCGAGGCGGTGATCTCGATGCGGCGTTCAACGATGACGATACGGCCGCCAGCGTCAACGAACTGATGCTGCCGGACGACGGTGACGGGATCGCAGAAATCTGCGTCGAGCACCTCGACAACCGAGATCAGCGCCATCGCGTGCTGTATCCCTCTTTGCGGACCACATAGGTGATCGCCGCCCGAAGTTGCCCGGTGTCGATCAGCGGCCGGATGTTCGGATTGCCCGCCTTGTTCCTCTCTTGCGCCCAGGTGCCGAGCGGCTTGCCCTGCTTGGATAGCTGCATGAGCTTGCGCCGGCCCGCCTGTGTGCGTCGCAGGCGCGCCCTGATGGTCACTGGCGACAGCGGGGTGAACGGTGGGGCTGGGTCGGTGATCTCCTTGACCACGCTGTTGCGTGCGATCATGCCGGCCCGGTGCATCGATGCGTCCGGCGGCTTGCCGTCCAGCACTTCCAGCGCCGCCTTGCGGAACTGCGCGACAATCTCTTTCTTCGCCTTGCGGATGCCAGGATGCAGGAACGGCCGCGCCGGGATGTTGCGTGCTGGCGAGCCGTGTTCATGGATGAAGGCGAGCGTCGCGTTGTTGATCGGCTGTGTCGCGTCCCTTCGCTCGGTCTTTGCCGCCGGAATGCCGACGAACACGTCGTGATTGGTCAGCGCGTCGACGCGATCGAGGAACGCCCCGACCTTGTCAGCCGTCATGCGGATGTCCATCAGACGGTCGCCACCGGTGTCCATGTGCCGGCGCCTGCCGAGACGTAGAGGCGCGCGCCTGCGGTGCCATCCGTGCGGCTGTAGATCGAGCCGACCGGCTGTGTGGCTGCCGGTGCGCCCGTGCCGGTGGTCCAGGTCGGCCCGGCGGTCGAGCCGGTCTTGACCGAGGTGAAGGTGCCGGCGGCTGGGGTGGTCACACCGATGGCAAACGCATTGATACCGGTGCTGGTCACCGAACCGATGTCGGCGCCTGCATTGGTGACGAACCAAGCCGCGCCACCGATGACGAAGTTCATGCGCCCGGATGTGGTGTTGATCCCATAGGTCGTGCTGAACAGTGCGATGTGCTTGGACAGATCGTTGTTCGCTGCGGCCAAGACATTCCCATAGGAAAGTCCGCCGCTGAGCGTCAGCAGTCCGGTGGACCGCGTGACGGTGAACACGGTGCCGAGGTTCGTCCCGGTGTCATCATAGCGGGTGAGCAAGAGATCGGCCCCGGCATTGCCGGTGCTTTCAGCCGTGACGAAAGAGAGTTGCCAGCGGAGTAAACCGCCGCTCTGCATCCGTATCGCGCGCGTCGCCCCGGCTGGCGCATTCATCACCATCACGGCGTTGCCGCTGGCGGTCTGGCCCACCGTGAACGTGCCGGTCACTGTCGTGCTGACCGTCGTCAGCAGGCCCGTCAGCGTGCCGCCGCCGATTGGCAGGAACGGGAACACCGCGCCAGCGACGGTCGGGTTGACCGCGAAGTCTACGATGCCGGTCGCGCGTGTGATCTTGAACGGCGTGCTAATGAGCGTGCCGGTGTCGCTCCAGCCTGAGATCGTGAAATCACTGCCGGCATTGCTGCCGGTTTCCGCTGTGGTGCTGCCAATCTGCACAGTCCAGCGGTTCACCCCGTTGCGCCGCGCGCGGAGATACCCGGCGGCTTGCGTGCCGGTCCCAGCAGCATTGAACTCGATCAGCGGCGACGCGGTCCCTACCTGCTTCAGAACCAGCGCATCGTTCGAGGCAGATGCCGTGATCGTCAGTGTGTTTGTGAGATCGACCTTGCCGGTCGCGCGTGTGATCGTCAGGGCCGGCGCAGTCAACTCCGTGCCGGTGTCGTCATAGCGGCGTAGATAGATATTCGACCCTGCATTGCTGCCGATCTCATCGTCACCGTCATCGGTGCCAACCTCTAATGTCCAACGCGATGATCCCTTGGCGTTGAAGCCGAGATAGGTGCCGTATTGATTTAGCTCGCGGCCAAGTTCGAGACCCGTCCAATGCGTGGCGCCCGCCGCCGCCTGCATGAAGGCGTAGCTGTTCGAGCCGACCGCCCCGGCATTGATCCAGCCCGTGGCGACAAGGTCGCCGCCCACCGTCAGGTTGCCGGTCAGCGAGCCGCCGGTCAGCGGCAGCACCCTGGTCCACGTCGTGTTCATCCGGCCATACGACGCGCCATCGGCGGGCGCCTCGCCGACCACACCGGCCTCGGCGATCGCCGTCGCATCGATCACCAGCTTGCGCCCGCTCGGATCGAGCGAGGTGGGCACGCCGACCCAGAGCCGCACCGGCGTGTTCTGTTCGACGCATAGCTCGCCGTCCATCAGCACACCCGCTGCCGGCGGGTTGTTGGGCAGCGGCGTGCGGCGGATTTGCGTGATGTTGGTGCGCGTGCCTGACATCGATCAGCCTACCCAGCCATTCATGACGCCATACGACCAGCCGAGCATCTGGCCCTCGACCAAGCCCGACGTGAGCGCCAGTATCTCGACGCCGCCGGTGCCAATGACCTGCATCCACCAATAAAGCTGCTGCCCGTAGATCGTGTAGTTCCACGGCCCCGCGCCATCCATCGCGGTGCTCGAAAAATCGAAACTCACCGAAACCTTGCTCACCGATTTCGATGAGATCAGCCCTGCCGCGACACCCGGTGCCGTCGCGCCCGCGCCAGCGCTTGCGCGAAGCGCCGCGTATTGCCCGAGCGACAGCATGTGCGCGGTGAACAACTCGACGCCGAGCGGCAGGTAATATCCCCAGCGGTAGGGGTTGAACATGACCGAGCCGGTGTCGATGAAAAGCTGCACCCGCGCATCGGGGTAGGTCGTCTCATCGGCGAACTCTGGGAAATGCGAGCGGAAGGTTGCCGGATCGGTGATGGTCGAGGTGGGCAGCATCATCGGCAGCGGCGCCATCGGCGCAGCCGCCGGCACGGCGACGACGTCGCTCATTTACGGCCCGCCAGTTTTGCCTGATCGCCCACCGAAATATGCGTTCGATTATCCATTGCCCACGACGGCGGGTCCTCGCTGCGGATGCCCGAGTTCATGCCCGACGGCGCGGTGCCGCTGCCGGATGGCTGCACGCTCGATTGGTCGGTCTCGATGTCGTAGCCGGTGCGTTTGCCACCGACCCAGGACTCGGCGCCGACGTCGGCGCTCTCGCGTTTCTCGTTCAGCGCGGCGGCGACCGCCTGCTTCTGCGGATGCCCGGAATGGACCATCTCGCTGATGTTCTTCGAGACGGTTTCCTGACTGGTGCCCTCGATCAGCGGCATGTCACACCCCCCCCCTTCAGCGACCCGGCCCAAGGCGCGGGAACCCAGCGCCCATGCAGACGATCAGATCGTAAATGAACCAGATGAGCGCGATGAGGATGATCGCCCCAATGATGATGCGGATGATCTGCATAACGCGCCCGCCGGTCGGGTCGACGCCGACCCAGGACAGGAACCACGGCACGAGAATATGCAGGATCGCCACGACGGCACAGACGATGACCAGCCACACCAGAAGGCTGAACAGCCACGCCAGGGAAAAGCACATCGGTCACCTCGCTCTATAGGCCAGCCCCGCCCGCCAGGGCGCGCCACACAGCGGCGGGCTTACGGTGCGGATGATGGCAGGAAGGAAACCGCCGGCCCGTCCAGCGCGTCGGCAGGCCGCCCGACGAAGGTGTGTGATTTGCGCTCGCTTGGGTCGAGCCAGCCGCGCATATCTTCGATCGGCGGCGTCGGGTCGACCGGTGTCATCGTCTCTGTCCCAGGCGGCGGTGGCGCGACCGGCGGGGCCTGCGCCGCCACCGGCTCATTGCGCCGCACCGCCTGCATCACCTCCAGTTCCGCCTGCTGGTAGTTCGGCGCCATCTGGCGCGGCGGCGTGACGTAGCCGGCGAGGTGCGCCTGCACGAACCAATGGTCGGCGGTCGCGGCGTCCACCTCGTAGGCGCCCGGCGCGAAGCGCTGCATCCGACCTTCCTCGACCTGGAAGTTGAACGCCTTCACGACGTGAATCAGCGGCATTTCGCTACCTCCCAATAGCGAAAGGCACGGCCCCATGCGGGGACCGTGCCTCTCAAGGTCGGCGTCGTGGCGATCAGGCGCCTGATGGCACCGGATGCGGTTCCTGTGGGATGCCGACCACGATCCAGCCGGTCACTGGCGTCCAGGCGGTTTTCCACTCGATCCGGCCGCCCTCGGGTGTCGTCGGCGGCAGATCAGGCGGCAGCACGATCGGATGTTCCGGGTGAGGCTGCGGTGCCACCGGACCCAGCCCAGGGCGCGGATCGGTCGGCCCCCAGATGCCAAGCGGCGGCTCGGCGCCCGCTGGCGGGATGTAGATCGGCGGCGTCGGGCGCGGATCAGTCGGCCCCCAGATGCCCGGCTGCTGCCCAGGCAGCGAATTGTCGGGATAGGGCGGGTTGTAGATCGGATGCGTCGGCACACCGGGAGGCCGCCCAGGCGGGAACGTGCCGCTGCCAGGGTCCCAGCCGGCGATCGGATTGGTCGGGCGCGGATCGGTCGGTCCCCAGATGCCAGGAGGCTGTCCACCGCCCCCACCGGGCACCTGTGCCCATGGCGGGCTGTAGCCGGGATCGACCGGCCCACCGCCACCGGCGTTGCCGATCGGCGTGATCAGAGCGAGGAATGGCTGCATCAGGTGGTCTCCTTGTTGAGCGGACGGCTTGGTCGGGATCGGTGATCGCCCCCGCGTTCCGTGTGTGCCAGAGTGTAGCCAACGCGGGCGGCGTCACCGTCGAGCCTCACCGCGTGGGTTCTTGGCTCTCAGTCGGTTGTTCGTAGAGTCGGGCACGCACGGCGGCATCCTTCGCTTCCAGCAATTTCCGCAGCGCCATCGTGCGTTCCGGGTTGCGCGGCAGATCATTCACGATCCTCCGCGCGAGCACGCCAAAATGGCTCGACACCTCTTGCAGCTTCGCTGGCAAGTGGTCGTAGGCGAAGAATTGCAGGATGGGTTCAACGATAGGATGTTCCGTCATAGTGCGGTTCCTCATGCGAGGTCGGCAATAGGGCGGTCGGCGTGCAGCTTGTGGCTGGGTAATCTGCCGCCCGCAAGGCTCAAAAGGAAAATGACGAATCAGATGCCGTCGCGATATCCGAGCGTCTCGGGGTAAACCACCTCGATCACGCCAAGGCGGCCGTAGTAGGTCGTGATGTTGTAGATCGAGCGCCATTCCAGCGGCGTCCGCTGCAACGGTGTCATCGGGTAGCGCACGCGGTCATACTGCTTGGTGTAGGCAACCATGCGATTGGTCACACCGACGCCAACGCCGGTCAGCCACTTCAGCGGCTGAATGTTCAGCGGCTTGCCGTTCAGGTTGTTGCAGATCGTGTTTTCTTGCAGATAGCGCAGCAAGCTAATGTTGCCCGCCGTCGAGACTTTCGCCGATACCAGAACACCGAAGCTGGTCGGCGGCACGCGAAGCTGGTCAGGACACTGCGCATAACCCGATGCTGTCCAGACCGAGGTCAGTAGTTCGTTGATCTGCGCAATGATCGGATCGGGCGTTCCGATCGCCCATGCACCACCCGTGACGTTCGTCAGATTGGTGACGGACGCATGGTTGACCAGACCGGCCGTGCCGAGTGTCGAATCGCCCGTATAGACAAGCTGATCAGTGTCCATCAGGTGCTTGACGCGCATCACCTGATATTTCTGATCATCGATCGGGCGGCCCACACGCATCGCCGATTGCAGTTCCGGTTGCGTGTAGGAAACCTCCATCCCCCAGAGGAACAGCGGCTGCGGCGTCTTGCCGATATCCAACTGTGCACCGGCAATGGTGTTGACGTTCTTGCCGATCCAGTTGATGCCGGCCGGGTTGATACCGCCCGCCACCGCGAAGCTGGAATTGGTGAACGACGACACTTCGTCGCCGACCGTGACATCCTCGCGCAGATCGATGTCGCGGCCCCACGTCACGCTGTAGAGCGGATCGTGGATCGTCTGGTCGAGCCGTTCTAGCTCGCCGATCAGAAACGCACCCGTCGAGTCATAGAACGACGTGTCGTAAGTCAGCAGGCCGCCACCTCGGCGCCCGCCGCCGCCACCGGACCAGCCGGCCCCCCAACTCATGCCATCAGGCATCAGCTTTCCCCTTTTAGCTATTCGATTGTTCAGAGATACGCGCGTAGATACGCGCGCGGGTTACTCAGATGCCGAACGCGATCTGAGTGATGCCGTTGGCATCGGCAGGCCCGACGAAATAGGACCGGCCAGGGCACGCCATGACGGACGCCAGTGTGGTGCCGTCAGCAGTGATGCCGCCGGGCACTTGCCCGCCAGCCGCCGCTGCTTTCCAGACATAGACAGGCGCGCCCTTGGTGGCGGCCACAGCGCCGCGCAACAACACCGACATATAGCCGCGCACCATCACGTTGGCCGGCTCCATGAGCACCCCGGCGCCGCCCACGGGCGGGATGTCGACCCCCAGGCCGGCTTGGTTGGAATTGGTGACATACGGCCGGATAAACAGGCCGTAGACCATGCCGCCAGCGCCGGGTCCGGTGGCTGGCGCATCGCCGGTCACCGGCACGCGCACCTTGCCGGTGGAGTCCATCACCAGCCCCGCGCCATAGAACGTCGGCGCGCCGGTCGGGAGAATGAACTGCGCCTCCGTATCATTCGTGTGGGCGCGATCCGGGGTGCCGTTGATGCCGGCCCCCATACGCAACAGAAAAGCAACCATTTGCTCTGCCCCTCCTTTCAGGGTTTCACGACTTGTCGGCTCGCGGGGCGCCCGTCTTGCGTGCCGCGTCCGCTGCCGCCTTGGCTTCATCGGCCGCCGTCTTGGCCTCTGCCGCCGTGGCTGCCTTGGCTTCGGCTTCCGCCTTGCGTTCTTCCGCGAGGCGCGCCGCCGTGACGTTCGGCGGTTCGGTCAGCGCCAGATTCGGATGGAGTTGCGCCCATTGGCTGAACGCGGTGCCCACCTCCATGCTGTAGAATTTCGCATAGAGCTTCCGCTGCGCGCCGTTGTTGGACGACAGGTGGTGGAACAGTTCCATCAGGCTGCCGCGCCACAAATCAGGCACGAACACGGTGCCGCCGACATACTGCGCCCAGGTCGGCGACAGCACCGGATCGGTGGCTGGCGCGGCTCCCGGCATCGTCCCCAGGATGATCGGCGCCACCGGCGTCGCCAGCGTCCAGCCGATCGTCGGGTTGTCGTGAATGATGCACCACGCCAGCCCCGGCCCGACGCCGTCGACGTCGGCCGGGTTATATTCCATCGTGATGATGACCGAGCCGTCTGTTGCGGAAATTGCCCCCGACATCAGTGAATGCTCCCCTGTGGTCCGAGGCCGCCGTGCTTGGCCCAGAACTCCTGATTGCGCTTGTTGATCGAGCGAATGATGCCGATCTGCTGGTCGCGGAACGCGCGCGGATCACCGTCCGAGGCATAGACCGCTTCGCTCGGCCGCCCGCTGGCGTTGTTGTGCTGGCGCACCCGATCGGACGCATCGAGGAAGGCCAGCCGCACCGCATCACACGACATCGTCTTGATGCTGTCGGCGGTGATGTAGCCGCCCACCAACGGGCCGGTGCGCGCGTCGGTGAGCGCCTTGGCCAGCGCGTTGCGGCGCAGGTTGCACACCGCGATGGTCGCCGCCTTCGGCCCCTGTGCGGCGTCGATCGTGGCCACCTTCATGCCCGGCGCGAGGATTTCCGCGCGAGCGCGGGTTTCCTGCATGAAGTTCTTGAACCCGGCAGCGAGCCGGCCACGATAGGCGGCGTCGCCCATCTTGGACGGGCCGGTCTTCAGCGCCGGGTCGGCTTCCATCAGTTCGCCCTCGACGCCTGACGGCGCTTCGGCGACCTGCGCGCCCTCGGTGCGGCCGGTGGGCAGATCGTCGTCGGTTTTCTTTTCGTCGCCGTCGCCGTCATCGTCTTTCTTGGCGAACGGGTTTTCCTTTTTGTCGTCGTCGTCGCCCTTGTCGTCGTCACCGCTGTCGTCTTTGTCGTCGTCGCCCTTCTTGGCGAGCCAGGGCGGCAGTTCGCCGTCCTTGCCGGTGAGGCCGTCGAGCACGCGATCGAGCTTCTTGCCGATCGAGTCCATCGACTTTTCGAGCTTGCCGACGCGATCGGTCAGCGCCGCATCACCGGTCGCTGTCGCAGCATCCCCACCGTGGTGGTGGTGGATGATGGTGGTGTTGCCGGGGCCTTCGTCACCGTCCGGCTCGGCGTGTTCGGTCTTTTCGAGTTCCTCGGCGTCCTTCATGATCTGCGCGACCGTTGCCTTGTCGCGCGCGAGAAAGGCTTGCGAGATGTAGTCGCGCAAGGTGCGCTTGCTCATGATATCCCTCCGTTGTTGGCAGGCGTCGCAGCCGCAGATCATTTGCGGTCTGCGCTCGGCGTTCCGGCGATGTCATCATCCTCCGGGTAGTCGACGTTTTTCAGGTCATCAGGACGCCGCCATGTCTTGGCCTCTGGCAGCCCGTGGTCCATCGCTTCGCCGTCCGAGATCACCTCGCCTTCGGCGTCGCTGTCTTCGTCGTAGATGACGATCTTCATCGGCGTCATCGAGTTCGGTCGTCGCTTCGGGTCGTCTGCCATCACACCACCGTGTAACATTTGAAAATGTATTGGTTGGTCTTGGGCTTATGCTCGATCTCGTAAACCTCGATCGGCTGCCCGTGGCGCAGGATCACCTCGTTCTCGCTGTTAAAACCACTATCGGCAGCCCATAGACCAAGTGCGCGAACACCTTTACGCGCGACGATCTGATACTGGATTTTGTTGCCACTCCATCCACCCGGCGGCTTACTGGCTGCGGCCGTCGACATAAAACCTTCAAGGCTGGGACGCACCACCTTGCCGGCACTCAGCGCCGCGATCGTCTTGTTGATCATACCGGGCGGATATTCATCCTGCCCACGCCAGACCACCATGTCCTCTTGCAGCACAGCGTCATCATGCTCGAACAGGTCATCTATCAGATCGATCTGCTTTTGAATGTGCGGGTTGACTGTATGGCCCGCCTGATCGGCTTCGCGTAGTCCGCTGTTAATGGAATTTGAACCGCCCTTGTATTCTATGCAGGCGTCGCGGGAGTCTGAGTCGATTTTCTTCCACCAGTTGCGGTCGAGCGTCTTCGCCGCTTTCACCGCATCAGGGTCACTGGCAGCGGTCACCTTGATTGCGTTCTTGTGCAGCTTTTGGCCGCGCGCCAGCTTCTGCTGGTTCGGCGTCTGATGCACACCGGTCGGTTTCTTCGCCAGCGACTGTGCCGTGGTCGGCGTCTGCGTTGTCGGTGCCGGCGCCAGCTTCGCAGCCTTCAGCGCGTCCACATTGACCGGCTGGCCGCCGAGCGCGGTGATCAGTTCATTGGCGTAGGTTTCCGCCGCGCCGCCCGAACTGCCGCTAGAGTTCGCCAGCGCCTCGGTGATCGCGGCGATCTTCTCGGTGTTGGTCTTGCCGCCGACGCCAGGGTTG
>Ga0157376_10001414_pt1 | contig 15774 bp, 12 predicted proteins | sample M45metaG_FD_121801 | JGI IMG/M metagenome (GOLD analysis project Ga0157376, IMG submission 121801) | Miscanthus rhizosphere microbial communities from Kellogg Biological Station, Michigan, USA - M4-5 metaG | ecosystem: Host-associated > Plants > Roots > Rhizosphere > Soil | place: USA: Michigan... | reverse complement strand
GCCCACAAGAGCCGGTGCGACGAGGTGCTCCGCCGGCTGGGAGACCGCCTCGTCGACGTGACCTGCGTCGAGAGCACGGACCTCACCACCGCCAACCTGGCGACGACCCCGGCGGACAACTCGCTCCCGGGGCTTCCCGGCGGTGCGTTCACCCACACCACCGACCGGGCCGTCATCTCCCCGGACGCGCCCAACCGGACGCCGATCACCAAGGCGGTCCCGGGCCTCCAGATCAACGGCCGGATCGCCGGTGACCCGCAGGGCCAGGCGCGGTTCCTCCTCCGCCTCCCCGACGACTGGAACGGACGGCTGGTGGTGGCCGGTGCCTCGGGCACCCGGAGCGAGTTCAACGGCGACTTCGCCTGGAGCGACTACGTGGTCCAGAAGGGCTACGCCTACGCCTCGCAGAACAAGGGGGTCCTGAACCTCCGCATCGCGAGCCTGGCGAGCGACACGCCGCCCAACGACCTCGCCTGCCGGCTGAATCCGGCGTCGAAGATCTGGGTCAACTTCTACGACAACGACCCCGGTCAGCCCTTCGTGCGCTGGCAGATCTTCATGGGAGAGGCCGCGCGGCTGGCACGTCGCGGCGTCGAGGCGCGCTACGGCCGCTCGCCCAGGTTCACCTACGCGGTGGGGACCTCCAACGGCGGATACCAGGTGCGGCGGGCGGTGGAGCTGTTCCCGGACCTCTTCGATGGCGGCGTCGACTGGGAGGGGACGGAGGTCGATCCGCGCGGCCCGAACCTGCTGACGGATCTGCCTCCGGGCATCCTCAACTATCCGGACTACGCGGCGTCCGGCTTCGACGCCAACAGCACGGCGGCGAAGAACATCCGGGCCGCCGGGTATCCGCCGGACCTCATCGCCGCGACGACGACGCTGTGGACCAACTACTGGGCGTCCTTCTGGGAGGTCACCCAGTGCCAGTGGCAGAAGCGACTGGACCCGACCTACGACACCTACGGGCAGGGGACCGGGACGTACAACTACTACGCCCGCCTCTCGGCCTCGGACGTCGGCGCGCAGGTGGCGAGCTTCGCGACGAGCGGGAACATCCAGCGACCGCTGCTGACGGTGGCCGGCACGATGGACGGGCTCCTGCCCATCGACCGGCATGCGCGGGCGTATGCCCGGAAGGTGGAGGCAGCGCTCGAGGACCGCGACGATGACGACGGTCACGGCTGGTGGCGCCGCCGGCACGACCGGCGCCCCGATTACCGGCTGTACGAGATCCAGAACGGGAACCACATCGAGACGTACAAGCTGACCTTCCCGCAGCTCGAGTTCATCGAGCCTCATGCGCAGCGGGCGTTCGATCTGCTGGTGCAGCACGTGGAGAAGGGGCAGGAGCTCCCGGCGAGTCAGTGCGTGGCCCGCGGCGGCGCGATCTCGGGGTCGCCGGCGCAGCCGGGACACTGCGAGAACCAGTTCCAGCCGTAAGAAAGCGGGTCGAGGCCCTCGACTCACCGTGAGTCGGGGAAGGGGCGAGAGGTCGGGCTGCCTCGAGGGGACGCGGCGACTCCTGGACCGCTTCCGAGCGGCGGGTTCGCGACGGCCTCCGCGACCTCGCGGCGCTCCGGAGAGCCGCGCTGTGCCGGCCCGGCAGTCGACCGTCGGAGGCGAGGGGTCGGGTTCCGGGCCGCACGGGGTTTCCTCGGCGGGTGCACGGGCTCCGCGATCTCGTGCGCTCTGCGGAGCCGTTGCTGCTCAGGTGACCCGAGACGCACGCGGCCTGATCCGGGAAACCGGAGTGGCGGGACTCGGGAACCATTTTGGAACGCTCGTCCGCTCGCCCGCGGGCGCCGTGACCCTACGAAGTGTTCCCTTCGGTTTCCCGTGCGCGCTTCGAGAACCATCTGTCGCGGTCTGCCCGGCGCGATGCCCGGAGACCCCCCTCGCCCGTTCCATTTGGTTTCCCATCGGCCGTCCCAGAGCCCTTTTGGAATGCTTGGCCGAGCGCTGGCCCGTCGAAGCGGCGAGCGTTCCAAGATGGCCCTCGAAGCTCGGATGGGAAACCGGATGGAACGGTTTGAGTGCTCACGCTCCGGCGGGCGGGCGAACGAGCGTTCCAACGGAGTCCGGCCGGCGCGTCGCCGGAGCGAGGGCTGGAAATTCTCGCAGGCCGCTCGGGACCGCCGGACACGCCCGTCCCGCGTCGGTCTCGCCTTCCCTCGAGGCAGCGGAACCGGGGCTCTCGACATCCCGCCCACGCGCGTCCGCGCTGACCCCGGCGCGTCTTCCCGAAGAAAAATGGCCGGTCCGCGGCCCCCGGGGGGGAGGGTGCGGACCGGCCAGCGGTCGGGAAGTCCTTCCCGGAGCGCGCCTAGAGAACGCCGATCTTATGGTCCTTGGTCTCCCGGACGAAGATCGAGCCGATGATGAAGGTCATCGACGCCACGATCACCGGGTACCAGAGCCCGTAGTAGATGTTTCCGTTCGCCGCGACCAGTGCCGTCGCCGTCAACGGGAGCATGCCGCCGAACCAGCCGTTCCCGATGTGGTACGGCAGCGACATCGACGTGTACCGGATCCGCGTCGGGAACAGCTCGACCAGGTACGCGGCGATCGGCCCGTACACCATGGTCACGTAAATGACCTGGATGAACAGGATGATCAGGACCGCCCACCAGTTCCCTGCGTTCGACCCGTTCCAGCTGAACCCCGTGAAGTCGAACTTGGCCGGGTAGCCGGCAGCGGCCAGAGCCTCCTTCAGCTTCGGCTCGTTGACCCCGGTGATCTCCGTGTCGTTCACCTTGACCACCGGCGCCGAGCCCGCCGGTCCATCCACCTGGTCGTAGTTGAGGCTCCGCGACGTCAGGAGGTTTCGAACCTTGTCGCAGTCGCTGTAGCGCGTGGTCGGGAGCGCAAAGATGTGAACCTGGCAGTCGGTGGCGGTCAGGGTGACCTTGGTCGAGGCCTGGAAATGCTCCAGCGCCGGATTGGCGTAGTGAGTCATCGCCCGGTACAGCGGGAAGTAGGTGAGTACCCCGAGCAGGCAGCCCAGCATCATGATCCACTTGCGGCCGATCCGGTCCGAGAGGCGCCCGAAGACGATGAAGAACGGAGTGCCGAGCACCAGCGAGAAGGCGATGAGCCCGTAGACGGTCTCGTAGGGGACCTTGAGCGTCGAGCCGAGGAAGAACAGCGCGTAGAACTGGCCCGTGTACCAGACCACGCCTTGACCCGCGGTCGCCCCGAGGAGGGCGAGGATCACGATCTTGAGGTTGCTCCACTGTCCGAAGCTCTCCGCCAGCGGCGCTTTGCTCCCCTTGCCCTGTTCCTTCATCGCCTTGAAGAGCGGCGACTCGTTCAGCTTGAGGCGGATGTAGATCGACATCACCAGAAGAATGCTGGAGAGAAGGAACGGGATCCGCCAGCCGCCCCAGAACGCGCCAGGAGCCCCCTTGAACTCGTCGGCGGTCATCGACGTCCGGCAGAGGAAGATCACCACCAGCGCCAGGAAGAGGCCCACCGTGGCGGTGGTCTGGATCCACGCGGTGTGAGCGCCGCGCTTGTTCTCCGGAGCATGCTCGGCGACGTAGGTGGCTGCGCCTCCGTACTCACCGCCCAGCGCGAGGCCTTGCGCCAGCCGGAGCAGCAGCAGAAGCAGCGGCGCGAGCATCCCGATCTGGCCGTAGGTCGGCAACAGGCCGACCAGGAACGTCGAGAGGCCCATCACCGTGATGGTCACGAGGAACGTGTACTTCCGGCCGACCAGGTCTCCGATTCGTCCGAAGACCAGGGCTCCGAAAGGTCGGACGAGGAAGCCGGCGGCGTAGTTGACGAAGGCGTTGAGGAGGGCAGTGGTCTGGTTGCCTGGAGGAAAGAAGACGCTGGCGAAGAACGGAGCCAGCACGGCGTAGATGTAGAAGTCGTACCACTCGAACACGGTTCCCAGGCTCGACGCGAAGATGACGCGACGCTCTTCGCTCTTGTCGATCATGGGCAGGGACGACGCGGCGACGGCCATCGGTCTGCCTCCTTCAGCAAAGACGGGTGGGCAAGAAGCACAGACCGCAACATTCAAGCCAAGCTGCACACATCAGCGGTGTCACTTGGTTCGCGGTTGACGCGTTGCAACAGCCGCGCAGAACGGTAACAGTCGCCGTTACCTTCGGTAACGCGACCGACCATCCGGTGGCATCAGCGCAGGGACACCGGTCCACGGCGCCCGCGAGCATCACGCCCGACCGATGGGACCTTCGAGCGGGTAAACGTTGCTTCGGGCCGGCGCGGTGAGCGTCGCGAGCCCCGTCGTCGCCAGGCTCCCGTCGGCCAGCTCGCGGCAGCGGAGGCCGGTCCGGTACAGGCCGGGGAAGCGCTCCAGCCGCTGGGCGAGGAAGCCCTGGTGGTCCTGCTCGGCGCTCCTCGGCTGCGCCGGCCAGGAGCGCTTCACGCAGAGCTCTCCCTCCGCACCGGGCCCGCTCGCGCGCCGCCCGAGCATGTCCACCAGCACCGGATCCACCCCGAAGAGCGCCGTGCCCCCGAGGTCCCCGAAGCGCGCGGTGAGCATCCCTCCGCCCTCCGGGCTCCAGACCGGGGCCACCGCCGCGTCCGAGCCGTCCAGCGAGACGCCGAGCACGCCCGGTCCGGCGGCCGCCAGCGCGGCCCGCGGTCCGAAGAGGTGGGTGACGCCGAGCGCCCGCGGCCGCTGCGCGCCATCCCCACGCTCATCGAACACCAGGCATGCCCCCAGCACCCAGCTGCCCCAGAGCACGTCGACCCGCGGTCCGGAGAAGCCCTCGGTGCACAGCACCTGCGCGCCCGGCCCCACCCCCGCCGCCTCCCGCAGGCCGAGCGCCGAGCAGAGGAGAAATCCCGCGAGGCCGTGCACCACCGGTGGCCCATCCTCCAGCCCGGGGACGAGCAGCAGCGGGTCGTCCCCGTCGCACGGCCGCACCGCGCACGTCGGTCGAGCGCGGAGCAGCGCCGAGCCGAGCTCCTGATCCCTCCCGTAGACCAGGCTCACCGCCGCCCCGGTCCGCCGCTCCACCAGCACCGACTCCACCCGGCCCAGGCCGCCGAGGAGGTCCTCGACCCGGTCCCAGAGCGGCAGCCTCCCCTCCGGCGTCGGCGCCTCGTCCGCGGTCACCAGCACCCGGGCGCGCGTCGCGCGCAGCACCCGCCCCAGCGCCCCGCCCGAGCGCGCCGGCACCACCACTGGCACCGCCCCGATGCGCGCACAGCCCAGGTGCAGCATCGCCAGGGTGGGGGTCTCGGGGAGGTGACCCACCACCCGGTCGCCCCACCGGACGCCCTGGGAGAGGAGTACCTGCGCCATCCGCGCCGAGGCCTGCCGGAGCTCCCGGAATGACCAGGAGACCAGATCCCCCTCGGCACGCGCCCACACCAGCGCGGTCCGCTCGGGCGAGCTCACCGCGTGGCGGTCTACCGCGTTCCACGCCGCGTTCATGAGCCCCCCGGCGAACCAGCTGACGTCGCCGAGCTTCACCTCGCCCACGAAGGCCTCGTCCGGCGGGCGCACCCAGTCCAGGAGCCCGGCCTCACGGAGCCAGAAGCGTCGCGGACTCTCGAGGCTCTCGACGGCCAGCCGCCGGCACCCCTGGAGCCGCTCCTCCAGACTGCATTCGACGAGGCTGCTGCTCACGGTCAAGAGCGACCGCGGCAGGCAAGCCATGCGCCAGCCCGTGCCTCACCTTGCGTTGAGGACTTCGCTGCCGCGGCGCGTGTCGTTCCGGAACGGCCGGTTACCAAAGGTAACGACGGCACGACCCCCGGTCGGCGATGGCCGCCGGAGCGGGATCGAGCTCCCTCCGGAAACGCCACCCCCGTCTCGCGACGACGGGCCAGGAACGACGCCCAACTCAGCGTCAAGTACACTTGACACATTACGAATAGAAACACAAAGCTCCATGCCAGTTTACAAAACGTAACGCGATTGCGTGTCGTACTGATGCAAACCCTGGAGGAAATTCGGGGATCTCCGCGGTCCGCCGATTGCTCCTGCCGTCCAGGTCGATCTGTCCCGGGGGCTCCCGGGGCGTCCGTTCCTCGGCAGCTCTCGTGGGGGTCCCCCGCATGACCTGGAAGCGCTGCAGGCCGTTGCTCTGGGCGATGTCCTTGCTGGTCGCGAGCACCGCGAGCGCCGCGAAGATCTCCTTCAGCGAGAAGGGCTCCATCGACGTCGGGGGCCTGGTCCAGGCGCAGTACCGCATCGAGCAGGACGCGGCGGGTTCGGGGCACGACCCGTCCAACGACTTCCTGCTTCGCCGGGCGCAGCTCATCATCGCCGGCCAGTTCAACGACAACAGCTTCTAGGCAGCGGTCCGGTCCACGACGCGGCCCGTGTCGATCACGCCTGAAGCTTGCTCCTCGGGATCCCGAGCCGGGCCCGCTTCTCCCAGAGCGCCTTCCGGCTGATGCCCAGCCGCCTCGCGATCTCGGTCTCCGACAGATGGCCCTGGTGCTCGAGCACGAAGCGCCGGAAGTAGTCGGTGAGGGCGCCCGAGCCGCCGGCCTCCTCGCCATCCACTCCGTGCCCGGGAGGGCGCGGCCCGTCGATGGCCAGCAGGTCGGGGGTCAGCTGGCCGCCGTCGCTCAGGATGACCGCGCGCTCGATCGCGTTCTCCAGCTCCCGCACGTTCCCCGGCCAGGGATGGCTGAAGATGGCCTGCCGCGCCTCCGAGGTGAGCTCCAGCTGCGGCTTGTTGAGGCGCCGGCACAGCTTCGTCAGGAGGAAGTCGGCCAGCTCGAGCACGTCCGAGCCGCGCGCCCGGAGCGGCGGCAGGCTGATCTCCACCACCCGGAGCCGGAAGTAGAGGTCGTTCCGGAACTGGCCGTCGTACGACATCTGTCGCAGGTCGCGGTGGGTGGCGGCCATGAGCCGCACGTTCACCCGGCGGCTCCCGGTGGCGCCCACCCGCCGCACCTCGCCCTCCTGCAGCACGCGGAGGAGCCGGGCCTGGGCAGGGAGGGGGAGCTCGCCGATCTCGTCGAGGAACAGCGTGCCTCCGTCCGCGGCCTCCACCAGCCCCGGGTGGGCCTTGTGCGCTCCGGTGAAGGCACCCTTCTCGTGCCCGAACAGCTCGGACTCGATGAGCGTCTCGGGGATGCTGGCGCAGTTAACCGCGATGATCGGCGCGTCGTGGCGGCTGCTCTGGTCGTGCACCGCACGCGCGACGAGCTCCTTGCCGGTGCCCGACTCGCCGAGGATGAGCACCGTCGCGTCGGTGGCGGCCACCTTCCGGACGCGCTCGAACACCTCGCGCATCGACGGGCAGCTGCCCACCATCCCGTGCACCGCGTAGCTGCGCTCGAGGTCCTGCTTCAGCGCCGCGTTCTGACGCTGCAGCCGTGACTGGCGGAGCACGCGGTCGACGACCAGCAGGAACTCGTCGTGGTCGAAGGGCTTGGCCACGAAGTCCGCCGCACCCTTCTGCATCGCCTCCACCGCCGCGCGCACCGTCGCGTAGCTGGTCATCACCAGCACCGGCGTCGGCCGGCAGGAGTCGATGAGCGTCGTCCCCAGCTCTCCCGGGAGCCGGAGGTCGGCGATCACCAGGTCGAACCCGTCCGCGGCTCCCGCCGTCATCGCCTCGGGAACCGACCCCGCCTCGACCACGTCGTGCCCCGTCCTCGCCAGAAGCCGGGCCAGCTCGGAGCGGATGATGTCCTCGTCCTCGACCACCAGGATGCGGCTCATGCGCGTGCTCCCCCGAGGGCCTCGGCCACCCTCGTCCCCGGACCCACCGGGGCATCGGCCCCCGGCAGCTCCAACTCCACCGTCGTCCCTGCCCCGGGCCTGGTGTCGACCCGCAGCGTGCCCCCGTGTTCGCGGACGATCGCCGCGGCCAGCGGGAGCCCGAGACCCGTACCCTGCCCCGGAGGTTTCGTCGTGTAAAAAGGTTCGAACATTCGTTCGCGGGTCGACTCGTCCATTCCAGTGCCACGGTCCTGGACGGAGACCTTGACGCCGTGTGTCGTTGCGATCGCTCCGACCGTCACGGGCGTCCCGGGGGCACTCGCGTCACACGCGTTCGACACGAGATTGACGAAGACCTGGATGAGCCGCTGCCGGTCTCCCGAGACGTGCACGCCGTCGGGCACCCGGTTCTCGCAGGGGACGCCCTTCGCCTCGCGGGACAGCCGCACCAGCGTGATGGCCTCGCCCACGCACGCGTGCAGGTCCACCGGGTCGCGGTGCATGCCGTCGGGGGCGCCGGCGTGGCTGTAGCCGAGCAGCACGCGCACGATGGCGTCGATCCGCTGGGTCTCCCTTAGGATGAGCCCCACCCGATCGCGCAGGTCGGCCTCCTCCAGCTCGCGCGCGAGGTTCTGCGCCAGGCAGGCGATGCCGGTGAGCGGATTGCCGATCTCGTGCGCCACGCCCGCCGCCAGCCGTCCCACCGAAGCCAACCGGTCCTGGTGCGCCACCTGGGCGGCCAGGAGCTTCCGCTCGGTCAGGTCCTCCACCAGCACCACCACGCCCGCGGTCTCGCCGGCCGTGCTCCCGGGCTCGCGGACCTGGCTGCGGCTGAGCGAGAAGGCGCGCTCGGTGGCCCCCATCTGGAGGTGCACCTCCTCCTGCGACGCCGCGCCGGAGACGAAGGCGAGCACCGAGGCCGGGAGCGCGCCCGGCAGCGCGTCCAGCCGCGCTCCCACCGCCTCCTGCGCGCCGAGCCCGCTCTGGTGCTCGAGCGCGCGGTTCCAGATGACCACGTCGCGGTCCGGCCCCAGCGCGCAGACGCCCAGCGGCAGGTCCAGGAGCACTCTCCGGAGGTAGCGGCGGTAGGCCTCGAGCTCGGCCGGCGCGCCCTGCAGCTGTGCGCGGCTGACCCGGAGCTGCTCCTCCAGGGCGTGGATGCGGTCGCTCAGCGGGGCGCGCTTGCCGTGATGGACGCGGATGCTCCGGTCCACCACCCAGCGCGCCACCAGCGGGCCCATGAGCCCCGAGAGGTTGCGCTGCAGACGGTCCCGCAGCCGCCCCAGCTGCGCCGGCCGCCGCTCGCCCGGCACCATGTCCAGGTCCGCCAGCGCCTGGGTGAGCTCGACCGACGCCGCGTCCTCGCCGAGGAGCGGGGCGAGGCGGGCCTGGAACTCCCCGGCGCTCGACGGCTCGAGCATCCACGGGCCGGGCGTCGCGCCCTTCGTGCAGGCCACCGCGGCCTCCTCCTCGCGCGCGGTGGCGCGGGTGAGCAGCGACACGCCTCCGAAGAGCAGCGCGTTGAGCGAGAGCGACCAGAAGGTGGACGCGCTCCACGGTTCCATCCCCGGGCGGATGCCGAACACCCAGGCCAGGTCGAACGCCGCCGGCAGGAGGTGGCCGTGGGCGAGCAGCGGCAGGAAGAGGCTCAGCGCCCAGACGCCGATGCCGGCGCCGAGCCCGGCGAGGAATCCGGCCCGGGTCGCCCCGCGCCAGAAGAGCAGCGCGAGGACCCCGGGGAGCACCTGGACCACCGCGACGAAGGAGATGAGGCCGATCTCCACCAGTCCCTGCCGGGTCGCCAGCAGCCTGCTGAACGCATAGCCCAGCGCCAGCACCGTCACGATGAGCGCCCGCCGCGCCCAGAGCAGCCCGGCGTAGAGGTCTCCCGACCGCGCCAGGTCGGTGCGGGGAAGGACGAGGTGATTCAGGCACATCGCCGCGAGCGCGAGCGTGTCGACGATGAGCATGCTGCTCGCCGCCGAGATGGCCCCGATGAAGGCCAGCGCTCCCACCAGCGGATGGCCGCTGCTCCGCGCCAGCTCCAGCACGTGGTTGTCCGGGTTCCCGACCGGGAAGCGCACCGTCCCGCTCCAGAGCAGCGGCAGCACCGGGAGGTTGAGCAGCAGCAAGAACAGCGGGAAGGCCCACGCCGCGACCCGGAGCGCCCGGCCATCCAGCGACTCGGTGAACGCCATGTGGAACTGCCGGGGGAGGAGGAAGGCCGCGGCGAAGGAGAGCAGCAGGAGCGTGAACCAGGGCCCGCCCTGCACCGGCGCGTAGGCACGCTCGAGCGCCTCGGGGTGCTCGGCCAGCCACCGCGACAGCCCGGAGAGCCCGCCGAAGACGCTGGTCACCGCCACCAGTCCCACCGTGAGCAGCGCCACCAGCTTCACCAGAGACTCGAAGGCGATGGCCACCCCCAGGCCGGCGTGGCGCTCGCGGGGAGTGACGTGACGGGCGCCGAACAGCAGCGCGAAGAGGGTCACCAGCCCGCAGAACATGAGGGCGATCCCGCTCGGCGGTGACGCCTGGGCGAGGACCTTGAACCCCGCCGACACGGCGTGGATCTGCAGCGCGAGGTAGGGGAGGTTGCCGGCGAGCATGAACACCGTCACCAGCACGCCGGCGCCCTGGCTCTGAAAGCGGAAGGCGAAGAGGTCGGCCAGCGAGGTGAGCTGGTGCTCCCGGCACAACCGCAGGACCGGTTCCCACAGCACCGGCACGAGGAGGCAGGCCAGCGTCACCCCCAGATAGATGGTGAGGAACGCGTAGCCCTGCGTCCGCGCGAAGCCCACGCTGCCGGAGTACGTCCAGGACGTCGCGTACACGCCGAGCGACAGCGCGTAGGTCAGCGGATGGCGGACCAGCCGCGCGGGGACGAGACCGCGCTCGGTGGCGTAGGCCACTCCGAAGAGGAGCAGGAGGTAGGCCACCGCGACTCCGAACAGCACGCCGATCGTCGAGGTCATGGCGGCGTGCTCGGACGGTGGACTGCCCAGGCTCCGAGACAGATGACGAAGAGCCAGACGAGGAACGGCGCGAGCCAGCCCCGCTCCGGCGCGGCCCAGAGGGAACGGACCGGGCCGACGAGCAGCACCAGCGACAGGGCGAAGGCCCACAGGGCGGGCTCGGCGGCGCGGCTCTTGTCCGGCGGCGGTGCCATGCGGCGTTTCCGCGCGCGACAGTAGAACGCTCCGGGCTCCCTGTCGCGAACCGAGCAGGCTGCTGCGCAGTGCGCTATGCACCGCCCTGCACGCTCGCATGACTGCGCTCCTGTCCATCTGGGCCTGGGTGGAGATCGCCCTCGTGGTGCTCCTGGGGTTCGTGGTGCAGACGGTGCTCTTCGTCGTCTGTCTTCCCTTCGACCGTCGGCGGGCCGTTGCCGGGCGGGCCTTCCGGCTGGTGGGCGTGGTGGCGGCGCGGCTGAACCCCTTCTGGCGCTTCGGCGTGGTGGGCCCGGTCCCGTCCACGCCGCCGCGGAGGACGGTGGTGGTGGGCAACCACGAGTCCAACGCCGACCCGTTCCTCGTCTCCTTCCTGCCCTGGGAGATGAAGTGGCTGGGCAAGGCCTCGCTGTTCCGCATCCCGGTCGCCGGCTGGATGATGTGGATGGCCGGAGACGTCCCCGTCCGGCGCGGCGATAGCGACTCGGCGAAGGAGGCGATGGCCGCCTGCGCCCGGTGGCTCGCCCGCGGAATGCCGGTGATGCTCTTCCCCGAGGGCACGCGGAGCAAGGACGGCCAGCTCCTCCCATTCAAGGACGGCGCGTTCCGCCTCGCCATCGAGACGGGTGCGGAGGTCCTGCCGCTGGCAGTGGCCGGGACGGGCACGGCGCTGCCGAAGCACAGCTGGAAGTTCGGACGCGCCGAGGGGCGGGTGATGGTGGGGACGCCCATCTCCACCGCCGGTCTCGGGCTCGCCGACGTCGAGTCGCTGAAGGCGCGGGTCCGCGCCGAGATCGAGAGGCTGCGCGGCCGCCTCGCCGCCGTCCGTGACGCCCCGCCCGCAGCGGTGGAGACCGGCGGAGCGGGGTGAGGCGGCTGGGCGAGAGGGCCGCCGTCAGACCGGCAGTGCCGGCACCGTCCGGCGGCAGCTCCGGCGAAATTCCGACGGGGTGAGCCCGAACGCCCGGCGGAAGCGGGCGGAGAAGTGGCTGTGGCTGGAGAAGCCGAGCTCCAGCGCGAGCGCCGTCAGGTCCTCGGCGTGCGGCAGCTCGACCAGGGCCTGCGCCAGCCGGAGCTGGGTGAGGTACGCGTGGAGCGGGATGCCCTCCACCGCGCGGAAGAGCTGGGTCAGATAGCCCGGAGACGCGCCAACCGCGCGCGCGATCTCCGCAAGCCCGATCGACCCACCGAGCTCGGCGGCGAGGTACGTCTTCGCGCGCTCCAGGAGGCGCTGGGTGCACCGCGCCGGCAGCACCGGGGGCCGTTCCTCGCCGAGGGCGGCGCGGAGCAGCGACAGGAGCAGCTCCTCCGCCTCGAGCGGCTCGGCGCCGCCCCGGGTCAGCCCGAGGAAGCGGGCCCGGGCCAGCTGGAGGGTCGGGTCGATCCGCCTGGCACGGCGGCGGAAGAGCGGATGCAGCCGGGGGCTCCGGCCCGGCCCACCGAGGAGCTCCTCGAGGAGCGATTCGTCCGGGGTGACGATGACCTCGGCGTACCCACCCGGCACCGGCTGCATCATCCGGAACTCCTCGCCCGGAGCAACGAACAGCGCCTGGTTCGGATCGCCGACCACTGCGTCGCGTCCCACCTCCCAGACGAAGAGTCCACGGTAGGGCAGCACCAGCTGGGCCTCCGGGGAGAATCCCTCCGAGCCCACGCCCCCGGCGCGCGCGTTCGCGTGCACGTCTTCCACCAGGGCCAGCCCGGTCTGCAGAAGAGGGGTGCGACGCTGGAGGACTGGCTCCTCGGTGAGGGCGCGTACCGTGGTCATCGTCGCGGCGAGCGTACGCCGCTCGGCCCCGTGCCGTCGCGCGCACCTGAATTCCGTGACAGTGGCCCTTCAAGAAGCTGACAGCGCGTGTCGCCGCCGCCGCTCCACGCTCCCGGACCTCCACGAAGCGAGAGGGCAATGCCCCGGAGGAGGACGCATGCGACGGACGACGAGGTGGCTGTGCACGGTGGTGGTGCTGCTCGGCGCGCTGGCCTGCAGTCAGGACGCGGCGCCAACCGCGACGAGCGACGCCGAGCTCGGGCAACGCGACGGACCGAGGTACGTGGTCATTCCCCTCGGTTCGCTGGGTGGCACGCTCAGCCAGGGGAACAGCATCAACGACCTCGGATGGGTGAGCGGACTCTCGGCTCAGGCGGGGAACGCGACCGTCCACGCGACGATCTGGCGCGGGCGCACCCCGACGGATCTCGGGACCCTCGGTGGACCGAACAGCGCGGTGCTGTGGCCGTCGAAGAACCTGATCGGACTGGTGGCTGGGATCGCGGAGACCGATCAGGACCAGCCGCTCGATGAGACCTGGAGCTGCCGCTTCTTCTTCCCCTCTCGCACCGGGAAGGTCTGTCGGGGCGTGGTCTGGGAGCACGGGAACATCCGGGCCCTTCCCACCTTCGGCGGCGAGAACGGCTTCGCCACCTCGGCCAACGACTTCCGCCAGATCGTCGGCTGGGCCGAGACCCCGGTGCTCGACCCGAGCTGCACCGGGCGGCAGAAGCGTCAGTTCATCGCCGCGCTCTGGGGTCCCGGCAAGGACGACATGCGGCAGCTGCCGCCGCTGCCCGGCGACTCGACCAGCGCCGCCACCGGCATCAATGATCGCGGCCAGGCGATCGGCATCTCCGGGGCCTGTGGCATCGCGGTGGGCGGCGTCAGCGCCCGGCGCGCCGTGATGTGGGAGGGCGGCTCGATCACCGACCTCGGGACCCTGGGCGGCGAGGGGTGGAACACGCCGATGGCCCTCAATGCCTGGGGAGACGTGGTGGGCTTCGCCAACGCTCCCGGGACACCGGTCGCCGACTTCGTGCCCCGGCCCTTCCTCTGGACACGGCGCGACGGGATCTCGCCCTTGCCGCTGCTGGACGGAGACGACAACGGCCAGGCCCTGGGCATCAACGTCTGGCGACAGGTGGTGGGCGTCTCCTGCGCCGGAGGGAGCTGCCGGGGCGTGCTCTGGCAGGGGGGCAAGGTCATCGACCTCAGCTCGCACGTCCTGACCGGGCTGAACGGGACGATCACCAATGCCGGGGACATCGACGACCTCGGACGGATCGGCGGGCAGTTCCTCGACGCCAGCACCGGCGCGACCACCGCGTTCCGGGCGATCCCCGCCGGTCCCTTCTTCCATCACGGGATGCACGGGGACGAGCAGGGAGCGGACGAATGACCGTCTCCCCTGAGCCGTCGGCGGACGGTGAGGTCCTCCTCCGGCTCAACGACGAGTACCTCCGGGCCTCGGAGCGGTCCGACCGGGCGTGGTTCGAGGAGAATCTGGCGCCGGACTTCTTCTGCTCGCGCCCGGATGGGACACTGCTCGACCGAGCGGCGTTCCTCGTCCGTGCCTCGGCCCCCTCGCTGCTGACCGGGCTCGAGGGTCACGACGTCCTCGTCCGTCTGCTCGGAGACGTGGCCCTGGTCCATGCCCGGACCACCTTCCGTGACGGGGACCGTCCCGGGCACGGTCGCTACACCGACGTGTGGGCCCGCCGGGCAGGGCGGTGGCTGGCGATCGCCGCGCACGTGACCCGCTGCTGAGCCTGGACGGGCGGCGCCGCTGCGCCGCTCCTCAGGCGTCCCCCTGGTGCGGGGGGCTGAGCCTGGACGGGCGGCGCCGCTGCGCCGCTCCTCAGGAGTCCCCCTGGTGCGGGGGACTGAGGACCGGTACGGAACGGTCCGTGCCCGGCGGCCGGACTGTGCCAGCGCAGGGGGTGGAGCACGAGGCATGATGGCCGCGTGCTCCACCTGCGCCCCGCGACGCGCGCCGACGTCCCGCTCATCCTCGCGCTGATCCGGGAGCTGGCCACCTACGAGCGAGACCCGGACGCGGTGGTCGCCACCGAGGAGGCGCTGCTGCGGGACGGCTTCGGCGAGCGCCCGCTCTTCCGGGTGACGATCGCCGAGTGGAGCGGCGAGCCGGTGGGCTTCGCTTTCTGGTTCCTCGCCTACTCGACCTGGCGCGGCCAACCCACGCTCTACCTCGAAGACCTCTTCGTCCGTCCGGAGGCGCGTGGGCGCGGCATCGGCAAGGAGATGATGCGACATCTCGCCGGGACCGCCCTGGACCTGGGCTGCGGCCGCTTCGTCTGGCAGGTCCTGGACTGGAACACCCCCAGCATCGAGTTCTACGAGTCGCTGGGCGGGCAGGTGGTTCGCGAGTGGCTGACCTGTCGCGTCGACGGAGACGCATTGCAGGCACTCGCCGGCCGATGAGTGCCTAGTGCCTCGATTGGGGTGTGCTGATCGAGGCACTAGACTGCAACCGGAGGCGCCGCGGGTGTCTGCCCGGGCGTGAGTCAGGTGTCTCAGGACTGGAGCCGGATCGCCGAGCTGGTCGACGAGGGTCTCGCCCTGAAGCCCGCGGCGCGCGTCGCGTGGCTGGACACCCTCTCGCGGAACCAGCCCGCGCTCGCCCCGGCGGTGCGGAGGCTGATCGAGGCGCGGGTGGTCGAGACCGAGACCATGGCCTCGCCGGTGCTGGCCTCGGCGACGGCGCATGTCCCCGGCGACCGGGTCGGTCCCTACGTCCTGGTGGAGCTGCTGGGCACGGGCGGGATGGGCGAGGTCTGGCTCGCCCGGCGGGACGACGGGGCCTTCCGCCGGGACGTGGCGCTGAAGCTGCCGCTGCTCGACGCCCGCCGCCGGGACGTGGCCCAGCGCTTCGCCCGGGAGCGCGACATCCTGGCCAGGCTCGAGCACCCGAACATCGCCCGGCTGTACGACGCGGGCGTCGACCGGAACCAGCCCTATCTGGCGATGGAGCGGGTCCACGGCCAGCACATCACCACCTGGTGCGACTCCCGGCAGCTCGACGTCGACGGCCGGGTGGAGCTCTTCCTCCAGGTCCTCACCGCCGTGCAGTACGCGCATGGGAACCTGGTCCTCCACCGCGACCTCAAGCCCTCCAACATCCTCGTCACCGACGAGGGGCAGGTGCGGCT
>Ga0157376_10001410_pt1 | contig 15802 bp, 8 predicted proteins | sample M45metaG_FD_121801 | JGI IMG/M metagenome (GOLD analysis project Ga0157376, IMG submission 121801) | Miscanthus rhizosphere microbial communities from Kellogg Biological Station, Michigan, USA - M4-5 metaG | ecosystem: Host-associated > Plants > Roots > Rhizosphere > Soil | place: USA: Michigan... | reverse complement strand
TGCTTCTTGTACAGATCCGCGTACAGGCCGCCGCGCGCGACGAGCGCGTCGTGCGTGCCCCGCTCGGCGATGCGGCCACCCTCGAGCACCAGGATCAGGTCGGCCTCGCGCACGGTCGACACGCGGTGCGAGACGATGATCGACGTGCGCTGGCGCATGACGCCCCGCAGGCGCGACAGGATTTCCTCTTCGGTGTACGTGTCGACGGCCGACAACGCGTCGTCCAGGATCAGGATGCGCGGGTCGATCGCCACGGCACGGGCCAGCGCCGTCCGCTGCTTCTGTCCTCCCGACAACGTGATTCCGCGCTCGCCGACCACGGTCTCGTAGCCCTTCAGAAAATCGGCGACGTCCTTGTCCAGGCGGGCGACGCTCGACGCCGTCACGATTCGCTCGTGCCTGGCCGCGCGGGCGCCCGGGTCGAGGCTGTCGGCCGCAGCCTGGGCGTCCAGGCCGAACGCGACGTTGTCCTCCAGCGTGTCGGAGAACAGAAACGGCTCCTGCGGCACGAAGCCGATCGCGCCTCGAAGCGTGTCGAGCGGCAGCGTCCGCACGTCCACGCCGTCCACGAACACGGTCCCGGGCGGCGGATCCTGCAGCCGCGCGAGCAGGCTGATCAGCGTCGACTTGCCGGACCCGGTGGGCCCCACAAGCGCGACCGTCTGGCCGGCGTCGATGTGGACCGACACGTGGCTCAACACGGTTGTCTGGCCGTACGCGAACGTCAGGTCGCGAAACTCGATTTCCCCGCGGATAGGCAACGACGTAGCCTCCGGCTTCAGCCCGACGTTCGGGACGTCCCCGATCGCCGGTTCCGTCTCCATCACTTCCAGCATCCGCTTCCAGGACGCCATCCCGCGCTGCAACATGTTAGTGACCCAGCCGAACGCGATCATCGGCCAGCTGAGAAGCAGCAGATACGAGTGGAACGCGACGAACTGTCCCAGCGTGATGCGTCCCTGGATGACGTCACGGCTGCCCATCCAGATCACGACCATGGCGCCCAGGCCGAGGAACAGCGACATGCAGGGAAAGAACAGCCCCTGGACGACGACGAGCTGGCGGTTGCGCCGGAGGTACTCCTCGTTGGCGCGGCGGAAACGCTCGATCTCGGCCGCTTCCTGCCGGTACGCGCGCACCACGCGGACGCCGGACAGCGCTTCCTGCGCCACGGCGCTCACTTCGGACAGCTGCGCCTGAATCTGCTCGAACCTCTTGTGGATCACGCCACCGAAATACTTGACGGAAATCGACACGAACGGCAGCGGGATGAGCGCGTACAGGGTCAGCCTGGCGTCGATGGCGATCATCAAGCCGAGCGCGACAACGAACCCGAGGACCGTATTCGAGGCATACATCACGGCCGGGCCGATCATCATCCTGACGGCGTTCAGGTCGTTGGTGGCCCGCGACATCAGGTCGCCGGTCCGATGCGTCTGGAAATACGAGACCGGCAGCTTCTGCAGGTGCGCGAAGAAGTCGTTGCGCATGTCGTACTCGATGTCGCGCGACACGCCCGTGAGGATCCGCCGCATCAGGAACCGGAAAACGCCGCCGACGATCGCGACCCCCAGCAGGAGCGAGCCGTACAGCGCGAGCTTGGCGACGGTGACGCCCGTCGTCAGATCGTCGATCGCAAGCCCGAGAATCCGCGGCGCCAGGAGCGACACCGCCGTCGTCACGACGACGCATGCGAGGCCGCGGGAAAACTTGGAGCGGTATCGAAGCGCGTAGCCGAACAGCCGCCTGAAGGGAGTCATCGGGGGATTCCCTATTCTCCTATGAGAATGGCCGAGCAGAAGTGAGAACACGCGGAATTTGTCTTGTACCGGCGGCCCCTTCCTGTTATCCTGAGATCGCCTCGCCAGCGGGCCTCGTCTCTGAATTTCGGAGTACACCATCCTCTATGAAGTTGAAGTGTGACCGCCGGGTTATTCGTCTGTACGCCGCCATGATGGTGGCCGTTGCCAGTCTCCTCGCGCCGGCATCCGCGCGCGCGCAGTTTCAGCCGCGACCCGTGAGCGACCCCGCCACCGGCGAGCAGTTCCACATCGAGGGCGCGATCGGGCTCTGGTTTCCAGGCACCGAGATGCAGATCTCGAGCTCTGCGCTGGCCATCGCCGGCAGCACGATCGATTTCAAGACCGACCTCGGCCTGGAGGATCACAAGTTCCCCGAGTTCCATCTCGTCGCGAAGGGCGGCAGCCACAAATTCCGGCTGCAGTACATTCCCCTCGACTACTCGCAGGAGTCGATCCTGCGGAGAACGATCGTCTTCAACGGCCAGCGCTACGACGTCGGCCTGCCGGTCAACTCGAGGCTGGACTGGAAGGCCTGGCGGGTCGGCTACGAGTACGACTTCATCACCCGGGATCGCGGTTTCGGCGGCTTCATCCTGGACGTGAAGTACACGGACGTGAACGCATCGCTCGCCAGCCCGATTCGATCGGACTTCGTCCACGCCCAGGCCCCGATCCCGACGATCGGCGGCATCTTCCGCGTTTATCCGGTCCCCAACATCGCAATTACGGGGGAGATTACCGGCTTCACCCTGGGCTGGGCCCCCAACTCGATCAGGGGCGACACGAACGGCCACTACGCGGACATCGATTTCTACGGCACGGTGAACTTCACGAATAACATCGGCGTGCAGGGCGGCTATCGCCGGTTCGACGTGGGGTACGAACTGAAGCACGACACGGGCGCCTTCACCGTGAAGGGCATCTACCTCAACCTGGTCGCTAGGTACTGAGCGCCCGGGCGGGCGCCACCTTCGCCAGGCGCCGCTCGGCTTCCGCGAGCGTTTCGTCTTTCTTGCAGAAGCAAAAGCGAAGCTTCGTCCTGCCCTTTTCGGCGTTCTTGTAGAAGCTGCTGCCGGGTACCGCCGCCACGCCGACGTCCTTCACCAGATATCGCGCGAACTCGACGTCGTCGCGATACCCGAAGCCCCCGATGTCCGTCATGATGTAGTACGCGCCGTACGGGCGGTAGCACGTGAAGTGATGCCGCTCCAGGCTGTCGAGCAGCACATCGCGGAGCCGCGTGTATTTCGCCGCCAGGTCTGCGTAGTACTGGTCCGGCAGCGACAGCGCGACCGCCCCGGCGGCCTGCAGCGGCGCCGGAGCGCCGACCGTCAGGAAGTCGTGCACCTTCCGGATGGCGCCCGTCAGCGACGGCGGCGAAATCGTCCAGCCCACCCGCCATCCCGTGACGCTGTAAGTTTTCGACAGGCTGTTGAGCGTCACAGTGCGCTCGGCCATGCCGGGAATCGTCGCAATCGGGACGTGCCGGCGCCCGTCGTAGATGATGTGCTCGTAGATTTCGTCCGAGATTGCGATCGCGTCCCATTTCTGACAGAGCGCGGCGATCGTTTCGAGCTCCTGGCGCGTGAAGACCTTACCCGTCGGGTTGTTCGGCGTGTTGATGATGATCGCTTTCGTCTTCGCGTTGAACGCGGCCGCGAGCTCGTCCGGATCGAAATTCCAGTGGGGCTCGTGCAGCGTTACGTAGCGCGGCGTCGCGCCGGACAGGATGGCGTCAGGCCCGTAGTTCTCGTAGAACGGCTCGAAGACGATGACCTCGTCGCCCGGATCGATGATCGCCGTCATCGTCGACATCATCGCCTCGGTGGCGCCGCAGCAGACGGTGACCTGCTCGTCGGCGATGACCTCGACGCCGTAGCGGCTCGTGAAGGTGCGCGCGATCGCCTCCCGCAGCGGACGCGCGCCCCAGGTCACGGCGTATTGATTGATCTCCGCGTTGATGGCGGCGCACGCGGCTTCCTTGACCGCGGCCGGCGCCGCGAAGTCCGGAAACCCCTGCGACAGGTTCACGCCCCCGTGTTTCTCGCTGAGCCGCGTCATTTCGCGGATGACCGACTCGGTGAACTGCAGGGCCTTGCGGGATCCGGTGAGCTTGGACATGGTCGGGGTCAGGCAGCGGCGCGGCGTTTGCGGGCGGCCGGCTTGGCCGGGGCCGCCTTCTTCTTCGGCGCGGGCGACTTCTTCGCGACGGGCTGCGGCGTCACATCGGAGGCCGGCTCGCCCGGGCTCGCCACCGGGATCTCGTCATCGTCGGACACGCCGCCGGCCGCCGCGCCGTAAATGCGGCGATAGTCCTCCGCCGTTCCGAGAATCCTTTTGACGTAGTTCTGGGTCTCGGGGTACGGAATGTCGTCGATGAACTCTTCCCGCGGCAGGCTCGGGCGCTCGTCGAGCCAGCGATGCACGGGGCTCTCGCCGGCGTTGTAGCTCGCCAGCACGAGATGCAGGTCGCCGAACTCGCGAACCTTGGCCGCGAGGTACGCGGTCCCGAGCCGGAGATTCGCGTCCGGATCGGTCAGCGTCTTCGCCGTGTACTTCATGTCGATCCGCTTGGCGACCTGCCGGGCCGTCGACGGCTCGAGCTGAAGCAGACCGACGGCCTTGGCCGGCGAGCGGATGTTCGCGACGAAGGTGGACTCCTGCGCCGCGAGCGCAGCCACCATGTACGGGTCCAGGCCGGCTTCGCCGGCGTATTTCTGAATCGACTCCCAGTAGGCGATGGGGTAAATGATCCGGAGAATCGCCCGCGGCAGCTGCTCGCCGCCGGCGGCCAGATACTGCGGGTACGCCCGCTTCATCAGGTTGATCGCGCCGCGGTACAGGCTGAATTGGACGGAGCCGGTTTCCACCTTGCCCTGCTCGCGGTATGTCCACGCGAGGGTCGCGCCGATGGACGACGAGTCGCCCCACAAATTCTGGGCGTAGCGCAGCTCGTCGATGGCCAGATCGTACATCTTCGCCACGAGCAACTCGCGCACGACGGCCGCATTCGGCGGGAGCGATGAGACCGGCTGGGGGACCTCCGCGGGCGGCTGGCCACCGCGCCTGCCGGCCGACGTCGCAACCACGAGATGGCGTTCCGGAGCGCGGCCATCGAGGCGAACCAGCGCGAGCCGGCCGTAATAGCTGTTCAGATAGTCGGTCGCAGCCAGCGTGAAGCGCGCCTGCGCCTGAAGCTTGTCGCCCAGCGCGTCGTGCGCGCGGCCGGCCCAGTAGAGCCACGACGGCCGGTAATCCGAGCGCGGGAAATCCGCCGAGGCCCGCGAGAAGACGTACGCGGTCTCGCGATAGTCGCCCATACGGTAGGCGCGCCAGCCGATTTTCCAGGCCGCGCGCTCGGCATACCGTCCCGACGGGAACTTCTCGTACAGCTGGCGAAACGTCTCGTCGGCCTGCCCGTCGTCGTCGTCGCGGATATAAGAGGTGGCGAGGTGGTTCAGCGCTTCTTCCGCCCAGCGGTCCGTCGGGAAGTCGCGGATGACCCGGCGAAGCAGCGTCGCATACTCGGCGCGGTCTCCGAGGGAGCGCTGCGTGAGCGCGTAGAAATACAGCGCTTCCGATTGCCGCGGACCGTCCTCGGCGAACGGCTTGATGGCGTCGCGCGCGGGCCGGAAGCGCTCCAGGTAGTAATCGGCCTCGGCGAGGCGGAGGCGGACGAGATCGCGATCGTCGCCGGTCACCGCCGGGCGGAGGCGCTCGAACGCGGCCTTCGCCGGCTTGTACTGCTTCGCATTGAACAGGCGTTCGGCGCGCGCGAGCTCGCGTCGTACGACGGGATTGCCCTGCACGATTGGCTCGTGGCCCAGTTCCTCGGCGGCCGCAGCGGCCAGCTCGCTCAATGGGTAGTCGAAGTACAGGCGTTCGAGCGCCGCGTGGGCTTTTTCCTCGTCGCCGCCCGCCCGGGCTGCCTTGGCGAGGCTGTTCAGCACCTGATCCGGCGCTGTCGTCTTCATCGCCGCGAGGCGTTCGTACACGGCGACCGCTGCGCCGTAGTCGTTGAGGGCCTCGTCCGATTCGGCTTCCTTCAGCAGAGACGCCTCGGCCAGGAACCCCGCCGGCGTGTGAGCCTGCAGGGCCTGGAACGCGGCGCGCGCCTCCGCGGGCCGTCCCAGCCGGAGTTGCGCCAGGCCCTTGTAGTACTCGACGTAGGTTGCGAGCGGCCCCTGCTGCGCCGTTGCCGGGTGCGTGAGCAGCGCCAACGCCTTCGCGTGGCTGCCCTCGCTTTCGAGCTTGATCGCCATCGCGAGGTTGGCCTGCGCGGCGGTGCGCGCGCGTCCCGGCTCCGGGGCCATCCACAACTGCGAGAGGTCGCGCGACACGCGCGGGTGATCGGTCGGCTTGAGAACGAGCGCAATGTTCGGAACGCTGCTTCCCGGGCTCGCGGCCGGGGCCGCTGGAGACGATGTCGCCCCGCCGCCCGTGGCCTGTTGGGCCCGGCCGGATGCAGATAAGGCCAGAAAAAGGGCCGTGAATGCCGTGAATGCAACTCGCGCAGGCGCCATCGATCTTGTATCGGTATGGCGCGAGCACATGCGCAGCCCGGCGCGCAATCGCGGCGACCGCTTCTCGCAGTTCATCGGCGTGCCGATATTATACGGCAACTCCAATAAATACAGTGGGTTGAGCAGCTCAACTAGAACCGTCGTGCTACACTGGGTCGGTCAGATCACGGGTTCTCCCGGCACGAGTTCGCTCAACGAGGGGGCGATACGGCTTCGACGGGGGTAAGGACTCGTGGGATGCGTGCCGAGCCCCAATGACTCGTAAATCCGTTGGAACACAACGTAACTGCGAACACGCAGCTGCCTCTCGCGGCTTAGCTAAACCCTAAGTCCGCGACGTCCCCCTCGTCCTCGCCTGTGGGATGGGGAAGGATGTCATAAATGCAGGCTGGTCGCCGCGGGCTGCTCCGACGCGCGGCGACGAGACATATCGGAGCTAGCGGTCCACGGTTTCCGTCGCTCTTTGACGTGGGACGCGAATATTCAAGAGCGGCTACGCATGTAGATTCCTGCGACGAAAGACTCTCGGACGCGGGTTCGACTCCCGCCGCCTCCAATTCTCCTCACTCCGCTCGTCGAATTGTCGGCGGCGTTGTCAGGCAAGTGGCTCCGCCCTTCGGGCTCGCCAACATGCTCGACTCCCGCCGCTGCCGATTATGGCGGAGCTTGCAGGAGATCACCGCGACGGGCGACGCGCGATAATCGACATGCTATGGCCCGCGCGACGCTTGGAGCCCTCCTCGTCCTCCTTCTTCCGTTCGCCACATGGAGCCTCGAAGGCCATGCCGTCACCTCCGCCCGGGGACAACCAGGGACTAGCGGTCCCCCCCTGACCGTGGTGAGTCTGAACATGGCGAGGAAGAGCACGTTCGACGAGGTCGCCGGCGAAATCTCGACCCTCGTCGACCGGCATGCCGTCGACGTCTTCCTTTTCCAGGAAGTCCAGCAGGACCCCGGGGCTCCCAGGCTGATCGCGCACGAGCTTGCGGAGACGCTGGGGTTCTATTGCCTGTTCCAGACGACCGACCACTGGAAGGACGGCGGCAGCCAGGGGCTGGCGATCCTCAGCCGGTATCCGATCGAGAATGCGGCGGTCATTCCGTTGAAGCATTTCGACCTGGGCTTTCGGCAAAGGAATCGCATCGGACTGGCCGCAACCCTTGTGACTCCCCTCGGACCTGTCCGCGTCGTGAACGTGCACCTGGACTCACGCATCAACACGGACGAGCGGCTCGCGCAGCTCTCCGGCGTTCTCGAGTCCGAGGCGGACGACGAGGGCCCTTCCATCGTCGGCGGCGATTTCAACACGGGGGACTTCAAGTGGCTGACGCGATGGTTTCCCATCCCGCTTGCGGCCAGGCAAGGCGACGCCGTGCGACAACTCATGAGCGCTCATGAATTCGACACGCCCTTCGCCCAGGATGGCGCGACGTTCAAGTACCTGGGACTCAGGCTCGATTGGATTTTCACGAAAGGACTTCAGGCCGACTCCTGGGGGATCGACCGGATCGACTTCTCAGACCATCGCGCGATCTGGTTGACGATGTCGTCGACCCTCGCACCGCCGAACTAGTGTTTTCCGGACTTGACCCGTTTGAGTCTGACGCACCAGCCCGGCACGGCTGGCCCTATCGTGCCGTCGCAGGACGCAGACCAAGACGTTCACGTTCTGCTCGAACGAAGAAGCTGCCTTTTGCGACCACCTGGTCGCCCTGCTGAACCCCCGAGAGGACCTCGACGTCTTCGCCGGACACATCGCCAAGACGCACCTCGCGCTCGATGAACTTGCCCGACGCGCCTGACGCAGCCACGTACACCATCTGGCGATCGTCAACGGTCTGAACGGCGACACGCGGAATCATCACGGCTTGTTCGTTCGCTGACGCGGCGACCTCGATGTCCGCGTACATGCCGAGCCGGAGTTCCCGGCGCGGATTCGGCACTTCTACCCGAACGCGCGCCGTACGGCTGTCGGCGCTCACCTGCGGATCGATGTAGCTGACCCGCCCCCGCCGAACCACACCGGGATCCGCTTTGGTCGTCACGGACGCCTGGCTGCCAACGCGCACACGGGAGAAATCGCTCTCGTAGAGCGCGCCGACGACCCACACTGAGGACAGATCCACGACCGTGAACACCTTCGTCGCCGGCTCGACGTTCAGGCCAACGTTGGCTGACCGCTCGGTGACGATGCCGTCAATGGGCGCCGGAACATCCGTCGTGGGATCTGTCTCCTTGCCGGGTGACAAGGCATCGATCACGGATGCCGGCAGCCCGAGCAGCACCAGGCGGGACCGAAGACTCTGGACGGCAGCCAGCTTCGCGGAATGCTCGGCGTGGAGGCGCTCCAACTCCTGCTGACTTGCCGCGCCGATCCCGACCAGCTTCGTGGTTCGAGCGAGTTCCTGTTCGTGCGCCTCGAGTTCGGCCTTCGCGGAGAGGTATTTCGTCTCGGCCTCTGCCAGCTCGGGGCTGAAGACCTGCAGCAGCGCCTGACCGCGGCGCACCGAGTCGCCGAGTTCCGCGAGCACTCGCGTAACGCGTCCCGACACGAGCGGCGTCACGACCACCTGCTGGTAGGCATTGGGCTCGACGGTGCCCGGGATCCGCACGGCTGACGACCGGGCGGCGCCTCGCGTGACAGACACCAGTTCGATGCCCGCACGCCTCGTCGCCTCCTGGGACAAGGTCACGACGACATCCGGCCGCGGCTGATCTGACGCCGTGGAGGTACCGCCGCCCGCGCCGCCCGGCGACGGCGTCCTGGCCATCGACTTGGCCGGCGCAGCACCTGCAGACTCCTGTAGTCGGTCCCCGCCGGTCGAGAACCGGTGCATCAACAGGTAGGTCGTGCCGGCGCCCGCCGCCAGCAGGGCAATCACCGAAACGGCAATCGTGCCCCGCCCGAGCGCGATTCGGGAATGGCTGTTCATCGGACATCTCCCAGTGCTCGCCTCAGGGCGGTTCTTGCCTCGAATGCTTCACGCAGCGCACGGCTGTACCCGCGTTCGACCTCCAGGTACCGGCGCTGCTCGGCCAGAACATCAAAGACCGTGGCCCGTCCGAGCTCGTACGTCTGGTTGACCACGTCCAGGTTCTGCCGCGCCAGATCCCGTGCGCCACTTCGGTAGATGCCGACGGCGGCGCGCGCGCGCTCGTCGCTGGCCGTGGCCGCGGCGATCTCTGATTCGACGGTCAACTGCGCGGCCGTGAGCCGCGCCATGGCTCCCGTGCGCTCCGCCTGGGCCACGGCGACTTGTCCTTCGTTTTGTGTGCGCCACGGCAGGGTAATCGTGACCCCCGCGCTGAGGTAGTGAAACACGTCTCGCACAGGCGTCAACTGTCCCCGATTATCGAATCCAAACTGCGGGAATCCGGCGTCCATTCGCGCGTACGAGCCCGTGAGGCTTAGATCGTAGCGGCCGTCCCGCTGCGCGCTCTCGACCCTGGCCTCAGCCACGCGAATATGCGCTTCGGCCTCCTGCACGTCAGGCCGGGCGGCGGCCGCGGTCGCATTCGCCGGCCTCGGCATGTCGAGCTCTCGCAGCGCCAGCTGTTCGAGTGAATCGCGCAGTTGGAGCGGAGCGCTCGCCGGCATACCCAGCAGACGTTTCAGCTCGATCACGGCTCGATCCACCTGTCCCGCTTGCAGGAGCCGCTCGGCCTCGAGCCTGCGCAGCTCGACTTCCACGATGTTGCGTTCGAGGGGTGGGGTGGCACCCTGGTTCACCCTGGCACGCAGCAACTCGACCTGGCGACTGGCGGTCGCGAGGAGTTCGTCGCTGACGGACAGGTCGCGGACCGCTGCGACGACCTCTCCGTACTTCAGGCGGACATCGCCCGCCAGCAGCCGCTCGCGGTCAGCCACACCAAACTGGGTCGCCTGCCTGCCCTGTTCCGCCACGGCGACGCGTCCGCCCTTCCGGAACAACTCCAGCGGCCATTGCATCTCGATCCGGGTCTGGCTGTCGGTCCCGCCGGGTTCGAGCTGCTGCATGAACGCCACGGTCGGATTGGGACGGAGGTCCGCCTGAACCCGCTCGCCGTTGGCCGCATCGAGCGCCGTCCGTGTCGCGCGAAGCGTGGGCTCTTGCGCGAGCGCGCGCGTGATGGCCTCCGCGAGCGTCAAACCGGTCTCGGCGTTGAGATACTGTGACGCCAGGGTCCCGCGCGGATCCGGAGCCGCTGATTGCGCGCGGACGATGGCGCTCCCTTTCAGGGTTATCAGGATTGTCAGGATGGCGCACGTCGTGATGGTCCAGAGTCGCTTCGTCATCGCACTGTTCCTTCAAAATCCATCGACCCGCGGCCTGCCGGGCCGTCCCACTCGAGCGCCATTTTCCACGCGCCGGCCATGCCAAACTCCCCCGTCGCTTGATACCGTCCTGGCACCGTCGTCCGGCTTACTTCCACACCCCCTGACATCACCATGCCCGGCATCGCCATGTTGGCGCTCGTGTGCACGGCGCCGACATCAACGAGCGAACCGTCTGCACGCCGAAATTCAATCACGTAGTTGTTACGTCCGAGTTGGAGGGTCCCCGTCGGCGATAGCAGCGCGATGGTCAGTTCACCGGATCGCATCTGCTGGACCGGCAGGCCGGCCGGGACCTCGTGCCCGCGAGATGCCCGCCACGTTTGCACCAGCGCGACGGCCCCCACGACCACGGCGATCGCGCCCACGCCGGCCAGGATGCGTCGCCCTGGCACCACGCAGCGAGGTTCCAGTTCGCGCGGTTCTTCACGCAGCTTCAACCGGCGTTCCTGGAGCCAGTAGAACAGGACCGGCGTGACGATCAAGACATGGAGAAGCGAGGACACCATCCCGCCGAGCACCGGTGTTGCGAGCGGCTTCATCACCTCGGCGCCGACGCGCGTGCTCCACATGATCGGCAGCAGGCCGGCAATAACGGTCGAGACGGTCATCACCTTCGGGCGCAATCGCAGCAGGGCGCCGTCGATCACGGCTTCGCGCAAGGCACTCGGCGTCAGCGTCCCGCCCGAAGCATCACGCTTTCGGGCGACCGCTTCCTCCAGATAGATGACCATCACCACACCGGTCTGGACGGCGGTCCCGAAGAGGGCGATGAAGCCCACCCACACCGCGACCGAGAAGTTGTAGCCGAGCATCCAGAGGAGATACACGCCTCCGGTGAGCGCAAACGGCACGGCCAACAGCACATGGGCGGCCTCGAGCACCGAGTGATAGGTGAAATACAACAGGACGAAGATGATGACGAGCACGATGGGCAGCACGACCTGCAGCCGCTGACGGGCGTGTTCCTGGTTCTCCCAGCGTCCGCTCCAGCCCACGTAGTAACCGGCGGGCAGCGGCACGTCCCGCGCGACCGTCTGCCGGGCCTCTTCCACGAACCCACCCACGTCGCGCCCCTGGACGTTCATGAGCACGGTCGCGATCAGCAACCCGTTTTCCGATGAAATCATCGCCGGCCCGCGGACATGCTCGACCCGCGCCACCTGGTTCAAAGGAATCTGTCCGCCGCTCGAGGACGTGACGAGCACCCGCCCGAGCGCCTCCGGATCAGAGCGGTATTGCGGCGCATACCGGACGCGCACCGGGAACCGGCGCCGCCCCTCGATAGTCGTCGTCAGCACCGTCTCGCCAATCGCCGTCTCGATGACCTGCTGAATGTCACCGACGCGTACGCCGAAGCGGGCCGCCGCCGCCCGATCGATGACCAGGTTGAGGTACTGTCCGCTCGTCACCTGTTCGGGATAGACGTTGCTGGCGCCGGGTACCCGGCGCACCACCTCGGCCACGCGTCTCGCGGAGTCCTCGAGCACTGTGAGGTCGTTGCCGTAGACCTTGACTCCGACCTCCGACCGAATGCCCGTCGTCAACATGTCGATGCGATTGATGATCGGCATCGTCCAGATGTTTGAGACGCCAGGGAGTTGAACCGCCGCGCTCATGTCCGACCGCAGGCGCTCGATGGTCATGCCCGTCCGCCATTGCTCCTTGGGCTTCAGGTGCACCACGGTTTCGGTCATGTTCAAGGGAGCAGGATCGGTCGATGTGTCCGCGCGGGCGACCTTCGCGACGGCATACGCCACCTCCGGGAACGTCAGGAGGATCTCGTTCTGCCGCTTCGCGATTTGCGTGTTCTCTTCGAGCGAGATGCTCGGATCGGCGATCGGCATGAACATCAGGTCGCCTTCGTTGAGGGGCGGCATAAACTCGCTCCCGATCCCTCGTGCCACGAACAGCGCGCCCGCAAACAACAGCGCCGCCGCGAACACCGTGAGGCCACGATGCGACAGGGCGGTCTCGAGCGCCGGCCGGTAGAGTCGCCGCAGCAACCGCATGACGGGGTTGTCTTCTTCGGCGTGGAATCTGCCCCCCAGCAGGACCGTGCAGAGCACCGGCACTAAGGTGACGGCGATGATCGACGCCGCCAGGACGGCGAATGTCTTGGTGAACGCCAGCGGATGAAACAGCTTGCCCTCCTGTCCCGTCAGGGCGAAGACCGGTACGAACGCGAGCAGGATGATCGCCATGGAGAAGAACACCGGGCGTCCCACCAGCCGGGTCGAGTCGAGGACCGTCTGCCACACCAGCCGGCGATCGCGGGGATCGACACGCCGCTGCTCGACGTAACGGAACGCATTCTCGGTGACGACGATGCCGGCGTCGACGAGCACGCCGATGGCGATCGCAATGCCGGCAAGGCTCATGATGTTCGACGAGATGCCCGCGTAGTACATCCCCAGGAACGCGCTCAGCACCGCCAGGGGCAGAGGAATCGTGACGATGAGAATCGACCGGAAGTGCATCAGGAAGATGACATGTGCGAGCGTGACCAGGAGGATTTCTTCTATCAATGCGCGCCGCAGCGTGTCAGAGGCCTGCTCGATGAGCTCGGAGCGGTCGTAGAACGGAACGATCCGGACACCCGCGGGAAGGCCGGGCTGGATCTGGGCGATGCGGGCCTTGACCGCGTCGATGACCGCCTTCGTATTCACGCCGCTACGAGCGACGACCACGCCGCCGACCGCTTCCCTGGTGCCGTTGACGAGCGAGGCTACGCGAAACGCGTCGCCGATCTGCACGTCTGCGACCTGCTCCACGAAGATCGGCACCCCGCCGGAGGCCCCGACCACGATGCGCTTGACGTCCTCGACTGACTGAATCAGACCGACGCCGCGCACGATCAGCCAGGCGCCGTTGGAGTTCAGGACGTTGCCACCGACATTCAGATTGCTGTCGCGAACCGCGGCCACGACGGTGCTGAGCGGGAGGTTGTACGTGCGGAGCCGGTTCGGGTCGATGTCGATTTGATACTGCTGGACGAAGCCACCGACAGACGCCACCTCAGCGACGCCGGGGACGGCGTTGAGCTGATAGCGAATGAACCAGTCCTGCAGGCTCCGCAGGTCGCGGAGCGACAACGTGGGGCTCTCGACGGTGTACCAGAAGACGTGTCCGACTCCCGTCGCGTCCGGCCCGAGAGTGGGAGCCGCACCGACCGGCAGGTTCCTGGTAACGAGACTCATGCGCTCCAGGACACGGGCGCGCGCGAAATACAAATCGACCTTGTCCTCGAAGACGACGTAAATCATCGAAAACCCGAATGCCGACTGCGAGCGGACGACGCGTACGCCGGCGAGCCCCTGCAGGTTCACCGTCAGCGGATAACTGACCTGGTCTTCCACCTCCTGGGGGCTGTGACCCGGCCAGTCCGTGAACACGATCACCTGGTTGTCGGACAGGTCCGGAATCGCGTCGATCGGCGTGGCGCCAAGGGCCCACCAGCCCCAGCCGGCGAGGCCGACGTACAGCGCCAGCACGATGAAGCGGTTTTTCAGCGAGAGTTCGATAAGTCGATTGATCATTGGCCACAACACTCGGCAACTCGCCAGGCCGCGCTCGCACACGGCGACATCGCCCGGGACCACGGCCCAGGCAGATACACGACGACGCTAAGTGGCTAGATGAGGAAGACGGAGAGCAGCAGGTGTTTCGGGACGTGCGCCTGGGGAGGAGGCGCGTCCAACGAGACCGGAAGCAAAGCCGGCGCGAGAGTCACCACCGACGGCGGTACTGATCGGAGAACCGCGAGCGTGATGGTCGGCGCGAAGGCTACGGCTGATGGACGCGATTCCGGGCTCGACGAGAGCGCGCAGCAATCGTCGGCGGCGGACTGCGTGACTGACGTCGCCGGCGGCGCTTCGTCGTGATGGTGAAGCGGGCACGCGCCGTCCTGACAGCAGTCCAGCCGTGCTTCGGGCGTCGCCTGCCAGCCGGCACACAGGGCAGCCGTGCTCTGTGCCAGGGTGAGCACGCAGAGGATTGACGCCACGCGTTTGACGAGCGACCTCACCCCTGTAGGATGCGTCGTCGCCGTCGCACTGTCAAATGACTCCCCTGCGGGCCCACGCCGGCGGTGTGACCTACGGGAATTGATAGGTGCTGATGTTGCAGAAGCAATGTTCGTTGAATTTCGTCCCCGCCGCGTCCAGTTGATGCAGTCGATCCACCATGTGATTGTGCCCGCCCTTGAACCGTTTGTAGATCCCCGTCGCATCCAGGATCGACAGCTCGAACGTGCCTTCCAGAAAAGCGCCGCCCTGACCGTCGGGGAAAGGCACGAACGTGTTAAACCCGATGTCTGGATACACAGGACCGCTGGCGAACTGCATGGCAATGGCGCCGTCGGGAAGGTCGTAGATACAGACCGGATTGCTGAACGAGACGTAGAAACGACCGATCGCGTCGTCTGGATCCCGGCTCCCCTCAATTCCGAACACTGGATAGATTTTGGTCGTGATGTACGACGTATCGGCAAGATCCACACCCGAGAGGCCCAAATCGGGCAGCTGAGGAGCGGGGCGATAGAGGCCTTTCAGCAGCACGATGAACGGATCGTCGGGACGTTTGTCGCGATCGTGATCGGCCCACACCGGCTCAGAGGCCGACAGCACGGCAGCGGCACTGGCAAGGGCTCCGCCAAAAAATCTGCGACGGGACACAGCGCGCGTCGATTCCGAGGACTCGTTCAACATTTCATCCTCCAATGCTGCTGCCGATCTAGAGAGTGGACGAACCGGGGATTGGGCGGTGCCAACGTAGCACGGTACTGGCCAAGCTCAACGGCAAAAATCATCATCTTCGTAATGTCGGCGTCGGGCGACGGCGCTCGCTATTCGGCGCCGGCCCGCGCACGACATAAACTGGCACGCCCGCCCGGTGGAACGGGGCCATCGCCGAGGTTTTCAACGGGTTCGCCTACCGCACAGCCTCCGGAGAACTCCGAACATCTACGGTACGTCGTAGCGCCGCGGGCAGGACTGGGCACTGTTTCTCGATAAACCCAGCAAACACGAGATCCAAGTGCGGCACAGAGGTAGCCGCTCTTGACCATGTGGTTAAACCGTCTGGGCAGACCGCAGCCGATACGAAGACCGGCATCCTTGGCGCCGCCGACGAAGTCTTTGTCCGGCGCGGCATCGACGGCG
>Ga0157376_10001408_pt1 | contig 15811 bp, 9 predicted proteins | sample M45metaG_FD_121801 | JGI IMG/M metagenome (GOLD analysis project Ga0157376, IMG submission 121801) | Miscanthus rhizosphere microbial communities from Kellogg Biological Station, Michigan, USA - M4-5 metaG | ecosystem: Host-associated > Plants > Roots > Rhizosphere > Soil | place: USA: Michigan... | reverse complement strand
TTTTTCCGGTGGCCGCTTTCACGCTCTCACTGGCTGCGCTCATCATGATTTACCGTGCGGCTCGGCCGCAGGAAAACAGCGTTCGAAACGTCATACCCGGCGCGGTGGTGGCTACTCTGTTGTGGTGGCTGGTGGATGCGGTCTTCGGATTCTACGTTCGACGCGTACCGTACAGTGTGGTGTATGGCGGCTTGGCGGCGGTCATTGGCCTGCTGATTTGGATGCAGCTCTCCGCGATCATTATCTTCCTGGGCGCGGCATGGAATGCCGAATCCGAGGCCCGTCGCGCAGCCCAGGCCTCTCATTGACACCATTTTTGACGGCGGCGTATAGTCACTCTATTGCAAGTGCACTCTGGCAGCCGTCGCTAGGCTGGAACTGAAACGGGTCGAGGCCGTTCGGTCGGAACTACCTAGAAGGAAACATGCGCCAACAGCCTCGGAAATCCGTCCCTGCGTTCACCCGGTTGTCTCTTTGTTCCGTTCTCGTTTTGCTCACGATTTCCGCGTTTTTGGGTAGATATTTGTCTGCGCAAGCGCCTTCAGCGCCGCAACCAGAAGCCACACCAATTGCCGCTGCCCCGGCTCCGGCCGCCGCTGCGCAAGACAGCGCGACACAAGCTAAGAGCGCCGAAGTGGTCACCCGCGACTCCGCTACCACCTTCAAGGTCCGTGTGAACCTGGTGCAAGTGCGCGTGGTGGTTCGCGACGAAAATGGAAAAGTCGTCGAGAACCTGAAGAAAGAAGACTTTCAACTCTTCGATAATCGCAAGCCACAGACCATCTCCACTTTCAGCATGGAGACTCCGGCTTCTCGCGCAGTTTCGGTGGTTGCGGTTTCCACTCCGGAAGCCGATGCGGAAAAGGCGCCGGGGGCCGTGGCTGGGCTCCCGCAGCGATTCGTTTCGTTGCTCTTCGATGATATTCATCTGACGATGCAAGACTCTCTCACGGTTCGAACTGCCGCCACAAAAATGTTTGACGCTCTGGCACCTTCCGATCGCGTGGGGATCTACACCACGTCCGGGCAGGTTACCCAGGAATTCACCTCGGACCAAGAAATTTTGAAGGACGCGTTGAGCCGGATTATCGCCAGGCCGGTTGGAAATGCAGAGTTCCATTCCTGCCCTGATATCAGCTATTACCAGGCGAATCTAATCGTAAATGGAAATGACAGTCAGGCGTTGGCGATAGCCGCCGAAGAAACGGTGCAATGCGCATTCGGCGGTGACGAGAGCAAGGGCGCCGCGGCGCTGAGCATGGCCCGTTCGGAAGCCGATCGCTCGCTCAATGCCGGCGACAATTCCACCGGCTATGCCTACCGTCATATGGAAGATGCCATGCGGCGGCTCAGTGGCATGCCCGGGCAGCGCAAGTTGGTGTTCATCTCGCCCGGTTTTCTGCTCACGACTTTATTTGCGGAACGATCAGACATGATTGACCGCGCCAACCGGGCCGGCATCGTTATTGATTCACTTGACGCGCGCGGCCTTTACACACCTGATCTAGCCGGTGACATTTCCAGTCCAACCGGCGATTCTTATAAAACCCTTGGTTATAAATCCACCTACCGGGCATCGGCCCAGTCAGCGCAAAGTGCAATTCTAGAAGACTTCGCTTACGGTACCGGCGGCACGTACTTCCACAATCGGAACGATCTCGATGTTGCGTTGCGGCAGGCGGTAGGTGCGCCGGCAACTTCCTACTTGCTTGGTTTTTCGCCGCAAAATTTGAAATTAAACGGCAGCTTGCACACGCTAAGAGTCAGTCTGGTGGGCAAGACCAAATATTCGATTCAAGCGCGACGTGGCTATTACGCACCGCGGACGCTGAAGACTCCGGAAGAGACCGCCAAGGAGGAAATCCAGGAAGCAGTTTTCTCTCAGGACGAAATTCGCGATTTGCCAGTGGATTTGCAGACGCAGTTCTTCCGCAAAGATCAGACCCAGGTCCGGCTCTCGGTCTTGGCGCATCTTGATTTGAAGACCATCAAGTTCCGCAAGGTCGAAGGACGCAATCATGACGATCTGACCTTGGCCACGGTGATTTTTGATGAGAACGGCAATTTCGTCACTGGTGGAGAGAAGATTGTGGAAATGAAGCTTCTGGACTCCACGCTGGAGCGGCTTGACCACTCCGGAATTACCGTGAAATCAAGTTTCGACGTAAAACCAGGCACTTATCTCGTGCGGCTCGTGGTGCGCGATAAGGAAGGGGAATTGATGGCGGCGCGTAATGGCGCAGTGGTCATTCCATACTAGCGACGAAAAGCGTTCAGCGAATTTCGGCTGGCGTTGTTTAAGCACTTCGGCGGAGGGAATTTATGGACAGGCTAATCGGCATTCTTTCTCGTACCACTTTGATTTTTTCGTTCGCGGCAATTATTCAGTTTCTAGCTTCGCCAATTTTGGCGCAGGACCCCGCTCCCCCGCCACCCGCAACGCCTGCCGCTGCTGTGCCTGCGGCCGATTCCCAGGTGCCGGTGCCGGTCGGACAAACCATCAAGAAAGAATCGCGACTGGTGTTGGTGGACGCGGTAGTCACCGATAAGAAAGGGAATTATATCCACGATTTGGCACAAAGCGACTTCAAGGTTTACGAAGACAACAAAGAGCAGCCGATTGCCAGCTTTTCGAACGGCGCCAACGCCCCCGGCCCGCAAAACAATCAGAAACATTATCTGGTGCTGTTCTTTGACAATTCCTCCATGGCCCTGCCCGATCAGATCTCTGCGCGGTCTGCCGCCGCAAAGTTTATTCAATCCAACGCCGCTCCGGATCACTTGATGGCCGTGGTGGAATTTGGCGGTGCGCTGCGCATCATGCAGAACTTCACGGCCAACGCGGACCTGTTACAGGCCGCGGCAAAAGGCGTCAAGACCGCTTACGTGGCTTCAAATAGCGACCCCGGCGGCCCAGGTGCTACTGCCATCAATATTCCGGGATCATCTGCATTTTCCGCTGCAGAAACGGATTACGGGGCGCGCTCTATGTTGCTTTCAGTTCGCACCCTGGCCAAAAGCCTGCGCTCGATTCAAGGCCGTAAAATGCTGGTGCTGTTTTCTTCCGGCTTTCCCTTTACCGCGGAGCGCCAGTCTGAATTGACGGCGACCATAGATGCATGCAACAAAGCCAACGTCGCGGTGTACAGCCTGGATGTACGCGGATTGCAGGCAGCCGCTCCAAAAGGCGGCGGATCCGCAGCAAATCACGCGGCTTCTCCATCGCGCGCGGCTTTGGTTGCTAAACGCTACAAGGACGGAATTCGCCTTCCAGGTGCCCGCCTGATTCTTGCGGCGTACCCTGATCCCCAGCGTCCGGGCGGCGGAGGCGGCACGGGTGGAACCGGTGGCACTGGTGGTGGCGGCCGCGGCGGAACGGGTGGTGGCACTGGAGGCACTGGTGGCACGGGCGGAGCGGGAGGAACCGGCGGTCGCGGAGGCACGGGCGGCACCGGAGGTACGGGAGGAACCGGGGGCCGAGGAGGGACCGGCGGAGCAACGGGTGGCGGAACTACTGGCCGAGGCACCGGCGGTACCGGCAATCGCGGCGGCTATCCTACTAATTACTACAACTATAATAATCCGATGAACCAGCCACGTTCCATCGTTCCGCAATTTCCGGAGTCAACCTCGACGAATCAGCAGGTTCTTGCGGCGCTGGCCGAAGGTACCGGCGGCTTTACCATCTTCAACACCAACGATTTGTTCGGGGGCCTGCAACGCATCGCCAACGAACAGAACGAGTTTTACTTGCTGGGTTATGTGCCACCGCAATCCGCGGAGGGAAGCTGCCACACGCTTAAAGTAAAGATGAATCACGGCGGCATGAATGTTCGGGCTCGCAGCGGATATTGCGACGTGCGCCAGGCAAATATTCTCGATGGGACTCCGGTGGAAAAGCAGTTGGAGATTCGCGCACAGGAAAATCAGGCCGGCGGAGTGCATCCATCGTTTCAAGCGCCGTACTTTTACACTGGCCCCAATATTGCCCGGGTGAATCTGGCGATGGAAATCCCGCAGGAAATGTTCAAGTTCGATAAGGACAAAGGAAAATACCACTCCAGCTTGAATGTGCTGGGCATTGCCTATCGAGACGACGGGACGGTCGGCGCAAAATTCAGCGACCAGGTCAAACTCGATCTGGAAAAGGATGAGTGGAAGGAATTCACCAAGAACGCGTATCACTACCAGAACCAATTCGACGCCGCACCGGGCAAATACAAGATGACCGTGGTTTTAAGCGCGGGCACTGACAACTACGGCAAATCCAGCTGGCCTTTGGATATCGATCCTTACGACGGTAAGCAGTTTGCCCTGGGTGGGATTGTGATGAGCAATAGTGCGCAGAAGGTCGACGATATCGCCAACAACGCCGAGCTGGATTCGGTACTGCTAGAGGATCGCACTCCTTTGGTGGTGCAAGGTTTTCAGGTGGTCCCGACAGCGGTCAACCGCTTCAAACGCACCGACAAAGTGTTGCTGTATTCGGAAATCTACGATTCTCTGCTGACAGACGAAAAACCACCGCGCGTCGTGCTCGGCTATAAAATCCAGCAGCGGGACAGCAACAAAGAGGTCTTTTTTACCGGCTCGGTAGCCGCAGATCATTTCTTGCACGCCGGGAATCCGGTGGTGCCGGTGGGCATGCTGGTGATGGTCAAAGATCTGGCGCCGGGGAGCTACCGGCTGGTGCTGATGGCTGCGGACACCAGCAACCGGCAAGCTACGCCGCGAACGGTGGATTTCGACGTCACCGACTGACGACTAAGCCACCTAAGGATCTACTGGCGTTGCACGCCGTTCGAATTTCTGTCCTTAAGACCAGGTGCGAGCGGCCGCTCACGATTCGACAACTCTCGACTTCTCCAGCAACTTCTTGCTCCTCGTAGGGTTAACCTAACAGGAGAGGCTGGGTGTCGCTCGGCCCTGCAAAAAGGACCTGGGATGAAGCCAGTAGATAAAGACCGCTGCGCCGGTTCGCTGCAGAATCGTTCTGGCGTTCGCACCTGTCTTGCTTCACTGATTTCGCTTTCGCTCTTTGTTTCGCCGTGCATGGACGCCGCCTCGGTTGGCGTTACGCGCGACAAAAAAGCAAGACAGGATCCGGTCCTAAAGGGTCTGCCCGTAGCCGACCTTACCGTGGATGAAGCGATTCTGCATGCTTTGAACCGCCTGGCTTATGGCCCGCGGCCGGCCGATGTGGAACGCATTAAACAGATGGGCCTGGCGAAATGGATCGATCAACAGCTAAATCCGAATTCGACGGACGACAAAGGTATGGAAGCACGGCTGGAGAATTTGCCGACGCTGCAAATGAGCTCGAAGAAATTGATTGCAGAGTATCCGCTCCCGAAGCAAGGGGCCAAGCAGGCCGGCCTAAGTAAGCAAGAGTTCCAAGAGCAACAGGCGCAGAGCAAAGCGGATATTGTGGCGGCAGAGATCGCGCGGGACGAGCAGATGAATGGCCATGCTCTGTAGCCGATGAAGCAGTCGCCGTCGAACTCGGCCACCACCGGAGCGCAGAAGCGCGGTGCGCTGAGCGTGGATCCAAATGCGGTGCCGCGCAATATTGCCGACGACAGCAAGCGGCCGCAACGCGTGGTGGAAGAGTTGGCAATGGCCAAGATGACGCGCGCGATTTACAGCGAGCGGCAACTGCAGCAAGTGATGGATGATTTCTGGTTCAACCACTTCAATGTGTACGCGGCGAAAGGTGAGGATCGCTACTACCTGACTTCCTACGAGCGGGACGTGATTGCGCCGCACGCACTTGGAAAATTCAAGGATTTGGTAACGGACACCGCCAAAAGTCCGGCGATGCTTTTTTATTTGGATAATTTTTTGAGCGCTGATCCCAAGGCAGCGCAACGCCTGGCACAGGAACGCGCCATGCGGCAGCAACACCGCGGAGGATTCGGCAGATATCCGCGGCCAATGCCCCAGCAAAACCCTACAGCCCAGAAAAAGAAGCAAGCGCGTGGATTGAACGAAAATTACGGCCGGGAGCTGATGGAATTGCACACGCTGGGAGTGGACGGCGGCTACACGCAAAAAGATGTAACCGAAGTGGCCCGTTGTTTCACCGGATGGACCATTGAGAATCCGCGCGAGAATCCAGAATTCAAATTCGACGAACGTATTCACGATCCCGATCCGAAATTGGTGATGGGCAAAAAGATTCACAGCGGCGGAATGAAAGACGGCGAGCAAGTAATCGAGCTGCTTGTGCGGCATCCGAGCACCGCGAAATTTATTTCGACGAAACTGGCGCGGCGCTTCGTTTCGGATACACCGCCGCCCGCGCTGGTGGCGCGCATGACAGAAACATTCAAGTCGAGTGATGGCGATATCCGCGCGGTGATGCACACCATGATTTATTCGCCGGAATTCTGGACGCGCGAGGCGTACCGGGCAAAAATCAAGACTCCCTTCGAGTTTGTGGCGTCCAGCGTTCGGGTACTGGGCACCGAAGTGGATACTCCTATGCCACTGGTGCAGTGGGTTGGGCGTATCGGCGAACCGCTGTATCAATGCCAGCCGCCAACCGGCTATTCGGATAAGGCAGATGCCTGGGTGAATACCGGAGCGCTGCTGAATCGCTTGAATTTTTCGCTGGCGCTGGCCGGAAATAAGGTGCGCGGATCGCGCACCGATGCGCTGGCGCTGTTTGGCACGCAGAGTTCTGCAGATTCCAGACAGTTGTTGGATCGCGCGGTGCAACTTTTTCTTGGCGGGCAAGCTGCGCCCAACACCGTGGAGACTTTGCAGAAACAGTTGAATGATCCGCAGGTGATGCAGGCGAAATTGGACGATCCGGTCAAGCAGGTGGATTTGGCGATCCTGACGGGTTTGGTGCTTGGTGCGCCGGAGTTTCAGCGGCGATAGCGCCTAGGCAATTGAATTGTCGCTGACGCTGCGCCACAAAATAGGAGCTATAGTTCGTTCCAATTGTTGGTTAAGTGCATCGGAATCAGTGAGGTAGCGATGAGCAACGACGATTTCAAGCACCCTGCAACGAAGGAATGCTGCGAAGGACGCCGACCAGCGCGGTTTTCGCGGCGGTATTTCATGAAGCAGGGCGGCGTCGCGATGGTGGGACTGAACACTATGCCGGCGTTTTTACGGCGAGCGATTGCGGCGACTCCGGCGTCCGGGAAAAAGCAATTGGTGGTTTTGTTTCAACGTGGTGCGGCAGATGGATTGAACATTGTGGTTCCTTTCGGGGAGCAGAATTATTACCGGATGCGGCCGACGATTGCGATTCCGGAGCCGCGTCGAGGCGGAGCGGACTGCGCAGTGGACCTGGACGGATTTTTTGGATTGCACCCGAGCCTGGCGGCACTGGGTCCGCTGTTCCATAAAAATGAATTGGCGATTGTGCATGCCGCGGGTTCGCCCGATCCGACGCGTTCGCATTTTGATGCGCAGGATTTTATGGAGTCCGGAACTCCGGGACTGAAATCAACGGATGATGGCTGGCTGAATCGCGCGCTGGAAACGATTCCGGAGGAAAATGCTTCTCCGTTTCGCGCTGTGGCGATGGGGCCGAATCTGCCGCGGATGCTGCGTGGCACGGCACCAGCGATTGCGCTGCCGGACGTGAAACAGTTCAAAGTGATGGCGCAGAATTCCAGCATGGGACAAGTGGCCGCAGGCGGCTTTGAGGCCATGTATGCGCAGTCGGTGGATCATGCGTTGCGCGGAACCGGAACGGAGACGTTTGAAGCGATCGACATGCTGCGTAAAGCCGATCCTGGAAAGTATCAGCCGGAGAATGGCGCGGACTACGGCAAGAGCCGGCTGGGGCAGAGTTTGCAGCAGATTGGGCAGCTGCTGAAAGCGGATATCGGTACCGAAGTGCTGTTTGTCGATTGCGGTGGCTGGGACAATCACGTGAACGAAGGCGGCGCACAAGGTCAGCTTTCCAATTTGCTGAGAGATCTGGGACAGGGGGTAGCAGCGTTTCGCCAGGACATGGGCGACCGGATGGAGAACATTGTGTTTGTGACCATGAGCGAATTTGGACGAACCGCCAAGGAAAATGGAAATCGCGGAACGGACCACGGGCACGCCAATTGCATGTTTGTGATGGGCGGCGACGTGAAAGGCGGCAAAGTGTATGGCCGCTGGCCGGGATTAAACGAAGGCCAGTTGAATGACGGGCGCGATTTGGCGCTGACTACCGATTTTCGGTCGGTGCTGGGTGAAATCCTGCGAAAGCATAATGGCGTAAAGGAGTTGGCGCCGGTGTTTCCGGGTTTTGAGAATGATCCGCGGAAGTTTACCGGACTGATTCGCGGGTAGTAGGAGGAGTTCTGGCGGGCAAAATCAGACAAATATGCGGTCGCCAGTAAGGACGGGTGCGGGCGTAGTTCTGACCGATGGGCAGCGTAGCGCAATGGGGTGTTTTGCCTAGCGGGTCTGAGGAGTAGCGGCAGCAGGGCGAGCTGGCCCTCGGGGAATTCCGGCGAATTTAGTCTACAGGTTGCGAATCCAGATATTGCGGTAATGCACTGGATGGTTGTGGTCCTGCAAAGCTAGCGGCAATTTTTCTGGAGTTTGGGTGTATGGCGGGCGGACGTGATGTCCGGTTGGGCCGGTGAGTTCGACGTTGTCCTGCGTCAGGACACCGTTGTGTAGGACGGTGACGTGAGCGGGCCTCGTGAGTTTGCCAGAAGCGTCGAAGCGGGGGCCGTGCCAGATGATGTCGTAGGTCTGCCATTGGCCCGGAGCGCGTGACGCGTTTACCAGCGGCGGGTATTGGCCGTAAACGGCGGAGGCTTGGCCGTCAGCGTAGGTTTTGCTTTCGTAGGAGTCGAGTACCTGAATTTCGTAGAGCCCCATCAGAAACACGCCACTGTTGCCGCGATCTTGATCTTCACCCTTTGGCGGGTTTGGCTCGGCAAATTCGACGTGGAGTTGGCAATCGCCGAAGGAATCTTTGGTGCGGAGTTCGCCGGACTTGGGGAGGACTTCGAAGTAGCCGTTTTCGACTTTCCATTTGGCGGGGCTACCGTCTTTTTGCGCCCATTTGGAAAGGTCTTTGCCGTCGAAGAGGATGATAGCGTCGGAGGGAGCTTTGCCGGGTCCCTCCTCAGTGCTGGCGGTGCCGGGCTGGACTACGGCGGGGACTGGGCGATTGCGATCGTGGATTTCCCATTTAGGATCGACTTGGGCGGAGCAGATGGTGGAGGTGCAGAGAACGAAGAATGGGAGAAGCAAGATTTTTTTCATCGATCAGTCCTTGCGGTGACCTGTGGATTCTAGCTCAAGTTGAAAATTGTTCATAACCAAGTGAGTAGGAACAGAGTGCCGCACCTACGGGCTTTCGGCGATTGTGGTACCCGGCGCTGGTGCGCTGCGCTACTTGTGGCGCGGCGATGGCGCTTGGTGATGGTAAGTTGGCTGGTGTTAAGAAGAAAGCACAGGGCTTCGGTGCGTTGATTGCGTGAAGCGGCTAAAGGGCGATAAAAGCGGCAGCTGGGCTGCCGCGCTCCATAGGATGCGAACGTCCTGCTTCGTTTGGGTGGGCTACGGTTGAAGCCGATCAGATTTCCAAATGAAAAGAAAATGGCGGGCTTATGGCCGTCATTTTTGTTTTGCAGTTGGATTGCGAGCTCCGCTAGCTTTCAATCAATGCGCGTCGGAGCGGATGCGCATTGAGTAGAAGGAGCGATAGACGAAGGTAAAAGAGATTACGAAGAAGACGGCGGCCAGGATGTGCGTGAGCTTCGTGTTGCCCTGAGTGGAGGTCAGTTGCACGGCAAGCTCTACGGCGAGCAGGCCGAAGAGCGTAGTGAACTTGATGACCGGGTTGAGAGCGACAGAGGAAGTGTCCTTAAAAGGATCGCCAACGGTGTCGCCAACGACTGTAGCGTCGTGGAGTGGGGTGCCTTTTTGCTTGAGCTCAACTTCGACGATTTTCTTGGCGTTGTCCCATGCGCCGCCGGCGTTGGCCATGAAGATGGCTTGATACAAACCGAAGATGGCGATGGAGATCAGATAGCCGATGAAAAAGAAGGGTTCGACGAAAGCGAAGGCCAAGGTAGCGAAAAAGACGGCAATGAAAATGTTGATCATGCCTTTTTGCGCGTACTTGGTGCAGATTTCGACGACCTTTTTGCTGTCGGCGACCGAGGCTTTCTCGACGCCTTCAAGCTTGATGTTAGCTTTGATGAATTCCACTGCGCGATAGGCTCCGGTGGTGACGGCTTGGGTGGAGGCGCCGGTGAACCAATAGATCATGGCACCGCCGGTGATCAGGCCGAGCATGAAGGGTGCGTGGAGCAGCGAGAGTTTGTCGACGTTGGTGGCGAGCCCGTTGGTGAGGGCCATGATGATGGAGAAAATCATAGTGGTGGCGCCGACGACTGCGGTGCCGATCAGCACCGGCTTCGCGGTGGCTTTGAAAGTGTTGCCGGCGCCGTCGTTGGCTTCCAGCATCTCCTTGGCTTTTTCAAAGTTAACGTCGATATTGAAGTCCTTTTTCAATTCGGCTTTGATGCCGGGTACGCTTTCGATCAATGAGAGTTCGTAAACGGATTGAGCGTTGTCGGTGACCGGACCGTAAGAATCTACGGCGATGGTGACTGGGCCCATGCCGAGGAAGCCGAAGGCTACCAGGCCGAAGGCGAAGACGGGTGCGGCGATCATCAAGTTTGCTAATCCGACGCCTGCAGAATTCTGGACGCCAGTGATGAGGTAGCCTGCGGTCATGAGCACGACCATGGTCATACCGAGGTAGTAGGCGGAGAAATTTCCGGCCACGAAGCCGGACAAAATTCCGAGTGAAGCGCCGCCTTCTTGTGCGGAGCTGACGACTTCTTTTACGTGACGCGATTCGGTGGAGGTGAAGACTTTCACCAGTTCCGGAATGATGGCTCCGGCCAGAGTGCCGCAGGAGATGATCGTCGCCAGCTTCCACCATTGCGTGGTGTCGCCGCCGAGCGAAGGAATAATCATGGAAGATACAAGGTAAGTGAGCGCGATAGAGACGACCGAAGTGATCCAAACTAGCGACGTGAGTGGAGCTTCGTAGTTCATTTCATCGGCGTGGCCGTACTTGGCTTTGGCGATGACGCCGTTGAGGAAGTAGGCTGCGGCGCTGGCGATGAGCATGACGATGCGCATCACGAAAATCCACACGAGTAGCTGAACTTGAACGGTTGGATCCTTTACCGCAAGAAGGATGAAAGTGATGAGCGCGACGCCAGTGACGCCGTAGGTTTCAAAGCCGTCAGCGCTGGGGCCAACGGAGTCGCCGGCGTTGTCACCAGTGCAATCGGCGATGACGCCAGGGTTGCGCGCGTCGTCTTCCTTAATCTTGAAGACGATCTTCATCAGGTCGGAACCAATATCAGCAATCTTGGTGAAGATGCCGCCGGCGATACGCAGCGCTGCGGCGCCGAGGGACTCACCGATGGCGAAACCGATGAAGCAAGGGCCAGCGTAGTCGCCGGGAATGAAGAGAAGAATAAACAGCATCATCAGTAGTTCGACGCTGATGAGCATCATGCCGATGCTCATGCCGGCTTGAAGCGGGGTGTGATAGATGGGGTAGGGCTTGCCGCGCAATCCAGCAAAGGCGGTGCGGGAGTTAGCGAAAGTGTTTACGCGAATGCCGAACCATGCGACGCCATAGCTGCCGGCGATGCCCACCAGGCTAAACAACAAAATAATAGCGACGCGCACGGCGTCAAATTTGAGCAGCACGCCGAAATAGAGAACGATGACCACGGCGATAAAAATTTCCAGAATCAGGATGAATTTCCCCTGAGTGATCAGGTAGGTCTTGCAGGTTTCGTAGATGAGCTCGGAAACTTCGCGCATGGAACGATGCACCGGCATGTTTTTGAGGCGCGAGAAAATGGTCAAACCGAAAACCAGTCCGAAGATGCAGATCAAAATGCCCCAGAGGAGGAGCTTGTGGCCGTCAATGCCGCCGAGAAATTTTACGGAAGACAGATCGGGCAACTTCAAATTCGCCTCGCCACCGGCTTCACTGGCTTGGGTGCCAAAGGTAGCTGCGGCGCAGAGCAGAGCGGAAACTGCGGCGGCACCAAATTTCGCCAATCGATTCAAAGTCACAGCACTACAGTGGGACCAGGCATCTTGAAGCCAGGTTCGCATGAACGCTTCCTCCCCAATCTTCGAAATCGCCGATAAATTTTGCGCAGGCGCTGGTTAGCCCGCGTTTTCACACACGAATGCAGACGAACTGCCGGAAATGTTCACCTGCGTTTTGGGCGCACCACCCCGGCGGCAGAAGCACTACCCATGCTTGAGCCAAAACAACCGGAGGACAGTTTCTTTTCCGGAAGGAAAAAAAACTCTATGCCACCTGCCGGAAACCTGCCCGGCACACAAGCCTACTTCAGGGCTTGTAAGTACGAGCCCCAAAACCCCGCAGTTTGCCAAATATAAGCAAAAGTAAGGGCGTGGCGAAGGCCTGATTTATAACATTCCAGCGGGTTATTTTCAAATCTTGCGGCGGGCGTGAAAAGATTCGAAGGCGGGCGGCGAAGCGAAAAGGCATCGTCACCGGGGCGGGAACCTCTGGTAACATGCGAAGCATTGATTCACGGAGAATTCAGGTTCATGAACACGAGCTCCTTGGGCGCGGCAGAGGTTTCAACCTCATTTTTGCGGTCTGACTGGCAGCGTAGTGAAGTGGAGGCAATTTACAAGATCCCACTACCGTCGCTGGTGTTTCGCGCGCAGACCGTACATCGGCAATACCACCCCGAGGACCGGGTGCAGACGTGCCAACTGTTGTCGATCAAGACCGGTGGGTGTCCCGAGGATTGCGGATATTGTCCCCAGAGCGCGCACTACGATGCCGGAATGGGGCGGGAAGGGTTGCTTGATCCGGAGCATGTGATTTCGGTGGCCAGGGAGGCCGCCGGACGAGGCGTGACGCGGTTTTGCATGGGAGCGGCGTGGCGTCAGGCTCCCGAGGGCAGAGAGTTCCAAAAGGTTTTGGAGATGGTGCGAGGAGTGTCCGGGTTGGGATTAGAGGTTTGCTGCACGCTGGGCATGTTGAATGAGCGGCAGGCGGAACAGCTAAAAGAAGCTGGGCTTTCGGCGTATAATCACAACTTAGATACTTCGCCAGAATTTTACGGTTCTATTATCACGACGCGCGTCTATGATGACCGCTTGAAGACGCTGGCGGCGGTGCGCAAAGCGGGAATTACGTTGTGCTGCGGCGGAATTTTGGGAATGGGCGAACGGGAAGAAGATCGCATCGGATTGCTACAGCAATTGGCGACGCTGAATCCGCATCCGGAGAGTGTGCCGATCAATATGCTGGTACGAGTGGAAGGTACGCCGCTGGCGAAGATGCCTCCGCTGGATCCACTGGATATGGTGCGGGCAATTGCTACGGCGCGGATCCTGATGCCGGCTTCGCGGGTGCGATTGGCGGCGGGGCGCAAACAGCTTTCGCAGGAAGCAGTGACGCTGTGCTTTCTGGCGGGCGCGAATTCGATTTTTGTGGGCGAGAAGTTGTTGACCACTCCAAACCCTGGGCGCGATGAAGATGAAGAGTTACTGGAAACTCTAGGAATGAAGCCGCTGGAATCGCATGCCGTCTGAACAACCCAACCCAATGCTGACAGAGATGGCGCGAGAGCTTTCGGCACTGGCCGACGGTCGCCAATTGCGAACGTTGGCGCTGGTTGCTGGGTTGAATTTTTGTTCGAATGACTATTTGGGATTGGCGGAAGATGCGAGGCTGAAGCAGGCGGTGATCGAAGCAGTCCAAGCGTCTTCGCGCGTCGGAGGAACCGGTTCGCGGCTGCTCTCCGGGCACCATGCGGTTTGGACTGAGTTGGAAGAAGAGTTTGCCGCGTTTGCAGGGACCGAGGCGGCGCTTTATTTTTCCAGCGGATATGCCGCCAACGTCGGTTTGCTTGCGTCGATTCTGGGCAAAGACGACCTGGTATTTTCCGATGCGCTGAATCATGCCAGTTTGATCGATGGGATTCGATTGTCTGGAGCGCGACGCATTATTTATCCACATCTGGATTTGCAGTGGCTGCAATTGGCTTTGCAGAACCACGAAAACCGTGCGGGCAGAAAAGTGATTGTGACGGAGTCGGTGTTCAGCATGGATGGGGACATCTCCGACGTAAAAGCGATCCACGATCTTGCCGATCGCTATGGCGCGAACTTGGTTGTGGATGAGGCGCACGCGACGGCAGTGCATGGCCCGCGTGGAGCCGGCATCGTAGCGAAATGCGGGCTGACGCAAGAGGTGTTCGCAGTGGTGCACACTTGCGGCAAAGCGCTGGCGAGTGCCGGGGCTTTCGTTTGCGGCTCGACGATTCTGCGAGATTTTCTGGTGAATCACGCGCGAACGCTGATTTTTAGCACGGCGATGCCGCCGTACATGGCCGGGCAGATTTCTGCGGCACTGCGGCTGGCTAAGAACATGAATGCTGAGCGGGAAATGCTGCTGCAAGAATCTTTGGAGCTGGCCGGCGGATTGAGCGCGGACGGCTGGAACGTGTCTGGAACGGCTTCGCAGATCATTCCGGTGATCATTGGGGGGAACGACGAAACATTGAATGCAGCGGAAGTGTTACGGGCGCAAGGATTCGCGATTCGTGCGATTCGTCCGCCGACGGTGCCGATTGGTGGAGCGCGGCTGAGGCTTTCGCTGACCGCACAAATTGCCGGGAGGGAATTGGCGCGAATGCACGAATGCCTGAACGTTTGGCGATCGTCAAGACTGGCGCTGAGTGCAGTGGGCGCACCGGCGGGCCAGGCGTGAGACACCATTTTTTTGTTACCGGAACGGACACCGGAGTTGGAAAAACGATGCTATCGGCGCTGCTGTGTGCGGCGCTGGATGCGGTGTACTGGAAGCCGATTCAGACTGGGACGCTGGAGGGTTCTGACCGGGCGACGGTAATGCGTTTGGCGGGAATTGGAACCGACCGAACGATTGATGAGGTCTATAAATTTGTTCCACCGGTGTCGCCGGATTTGGCGGCACGCTGGGCGGGCGTGGAAATTGATTTGGCGAGGATTAATTTGCCGAATCATTTGGCGAACGACTGGTTGGTGGTGGAAGGAGCGGGCGGAGTGCTGGTTCCGATCAATCAAAAACAATTTATTTTGGACCTGATGGTGAAGCTGAAGTTGCCGGTGATTCTGGCGGCGCGCAGCACGCTGGGAACGATTAATCACACATTGCTGACGCTGGCGGCGCTGCATGCGGCGGAATTGCCGGTGCACGGAGTAGTTTTGATTGGCGATCAGAACCGCGAAAACCGAGAAACGATTGAGCGTTTTGGCCACGTGCGGGTGATTGGAGAGGTACCGCGGTTGCCGAATCTGCATCGCACCGCGCTGATGCAAGTATTCTTGAATCATTTCGACCGTGCCGCGTTTTCGCAATAAACTTTCCGAATGTCCTCTCCCTTGAAAATTTGGCATCCGTTTACGAATTCGGCGCTGGATCCGGCGCCGATCGAAATTGAACGCGCAGACGGGGCGTGGCTGTACTCGAAAGACGGGCGAAAGATTATTGACGCGGTTTCGTCGTGGTGGGTGAATATCCACGGGCATGCAAATCCGCGGATCGCGGCGGCGATTTCAGCGCAAGCTCGAAAAATGGAGCACGTGATATTGGCGGGATTTACGCACGAGCCGGCGGAGGAGTTGGCGTCATGCCTGCGAAAATGGGTCGCGCCAAGTATTACGCACATGTTTTTTTCCGACGATGGCTCGACAGCCGTGGAGGTGGCGCTGAAATTGGCGCTGCAGTACTTTAGCAATACCGGGCGGTCAGAAAAACGCGAAA
>Ga0157376_10001404_pt1 | contig 15834 bp, 16 predicted proteins | sample M45metaG_FD_121801 | JGI IMG/M metagenome (GOLD analysis project Ga0157376, IMG submission 121801) | Miscanthus rhizosphere microbial communities from Kellogg Biological Station, Michigan, USA - M4-5 metaG | ecosystem: Host-associated > Plants > Roots > Rhizosphere > Soil | place: USA: Michigan... | reverse complement strand
GTTCTTGAGCACGATCGCGCGCATGCCGGCCGCGCGCGCGAGCTTCGCCGCGTCGATCGCATCGACCGATCGCGGCGTGTTGTCGGGGGCGCTGTGGACGTGGATGTCGATCGCGCCGGCCAGCGCACGGCTGGCGGCATCGCCGCGGCCGGCCTGTCCCGCGAGCGCAACGGCCATCAGTGGCGTTGCCAGCAGGACCAGCCCGGCCAACCGCGGAGAGCGGCCTCTTGGAGCGCTCACGTTCTTATTGCGTGAGCGTTTTCACCGAATCGCCGACCTTGAAGCCGGTGCCGGACACCACCGATCCGACGGCGGACTGATCGTCCACGTCGGTGATCTTGATCACGCCGACCGGAGCGGTCATGCGGCGGATCACCTTGCCGGTCGCCGGGTCCTTGATCTCGCGCGACAGGCGCTCGACGTTCATCTGGTCCCCGACCTTCAGCCCGGACTTGGCGCCCACGTTGATGATGATCTGGCCGCCATCGGCTGCCGCCACCAGGCCTTCAACGACGACGGATCTGACGACCAGCTTTGAGTTGCCGGCGATCAGGTTGGTGCTCAGCATCTCGGTCGCCGCCTTCGTGGCCTCGCCGATGATGGTGTTCTGGAAATCGCTCGCGCCGAAATTCACGCCGCCGGCGCCGAAGCCGCCCCATCCGCCGCCGCCGCCCGTCATCGACGTGCTGGTGCGCTTCGATTCACCCTTGCCTTCCGCGACGGCAAGGATTTCAGCCGTGTCGATGTCGACAATCCGGGAATCGATCCCGACGATGGCCTTGCTCTCCTTGCGGCTGAAGCCGCCGAGGCCGACTTTCCCGAGGCCCGCGCCGACGCCGCCCACGCCGGTGTTCTTCGTGTCGTTGCCGAACTGCGTGACGCTGCCGACGATGATGGCGTCGACGCCCAGGAGCTTGCCGATCTTGGCCGCCGATGCGGGGTTCGCGCGATCGCTGTTCGAGAAGTTCTGCTCGCCCAGGATCTTGTCGAGGTTCTTCCGCTCGATGACCGAGTAAGTCCCGTCCTTGACGAGCATCGTCACGAGCAGGTCGCTGATGCCCCTGCCGACGTCGATGTCACGGCCGAAGATGGCGTACGAATACTGGTGGACCGTGGCGTAGTCGAAGTCGAAGACGGCGATGCGCTTTTTACGAGCGGTCCCGCTGCTGTTCGGCGCCTGCGCGGATGTACTAATTGTGGCGAGGGCAAGCCCAAGGCACAACGCGAGAAACGAGGCTCTCTTCATGCGGTCCTCCGGACAAAGATCGGGCGCTACCGAGGGGAACGGGCTTCGGGAGAATGTAGCAGACTCATCGGTACTACGCCAGCCAGGAAACCAGCGCATCGGCGTGAATATTCCAGTTCAGGAATCCTGCCACGCCGAACAACACGCCGAGGGCGAGGAAGACGCCGGCTACCCCGAGCAGCCAGCGCTTACGCGTCAACGCCGTCACGCCCAGCAGGGCGATCGCCACGGAAATGCCCGCTTCCGCGAGGTCGAACTGATCGTGCCGCACATTGAGCGCCTCGTACTCGTGCTCGTACCCTTCGGCCTGTGTCTTGATCTCTTCCTTCTCGCGCTCGTACCGGGCGACCTGTCCGTGGTAGGTCTCGATGCGCTTGGCCAGCTGGGCGGTCGCGGCGGCGCCGCCCGAAACGTCCTGCATCGCGAGCAGTTCGTCCAGCGTCGCTTCGGCGAGGTTCTGCTTCATGCTCTTGGCCTGGTACTGGTTCCAGGCGTCCACGGCCTTCGTCTGGGCCCGCGTCATGCCGAGTGTCAGGTTCCGATCCTTGACGCCCGCGAGCGCCACGAACGTGGCGGCCAGCGCGACCAGCAGCGCCACAATGGTTCCCAGGCGCGACTCGCCGGCCTCTTCAATCGCTTCCGAAATCGTCTCGCCGAGCTCAGACATGGGACCTCCGCCCCCGGGCCGACACCGCCCCGACCACCGCCATCCACACCGCGACGATGAGCAGGCCGCTCGCTTCGCGGGCCTCCTCGATCGCCGTGTTCTTCATTTCCCAGGCGTCGAACATGTGTTCGTACAAGACGAGCGGCGTGCCGCTCGTCACCGCCCAGTACACACCCCACGCCAGGGCGATGCCGCCGACGACGGCGGTGGCGAAGACCGGCGCCCGCCCGCGTGCCGCCGTCATCAGCGTCACGACGAGCGCCGCCCCGTAGAGCGCCATCCACCGGATGGGGTCCGGGTCGTTGTACTGAACGGCAACAGCGACCGCGAAGAGCAGGGTCATCACGCCGTTGACGATGCGAAAGATCACGTGGACGTCCTCTCGGCTCTCAAAACGACAGGGAGAGCCCGGCCCGCAGCGCGCGTTGGGCGCCCGCGTACGCATAGGGTACCGTGCGCCCGCGGAAATCGACCAGCGTGTAGCCGTATTCCTCAAAGGTCGTGTTGGTGGCGTTCACGACGTCGAGAAACACCGCGTGCCGGCCGATAGCGTGCCGCACGCGGAGGTCGAGCGTCGACGGTCCGTCGATCGGAAAGGCGTTGGCATCGTCCAGGAACGCGCCCCACGTACGGTTGTAGCGGACGTGCGCGGCAATCGCCCACGGGAAATCGAACGACCCTGCCAGCACGATCAGGTTGCGCGGCACGTTCTTGAGCTGGGTATCACTTTCCAGATCCGTGACGTCCGCAAGCGCATATGTGATGGACGGCCTGAGGTGTTTCCACCACCGGCCCTCGGCCTCGAGTTCGAGCCCGGCGTGGCGGCTCTCCCCGATGTTCGCGTAAGAGAACGTGCGCACGTCGAAGTCGATCTCGTTGTCGACGTTCATCCGGTAGACGAGGGCGCTCCACTGCACGCGGCCGCCGCCCGAGATCCCGACCTCCATGTTCGTCGCCCGCTGCGGCGTGAGGGTCGGGTTGGAGATGGTGAACGTGCCGCCCTGAAAGTCCGGGTACGGCCGCGGATCGAACAGCTGATCCAGCGTGGGCACCTTGAAGGCCTTCGAGGCCTGGGCGAAGAGCGCGACCGATCCGGTGTCGGTGAGTTGAACAACGACGCCGCCGCGGGGCGACCACGCGCGTTGTGTCGACGCAGCCCCGGTCACCCCGAAGCCGGCGTCGCCGACGTCATCCCAGCGGACGGCCCCCGTGAGCCGCACACGCGCCGTGGGTTCGAAGGAAGCCGACGTAAACAGGCCCGCCCGGATGCGGCGGCCCGCGGCCTCGCTTTCGAGGCCACCGACAATGCCCGTGTTGTCGACGCTGCGGTAGCTCGTGTCGAGATGCTCGTGGGCCAGGTCGACGCCGAACCGCACGACCGGTGGCCGCGCCGCCCCGAACGCGTATTCGCCCTCGACGCTCCCGCCAAAGACGTCGCTGGTGAGCGCGCGCGCCTGCGTGTCGCCCAGACGCGGCGCCAGCAGGACCGTGCGAATCGTGTCTTCTCCGCGGCTGGAAAAGTACACGCGGGCCTGCGGCTTCCACGAAACGTCGGCGCCGCGCAGGGTGAACGCGGTCGAAAAGTTTACGCGGCTGGCGTTGTCGAACCGGAAAAGCGGATCGGAAGCCGTCGGGTCGGCCTGGAGCACGTCGGTCGTCAGCACCCCGGGATCATCGCGGTCGCGGGTGCCGCCGGTCGCGTTCCATCGCCACGTGAAGCCCTTGTTCGCGCCGTCGATAGCGCCGGCGCCGAGGAACTGGCTGCCGGCCGAGTGATCGAACGCGCCTCCGGTCCCGCGCGCCGCGCCAGACACGTTGAAGCCGGTGCGGCCCTGGCGCCGGCCGTAGGTGCCGTCGGCTGTGAACGAGTCGAACGTTCCGGCCGTGGCGGTCAGCTGGCCTCCGGTCGCGGCACGATCCGTCAGGATCTGGATGACGCCGCCGATGGCCGAGTCGCCGTACATCGACGCGCCCGGTCCTCTCGACGCTTCGACGCGCCGGATCGACGCGGTGGAGAGCTGCGACCAGTCGATGAGCCCCGACTCGACGTCGGCCACGGGCTGCCCATCGACGAGCAGGCGGATGTACTCGGCCTCGCCGCCGCCGAAGAACCCGCGCGCGGACACGACGGGCCTGCCGGCATAGAACTCCGACTGAGCGACGTGGAAACCCGGCAGATATTGGACGAGCTCCGCCGGCTGCACGACAGGGCGTGCCGCGAGCGCGGCGCGGTCCATCACGACCGTGGACGCGGGGACGAGAAGCTTCGGCGTCTCGCCACGCTCCGGTGTGACGACAATGTCCGTCTGGAACCGCGCAGGATCCTGGGCGCTTTGCGCGTCCGGCGACTGCGCCACGGCGGGCAGCGGCGTGCACAGAGCGGCGAGCGCGACGGCGGCGACGGCGAATCCTGGCGAGGAGAAGATTTTGGACAAGTCTGAAGGGGTATCGGCCGCGCGGCGGCCTGCGGTCAGGGTTTGTAAGAAAGTTGTGATTCGCCTGCGGGCTCGTGCCACACCCGCGCGCCCCCGGCGCGAAACGGGCCCTCGTAGACGTTACCCGCGACCCCCGATCGGGAGAGCAGCGAGCCTACCTGATCCGCGAGGCGCGCCGCGCAGTCGGCGCCCTCGACGATGCCGTACACGGTCGGTCCCCACGAGCTCTGCCCGACTCCGGCCGCGCCCCATTCGGTCATGCGGCGCACGAGCTCTTCGCTCGGGCCCGGCGCGAACGTGCCGCCCTGCACGGGCGCGAACCAGCGGCCGTTGATCGCCTGGATCGCGGTCAGCGCGGCGCCGAACGCCGGGAGATCGCCTTCGACGAGCGCCGGCAGCAGCGCCATCAGCGCGAGATGCGCGACCCTGGCCGCGTCGGCCTCGGGGGGCGGCGGAAGCTTCGCGAACGCCGCGTCCTCGGCGCCGCCATTCATCCCCGGCGTGGCATCAGGGACGGCCACCACGCAGTGCCACGCGGGAGGAAACGGGAGCCTCGCGAGCAGCGGCGCGACGCCGTCGGCATCCGTTCGCCGGCCGCCTTCGACCACCAGGCCGCCACCCGCGAACGTCCACGTGCCAATCGCCGACCGGCGCGCGCGTCCGACCGCCTGGGCAAGCCCCGCTGAGTCGACGTCGATCTCATGCAGCTCCGCCAGCGCGCGACCCACGGCCAGCGCGAGCTGCGTGCCCGATCCGAGGCCGGCATGCGGGGGAAGGCTCCGGTGCACGCAGAGGCGGGCGCCGCGACCCGGCCGGTGAATCGCAGCGCGCTCGCTGTCCAGGAACCGTCGGGCAAATGCCGCTGCGCGGCCGGCGGCATCGTCTCCAGCAACCTCGAGAGTGGCGGCCGGGCTCGCCGAGAGGAGCAGCGTGGGCGCTGGCGCGGCCGCGCCGATGCCGCCGAACAGACGTCCGAGCGTGCCGCCGAGATCGAGCAGGCCGAAGTGGAGGCGCGCCGCCGTTTCGACGTAGACGACCGTGTCTTTCATACCCCCTCGGGCCGCGTCCGCACGTGCTCGGTCAGCAGCGCCATCGCCTCGAATTCCTGGACGCCTGCGGTTTTGTCCACGATCTCCTGGAGCCGCTGCAACTCGCTCTCGACGAACGCGCGCGGCAGCAGGTGCAGGCGCGTGGCGTAGATGGCCGCTTCGAGAACGGCGTTCCGGGCGCGATTGAATCCGAGGAACTCGCGGCGCACTCCGTGATGGACCACCGCCGCATCGAGCCGCGACCGCGGCGGCGTGCTGTCGATCGACCGGATTTCAAGCTCGCGCCACGAACAGCAGTCTGCCAGGACCACGCCGCGCACGACCACGGCCGGCACCGTCGGATACTGCGGGTTCTCAATGGCCGCCCGCGCGAATACCCGCACATCGTCCACGAGGTTGACGACGGCCGTCCGCGTCGCCAGCGCGTTGCGGTACGTCGCCGTCTCGATGAACGGCTTCAGCACGATCGAGTTCTCACCCCACTCGACGCCCATGGGCGCGCAGTTCACGGCGCCGTCTTCGGCCACGGTGGTGACGATCGTTTCGAGGATCACCTCAGCGCACCAGCTCGACGGGAGGCGGGACGAACGAGCGATCGGGGGGGCCCCACGGCATGACCGGCGCGGTGGAGGCCTCGGCCGCACGCTGGGCGCTCTCCGCGCCGTCGACGCCGTCGGCCCCGGTGGGCAGGCCCGGTCGCCGCGCGTGATCGGCCTGCAGGAACCAGTCGATCATCGCGTAGCCGTACTGGCTCGCGGCGGATTCCGGATGGAACTGCACGCCGATCACCGGGTGGAGCTCGTGCTCGACCGCCATGATCTCGCCATCGTCGCCCGCGGTCGCCGTGACGCGCAGCGCCGGCGGCAGCGATGCCCGCGCGATGACGAGCGAGTGATAGCGCGCGGCCAGAAACGGGGACGGCAGGTCCGCGAAGATCCCTGTGCCGCTGTGCGCGATCGGTGAGGTGCGACCGTGAACGGGCCGGCCGGCGCGAACGATCTCCGCGCCGTAGGCCGAGCCGATGCACTGATGCCCGAGGCACACGCCGAGAATCGGCGTCACCGGCCCGAAGCGGCGGATGAGATCTACGGAGATCCCGGCCTCGGCCGGCGAGCACGGGCCGGGTGACAGGATGATGTGCGAGGGTGCGAGCGCCTCCACCTCGGCCGGCGTGATTGCGTCGTTGCGGCGAACGATGGTTTCGCCGCCCAGCTCGCGGACGTACCGCGCCAGGTTGTGGACGAAGGAATCGTAGTTATCGATGAGGAGAATCATTCAGGCGTTCGCAGGGCGTCGATCATGCCGCGAGCCTTGTCGAGCGTCTCGCGGTATTCCGCTTCGGGATCGGAGTCGGCGATAATCCCGCCCCCTGCACTGAAATATACCCGACCGGCGTGGGCGACGGCTGTACGGATCGCGATGCTGCAGTCGAGCGCGCCGGTGAGGCTGAAGTACCCAATCGCCCCACAGTACACGCCCCGCTCCGACGGCTCCAGCTCAGCGATGATTTCCATGGCCCGTACCTTCGGCGCGCCCGTGATGGACCCGCCCGGAAATGTCGCGCGCAGGAGGCTGAGCGCGTCTTCACCGGGCGCGAGATCGCCGACGACCGTCGAGACGAGGTGGTGGACCGTGGCGTAGTGTTCGAGGGCGAAGAGCTCCGGCACGCGCACGCTGCCCGGCGCGCACACGCGCGAGATGTCGTTGCGCAGCAGGTCCACGATCATGAGGTTCTCGGCCCGATCCTTGGCGCTCGCGGTCAGCGCCTGGCCGAGCGCCGCGTCGTGTTCAGGACCGACGCCGCGCGGGCGCGTGCCCTTGATCGGCCGCGTCTCCACGCTGCCATCGGCGCTGACCGAGAGGAAGCGCTCGGGCGACGCGCTCAGCACGAGGGCCTCGGGAAAGTCGAGGAACGCGGCGAACGGGGCGGCGTTCTGCGTCCGGAGCCGGCGATAGAAATCCCACGGCGGCTCACAGAGCGGCGCGTCGAACCGCTGCGACAGGTTGGCCTGGAAAATATCGCCCGCGAGGATGTACTCGCGCACGCGGGCCACGGCGTCGAGGTAGCCGGCATGCGTGAACGACGAGCGAAGCGCGAGGCGTGGATCCGAGGCGCCGTCGCCGACCGGGTAGGTCGGCGCCCGTCGGCCGTCGGGTTGTCCGCTTCCGCGCGCGTCCGGCGACGCTGGGTGCGAAGCCGCAGGGGTCCGTCCCGACCTCAAGCGATCGATCACTATGGCGGCGCGTTCGGCCGCCTTCCGCGTCCTCGCATCAGGCGAGGCCTCGAGCAGACCGGTCGAGATCAGCCACGCGCGCGATGCTTCGTGATCCCACGCCAGCACCCAGTCGTAGACGCCGAGAACGACGTCCGGCACGCCCAGGTCTTCGTAGCGGGGCGACGGGAGATGTTCGTGAACGCGTCCCCAGTCGTACGCAAGATACCCGGCGGCGCCTCCCTGGAATGGAGGAAGCTCCGGCAGCGGGCTGGCGGCAAACGGCGCCAGCAGCGTCCTCAGTGCATCCAGCGCGTCCCCGCCGGCGATCGGCGCGCCGTCGCACTCCGCGTGCGCGCCCTTGCTGCGGACGATGGCCACCGGATCAGCGGTCAGAAAGGAATACCGGCCGAGCCGCGGGCTCCGCGCAGCGCTGTCGAGAAACAGGCGGTACGGCAGATCGCCGAGCTGTTCACAACAGCGGACCGGGTCCGGCAACGGGACCAGTTCTTCGACCAGGGGCACGAAGCCGCGATTGCCGTGCACGGGAGCGGTCATCCCTTTCGGGTCTTTCGGCGTGTCGCGGGCGGCTTGCGCTCCGGTCTGGCGCGCGCGGTGAGCCGCGTATGTCTAGGTTTCGTGCGTTCCGGCGGCGTCAGGTACCCCCATGTGAGCGACTGGTCCTGGCGATAGGTCTTCCCGAGCACGACGGCGAGCCCCGCCTTTGCGAGCTCGGTGCCCAGGTAGAACGCATGCGAGGCTTCGTCCACGCCCAGCTGCGCGAAGATATCGCCGAGCGCGGATGCGTCCGTGCCGCGAACGAACCGTTCGTTGTTGAGCACGGTGATCCCGTCGCGATCCGTGAAGATGCGAAAGTTCGGATCGGTGATGCCGGCCTGCAGCGCGCGCAGCTCTTCTTCCGAGTAGGCGAGGACGGCAGGGTCCTTGACGGTCACGAGGCGATTGTCCACGCCCTTCGGGATCGTGTGCTGCGTGACGGCGTAGTGCATCAGGCGCCGGGCCACGTCCACCTCGCGCACGGCGCCGCGCGCCCATGGGATCACTTCCGTGGTCAGCACCGTACGGATGCCCAGCTCCTGGCAGATGGCGATGAGCACGGCGTGCACGCCGGTCGAATCGGCCGCGGTGAGCTCAGTGAGGTTGCCGATGCCCATGAGCATCCCGGCTTCCGGATAACGCCGTCTCGTTTCGGCGTAGCGCTCGATCGACGCGGTGAAGCCGTGGCCAATGGGTTCGAGAATCGGATCGATGAGGTACGGGATCCCGCGCCTCGCCAGCGCGTCGAGCGTCGGCTCCAGCGTGTCCAGCGTTCCGCCGAGCTCGGGGACGGCGACGACGCGCGCCCCGGTGCCCGCGAGGTCGCTCGCGACCTCGATGTTGGAGCCATTGACGCTGAGGACGAGCTCGGCGCCGGCGCTGACGGCCGTTCGAATCTCCTGCGGATCGAACGTGTCGACGCTGACGCGCCCGCCCGCCGCGACCAGCTCGGAGACGACCTCGCCGAGGGCGGGGAAGGGCAGCCCGGGCGTGCAGCCGACGTCGATGATGTCGGCGCCGGACGCGCGGAAGTAGTCCGCGGCGCGGCGGATGTCTTCGCGCGTCAGCTTCGGCGCGTTGTTGATCTCCGCGGCGATCTCGATGTCCCACGCGCCGTACCCGTCCGGCGCCGCGGGCCTGCCAAAATGGCCCGGCAGCTCGCGGAGATCACCCGGTCCTTTTTCCACGCGCAGGCCCAGGGCGTCGCCAATCAGCCGGGGATCGCCCTCGCACAGCCCCGGGATCATCACGAGGTCGGTGCCGTCCGGCACTTCGGGTTTCGACAGGTTGCGCGCGATCCACGCGGTGGTCATCAGCGCCGCGACCGTGATCCGGAGTACCGCGACCTCGTATGCGAAGGGCAGCGGCGTCGCGGCGAGCACCCGCCGCAAAGCCGGCTCGGCGAGACGGCCGGTCACGAACAGCACGCGGCGGGGGCTGTTCTTCCCCGTCGACCGCGGACTGCGGACTGCCGCCTGCCGGCTGCTCATCCGCGCGGGTCGGCGCTCCGCACCCATTTGTTCGGCGTGCCCGTCAGCGCGCCGCCCGCGGGACGCCAGAGCACATGGGCGTCGATCTGACGCGCCAGATCGAAATCCTTGTCCGTGATGCCGCCCGCGCTGTGCGTGGAGAGCTTCACCTGCACCTTCCCCCACGTCACGGCGAGATCGGGGTGATGGTAGGCCGCCTCCGACAGGTAGCCGATGGTGTTCACCAGCATGAGCGTCGTCGGCCATCCGTCGGTTTTGTAGTTGCGGCGAATCCAGCCGTCTTCGTAGAACCAGCCCGGCAGCTGATTCAGCCGCTCGGCGATTTGCGCTTCGTTGTACGTGACTTCTTTCTCGCGCATAAAGCTCCAAGGTGCTTTGGCGGCCACGGTTTCCAAGGTGCTCTCGTGGTCACGGTTTCCAACGTGCTGATCCTCATACTGTAACGTGCTGGAGGGCCACGAGCACCTTGCAGCCGTGACCAGCTAAGCCCTGTAAAACTGTGGCCGCCAAAGCACTTTAGAGACCGTGACCGCCGAGCACCTTGCCGGTTTTTAGCTCCCAGCACTTTGCCGTGTTCTACATAACAATTCCCCCCCCGACGACCAGCGTGTGTCCGGTGATGAACGCGGCGGACGGCGAGGCGAGAAACACGACGGCGCCGGCGACATCGTCCGGCGTGCCCCAGCGCTTGAGCGGCGTCGAGTCGGCGACGCGGTCCCGGGTGCCATCGTCGAGGTGGGCGCCAAACGACGTTTCGATCCAGCCGGGCGCGACGACGTTGACGCGGACGCGGGGCGCGACCGAGCGCGCGAGCGACTTGCTGAACGCGAGGACGCCGCCCTTCACCGCCGCGAACATCTGCGGGTTGATGCCCGGCATGCCGGTGAGCACGTGATCCCAGCTCATGTTGATGATCACGCCGCCGTCCGGCTGCGCGCCCAGGATGTCGGCCGCCTGCCACGAGGCGAGCATGGTGCCGCGGAGATCGACCGCGAGCAGGAGGTCGAGCTTGTCCTGGACCGGAAGCGCCGCCGCCGTCCCGGTGAGGATGTCCGCGCCGGCGCTGTTGACCCAGACGTCGATGCGGCCAAGCGCGTCGCGGGCGGCAGGACCGAGGGCGCGGAGGGACTGTTCGTCGGTCGCGTCGAACCGCAGCACGGCAGCACGCCGCCCGAGCGCCGCGATCGCGCGTTCCGTCTCATGAGCCCCGTCCGCGTTCACCCGATAGGTGAGCGCCACGTCGGCGCCCGCGGCCGCGGCTGCCAGCGCGATGGCCCGCCCGATGCCGCTCGACGCGCCGGTGACCAGCACCGAACGATCGGCCAGGGAGGATCCGGTCATCTGGGCATCTCGGCATCTGGCCGTCGTTGGTTCATTTTGTAAGCGAAACAGGAATGACCGAATGACCAGGTGATCGAATGACCAGATGATACAGTAGCGCCCCATGCGGCTGCTGGTCAGCGTGGCACACGCGGCGGACGCGGCGGCGGCCCTGGCGGGGGGCGCGGACCTGATCGACGCGAAAGACCCGGCGGGCGGAGCGCTGGCGCCTCTGACGCCCGACATGTTTGGCGCCATCGTCGCCGCGGTCGCAGGTGCGCGTCCGGTAACGGCGGCCCTTGGAAACGCCATGGACGAAGACACCGTCGAGCGTGCCGCACGCGAATTCGGGCAAGCCGGCGCGCGGTTCGTCAAAATCGGCTTTGCGGGTATCGCGAGCGGCGACCGCGTGGGCGTGCTCGCGAAGGCCGCCGTGCGCGGTGCCCGGGCCGGCAGCTCGGGACAGTGCGGCGTGGTTGCGGTGGCGTTTGCCGATGCGGATCGCGCCGTCGGCCTGGCGCCGTTTGCGCTGGTGGCCGAGGCGGCGCGCGCGGGCGCGGAGGGACTGCTGCTCGACACGGCGGACAAGAGTGGGCCCGGTTTGCGGAATCTGATGGAGCCGGCCGCGCTCGCAGCCTTTGTGAGCAGCGTGCGTGAGGCCGGGCTCTTCGTCGCGCTGGCCGGACGACTGACCGCCGGCGACCTTCCGTTCATTCGCGATGCCGGCGCGGATATCGCCGGAGTCCGTGGGGCGGCGTGCGACGGCGGCCGCGGCGGGCAGGTATCGGCGGAGCGTGTCCGCCAGCTTCAACAGAGCTTCAAGCGCAGGTGAGGACATCATGAAGAACGGCTGGCTTGGTATTTCGATCCTGTGCCTGCTGTGCGGGGTGACGGCCACGGCCGACGCACAGCCGCGCGCGTCGTATCAGCAAACGCAGTACCAGGGACAGGAGATCGGTAAGCTGACCGGCGACGTCTACTACGCGCGCATGGACGACTACGTGTCCGTGTTCATGGTCACCACCGACGGGATCGTTCTTGTCGAGCCCATCGGCACGGAGATGGCGACGTGGCTGAAAGGCGAACTGAACCGCCGGTTCAATCTGCCGGTGCGATTCGTCATTTACAGCCATTCGCACTGGGATCACGCGTCCGGCGGCGCCGTGTACGCCGACACGGCCCGCTTCATCGGCCACGAAAATCTGATCAAGAACATCGCGATGCCGCCGGCGGATACGCCGCTCCCGCAGCAGGTGCGCGCGCAGGACGCCAACGGCAACGGCCGCATCGAAGCGGGGGAGGCGCAAGGCAACATCAAGGCGCAGTTCGATCTGTACGATGCCAACAAGGACGGCGTCCTCAGCGGCGCCGAGGTCGTGCGCGGCCCCGTCGCGAACGTCCGGCCGCCGGACCTGACATACACCGACCGGTTGACGCTGACCTTCGGCGCCAAACGCGTCGAGATTATCTGGAAACCCACCGCGCACGCCGACGACAACACCATCGTCCGTTTCGTGGACGGCACCAACGTGCTGTTCGCATCGGACTGGATCACCGTGCACCGGCTGCCGTTCGGCCCGATCGGCGACGCCGAGACGGCCGTCGTGAAAACCATCGAGGCGATGGACTTCGAGCACTTCGTCTGCAGCCACGGGATGCTGGGCAAAAAGGCGGACGTGACGGCCAGTATCCGGTACCGGGAGGCGCTCCGGGACGCCGTGGCCGCGGCGATCGCGGCCGGGCAGTCACTCGAGCAGGCGCAGGCGGCGGTCACGATGGACGCTTACAAAGACTGGGAGTTCTACGCGCAGCAGCGCCCGCAGAACGTGGCGGGGATGTATCGCGCCCTCAGCGCCAGGCGGTAGTCAACCGGCTGCGCTTGACGCTCGACTCTTTGCATTGTAAAGTGCTTTCCGGATCTGGTATCCGGAGGCGCTGACAATGAATCTGTCCCTGACGAAACGGCCGAGCGCATACCTTCCCGTGACGATGTCGCTCGCAGCCCTGGCCCTCGTGCTCGGGTACGTCGCCGTCTACGGCTACCGGACCAGCAGCCAGCCGCAAGACGAGGGCGCCGCCGCGCACCTCTTCCAGTTGCTCATGGTCCTGCAGCCGCCCATCATGCTGTTTTTCGCGCTCAAGTGGCTGCCGCGCGAGCCGAAGGGGGCACTGACCGTGCTCGCGCTCCAGTGTGGCGCGTGGTGCGCAGCGCTGGGGACGCTGTTCCTCTTCGAAAAGGTGCTCGCGGCGATCTAGACCGGCAGATCGCTCGCGGCGAGGACCTCTGCCGTCACGCCGGCCGGGAGCGCGCGTGAAAAGTACGCGTCGACCAGATCCCCTCCGGTGGCGCCCGGCGGCTTGACCAGCACCAGGCGTGTCGCGCCCAGGACGCCGGCCACCCAGGCCGCGATGCTGTCGCTCGTCACGTCCCACGAGTGCGGAAGCGGATCGGCGTCGCGCAACCACTGATAGGGCGCCAGCACGGGAATCGAGCCGGCTTCGATTGCCGCGATGGCCTCGCGCGCGGTCGCCACGACGATGCCCCGTGGCAGCCGGGCGGCGATGAGGTGCGCGTGCTGGTCCATCGCGAGCACCGCCATCCAGTGCGCGGCTGAATCGCCCGGCTGGAACCGCCGGTCCGCCTCGCGGACCGCGTCCGCAAACAACCCGCCGCCGGGCACGACGAGCACCCCGCCCCCGCGCGCGATGTCGTTGATGGTGTTCAACGTGGACTCGAACTGTTGCGGGTGAGCCAGCAGGCTGCCGCCCAGCTTTACCACGGTGTCGACGATGACGGCCGTCCGGCTGAAGCCGGACGCTACGTCCGTGGGCGTGAGCTTCAACTCGCGCTCGAGCAGCAGCGCGACCGACGCCGCCGGCGCGCAACGCGCGGCTGCGTCGCCGATCGTTGCGGCCAGCCGCACCACGTTGAGCCCCGCGGCCTGGGCCGCGGCTTCGGCGATGAATGTGCCGAGGCCCGTCACGACGGCCGTGCGAAGCGACGGGTGGCGTCCGGCCACGCGACGGATTGCTGCGGCGATCCGCTCGACCTGCGCCAGGGCCAGCGCGTCGGCGATGGCCGAGATGCCGCCTTCGTCGAGCATGTCGCGGTCTGCGCAGACAACGCGTGCGAGACGTTCGGCGGCGAACTCGCGCGTCGCCGGCCGGCCATCGGGCGTCGGCGACGTGTAGTCCGCAGGCGACAGGATCCCGCGCCAGACGTGGACGTCGCCCGCGAGGGCGAAGCCCTCAGCCGACGTGCCGGCGAGCCCCGTGCCGAAGGGTACGTGGCTGGCCATGGCCTCTGCCGGCGTCCGCACGGCGCCGCTGTAAACGAGCTCGCCGGAGGCGAGGCGATCCGGATCGGTGCGCCCCAGCGCGGCAACCGTTCCCGAGACGATGGGGATGATGTCGGTGCTGGTCGTGCCGATGTCGATCAGCAGAGCGTCCGGGTGATGATCGGCGACGGCCCACGCCGTCGCGGCCCAGTTCGCGGCGGCGACGGACAGCGCATGCCGGCACGCGTCGCCGACGCCGACGAACCGGCCGTCCACGGTGAACACGTGCACGCCAGCCGCCGGAAACGCGGTCGTGATGGCGTCGAGCACGAAGGCCACGCCGTCCTTCTTGGTCCGGAACATCTGCGACAGTTCGGCCGTCATCGTCACGGCGTGCGCTTCGGCGTCCGGGTGGTTGTGGACTTCGGCGGCCAGTTCGCGCAGCAACGGGACGAGCGCATCGGGCGCGTGCTGCAGCTCGAACGGTCGGCCGCGCACGGCCAGCACACGGCCGCCCGCCACGCACGCCACCTTGGTGTTCACGCCGCCGACATCCCAGCCGATCACGGTAGGATCACCTTACAGGAAACGCGCGCGTTGAGAAAACCGTCGTGCGGGTGATAGGCGTCGTGGACCTCGCCGGCGGGCGGGCGGTTCACGCGTCAGGAGGCGACAGGGGGCGATATGCTCCCGTCGAGCGCGTCGGCGCGGCGGCGATCGAGCCGGGCGACGCGCTGGCGCTGGCGCGCGCGTACACCGGCCCGCTCGGGCTGCGCGAACTGTACGTTGCTGATCTCGACGCAATTGCCGGCGGCCCGGTTCAGGACGCGCGCATCGCGGCGCTGACCGCGCTGAGCACGCCGACGTGGGTGGACGCGGGAGTGGCCGCGGTCGATCAGGGCCGCCATCTCATCGATCTGGGTGCCGCCCAGGTGATTGTCGGTCTCGAAACGCTGCCGTCGTTCGACGTCCTCATGGCAATCTGCGTGGCCGTCGGAGGACGCCGCGTGGCGTTCAGCCTCGACCTCCGGGGCGGCCGGCCGATAATCGCTGACGTGTTCAGCGGCCCGCGCGACGAGCCTGCCGTGCTTGCCGCGCGCGCGGCCGGCGCGGGAGCCGGTTCGGTGATCGTGATCGATCTCGCGCGCGTTGGCGGCGAAGCCGGGTTGGATCTGCGCCTGGTTGACGAGGTCCGGGCCGCCGTGCCGGACCTCACGCTCGCGGTGGGCGGCGGAGTGCGGGGAGCCGAAGACCTGACGCGGCTCGCCGATGCCGGCTGCGACGCAGCGCTGGTGGCGACAGCGCTGCACGAGGGCCGGCTCGGCGCCGCCGAGATCGCCAGTCGTGCAGGCCTTGCGGCCTGCTGAAGCAGGCGGACCTGAAGGTCCGCACTACTTCTAATGCTGCCCGCCGGCCGCGGGGACCGGGGCTGGTGGCGCCGGGTCGATGCTGTAGAGCAGCCCCGTGAACATCATCTCTTCCCACGTCTGATCGCCCCACCAGACTTCCTTCGAGGGATCGGGGTTCGACTTGTTGTTCGGGGAGTTGTCGTACCACGCCGTGGCGTGGATCGTCGTG
>Ga0157376_10001403_pt1 | contig 15839 bp, 10 predicted proteins | sample M45metaG_FD_121801 | JGI IMG/M metagenome (GOLD analysis project Ga0157376, IMG submission 121801) | Miscanthus rhizosphere microbial communities from Kellogg Biological Station, Michigan, USA - M4-5 metaG | ecosystem: Host-associated > Plants > Roots > Rhizosphere > Soil | place: USA: Michigan... | reverse complement strand
TCTTGTACCGCACCGCCGAGGGTTTCGCGCCGGTGTAGTAGAAGAACGTGTCACGCGCCGATTTCTCCGACGTGCCCTCAAGATAGTCGCGCTGGTTCACGCCTTGAAGCTTGGTCTTGACGATGCCGGGGTACTTGCCCTCCATGATCTGCTTGTTGAGGTCATTGCCCTTCGGCCCGCCCGCGATCTCGACGAAAGTCGGCATCCAGTCGTACGACGCGAAGATGTCGTTCAGGACCGTGCCCGGCTTGATGTGCCCCGGCCAGCGAATCACGCAAGGAGCGCGCATGCCGCCTTCCCAGGTCGTCAGCTTGCCGCCCTTGAACGGCGTGTTGCCGCCGTCGGGGTAGGTGATCACTTCGGCGCCGTTGTCGGTGGTGAAGACGACGATCGTGTTGTCGAGCTGGCCCATCGCCTCGAGCTTCGCGAGCACGACGCCGATGTTGTCGTCCATCTGCTTCATGCCGGCTTCGTTGACGCCCCAGTCCTTGCCACCCTTGGTGCCCACCATGGCCAGGTACTTGTCCGACAGTACGGTCGTGATGTGCATGCGCGCCGGGTTGTACCAGACGAAGAAGGGCTTGTTGGTCTTCTTCGGGTCGTTGCGGTCGAGGAAGTCGACGACCTTGGCCGAAGTCTCTTCGTCAATGGTCTTCGAGCGTTCCAGCGTCAGCGGTCCCTCGTCCTTGCAGCTCTGGTTCTTCATCGTGCCGTCGGCAGACTTGCACCCGATCACCGGCCGCGGCGGCATCATGCACAACGTTGTCTTCGCATCCACTGCTCCCGGGGGGTCACTGAGGCCGGCGACCGGCGTGTTCTTGCACGGCGGCACGATCGTCTGCGTGGTCGGGTCGCTGTTGATGTCGGGAAAGCTCACGCCCTGCATCGCATCCAGGTGATAGAGCCAGCCCCAGTATTCCTGGAAGCCGTGGGCCGTTGGCAACGACGCCGAATGGTCGCCCAGATGGTTCTTGCCGAACTCGCCGGTCGTATAGCCAAGATCGAGCAGGAACTTGGCCAGCGACGGCGTGCCGGGCTGGAGGAAGGACGGGCTGCCCGGAAGTTGCGGCGGGATCATCCCGGCGCGCAGCGGCGTCATGCCCGTGAAGAAGGCGGTGCGCCCGGCCGTGCAACTCTGCTCGGCGTAGTAGGTCATGAACTTCGCACCCTCATGCCCGATGCGGTCGATGTTCGGCGTCTCGCCGACCATGAGGCCCTGGTGATAGATGCTCGGCTGCATCCAGCCGATATCGTCGCCCATGATGAAGAGGATGTTGGGTTTCTTGCCGCTTTCCTGCGCAATCGCAGCGGCCGGCAACAACGCCATAGCGGCCAGTAGCAGCATCGCCAGATGCAGCCACATTCGTGCTGAGTGAAGTTTCATCGCGATCTTCCCTTGATTGTCACAATCGAGGGGTTAGGTCCCCCAAGATAGACGCACAGCGCCGGTGAAAGCGGAGGACCCAACCCCCCGTGGATGCAGGCGCACGTGACCCCATACTCCCCTGAAGTATCCAAGCAATGCTTACGCGGCGATGCCCCTTGTGCAATTGGACCTAGGGGCCACCGGCGCACTGGTTTTGTGTCATGTTCGTGACACGAAGCGGTTTCGGTCAGGCAGGAATCTGATTCCGTGTCGGTGCCAAGTACTTCCGGGCATCCTCCGAAAAAAAAAGCCGCCGCGCTCTCACGTGACGGCCGACTCCGAAAGTGGTGCGAAACTATTTGTGATGCTTGTGGTGCTTGGTCTCTTTCTCGTCGACATCGAGCGCAAGGCTGGCGGAACTGCCCTCGCGGCGATCCTCGAGGTCCGCGAACAAGCCCTCGTCGGTGAGATCGAGCGGACGCGAATTCTCCCAGTCGGTCTTTGCGATACTGACGAGGCGATCGACCACGTCTTCGTCGTGCACTTCGATCGCCAGCTCGCGGCGATCATCGAAGCTGCCGGGAGCCAGGTTGATCGAGCCGACGATCGCGCGCGCGCCGTCGGCGATGATCAGCTTGCCGTGCAACTTCAGGCCCTTGAGTTTGTGGATTTTTATACCGACGTCGTCCATCAGGCGCAGGCCGCCGACGCCTTCGACGATTTTCTTTTCCTTTAGTGAATGCGGCGGCTTCGCAAGAACGTGAACCTTCACGCCGCGTCGCGCCGCGCGCACAAGGCGCTCGATGATGACCGTGTCCTGGTAGCGCTCGTTCTGCACGAACAGGGTGTGGTTGGCGCCGTCGATGAAGCGCGCGATGCGGTCGCGGCCGTTGCCGCGGCACCAGATCAGGTGCGCGTCGTGACCGGGATCGAACGGCTTGCGGTGCCAGTCGGCCTCGAAGCCGGCGACCGCTTCGTCGACCTCGTGCTTGTGCGAGGTGACGATTGCATAGTCGCGCGTCACGGTGAGATTCTTGGTTTCCCAGTTCAGCGACTTGATGACGGCGGTCTCGTCGTCAACGACCATGGATTTTTCGTGGGTGATGCCGAAGTCCGGGTTGCTGTCCTTGACGTCGACACCGGCTTTCTTGAGTTGCTTGCGCGTTTCCTCGTTGTCCTCCTCGCCGTCGCGCCGCGCGGGGTTGAGCATGACCTGCACCTTGACTCCGCGTTTCTGCGCGGCGATCACGGCGGCGATCAGGTCCGGGTCGGAGAACACGAACATCTTGATGCGCAGCGATTTCTTCGCCGCTTTGATCGCATCGACGATCGGCTTGCCGGTGTCGTCGGGGAGGACTATGACTGAGCGTTTGGGCATGGCGGTGCTGACCTGGATAGCGATGGGACTGGTCTAACCTTTTGTCGTCAATATTTTGATATTCGGTATCATGTCTTTGGTCTTCTTAGCTGACTGCCACGGGCGCATCGGGCATCGGCGTTGATCCGGCCTGGATGCGGTAGAGCCCCGCGTAAATTTCATTGCGCGCAATCAATTCGGCGTGAGTGCCTTCCTCGGCTACGACGCCGGCTTTGAGCACGACGATCTTGTGCGAATTGCGGATCGTGCTCAGGCGGTGCGCAATCGTGATGCAAGTGCGGCCCTGCATGAGGCGCTCGAGCGCCTCCATCACAACCTTTTCGGATTCGGTGTCGAGCGCGGCGGTCGGCTCGTCGAGGATCAGGATCGGCGAATTGCGCACGACCGCACGCGCGATGCCGATGCGCTGGCGCTGGCCGCCGGAAAGCGTCAGCCCGCGTTCGCCGACGAGCGAGTCGTATCCCTTCGGCATCGCCGAAATGAACTCGTGCGCGTTGGCCATCTTCGCCGCCTCGATGATCTCTTCCGGCGTCGCATCGGTACGGCCGTAGGCGATATTGTCGCGGATCGTGCCGACGAACAGCACGGTGTCCTGAAGCACGAAGCCGATCTGGTTGCGCAATCCGGAAAGCTTGTAGTCCGTGACATCGACTCCATCGACGAGCACGCGGCCGCCGGTTGGGTCGTAGAAGCGTGGAATCAGCGACAGGACGGTCGATTTGCCGCTGCCGGTCGGCCCGCAGACGCCGACGCGCATGCCGGGCTTGATCGTCAGGTTCACATCGCGCAGCACTGGCGCGGCCGGATCGTAGGCGAACGCGACATGCTCGAACACGATCTCTCCGCCGATCTTGTCGACATCGCGCGCGCCGGGTTTTTCCGGAATGATCGCGTCGGCCTCGAGGATCGACTGCACACGCTCCAGGCCGACCGCCGCTTGGGCGATGACGTTGGTCATCTTGGCCAGATCCTGCACCGGCTTGAAGAACTTGTTGAGATACGACAGGAACACGGTCAGCGCGCCGATCGTCATTGCGTCACTCAGGATCAATCCGGACGCGCGCCACAGCACGAGCGCCACGCACGCGGCCACGGTCACCGAGACTATCGGAGACAGCATCGACTTGACCCGCCGCGCACGCAGCGCGGCCTGCACCGTCGTCATGCTCGCGTCGGTGAGCCGTGTCTCCTCAGTGTCCTGCCGGCCGAACGCCTTGACCGAACGCACCGATTGCAGGCCCTGCTCGACCACGCCAAGCATGGCGCTTTGGCTCTTGCGCACTTCCTTGGTCGCCTCCTTGACCGCCTTCTTGAAGTGCGAGATGCAGTACAGCAGCACTGGAGTGACGACAATGACGATCAGGGCGAAATCGAAGTTCAGATAAAGCATCACCGCAAGCATGCCCATGATCGTCAGCGCATCGACGAGGATGCTGAGCAGCGCAGTCGAGGCGAAATCCTGGATCGTGCTGACGTCGGACGTGATCGTGCTGACCGCGTTGCCGATCTCGTGCGTGTCGTAGTACTTCAGTGACAGGCGCTGAAGGTGGTGATACAGGCGCTGGCGCAAGTCGTTCGCAACGTACTGCGCGACGCTTTCGGTGTAGTAGTTGTCGATATAGCTGGCGAGCGCGCCAATCGCCGCGATGACGATGACGCCGAGCGCGGCAACACCGGCCAGCGCGAGCGTATGCTCGCCCGAGGAAAAATCGCGCAGCCAGGAGAGAAACTCGGGCAGCGGGTGCTTGCCGACGACGTTGTCGAGGATGACCTTCAGTGGCCACGGTGCGGCGAGGCTCATGATCGTTTCGACGATCATCGCGATCAGGACGACGATCAGCCACTTGCGATAGGGCCGGACCAGTTCGAACACGAACGCGAGCATGCCGCTCGTGGACGCGCCCGCAGAGGACGGAGGTGCGCTTCCGGCGTCCTTGACGGAGGAGTCGTTCATTGCGTGCAGCAGCCAGCGTTCGAGCAGAGCGTGCGATGAATCATCGGTGCGGCCCCAAGCGCATGAAGAGGCAGATGCCCGCGACGGCGTGCCACGTTACGGACACGCGCGAGTCGCGAAAATCCGCCGTCTGAGTTGCCATCATCTGCGCAAGAGTTCGGCGCAGCTATTGGACCTAGGGTCCATGCGGCGGAAAGTCGCCAAGCGCCCGTCAGCTGCGCCGGTCCGTCGCGGGCTCCAGGATGGAGCCGGTGCCGGTGCCGCTCTGTCGCCCGCTCAGTCGACCGCAGCAGGCCGCAGGCTCTGCGGCCAGGAAGTGCGGTAGAAGTTCAGGTACGAGCGATCGAGGTTGCCGGGCGTGTACTTGTCGAACACGATCGCATCGCCGGCGTCGTTCTTCCAGGTCGCGCGCTTGTTGACCATTTCCGACGACTTGATGCCGATGTTTATGTCCTTGCTCGCAACGGTGGCTTTGCCGTAGGTCTTCTCCATCCTTTTCACGACATCATCGAACGCCATGGACGGAAGTCCGAGAAAACTGATCCAGGCGACGTGTCCGTCGAGAACGTGATACCAGATGACGGTCTTCAATCCGACGAACGTGTCGGACAAAACCTTTTTCTGCGCAAATGCCGCGCTGACGCAAGTCACCTGCGAAGGATCGATGTCAGTCGGCGAGCGTGCAGAGCACTGGATCTTGTCGCCGAAGACCGCCTGAACTTCCGCTTGGGTCATGCCGAGGTGCACGCCGTTCACTGCATAGTTGGCGGCGCTGGCGTTCCCGGCAACGGCCAATCCCGCCAGCAAGACCCATCGCAATCGTTGCACGGTACTCATGTTTCGCGCCCCGCGTTCGCGTCAAAGGGAACAACCAATGTACGCCTTTTTGCCGAAAACGGGAGAGCGTGCATTTTGCATATTCTCAGCGGCGATGAAGCCACCGCGCAGCGCAGGATCCTGCTGGCCCTGGGTCGCATCCATGTCTCGCGCGTCGGCAAGTCAAACGACGAGACCGAGGAAGCGATCGAGCAATTGGGCGAGCGGAATCATCGTGAGCACCAGCGGCGCCACGGGCAGCAGCGTGATCACGGTCAGCTGCACGAGCATGTCCTTGCCAAACGGCACGATCTTCATTTCCTTTACGACTTCGAAGCTGTTGTCCATATCGGCGAGCGACTGGACGTCGGCGCTGCCCAACAGCGGTTCGCCGGGCGGCGCTCCACCGCGCAACCATTTCTGATGAAACTCGCGCACGTAGCGCTGGGCGAGCCCGCCGTACTCGCTCAGACCAGCACGCCTGGCGCGCGCCATCAGCGGGACGAAGACGAGCAGCGGCGCGACCACGAAAAATAGCATGACGAGGATCGTTGCGACGAGTTCCATCTTGAAGTCGATCAGCTTCGCGCCGGCGTAGAAGATTTTGTTCGCCATCACGCCGGCGAGCATGAAGCCCTGCCCTGCCAGCAATGGTGCGAATGCCTGGGTGATAACCGAGAGAAAACCGAGGCTGCCGGCGCGGTCGGGGTGCGCAGGCATGAGTTGCAAATCGATACGCGACACCTGCCAGAGAAAGCGTGCCCAGATCACCAAGCGGAAATACCAGCGAAGCAGGATGAACTGGAACAGCGGCAGGCTGACAAGCCCGAACCACCAGCCGGCCCACGTCGGTTGCAGCCGCCCGCCACCCGATTCGGCGTACCAGGTTGCCACATCGATGGCGGAGTGATTTCGCCAGACGACGAGCACGCCGATTCCGTATACCAGTGCGATCAGCAGCACTTCTGCCGCAATCGAGTTGCGCAGGCGCATCGCCGCGGATATCGCGGCCTCGAATTGCGCGCGTGCCGCATCGGGGACGAGGCCGCGCTTCAGAAACTGGGCGACGACCGGGCGCATGCGCTGATGGACGACGATTTCGGCGAGCATGAACAGGGGCAGCGCGAGCAGGAAGCGCGCGTGCGCGTCCAGGTCGAAGAGAAACGGAATCTTGACGCTGTCGCCCCATGCATGACCTTCAACGACCGACAGCACGAGCAACGGCACCCATGTCAGCACCGACGCGACGACCAAGCGGCGCGTCATCAGCTCGAGTGCATCGCCGGAGAGATGTGCGCGCCGCAGCAGTTGATAGAGGGGTCCACCGAGGACCAGCGAGAAGTCCGGTGGCTCCGCCAGGACAGATCCTGCAAGTTCGTTTTTCATTGCGTTTGCCTGTCCACCATCACGCGCCCCCTGACTTGGCTTTCGTCCACGCCACTATCGCCCCGTTTCAATACGGAAATCAACCCGCCGAAACGCGCATGGCCCTCGATTCCCTGCGGAAGCTTGTCACCTCGTGACTGCGGGACCATCACGCCGAACCGGCCGTCCTTGCGGAGCGCGATCATCGCCCAACCCTACAACTTCGACGCTTTCCCGCGCACGTCAGGCAGGTGCTCAAACGGATTGCCACAGCCTCGGCGGCCGGCTAGTCACTTCTTCGGGAACAGCAGCGTCACCTGGAAACGCAGCCCCCAATCCGGGCCGCCGGTTGGACTCTCCACGTACTCACGCACGCCGAACAGGAAGCTGACGGGATGCCCGCCGATTCGCAAGAGCTGGCTGACCGTGAGGTTGATCGGCACGGTCCACTGCGACGACTTCCAGTCGTAGGTCGATTCGGTGTTGATGCCGATGGTCGTGTACGTATGCGTCGTGTAGGTCAGGAATGGTTGCACGAACATCGAACTGACACTCGCGCGATCGGACTCGCCGGCGACGGACCAGATCTGGTTGGCAAGAAGGCCGTAGGTCCAGCCGTGTTCCTGCTTGAGCAAGACTACCGTGGGCCCGAGGCTCCACTTGCCGCTGCCGAGTTCGTCCTTGCTCGCAGTCGGGATCGACAGGGCCGGCCCGACGCCCCAGATCCAGCCGCTCGCGGTCGGCGCCTTTGGGGAGAAGAAGAAACTCTGCAGGATGTCGCCCGAGCCTGTCACGCTCTTGCCGCCAGGGATCGGCGACTCTTGGTCGATAAAGGGCGCGATCGTGCGCGAGATGACATTCCACTCTTCGTTGAGCGTGATCGGGATGACCGGCTGGATGATGTAGACCGATTGATCGGCATTCGCCGGTCCTATGCCGGTGTTCCAGTCCAGCTTCATCGGAACGCTGATAAGGTCAGCAACAGGATTCGACAGTTTCTTTGCCAGTTCAGCGGACTGGTCTGTCTCTGCCGGTTCCTCGGCGACGGCGAACCGTATCGGCAGCACAACCGTGAGTGCGGCGGCGAAGGCAACTGCTGTATGAGTGGTTTTCATCCCTGTCCCCATTGGTCTGCAGTCGTCTCGCCGGGCATGGCCGAGATCGGACACTGCGGTTCTGGCCCCAACGTCAGTCTGGCTCGCCGCGCGCGAGTCAAGTGATCAGCGCGAAGTTAGCCTGCGCCAAAGGCTTCCGTAAGTGGACCAAAGGCCTACTGGCACTTTGATCGGGCGCTCAAGCGCGTTCCGGGCTCAGGGCGTCCGAATATGCGGGCAAACGGAAATGCAGCGTCGCGCCGCCGGCGCTGTTGTTCGTTGCCCACAGCATGCCCGCGTGCGCCTGGACCAGCATTGCGCAGACCGAAAGGCCGAGGCCCATGCCGCCTTTCTTGCCCGAGACGAATGGCGCGAAAATGCGCGCGAGGTCCGGCTCGGGAATGCCGGGCCCGTTGTCGGCTACCTGCACTTCGACTTCGCCGTGCTCGGCAAGCAGCGTGCACACCGTGAGCACACGCGGATGCGCGATGCCGGCCATCGCGTCGGTTGCATTCATCATGAGGTTCAGCAGCACCTGCTGCAGCTGGACCCTGTCCCCTTTCACCGGCGGCAGATCCGCGGCCAGTTCCAGGACGACCTCGACGCGCCGGTCGATCAGGTCGCTGCGCAGGATCTGGAGGACTTCGCGCACGACATCGTCGATGGGCAGCCGGACGAACTCGGTGCGGTCGTTGCGCAGCATGCTGCGCAGCTTGCGAATGACGTCGCCGGCGCGCTTGGCGTTGTCGACGATATTCGTGAAGCTGATGGCGACTTCTCCGGCATCCGGCGGCTGGTGAGCGAGGAAGCGCGCGCCGGCTTGGGCGTTGCTCAGGATCGCGGTCAGTGGCTGGTTGAGTTCATGCGCAAGCGAACTCGACAGCGCGGAAAGAGACGCCACTCGCGACAGGTGCGCCAACTCGTCGCGCTGCAGCGCCGCCTCGCGCTCCATGCGCTTGCGCTCGCCGATGTCGGCGATCGATGCGATCGTGAAATGATCCTGTCCGATCTGGATCGGCGTCAGACCGATCTCGACCATGATTGCGCCGCCGCCGCGGCGCTCCGCCACGAGTTCAGTCCCGGTACCGATGTTGCGCGCAGCCGGGTCGCCGGCGAACAGCCGTCTGAAGTCTGCGTGCCCGCTGCGATAGCCTTGTGGCATCAATGTCTCGAAATCCATGCCGATCAACTGTTCTTGCGCATAGCCGAACATCGATTCGGCCTGCTTGTTGCCGAAAGTAATCGCCCCACTGTCGTTGACCAGGAGGACCGCCGATGGCATTGACTCGACCAGCAGGCGAAAGCGCTCGTCGGCCATCTTGCGCTCGGTCGTGTCGACGACGACGCCGTAGCTGTGCACTGGCGCGTGATCGTGCCGGAACAGGATCTTGCCGAGAGCCACGAGCCAGCGAACGTCCTTGCCACGAACGGCGATGCGGAACTCGACATGGATATTGCCGTCGCCGTGAAGGGCCTCGTTGATCGCGCTACCGAGGCGCCTGCGATCGTCCGGTGCGACACGTTCCAGATACGTCTCCCATTCGAAGACCTCGTCGGGCGCGATGCCGAGCAGGAAGCGCGCGGTGGGCGACAGCCACGGCTCGGTTCCGGTCGTGTCCCAGCTCCAGAAACCCTGGCCCGATACGCTCGCGGCCAAATCCATCTGCTGTTCGGTTTCGAGCAGGCGCGCTTCCGCCGTCACCAGGCTCGTCGCCATTTCCGATGCGCGCAGGATTTCGCTGCCGATCAGATAGGCCATGACCAGCGAAATGCCCAGGAACGATGGCGCGACCAGCAGCGGCGCCACGATCAATCCGGTGCTGACGATGAGCTCCCATGTACCGGCTGCGACCAGGAAGACGATGATGCTCACGCACACGAGAAAGACGCTCTGACGCTCTTCGACACTGCCGCGCTGGCGCACGATCACGACCGTGTCGATCAGGAACGCGATCATCAGCAGCGCATTGATCGTCCCGAGGATGATCCACGGATTGGGTTCGCCGACGGGGACGCCGATCGGAACCGAATTCCAGATGCGAATCGACTCGAGCGAGGCGACTTCGCGAAAGTCGAGGTTGACGCCGGTCAGGAAATTGGCTGCGAGTACCGCGAGCGCAACGCCAATCAACGGCGCGGTCCAGCTGCGGCGCGAAGCACGGAACTGCAGGCGCACGAACAGCACGAGGTTGACGAGCAGTGCGGCCAGAGGAACATGCAGCCAGCGCACGAGTTGCGCCCATACTTCCGGCGACGGCGTGCGCATCATGAACAGCTCGAAGATCGCGATCGCGGCCGCGGACAGGCTGCACAGCGCGAACGTCAGGTAGACGCCAAGGCGCCGTTGCCGGATCCAGATCGACAGATAGACGAACGCCAGCATCAAGCTGACTACCGTCATCCCCGTCCAGCCGGCGTGTATCCAGTCCATCGGCGCCATCGCGCAAGAAAAAACGGGCTTGCTTCGCCCGATGGATAGTGTACCGCATGGTTCGGCAATGAACCGCGCGCGGATCAGGCTCCGGACGAGTCCTTGGTCACCCAGTTGATCGCATCGAGCAGGGCCTGATCGTCGACCGGTTTGCGCAGGAACATTTTTGCGCCGACTTCGTGCGTGAGCTTGTGGATCGCCTCGTTGTCGCGCGCCGACACGACGATGACCGGCAACACATTGCGTTTGCCTTTCAGGCGCTGCAGCGTCTCCGGACCGCTGATTCCGGGCATCGTGATGTCGAGCAGGACGCAGCCGGGCGCCACGCTGTCCACTTCCTCGAGGAAGCGATCGGCCGTCGAGTAGGCGCGGACATCGAGTCCGGCCGAACGCAGCAACCGCGTGAATCCCGTTCGCACACCATCATCATCGTCGACGACGTGGACGATCAGGCCCCCGCTTGCGCTCACGCTCGTCTCCCGATCGTGGATAAGTCAGGTGTGTGCGGCGGAAGGCACCCAGGGCCGTTCCGGGACGCTCATCTGTGACAACAGCGTGAACATACTCGCGCAGGGTGCACCGGCGATATGGGACCATGATCCCATATGCCCACGGAGGCGGCGGGACGCCAGCCGGTCCGGAAGTTCTACCTACTCCAGGCTGAGCGCATCACAGAGGTGTACCAGCTGGGCGACGGAGCGCACCTTCATCTTGGCCATGACGCGGCCGCGGTGGACCTTGACGGTTTTGACACCGATGTTGAGATCCGCAGCGATCTGCTTGTTCAACCGCCCGCGGATCACGTGATTCAAGACTTCGTGCTCACGCGGAGACAGGCGCGCCAGGCGCGCGCGAATGTCATCAAGCTCGCTTTCCTGGACCGATGCCTGCTCGCGCTGCGCCACTGCGTCGGTGACGACGCGCAGCAGCGCGTCGGCATCGGCCGGCTTCTCGATGAAATCAAACGCGCCGTGCCGCATCGCATTGACACCGATCGAAACGGTGCCGTGACCGGTCAGATAGATCACCGGAAGCCGGCTTCCGCGTGCGCGCAGCTGGTCGTGCAGTTCCGGTCCGCTCATGCGCGGCATGCTTACGTCGAGCAGAATGCAGCCAACGCCATCGCACGCGGCCTTTTCCAGGAAGTCCTGGGCGGCGGCGTATGCATCGACGATCCACCCGGCAGAACGCAACAGCCGTGTCAGGCCGCCGCGCACGTCCGCGTCGTCGTCGATCACGTAAACGATTCCTTTACTCGCATCCATTCCAGATCCCCGATCCAGAAACATTTTCGCCTGTGGTACGTCTTTTTCGGAGACGGAGCGCATGGGCAGGCGAACAAACGCGGCAGCTGTTTCCAGCATTGCAGCACTCGCCGTGGCTGTCAACGTGGGCGGAGGTCGCTATGTCCGGAATGACACAGCGCTGGTCGCAACGGGTCCTCCCTTGAACGGATGCGATCTACGCCTGGAGGCGCTGTGGCCTCATTCCTGCAAGGCGGTTGCACACGGGTTCTTGTCGGCCGTCATCTTGCGGAACAGCGATCCGGCAAGGTTGCTCAACCCCGGCACGGCGATCGTGGCGCCGATCGTCGCCGCCGACTTTATCGCTCCGCCGGCGGTAATCCCCACCGACGGGGCCGAAAACGTGCCGGTCAGACTCACGACCGTGGGTATCTCGCCAAGTCCCAGGCCGCTGGTCACGACCGGCGTTACGGCAAGGTTGAGAGCCTCGGTGCGCAGGTTTACGGTGCCCGTTGCAATCAGGTTGTACTTGGCCGTTTCGACCGCGGCGTTGTGTTCGGACGTCAGGATGCCGTCTTTGGCCGGCACCCGCACCGCGATGCATTTGACGTCGGTGTCCGGGTCGGTCTTCTGGAACGGGTTGGCGGCGCTGAACATGCGCGCGACGATTCCCTTGTCGACGTCGACCGCGACGTTGTTGATGCGGTTCGGTCCAATCCGCAGGCGCAGATTGCCGTTGAGCGAACCCAGAACGGCCGCCAGCGTCTTGCCGCGGCCATGCACGTCGAGGTTCACATCGCTGCTGCCCCCGCTCACGAGCTTCGGCTGCCCGAAACGGGTGAGCATTTCGCCCAGATCGATGCCACTGCCGGTAAGCCGAAGCGTCCACGCGTTTTGTGCCGCATCCGCGGTTACCGCCGCGTGCAGGAGTTGGTCCACGCCGTTGGCAAGTTCCACCGGCTCTGCTGTCAAACGGCCATCGGCGATCGTCGCGCGCACCAATAATGGGCCGATCCGCGCCGCGTCGCCGAGCTTGACCGCAGCGATGCGCAGGTCCAGGTCTGCATCGATCTTGCGCAGGAGATCGAGCGGCAGGTCCACCTCTGGAATAATGCGCGCCGCGGAGGCGGCAGGTTTTGCGCCGGCCTTCGGCGTTTCGCTTCGCTTCAGCGCGGTGAAATCGAGCAATGGCGAGGTGACTGTCGCCTTCAATTTGAAACGTTCGGCGCCGCGCGTCAGGCTGACGTCGCCGCTGATCGTCGTGGCCGCGAACGCCAGCTTCAGTCCAGTGAACTCGTAACCGTCGGGGACGTCGGTCACCTTGCTTGTGGCCTTGAACGCCGGCAATGGGCGCAGGCCCGGCAGAGCGAACAGAGCTGCGATGCCTTCGCCATTGCTTGCATCGACATTCACCGCCATCGCGATCCCTGCCGGCTTCAGCGGATCGGTGATCGTGCCATTCATGGTCGCGCTCGTGCCGTCCAGCCCGATGTTGATCTGCTTGAATTCCAGAGCGCCGGCGATCAGGGTTATGCTGCCATTCACCGGCCCGAGTTCGCGCCGTTCCGGAAGCACGACCCGCTCGAACTGAACGTCGGCCTCGACATCGGCGGCAAGAAACGGGTTCGAACCGTCGGACTTCTGCTTTGACGAGGCGATGACGGAAAGATCCAGCAACTTGCCGCCGAGCTTGAGCGTCACGCGCGGCCGTGGTTCGCCCGGCACGAACGCGACTCTTCCGCGCGCCGAACTGCGGCCGAAGGCGAATTCGAGATTGTCGAACGAATAGCTGCGCTGCGGGTTCGCACGCGCATCGACTCTCGCCGCGGCCGGCGCTTCGGCCGAGTCGCGCAGTTCGGCGCTTCCTTGGAAGTGTCCGATCGGTGCAACAGGTTTTCCGAACCACTGAAACAGATCGGCCAGTTCCTTGCCTTGCAGTGCGACTTTCAGATCAAGCCCGGCAAGGTTGTGCGGATCGGCGACGCTGCCGTCGACTTGCAGCTTCGCGCCGGCAAAAGTTGCCTGTAACGCGCTCGCCTGGAGATGACCGTCGACGAGCACGACCTTGCCGCTGCCTGCCTGCAACTGGCGGCCGCTCGGCAGCACGAGCCGCTCGAACGTCAGTTCAAGATCGGCGTCGGCAAGGTTCCAGAATCCAGCCGATGGCCGCGCCTTTGCCGCTGAAGCGGATACATTTGGACCGCCGTTCCCGGCGGTTTGGCGTGCAAGGTCGATCACCGGCAGCTTCACTTTGCCGGAAACATGCAGGCGCGACTTCACCTTCACGACCTGCAGCGACGCATTAACGCTGCTGTCGGCGACCTTCAGTTCAAGGTTGTCCAGTCGGTAGCCCTGCGCTGTTTCGTGCAGGCGGAAACTGGTGTGAAACGGCGGTAGCGGCGTGGCGCTCTTCGCGTCGAGGCGCCACGATTTCGTAGCCGTCGCATCGATCTTCAGGTCGATGCCGCCCGCGGCGCGCACATCGCTGATCGATCCGCTCACGAGTATCTTCGGCATGCCGTCGCCGCCAGCCGCGATGTCGATCGCCGACAGGGCCGGCGCGGCGAGGGTGCCGGACGCACGCATGCTGATGCGATACGCGCCCAGGGCGGGCAATGGTCTGTCGAGCCATGCGGCGAGGTCGCCGAGCTGCTTGCCTTCCGCGGTCAGGTCGATGCCAGCGCTGCGCCACTCGTAGACACCGGCGGCGGAGGCGCTGCCCTCGAGTTCGCCGCGCGCAGCCACATGCATATCCTCTGCACTGCCTGCTTCGATGTCGATATCCTTGAACAGCGGCGCTGCTGCCGAACCCGCCAACGAAGCCGCCGCGCGAAATGGCCCAGGTAACGGCTCGCTTGCTCCGGCCAGCGCGGCAAATTCGGCGACATCCGGCGCTTGCGCGCGTAACGCCAGATTGAAAGCACCGAGTGTGTGCGGACTGTCGATCGTGCCATGCACGCCGATGCTGGCCGCGCCGATTTTGAAGTCCAGAGCAACGGGATACCCGGACGCGTTCGCGATCAGTGCGGCCAGCGCGCCGATCGTGCCGGCAGCAGTGACTTTCGCCGCGCCAATCGCGCCTTCTGCGCGCACGCGCATCGGCTCCGATGCCGACGTGGCTGCCAGTTCGAAGGCGTCCAGGCGCAGCGATTGCGTCACACCGGAAGCGCCGTCGCGATAGCTCAATGACAAGCCGCGCGACGTGAGTTCATCGAGTTCAGTCGTGTCGAACCACGCCGGTACGCGTGCTGCGGCAGATGTTGGAGCGGCGGCCGTCGGAGTCAACACCCAGTTGCCGTTGCCGCTGGCATCGGTTTCGATCAACACGGTCGCACCCACCAGCGCGATTTGCCGGATGTGCAGACGACGTGACAACAAGGCCACGACGTCGACCCGAACTTCCACCAGGTCGGCCTGCGCCAGCCAGGGCTGCGAACCCCATGCGGCGTTGGCGAAGCGGACCTGCCGCAATGTGACTGCCGGAAGTGGCAGAAGTGTTGCTCCAACCTCACCGATGCTCAACTCCCGACCGGTGTCGGCCTTTATGGATTTGGCCAGATTCGCCAGCAGGCGCGGGACGAGCACATGCGTCGCGACGCCAATGGCGATCCCTGCCGCGATGAGCGTGAGGCCTGCCGCCAGTGCCAGCCACTTCATGCGCAAGGATCAGCTCCGGCGATAGGAGGAAGGGTGTGTATCCAGCCGATAAGCGAGACGTCAATCTTCAGGAAAGTACCAAGCGCTCCATACAAGGTGATGTTCGGCCTGCCCGAGCATGGCAACTGCCAGGGCGCGGCGTAATTGGACCTTGGGGTCATGCAGGTCTCTGCCTGAACGGCGCCCCGGGAGCAAGAGCGAGAGATTGGAGCAAGAGCAAGAGATTGAACCACGAAGAACACGAAAGAACACGACGAAAGCAAAGAGCAGAAGACAGAAAGTTCTTCCAAATCGCGTGCTACCAACCGCTATTTTCCTTTTTCTTCCTTCGTGTACTTCGTGGTTCAGTCTTTTGATTTGTGTTTTTTTATTTTTCTACTTTTTAACCTTTAGCCTTGTTCCCCGACGCATAAAAAAGCCCGGCTTGCGCCGGGCTTTTCATGTTTCCTGCTACCGCGAGTCGATCAGTTCTCGACCTTCAACTCGGTGCGGCGGTTACGCTGACGACCTTCGGCCGTGTCGTTGGTGTCGATC
>Ga0157376_10001402_pt1 | contig 15840 bp, 20 predicted proteins | sample M45metaG_FD_121801 | JGI IMG/M metagenome (GOLD analysis project Ga0157376, IMG submission 121801) | Miscanthus rhizosphere microbial communities from Kellogg Biological Station, Michigan, USA - M4-5 metaG | ecosystem: Host-associated > Plants > Roots > Rhizosphere > Soil | place: USA: Michigan... | reverse complement strand
TTGAGATCCTCGCTAAACGGCCTGCATCACCTGCAAAAGCGATGGCGTTCAGCAATATGTCACAACTGAATATGTTGTGCGACAAGCCGGATCTCTGTGTAGAGTGGGGTGAGAAGGCCATTGTATTGGCCAGAGAACTGGGCGACCGTGAAACGTTGTCTCACGCCCTGAACAATGTGGGCTCCGTCAAAATGAATTTCCATTCATCAGAAGATACAGGAGTCGCCCTCTTACAACAAAGTCTTCAGATCGCATTAGAAAATTCCCTGCATGAACATGCGGCGCGGGCCTACTCAAATCTTGGTAGTAATTGGGTGAAAATTAAGAATTATCCGCACGCAAAAAAAATCCTGGACGAGGGCATAAAATATTGCGAAGAGCGGGATCTTGAAGCCTGGCGTTCGAACATGCGCTCTATGAAGGCCAGGATATTCCTGGAAACAGGTGAGTGGAATTCTGCCTCTGAAATTGCTGAAAAACTGATGAGAAATGAGTTCCAACTTTCTTCTTTTTCAATTACCGCCATGACGGTATTGGCTACGATCCGTATGAGAAGGGGAGAGGAAGAAGTTGTCCCTTTATTATTTGAAGCTGAATCAAGGGCTTTTGAAACATTGGAGTTACAGCGTATTGTTCCGGTGTTAACGGCTTTATTGGAATACGAATGGCTTACGGGGATGAGTTTCATTAAATCAGAAAAACTGGCTCATGCTACAACGGGAATAGAACAGTCTATTTATGTAATTGAAAAAAGCGAATTTGCTTTTTGGTTGTCGAAAGCCAGAAACCAGGATTTGAATCTGAGCGAGATTTATGAAGGGTATGACCTGAGCACCATAACTAAGGCACGAAAAGCAGCAGCCATATGGATGAAATTGGGTTCCCCTTTTTCGGAAAGCCTTTGTTTATTTCAGGGGAATGATGATGACAAAAGAAATGCGATTAAAATCAGTGACCGGCTTGGCGCAACGGCTGTATGTGATAAAATGAAACTTGAAATGAGAAACGCAGGAATTAAAAGTATTCCCCGTGGCATTCGCAAAACTACCCGGGCCAATCCGTCTTTTATAACCGCGCGGGAATTGGATATATTGAATTCACTGAAAGATGGGCTTCAGAATAAAGAAATTTCTGGTAAACTATTTATCTCTGTCAGAACGGTTGACAAACACATTACTTCTCTCTTCTTCAAACTAAATGTCAACTCCAGGATTAAAGCCGTGGCAGAAGCCGTTCGCCTCGGAATCATAAAATAGGGAATCAACCACAACATGACTACGCAACCGTTTATTAATTGATTGCGTTTACTTATCCTTACAAAGGCAGACACTTAAAATAACAGTTCAATGGGCTGAATTTATTAGCAGGGAATCAGTATTGGCTAAACAAGAAAAAGTCATTTAGATTTGAACCCTGCTTTTATTGGCCCGCTCACCTGATCCAGGCTTCAGAAAACCTTCCGGAAGAACCGGTAACCGACTGTTTTATAATAATTAAATTAAAAAAATGAAACAATTGTTTTTAAGGGGCATTGTATTGTCCTCACTGATGTTTTTTGTGAGTAATTGTAAAAAAGACAGCTCTGGTGGATCCGGAGATTCTGGCTTTGACATTAATCTTTCTACCAGCGCAACGCTGGGACAGTACCTGACGAATAATCATGGACAGGCTTTGTATATGTTTGCCGACGATGCAGATGGAATAAGTTCCTGTACCGGTGCCTGTGCGGCGCTGTGGCCACCATTTACAGCTGATTTAACGAACGCGAAATTAAATGCAGACCTCAATTCAGCAGATTTTGCAACCATTACAAATGCAGATGGGAAAAATCAGGTCACCTATAAGGGCTGGCCCTTGTATACCTATGCCCCGTCCGGTTCCGGTGGATATGGAAATACGGTGAACATTCCCGAGGGAGCAGGTTCAACGAAGGGTGATGGCTTCGGCGGTATCTGGTTTGTTGCCAAAGCCGACTACACGATTATGCTGGCTGACAAACAACTCAAAGGTCTGGACGGAAACAACTATAAGGGAGATTATACCCAGGGGAACGGGAAGACCATTTATTTTACAGACGGTGCGGGCAGAACAATCTATACTTTCAGTGCAGACAGTTTCAACCTGAATAAATTTACAAAACCCGATTTGTCCAACAATAAAGTCTTCCCGCTTTATGAACAGGAGAAGACGGTAACTCCTTCGATTCTGGACAAATCGCAGTTTGGAAATATTACTGTTGCCGGGAAAAAACAAATGACTTATAAAGGCTGGCCACTATATTTTTTCGGTCAGGATTCCCTTCGCGGATTAAACCTGGCAGTGAGTTTTCCGGTAGCGGGTAAATGGCCTCTAGCAGTAAAAGATATTCCGGATCCAAAAAGATAATATATCTGACTGGCCCGCTTCCTGCTTCCGTATTCAGTTTAGTAAAGGCCAGGATCGGTGATTCAAAAAGCTTCGGGAATATCCCGGGGCTTTTGTTGTTTTGAGAAATATTTGTTTTTAAAGTCAAATACGAGTTCCGATGGGCCATGCTCCTGAAGCCATTCCAACTTTTCGGTTGCCTCCCGAATGGTCGGAAATTTTCCGTTGGGTATCCACCACATAGCCATGTAAACTTTCCCGAATGTATGAAACCATTCCTTTCTACGTTTGAGAAATTCAACATGGAGGGTCTTATACATGAAATTTTCAAGTGATTCAATATTCTGCCATACAGAAATATTGATGATCACCTGTTCATCATTATAGGGATTAAAGCTGGTCGCATTGTTTGTATCGTCTTTGAGTCTCCACACAAATCCTTCGCTGTTTTCTGCGAGTGAATTTACTCTGTCCAGGTTTTCAACAAACTCCCGCATTACCGGATCATTTATATTTACTCCCTTCATCCGGGCGATATTGATTTCTGCTAATTGATAATTTAACATGGCGATTATTAATAATTCTAAACCCGGATATCACAATAATAAAAAGAAATCGTGGAATCGTTGTACATAAATAGATTCTATTTCAGGCATTTTTCCATCTGCGCGGGCTGTGTCAGGTAGAATCGGTAAGATTAGCCATTTTTGACGGTCCTGGACTAATATTGAAAAAAAAATTTTGTTCTTTACTTATTAATCGTAATATTGCGTTATACAAATATATGGGGCTTACAAAAACAGAGATATTTTCAGAAAAACAGAACCGGCTGGCCACCATGATGAAAGCCCTTGCTCATCCTGCAAGAATCGCTATTATTCAACGGCTTATCAAAATCAATTCCTGCATTTGCGGGGACCTGGTTGAGGAACTCGGACTGGCCCAGCCTACCATTTCGCAACACCTGAAAGAACTTAAGAATATAGGATTGATCCAGGGTACAATTGAGGGAACCAGTGTTTGTTATTGTATCGACCCGAAGGTCTGGAAACAATTTAAAGCATCCTTCGATTCGTTCTTTGTGAGCTATGACAGCAATGTTAAATGTTGCTGATTTTTTTTTCATTTATCAATCGCAATATTACGTTAAATAAGAACCATAATGACAAATCCTGAATCCAGCATCTTGTTCGTATGTATCCACAATTCGGCTCGGAGTCAGATGGCAGAAGCATTTCTGAATAAATATGGCGCCGGTAAGTACAAAGCGGATAGCGCCGGTCTGGAAGCCGGTAAAATGAATCCGAATGTAGTTAAGGTAATGCATGAAGTTGGCATTGACCTGAGCAGGAAGGGCACAAAGACCGTTTCCGATCTTCAGAAAGCCGGGGCGGCCTACGATACAGTGATAACCGTTTGTGACGGTGCAAATGCCGAAAAATGTCCGGCCTTTCCCGGCGGAGGGAGAAGAATTGCCTGGTTCTTCGATGATCCTTCAGGTTTTAAGGGATCGCCGGAAGAAATTCTGCAGCGGACACGCGGGGTCAGGGATGAAATCGAAAAATCAGTTTTGAATTTTATAAAAGAAAATAAATAAACTCATCATGGAAACACAGGAACAGATAAAAGAAATGGTTCGTCAGAAATATAGTGAAATAGCTTTGCAGGATAAGGAAACCAATGAGTCCTCCTGTTGCGGATCAGGATGTTGTACAACGGAAGTCTATAACATTATGAGTGATGATTATTCGAGCCTTGAAGGGTACAGTCCCGATGCCGATCTTGGGTTGGGATGCGGACTTCCTACACAGTTTGCCCGGATCAAAAAAGGCGATACAGTAATAGATCTTGGATCCGGCGCGGGTAACGATGCGTTTATCGCCCGTTCAGAAACGGGAGAAACGGGAAAAGTGATCGGCATTGATTTTACAGAAGCCATGATTATAAAAGCCCGGATAAATGCTGAGAAACTGAATTTTAATAATGTCGAATTCAGGGAGGGAGATATAGAAAAAATACCAGTACCGGATAATACCGCCGACGTGATAGTAAGTAATTGCGTATTAAACCTGGTTCCCAACAAGGACGCTGTCTTCAAAGAAATATACCGGGTGCTGAAACCAGGCGGCCATTTTAGTATTTCCGATATCGTTTTAGTCGGAACACTTCCCGCGAAGATTAGGGAGGCGGCGGAAATGTATGCAGGTTGTGTTGCCGGGGCAATTCAGAAACAGGCATATCTGGGCCTTATCAATATAAACGGTTTCAAAAATATTCAGATTCAAAAGGAGAAACTAATTATCATACCCGATGATATTCTGATCAATTATTTATCTCCCGGTGAAATCAGGGATTTAAGAAACTCAGATACGGGTATTTTCAGCATCACGGTTTTCGCAGAAAAAGCCAAGGTATCCTGCTGCGAACCCGGATGTTGTTCAAACTAAGGATGGTGTACTAAACTTTCTTTGCCATGAGTGCTCGTCGTTAAAGTTTATAAAAACAAACCCGGCAGGTGCATTATTATACTTCTGCCGGGTTCCAGTTTCAACGGGTATGATCACATTAAGCTTCCGCTTCCTGGGAGGCGTCGTAGTTTACATTTTCTTCCGCGATGGTAGTCAAAGTTTCATCAGCGGTTTTTTCTTCGTCCAAAGTGGTTTCAAGCAATTCTGCAATTTCTTCCTGACCTAAGTTCCTGGCTAACTGGACCAGACCGCCATAGGTGGCAATTTCATAATGCTCCGCTTTTTGTCCGGCGAGGATTAATCCTACATCGCGGGTGGCTGTACCGGCCTCAGTTTCTTCTACAATGCTATCACCCTCTTTTGTAATGCCGTCCATCGCATCACATTTTTTTGCTTGCGGCTTAGCCCCAAGTATCCCGAAAATCTGTTCCAACCTTTCCACATGTCCTTTGGTTTCCTGCAGATGATTGGTGAAAGCATCCTTCAGTTCAGATGAAGTGGCCGCCTTAGCCATTTTGGGCAATGTTTTCAACAAATGTTTTTCAGCCCAGTAGATATCCTTGATCTCTCCATGGAAAAATTCCTGCAACATAGAATCCTTTTCAGCGTCATTAGACGTTTTTCTGGGTTTTGTTTTTGTGTTTGCCATAGTATTTTATTTTTCAGTTTTCATTATATATCAGATTATCGTGCCAGCACTGTATCATAAATAGTATGTATAATTCTTTCGAACAGTACGAGCATAAAATAAAACTGTCCAATTATCGGGCATGATTTTCATATTAATAAACCGACCGTTGGTAATGCGCCAATTTAAAGGTCTTCTTAACAAATCATTTCCATTAAAATTCTAGTATGGCAGCTAAAAGGCAAAAAGCTTCTTTTAAAACAGTTGACGCTAAGACAGATAGAAAGCAGGATGGCCTCGCACCGGATATAGAAACCGGGACGGATGAATTTATGACAACAGATCAGGGACTGAAAATTAATGATGATCAGAATTCATTAAAAGCAGGAGAGCGGGGCGCAACACTGCTGGAAGATTTCATACTTCGGGAAAAGATTACCCATTTCGATCATGAACGAATCCCGGAAAGAATCGTTCACGCGCGCGGAACTGCGGCTCACGGTTTTTTTCAGGTTTATAAACCCGTTTCCCAATATACAAAAGCGGCTTTCCTGAATGAGCCGTCTTTAAAAACACCGGTGTTCGTCCGCTTCTCAACAGTAGCAGGATCCCGTGGATCTACAGATCTGGCCAGGGATGTTCGGGGATTTTTAGTAAAGTTTTATACTGAAGAAGGTAACTACGACCTGGTGGGAAATAATATCCCGGTTTTTTTTATCCAGGACGCGATTAAATTCCCCGATTTGATTCATGCCGTTAAACCGGAACCAAACAATGAAATTCCGCAGGCGGCTTCAGCACATGATACATTCTGGGATTTTATTTCCCTGATGCCGGAGTCGATGCATATGGTTATGTGGGTAATGAGTGACCGGGCAATTCCCAGAAGCCTTCGTATGATGGAGGGATTCGGTGTTCACACATTCCGTTTGATCAACGGGGCCGGAAAATCAGTATTTGTAAAATTTCATTGGAAACCTTTGCTCGGTGTTCATTCCGTTGCCTGGGATGAAGCACAGATAATATCCGGCAAGGATCCGGATTTCCATCGCAGGGATTTATTTGATGCCATTGAATCCGGCGCTTTTCCCGAATGGGAGCTCGGTATTCAGGTGGTGGATGAAAAGGACGAGCATAAATTTCCTTTCGATCTGTTGGATCCAACAAAACTGATTCCGGAAGAACTGGTTCCGGTTCAGCGCATCGGCAGAATGGTTCTTAACAGGAATACAGATAATTTTTTTGCAGAAACTGAACAAGTCGCATTTCATCCGGGACACCTGGTTCCGGGAATAGACTTTACTAATGATCCTTTACTGCAGGGAAGACTTTTCTCTTACACCGACACACAACTCTCACGCCTGGGAAGCCCGAATTTTCATGAAATTCCCATAAACCGTTCAATCAATACCGTCCACAACAATCAGCGGGATGGACATATGCGCCAACAGATCAACAAGGATCTTACCAGTTATCATCCGAATAGCATTGGTGGAGGTTGTCCGTTTCAGGCAAAAGCGGCTGAAGGCGGATTTACTTCTTTTGTGCAAAGAATTGATGCCCGGAAAGTAAGAGCAAGAAGCACGAGTTTCTTCGATCATTTCAGCCAGGCCATACTGTTTTATAATAGTCAGTCAGAAGCGGAGAAAAATCATCTGACGAATGCGCTGCGATTTGAACTCGGCAAAGTGCAAAGAGTTGAAATCCGGCAACGCATGATCGGACTCTTGTCCCAGGTGGACAAAACCCTCGCAGCGAATGTTGCCGATGCTCTCGGGCTAGCGGTTCCTAAAAAACCGGAGCAGCCGATGAATCGCAGTATCCCGGCAGACGGGGTTGAAACGAAATTTCAGCCGAAACTTAAAGATCAGGGACTAAAAAAATCAGGACCGCTGAGCATGGCCAACACCATCAAAGATTCTATAAAAAGCAGGAAACTGGCCATACTCACTGCAGATGGTATTGATGGAGCCCAGATAGAAAAAATGAAAAGGGTCATTGGAGCTGAAGGAGCGAAGGCGGAAATCATTGCGCCCAGACTCGGCCAGGTGAATACGGTTAAAGGAATGACTATTCAGGCAGATAAAAGTCTTATGACTGTCTCTTCAGTTTTATATGATGCCGTTTATATTCCGGGAGGCGCCAAAGCGATTGAACAGCTCATGCAAAAACCCGAAGCAATCGAATTCATATCCCAGGCCTATAAACACTGTAAGGCCATAGCTTTTGAAGCTGATGCTGAACCGATGATTCAGAAAACCCTGATTGCCGAAGATTTAAAATCAGGAAAGGAATTACCGGGTGTCATTCAGGCATCTAAAAATGTAAAGGATCTGCCTGGAGCATTTATTAAAGCAATAGCCAGACATCGTTTCTGGGAAAGGGAAAAATCACCCATATAAGTATAACGCGGCGTTGACCGCATAAAAAAAACTATATGAAACCGAAAGAATCACCGCACACCGCCAGTCTTTCTGAACGTTTTGCTACCGGTGTAACGAAAGCCACCGGTAGCACAGGCGCTTTCATATTTGCATTTGTCCTGGTTATTGCCTGGGCCTTGTCAGGCCCTTTTTTTCATTACTCGGAAAACTGGCAACTGGTAATCAATACGGGCACTACCATCATCACCTTTCTTATGGTCTTCCTGATTCAGAAAGCCCAGAATAAAGATTCCCTGGCGATCCAGTTGAAATTAAACGAACTGGTAGCCGCCCATGAATTTGCCAGCAATCGCCTTGTCAATGTCGAAAATATGTCGGAAGAAGATTTAAAAGTGATCCAGAAATTCTACTCCAGTCTGAGCAAAATGACCAGGAAAGAAGAAAGCCTTCAACAATCTCATTCGATCGACGAAGCTGCAAACCTGGACAGGATAAAAAAAGACCGGGAAGAGGGTATCATAGATGATCTGGAAGGCAAAGCGCGTCCTTAGTTTTATGAATTTGATATTTCATATTTTTCAATCGCTTCGCCTATTTCCATCAGTAAATTTTTATCAAACCCGGCATTCGGTCCTTCAGCCATTTCTTTTAGACACCAATCCATTTTGTCCGACCCGCAGGGATTGGCCACTATATCCAGATATAATTCCTGGTTTTCACTTTCTAATTTTACCCGATAGGATTTGTCATCGTTTTCACCTTTCGGCGTTATCAATGCTTTATAGGGAAATCCATCATATAAAAAATCGACAACAAAAGGACTCATAAAGCATTTTTTATTTAACCACTGGAATATCATGCCAGTAACTACATCGGCATATGATAAAAAAAGCCGGTCACAAGACAGGCTTTGAATGGTGCCACGAATTTTGCTTAACTAGGCTTCCGTCTTGATCACTTTCAGGAGGAATAAAATCACCCCCAGTACCAGCAGGATATGTATAAAGCCGCCGGCAGCATAACCAAAGAAACCGATTGCCCAGATTACAATTAATACCAGTACGATGGCGTAGAGTAGATTGCCCATGGTGGTTGGTTCTTAAGATTTACAAATAACGATTCCTGTTTACTACTTAGTTCCATTCAGAGCACAATCCAATTGAACTCAATATAAAATCGTGCCAGGCTGGCGTGCAGATTAAACCAGTGCTAATGTGTTTTTGTCTCTTTCCCCAAGGAAGAATTTATCAAGTACCTGTTGAAATACAGGATCAGCATCTTTCATCAAAGCAAAAAGGGTCATTGAAGACTTTACCTTCAAATCATCCGGACTGCCGAATATTTTATGGGCGTTGTCTTCTTTCAGCTCCAATAATGCCCTGGAAATTTCGACCAGGCGCTTACCGAGTATTGGATGCTGTAAATATTCCGCCGCTTCCTGCAGGTCCCTGATCGCATAGTATTTCGATGTTTCACTTTGACCGAGTCCCCGGATCTGTGGAAAGACATACCAGATCCAATGGGATTGCTTGCGTCCATTCCTGATCTCGGCGAGTGCAGTGGCGTAATTATTTTCCTGTGCTTCTATGAACCGGTTCATATATAAAATTACGGCCCGAACCCTTCATTACCGTCCGGGTGTTGTTGAATTTTTCTTATAGCGGACTGCGAAAAATGCGATAGTTATATTGATTGCTGCAGCAATGATGTTGGAAATCAGTATTATGATGTCTTTTTTTAATACACCATAATAGATCCAGCCACATAAACCCATTATCAGGATAAATACCCATAGCAGGGAAATATTTTCCGCTTTTTTATCACGAAATATTTTAATGAGTTGCGGAATAGCCGCTAAAGTTGTTAATGTACTGGCGATAAGGCCTGCCCAGGTTTGGTTATCCATGATTAGTCTTCCTTCCTCCTGCGTTCAGTCTTTTTTTCCGGTTTTGTTTTCATCAGTCTATACCTGATATAATAGTGCCAGCGCCGGCATTCCTGGAATAATAAAGCCTGAATGTTTTAGATCCAGGCTCCACTTGCATTCGACACGGTAATTCTAAGGAAGAATTATGTAACTGCTGATATTATAGTGAATGATTGCTGCTGATCGTATTGATATCCCGGTTAAAGGTTACCCCCTGTAAAATCAGATCAGCATATTTCTTCGTGAACTGGTCTTCCTGTTCTTTCAATTTTGCGTTTAGTTGTTCTTTTAAATCCTTCAGTTTGTCCTTGTCCGGTTCTTTTATTTCGTCAAGTATAGCTTCCTCATGGAGGATGGTAAGTTTTAGGAGTTCTATGTATTCTGATTGGGCTTGGGTTACCCTGTCCTGATCCATGATTATAAAGGTATGAAAGTTAGCGTTATAATCATTAAAGTTCAGCGATCGGTTTAAGTTAATTATATGATGGGCTGGTATGCCTTTTGCAACTTTACTTTGGTTTCGTTGGTTAGGGGTTAAAAACAAAAGCCGGACAGAAGTCCGGCTTTCCATTTGGCATGGTGCCTATGATGGTTTACGGGTATCAATTTTCTTTCGCCGGTCCTTTGAGTTCCTCCAATTTGTTTTTTATTTTCTTTAATTCGTGAAATATCTTTTTCGTTATTCTGAACTCTTCATTATCTATAAGAGATCTGCTTAACATCGTTTCATAGTGTGTTAAAAGGGTTTCTAAAACTGCTATTTCTGCTTCCTGATAATGTTGCATACTGATAAATAAAATGTGACAAACATTTATCAGTCTTACATAATGCCGTACGGAACTTAATTTATTTGTAAATGCGTTTTTACGCTCTTTCCAGGAGAAGGTTTGAGGGGGAATAAAAACTGGTCGTTAAATATAGGATTTATCATTGAAAGTTAAATTTTTATAAATTTTATTTTTTTCGCCAGAGGCCGTTTAAGTCCGGTCTGGCCGGGCTTTAACAAGAATTCGCCTTCACAGAATTCGGGGAAATAGCTGGTTAAACAACAAACTAAATTTTTTAGTATAATAAATACTATATATTTTAGTAGCCCGAATCATTAACCATTAAACTTTATTTTATGACACCGGAACAAATTGCCCGCCGATTGAAAGAACTCTGCGAACAGGGCCAATTCGAACATGCTATTAAAGAACTATTTACACCCGACGCGGTAAGTATTGAGCCTCGGGAATCACCCGATTTTGCCAGGGAGACCAGGGGTATGGACGCCATTCTCGCCAAGGGGAAGAAATGGAATGAAATGGTTACGGAGCAGCATCTTTTTGAAATTTCCGAACCACTGTCCGCTGAAGATACTTTTGCGCTGACCATGCACATTGATGTAACTATGAAAGGCCGCGGACGAATGAATCATAAGGAACTCTGCGTTTACCAGGTCAGTGGTGGCAAAATTGTTTCTGAACAGTTCTTTATGTAACCCGGATTATCTTATCCCCTCTCCTGATATAATCCCAACACGTTCCCGGAGAGATCCCGAAACCAGGCTGTAATTTCAGGAGCGTCCATACCGACAGGCTGCACGATCGTTCCGCCCAGTTCAATTATTTTCTGAATAGTAATTTCAATATCGTCCACCATAATATGAACCAGCAGTCCGATTTCCGCGGCCGGCTTGCGGTCCATCCGCCAGGTTCCGCTTACTTCGCCGACGCCGTCATCGAAGGCAATGGTGCCGTCAGACCGCCTCCTGATTCTCCAGTCAAATGCCTTTTGATAAAAATCGCTGGATTCATCGATGTTTCGGGAAGGCAGTTCCAGGTAACAGATCTTGCCATTGGCGAAATGGGGTGCTTCATTATTGCTCATAGATCATTTTTTTCAAGTTGAAAAATTTCTTCGACTGACTTGCCAAAAACCTGCGCAATTTTCAATGCCAGCAGGGTCGAGGGAATATATTTATTGCTTTCGATGGAGTTGATCGTTTGTCTGGAAACACCCACTTTATCAGCAAGTTCCGCCTGTGTGATTTCTATAATTGCGCGCTCAATGCGGATATTGTTTTTCATAGCGTGGTATCAGAATCATTTGATCTGGCTGAACGGTTTAACCTGTAGAGCACCCATTGAAAACGAAGAATAAAAAAAAGTAAGGGCAGCCAGATATTCAACACTAATATATGGTCAGATTCGCCACCATGGGTAAATACCAGGCTGAAAAGCAGGAGACCATAGTTCAGATAAATGGCCCAACGGAGAGAATCCAGCCGCAGCTGGGTAATTTGCTCATCTTCAACCCGCTCACGCGAAAACGCAATGAGAAAAAGCCCGATTAGCACCATCAGGGTGGTACCAATAAAAAACAAGTGCGGTGGTGAAAATAAAAAACCGCTGGTTTCAGAAGCCGGGTTCATATGATTATATCCCCCGGGATAACGGGCATCCCACAAAAATTTGATCGGGATATGTACCAGGATCAGGCCAATGCCGAGCCATCGGCTATAAAACGGAAACAGGTAATTTGTTCTCATCATGTCAAGTTTGCAAGTCTAAATGTAAAGAATGCTTTACATATTAACCAAATTTATTTATCTAAAACCCATATTGTCATACCGGGCCGTCAGAGCCCCCAGCTACAATCCTGTAAGCAGTTTACGGTGTATTTCCATTGATTTTCATAGGATTAGTTCATTATGGCATCTTGAGTTTTTACAGCAACAAACACAAATATGCGCATATGAAAAAGAAATTTTACGGAGTGTAAGCGTAGGCTACGTAAAATTTATTTTTTCCCCCATCTTTTTTGGAAACCAGGACCTGCAAATGGGTCGTCTTTCAGTACTTATTCGTGTTTTGGTATTGTTTAAAACACGTCTGCTTCGGGAGCGCTTCGGGAGCGCTTCGCTGATTCTTCGCTTATTTCCCGAAGCGGTCCCGAAGAAACAGCGAGGAAAACAATAATCAGATAATAAAGAAATGTGGTTAAAACCAATATTTTTTACGTAGCCTACGTCTACACTACGTAAAATTCTTTTTTCATGCACGCATATTTGTGGGTCAGCAACAGTTTACGGCATCGGCAGGTACCCCCAGCAAAATGCAGGTGGCTTTGAACCACCTGGAGGGGATCAATTTTTGTAGTCAGTATGATTTAAAACTTATTTTATGACAAGTATCGCAAATAGCTTTTTAGTTGAATTTAACAGTGAGGTTCCTGCCTCCGGCAAATGCCTGGAAAGGATTCCGGAAAGCAAATGGGAATTTAAGCCTCACCCCAAGTCAATGGCCATGGGCTATCTTGCCATGCTGGTCGCTGAGATTCCTTTATGGATTACAGTTATGATAGAACAGGGTGAAATCGACTTTATGACTTTCAAACACGCGCAACCTAAAACTGCGAATGAACTGATGGTTCATTTTTGGGAGAATGTAAGTAAGGCCCGGAATGCATTACAAAATGCAACGGAAGCAGATATCAATAAAGTATTTTACCTCCGTACGGGCGGCAAGGAAATCTTTCATGCATCAAATGCAGAATATATCGGGCCGACGATCAACCACTGGGTGCATCACCGCGGTCAGCTGACGGTATATATGCGGATTTGCGATATTGCCGTGCCCTCCATATATGGTCCTTCTGCAGACGAAAATCCATACAAATAATCTTTTTATTTTTGATCCGCCATCTATTGGAACTAAGGATGCAGGAGTTGGATCATGAAATAAGAAATTATGCATATCAATTTCCCGGTTCAGATCGCAAAGCAAATCAGGGATGTTCATTTTGGCGGAAACTGGACGGCCGTAAATCTGAAAGAGACTTTGAACGATATTGGCTGGCAGGAAGCAACAACCCGGGTTTATTCCTTTAATACTATTGCGGCCCTGGTTTACCATACGAATTATTATGTAGGTGCTGTCATCAAAGTCTTACTGGGAGCCCCGCTTGACGCTCATGATAAATTTAGTTTTGATCATCCACCCATCCTGTCGCAGAGTGATTGGGAAAAATTATTGGAGAAGACCTGGAGTGATGCCGAAACGTTCGCAGCCCTGGTTGAACAGATGCCGGAAAATAAATTCGGGGACGACTTTTCAGATAATAAATACGGGAACTACTCTAGAAATATTCACGGAGTTATAGAACATCTTCATTATCATCTGGGGCAGATCGTTCTGGTAAAAAAAATGCTTCGGCAAAAGGAGTCATGAGGGTTTTACAATAACCCATCGGTTTAAGAAATTGTAGGGCATTTCTATAACCAGTTTGTAAAAATTGGATTTGAATTTTTGAACATCTATACTGGCCCGACCATTTGCAACTGGCACTGCCTTCATCAGCTGGTATTCATCCTTTCCGCCCGTCTTAAAATGATTCGTTGTTGTGAGCCATATTTTGGCCATACCATCGCCCTGCTGCACTTTCCATTTAATATTTATTATTCCTTTGTCGAAGGATGCTTCGGCGCAGCAGGCAGACAATTTTCCAGTCAGGGCGATCCCGTCAATCTCCATCAATTGTTCCCTGGGAATTTTAATTTCCAGGAATTTTGAAATGGAAGGGAAAATATCTGTAATGGCCGGCGGACCCGTAAAAAAATAATTATTCAAATCCTTTGCATTCGTTGCAATCCATGTGGTTCTTTCCCTTGAACTCTGCCCACCGTGATTATATCCATTATCTGACCGGCCATGGTCGGTGGTAATATATATCTGCCACTCTTCGTCGAAATTTTTTTCCCGGTATTGAATAGCCTCCCGGAGCTTTCCTATTTTTTTATCAAGCATTAAAACCGCATCTGTCAGATAGTTCCCGTTGCCATGACGGTGACCCATTTCATCTGTATATTCCAGGTAAACCCAGCTCAGATCCGGAGCCAGCCTCCTGATCACCGCAGCTGCGGTATCAACAACTGCTTCATCAATAACATTATAAAAATGACCGGCGGTATCGTGGGGATATTTTAGCTCATCCAGTTCCATCCCGTCAAAATGATAATCCGGTTGAATATTGCCGGCGTCCTTTACGTCACTGCCAATTAATTTTGTGCGGTTATCAAGCCAGGTTGAAAAAACAGCGGTTTTCTTATTAGGATACCAGGCTTTGAAACAGCGGTAAATATTCCAGTAGTTGTAATTGGGAGCCAGAATATCATTATCCCAGACATTGTGTTTGTTCACCCAGGTACCCGTCAGTAAACTATTATATCCTACTGCGGAAATAGTCGGCGTTTGTGAATATCCATCTTTCTCACCACCTACATAAGCTTTTACAAAGCCTCCTTCTTTGCTCAGAGCCTGCAGATTGGGCATGGGTAACTGCTGAATCAGATCTGCAGGTATTCCATCTGCAATCACGAAAACCGCTTTTTTTATTTTTTGCGCCGGAAGGGTAAGCGCAGATATTATCAACACGAATATTAAAACGAGGGCCCTCAGAATAACCGAAGTTTTTGCCGGTCCCAATGCAAAACCGGTACGTTGATGCTTATAATGAGGCATGAAATTATTTTAAAATAATAGCAAAATCTTCTGTACTACAAACTTATTCCAATCAGATCTGAGACTATATTTTATTTCTATTAATTATATCCATTCCGATCGAATTTTACTTAAGCTATGCTGTGGCCTTAGGCTGTATCTTAGCAAAGAAATAAACAACCGGCATAATGAATATGGCAAAAAAACTGACCCTTTGCTTCTCCCTGATTTGGACGGCAGTTCTGAATTTAAGCGGACAGACAGGCATTGACGCGATTCCAAAACTTATCAGTCGGGATGGCCGCCATGCGCTTATTATTCAGGGAGAACCTTTTTTTATATTTGGTGTGCAGGCACACAACTCGAGCGCCTGGCCGGCCATGCTTCCCCGGTTATGGGAGGCTGTTGAAGAAATGCACGCCAATACACTTGAGGTCCCGGTTTACTGGGAGCAGGTTGAAGGCCGGCCCGGAATTTTTGATTTTTCTCTGGTGGATACCCTGCTCATCCAGGCCAGGAAACATAATGTGAACCTGGTGCTGCTTTGGTTTGCCACCTGGAAAAATGGAAGTAACCATTATATGCC
>Ga0157376_10001401_pt1 | contig 15849 bp, 11 predicted proteins | sample M45metaG_FD_121801 | JGI IMG/M metagenome (GOLD analysis project Ga0157376, IMG submission 121801) | Miscanthus rhizosphere microbial communities from Kellogg Biological Station, Michigan, USA - M4-5 metaG | ecosystem: Host-associated > Plants > Roots > Rhizosphere > Soil | place: USA: Michigan... | reverse complement strand
TCGGACGGGTTGAGCATGACGAACTTGCTCTTGTTCTCGCTGCCGCCGCCCTTGGCCGCGACGGTCACTTCCAGCTTGTCGCCGGGCACGAGCTCCGTGAAGATCACGGCCGGCGTGTTGTCCTTGGTGTTCTTGCGATCGAACTGCGGATCGGCGACGACCGATGCGCGAAGCGTGTTGTCCGGGTGGTTGTAGCCGCGGCGCACGCCTTCGTTGATCGCGTCTTCGAGCCCGCCGGTCATGCCTTCGAAGCGCACGTCCATGCCGACCTTCAGGAACACGTTGACGATGCCGGTGTCCTGGCATATCGGCCTGTGGCCCGTCGCGCTCATCTTGCTGTTGGTGAGGATCTGCGCGATCGCGTCCTTGGCGGCCGCGCTTTGCTCGCGCTCATAGGCGCGCGCCAGATGGGCGATGTAATCGGCCGGGTGGTAGTAGGAGATGAATTGCAGCGCCGCCGCGATGGACTCGGAGAGGTCGGCTGCCTTGATGGTCGTCGTCATGATTTGAGGGGGTAATGCGGGGGACTTGCGCATTATCCCAGCCCCGGCTGAGCGCTCTCTGACGTGGGCCGAATCCCGCCTAGACGGTCGCGAGCATCAGCCGCCCCGGTCCGGCGCCGATATGCAGGCCGTCGGCGCGGTTGGCCAGGTACCTTTCGTTCAACTCCTGCGGCGTCCAGGTGCGGCTGCTGCTGAACCCCAGTTCCGCCGCTTTGGCGGCCAGCGCCTCGGGTTCGAAAAAGCTTTTCCACGGTTCGCCGCGCTGCGCGAGTTGCGCCGCCATCTGCTCCATCGCGATGCGCATCATCGGCGAGAGGCCCGCGAAGGGCACGACGTATTCGAACAGCACCGCGCTGCCCTTGGCACAGCCGCCGATAAAACGCAGCGTTTCGAAGACCGCCGCTTCTTCGAGGTACATGGTGACGCCGAGCCAGCTGAAAAATGCCGGCTGCTTCCGATCGAAGCCTGCCGCGGACAAGCCATCCGCCAGGCTCACGGTTTCGAAATCGACGGGCACGTAGCGCACCGACTGCGGGACCTCGATGCCCGTCTCCGCGAGGCGCGCGCGCTTCCAGTCCTGGGTCGCCGGCAGGTCGACCTCGAAGATGCGGCCGGGCCGCGCCGCATGGCGATAGGCGCTCGTGTCCAGGCCGGCGCCAAGGACGACGTATTGGCGCACGCCGCGCTCGTTGGCCGCTAGCCATTCGTCCTCGGCCAGCCGGCTTCGCACCACGACCGAGCTGCGCAGGCCCTGCGCCATCGGGCCGCGAAAGTTGGAGAGGTCCTTGCGCAGCGCATCCGCCTGCGCTTTTCCCAGGATGGTCAATGCCAGCGGGTCGTCGAGCACGAGCGGATGTTCGATCAACTGGTGCGCGGCGCGCTGCATGGCCACCAGCATGGCACTCGGCTTGGGCCCGGCGCCTTCCTGCGGCGCGTGATGGGACGCCATGTGCGCCTTCTGCAGATAAGTCAGCAAGGTATCGTCCACGCCGACGCCCAGGCGCAGATCCGGCTCGCGCATAAAGGCTTCGCGTACACGGGCTTCGAGCGCTGCGTCGTCGCCGCAATAGCTGTCGCGAAAGAGTTGCTGCCAGCGCTTCACGATCGCCTGCACGGCCGGCGCGCCGGCGTCCGCACCTGCTTCCATCTGCGCGCGCAGCTCGGCGACCAGCGCCGGCCAGTCGGTGAACTGCGTGCGGTGGGCCAGTTGGCGTCGCCGCGTTTCCTCGAACTGCGCGGGGCTCATGTACTTTGCAAGCCGGGTGCAGCGCGCATGGACGAAGGCCTCGGCGATCCAGTCGAGCATCGCGGGCGTGATGCCCAGGATGGCTTGGGCGCGCGGCTCGTTGAGCTGCAGTGCCATGATCTTGTCGGCCAGCGCGGGGTCGTTGCGCGTCATCAGGATGACGAGGCGAATCCAGCGCCAGGCCAATGCCTGTGCGGGGGCGCTGTCGACGGCTATGGCCTGCGCCATGGCGTCGCGCACTTCGGCGACTAACTCGGTCCATTGCCGGTCGGTCGGCTGCAATGTGCCGGGGCCGGTGGCCATCAAGGTCGAGAGTTCGTCGTCGCTCAGGTGCTTTTGGTACATGTTCATGAGTTCCAGGATGTCGAGCCAATCGGTGGCGGCGGTTTCGCCGCCTGTCGCAATAAGGTCGAGCAGGTGCTTGAGGCGCCGCGACAGGCGCTGGGCCTGCACGGCCTGGGCATCGAGCGCGGCGATCTGGCGCGCCAGGACGTCGAGCGGTGCTCCCGTCGAGTCGTCCAGGGCCGCCTTGACGTCGGCCAGCGAATAGTCGAGCTGTTTGAGGGCCTCGATGCGGTGCAGGCGCATGAGGTCGCCGTGGCCGTACAGCCGCGCTCCGCCTTCGGTGCGCTGCGAAGGGGAGAGCAGGCCGATCGCGTCGTAGTGATGCAGCGCGCGGATGCTCAACCCGGTCTTCTTCGCCAGTTCGCCGATCTTCAAGGCTGTCGATTTGCTCATTGCTGGGGCGTACGATAAAACATGACGTTGCGTCAGGTGCAAGAGGGTGCCGCATTTATCCGGCTTCGGACGGCTGTACCATCCCTTGCGATGAACACCCGCATCGAAAACGACACGTTCGGGCCGATCGCCGTCCCCGCGAATCGCCTCTGGGGCGCCCAGACCCAGCGCTCGCTGCAGAACTTCGACATCTCGGGCGAACGCCAGCCCCGGGAGATCATCCGCGCGCTGGTCCAGATCAAGCGCTCCTCGGCCGTGGTCAATCACCTGATGGGCTTGATGGACGACCGCAAGGCCTCGGCCATCATCGCGGCCGCCGACGAGGTGCTGGAGGGCAAGCACGACGAGGAGTTTCCGCTGGTCGTCTGGCAGACCGGCTCCGGCACCCAGACGAACATGAACGTCAACGAGGTGCTGGCCAATCGCGCCAGCGAGTTGCTGGGCGGGCCGCGCGGGGAAGGGCGATTGATCCACCCGAACGACGACGTGAACAAGAGCCAGTCGTCCAACGACGTCTTCCCGACGGCAATGCACGTCGCGGCGGTCGAAGCGATTCGCAACCGGCTGCTGCCGTCGCTGATGAAGCTCAAGGCGACCCTGGCTGCGAAGTCCGAGGCTTTCAAGGACATCGTGAAGATCGGCCGCACGCATCTGCAGGACGCGACGCCGCTCACGCTCGGCCAGGAATTTTCGGGCTACGTCGCGCAACTGGAGCAGTGCGACCGGCACCTGCACGGCGCGCTGCCGCACTTGTGCGAACTCGCGCTCGGCGGAACGGCCGTCGGGACCGGCCTGAATGCGCCGCCGGGTTACGCCGAGAAAGTCGCGGCCGAACTCGCGCGGCTCACGGGCCTGCCGTTCGTGAGCGCTCCTAACAAATTCGAAGTGATGGCGGCGGCCGATGCGCTGGTCCATGCGCACGGCGCGTTGAAGACGCTGGCCGCCAGCATGATGAAGATCGCCAACGACATCCGCTGGCTGGCGAGCGGCCCGCGCAGCGGCATCGGCGAGTTGAGCATCCCGGAGAACGAACCGGGCTCGTCGATCATGCCGGGCAAGGTCAACCCGACGCAAAGCGAGGCGGTGACCATGCTGTGCTGCCAGGTGTTCGGCAACGACGTCGCGATCAATTTCGGCGGCGCGTCGGGCAATTTCGAGCTGAACGTCTTCCGGCCGATGATCGCGCACAACTTCCTGCAAAGCGTGCGGCTGCTGGCCGACGGCATGGCGAGCTTCAACGAACATTGCGCCGCCGGCATCGAGCCTAACCGCGAGCGCATCGCCGACCTGGTGGCGCGCTCGCTGATGCTGGTCACGGCGCTGAACCCCCACATCGGCTACGACAAGTCCGCGCAGATCGCCAAGAAGGCGCACAAGGAAGGCACGAGCTTGCGCGAAGCCGCGCTGGCGCTCGGCTACGTGACGGCGGAGCAGTTCGATGCCTGGGTGAGGCCCGACAAGATGGTCTGAAGGTGTGTCTCGCACGCGCCGCGGGTCGTCCCTAGAATCCGGTGCGCCCCAAACTCTTGCATCGGAGACCTGGATGGCCGGAAAACTGAGCGACGATTTCCAGCGAGATTCGAAGGCCATCCACCGTCTCGCGATGCAGTCGCTGTTCGAGCGGCTGGACAGCCTGTGCGAAGGCGCGATGGCCGTCGACAAGGACGCCCAGGTCGTCTGGATCAACGAGAAATACGTGGCTGCGCTGGGCTTCGGCAGCAGCCAGGACGTCCTGGGCCGGGCCGTCGAGGAGGTCATCCCCAACAGCTTGATGCGCGAGGTGGTGCGCAGCGGCCAGCCGATCCTGCTGGACATCATGCAGTTCGGCGCCGAGTCTTTCGTGGTGACGCGCATGCCGCTGCAGGACGAGCGCGGCGAGGTCATAGGCGCCATCGGGTTCGTGCTGTACGACCGCCTCAATTACCTGAAGCCGCTGGTCGCCAAGTTCGCGCGGCTGCAGCAGGAGCTGGGCGGCCTGCAGAAGAAACTCGCGCGGCCGCGCGCCTCCAAGTACACGCTCGCGAGCTTCATCGGGACGAGCCGCGCCGCCGTGGACGTGAAGCGGCAGGCGAGGCTGGCCGCGCAGCATGACGCCACCGTGCTGCTGCTGGGCGAAACGGGTACCGGCAAGGAGTTGCTCGCGCACGCCATCCATGCCGAATCGAGCCGCGCGCAGCACGCCTTCATCGCCGTCAACATGGCGGCCTTTCCCGAAGCCCTGCTGGAGGTGGAGTTCTTCGGCGCCGTCGCCGGCGCCTACACCGGCGCCGAGCGCAAGGGGCGGGAGGGCAAGTTCAAGCTCGCCGACGGCGGCACGCTGTTCCTCGACGAGGTCGGCGACATGCCGCTGGCGCTCCAGGCCAAGCTGCTGCGCGTGCTGCAAGACCAGGAGATCGAGCCGCTCGGCTCCAACCAGGTCCAGAAGGTGGACGTGCGCATCATCGCCGCGACCAGCGTCGACTTGAAACGGCTGATCGCGGAAGGGCGCTTTCGCTCCGATCTCTTCTACCGACTGAATGTGCTGCCGATCGTGCTGCCGCCGCTGCGTGATCGCCTGGAGGACATTGAGGCGCTGTGCGAAGGAATACTCGCCCAGCTCGCGCAGCGCTCCGGCATGCCGCGCCAGGAAATCGCGCCCACGGCCATCACGGCGCTTGGCGCCCACGATTGGCCCGGCAATATCCGCGAGTTGCGCAACGTGCTGGAGCAGGCCGTCATGTTGACCGACCACCGTCGCCTCACCGCCGACGACGTGGCCGCGCTGTTGCCGGCGGCGTCCCAGCGCGCCCACACCACGGCCGCGGTCAGGCCCTACGCCGACGCCTTCGCGGATTTCGAGCGCAATACGGTTCGCGCGGCACTGCAGGCCGCATCCGGCAAGGTTGCCGACGCGGCAAGGATGCTGGGCATTTCCAGGGCAGCCCTCTACAAGAAAATCGCGTTGCTGGGTGACCTGTCTCGTCGTTGAGACATTTGTCTCCATTTCGAGAAAGGCAAGTTTTGCCTCTGGAGCGCCGGGTCGTGGCGCTGTCCGCGTGTCTCCGGATCGAGACAAGGCGCCCTGATTCCCGGGGTGCCCATGAGTCATGTTCTGCTTCGCCGCCCGCGGGGCCTTTGGCAATGCGGGTTTCCGGGCGGTTGGCATGGCAGTTGCGTGAATCGCCCTGCGCCGAAATTCGGCGGGCACAAGCGCGAGACGCGGGAGCGAGACAAATGAAGCTTGGCGAACGCTTCGTCAACGAGTCGGACGAGATCCGTAAAGTCGCCATGCAGACGCTGTTCGAGCGCCTGGACACCTTGTGCGAGGGCGCGATGGCCGTCGATCAACAGGCCCTGGTCGTCTGGATGAACGACAAGTACGCCCGCAAGCTCGGCCTGCCGTCCGCCGAAGAAGCGCTCGGCCGCGACGTCGAGGACGTGATCCCCAACAGCCTGATGAGGCAGGTGGTGCAGACCGGCGAGCCGATCCTGCTGGACATTCTGGAGTTCGGCGACGAGCAATTCGTCGTCACGCGCATGCCCTTGAACGACGAGGAGGGCAAGACCATAGGCGCGATCGGCTTCGTGCTGTTCGACCGGCTCCAGCACCTCAAGCCCCTGGTCGCGAAGTTCGCCCAGCTTCAATCCGAGCTGGCGACCGTGCAGCGCCGCGTCGCCGAAGGACGGCGCGCCCGCTACTCGTTCGCGAGCGTGGTCGGCGCGAGCCCGGCCTGCGTGGAGCTCAAGCGCCAGGCGCGGCGGGCCGCCCAGCTCGAAGCGACGGTGCTGCTGCTGGGCGAGACGGGCACGGGCAAGGAGCTGCTCGCCCATGCGATCCATGCGGCCTCGCCGCGCAGCGCGAAGCCGTTCGTCGCCATGAACATGTCGGCGGTCCCGGAAACGCTGATGGAGGCCGAGTTCTTCGGTGCCGCGCCGGGCGCCTACACCGGCGCCGATCGTCACGGGCGCGACGGCAAGTTCAAGCTGGCCGACGGGGGAACGCTGTTCCTCGACGAGATCGGCGACATGCCCACGGCCGTACAGGCCAAGCTGCTTCGAGTGCTGCAGGAGCAGGAGGTCGAGCCCCTGGGCTCCAACCGCGTGATCCGGGTGGATGTGCGCGTGATCGCGGCCACCAGCCTGGACCTGGAAGCGCTCATCAAGCAAGGGAAGTTCCGCGCCGACCTGTACTACCGGCTCAACGTGCTCTCGATCACGCTGCCACCGTTGCGCGAGAGGCTGCAGGACCTCGACGCGCTGTGCGAGCTGGCGCTGGCGCAGATCGCAGAGCGCACCGGCACGCCGCAGCGCCGGATGGCCGACGATGCGATCTCGCTGCTGGGCACCTACAGCTGGCCGGGCAACATCCGCGAGCTGCGCAACGTGCTGGAGAAGGCGGCCATGTTCAGCGACAACCGCAGGCTCGAGGCCGCGGACTTCGTGCATGTGCTGCCTTCGCTGTCGGCCGCGCGCCAGCCCGTGCAGCCCCCCTTGGGCACGCTGTCCAGCGCCGTCGCCGACGCCGAACGCGCGGCCATCCTCGCGGCACTGGAGGCGTCGCGCGGCAACAAGTCGAACGCCGCCCAACTGCTGGGGGTCTCTCGCGCAACGCTCTACGAAAAACTGGCGCAATTGGGGATCGGGCCTGGCGGCTGAGGGCCGGCAAGCGTCCGGCGCGCGATACAGGTGTCTGGCGCAGCGGACAGCCGTTCCCTCGCGTCGAAGGGCACCGCCTGTGCCGTGCGCGTGCGGCGTCCCGGCACGGCGCTTGCAGCGGCGACGGCATGGGGTTGACGCATCGCATCCGCTACGACGAGGGCAGGAACACGCTGTTCCTGAACCTGGGGCAACTCGAAGTGCGGTCGCTGGAGACGATCGCGGCCATCGCCGATCAGGTTTGCCGCATCTGCGAGCCGCTGGGCCAGCCGGTGCACGCGGTCATCTGCTATGACGGCTTCGCGATCGACCGGCAACTGGAGGAGCCGTACGCGCGCATGGTGCGGGAGCTGACCGCGCGTTTTTGCCTCGGCGTCACGAGCTTCACGGCGGGCCGCTTCATCCGGGCGCGTCCGGGCGGCGAGGCGCTCGCGCTGAGGCCTTGAGGCGGGGCTATCCGCGCGGGCTTGCGGCCCGAACCTTGACGTAGGAGCCCGGCGCGGGTTCGATCGGCCTGTAGTTGGCGTTGCCCAGCCGCGTGCGGGCCGGCACCGGCCTGCCGGCGTGGCGATTGAGCCAGTCGATCCAGTGAAGCCACCAGCTGCCGGGCCGCGACTGCGCGGTGGCCAACCACTGCTCGGCGTCGCCGCCCTGGACGCCGCCGGTCCAGAAGCTGCGGCGGTTTTTCGATGCCGGGTTGACGACGCCGGCGATGTGGCCGCTGGCGCCGAGCACGAATTGCGGCTTGCCCGCGACGAGCTGCGTCGTGCGGTAGGCCGAGCGCCAGGGCACGATGTGGTCCTCCTGGGTGGCCAGCACGTAACAGGGCACGTCGATGTCGCCGAGGTCCACCGGTTCGCCGCAGACCGCGAGGCGGCCCGGCACGCACAAGTTGTTCTCCAGGTACATGTTGCGCAAGTACCAGGCATACATCGGCCCGGGCAAGTTGGTGGTGTCGGCGTTCCAGTACAGCAGGTCGAAAGCTTCCGGCGACTTGCCCTTGAGGTAGTTGTCGACGACGTAGGGCCAGATCAGGTCGTTGGCGCGCAGCGCCTGGAAGACGAAGCCCAGTTCCGCGCCGCTGTAGAGCCCGCCGCGGCCGATGGTCGCCTCGCGGCGAGCGACGTTCTGCTCGTCGATGAACACGCCGAGGTCGCCCGGGTCCTCGAAATCCAGCATCGTCGTCAGCAGCGTCAAGCTGCCGACGGACTTGTCGCCGCGCGCGCGCAGCAGCGCCACGGCGCACGACAAGATGGTGCCGCCGACGCACCAGCCGACCGCGTTGACCTTGTCCGCGCCGCTGATCGCGCGAGCGACTTCCTGGGCCTTCATGGCGCCATCCCGCACGTAGTCGTCCCAGGTCGCGTGGCCGAGGTCGGCCTGCGGATTGCGCCACGACACCAGGAACACGGTCTGGCCTTGCGTGCAGGCGAAACGCACGAACGAGTTCTCCGGCTGCAGGTCGAGGACATAAAACTTGTTGATGCAAGGCGGCACGATCAGCAGTGGCCGCCGCGCGACCTGCGGGGTCAGCGGCGCGTACTGGATCAACTGGAACAGCTCGTTTTCGAAGACGACCGAGCCCTTGGAGACGGCGACGTTGCGGCCGACCTCGAAGGCCGTCTCGTCGGTGATCGAGATCCGGCCGCGCGCCAGGTCGGCCGCCAGGTTGGCCAAGCCCGCCTGCACGCTCCTGCCCTGCGATGACACTGCGAGCTTGATGGCCTCCGGGTTGGTGAGGCCGAAGTTCGCGGGGCTGAACAGGTCGATCAGCTGGCGCGTGAAGAAGCGCAGCTTGCGCTTGTCCTTGGGGTCGAGTTGCGCGGATTCCGCCATGTCCTCGAGCAAGCCCGCGTTGAGCAAGTACAGCTGCTTGAGCCAGCCGTACGCGGGTTGGCCGCGCCACTCCTCGCCGCGAAAGCGCCGATCGCCAGGCCCGGCTTCGGCCCGCGGGTCCTGCCCACTGCCTGCGAGCCCGCCCCACAGCGCCGGTAGCTGCAACAGGCGATGCTGCAGCAGCGACGCCAGTTCCGGCTGCTTCACCAGGTTCAGCCAGAAGGCCTGGCCGGCCTTGGCGAAGCCCTGGACGAATTCATCGGGCGCGTTGAAGGGCGATGCCATCGCGCCTCATTTCTTCTTCGGGCTCGCGGGCGGCCACTGCATCAGGTTCCTGGCCTCCTGCATGGACGCGGCCGCACGCTGCGTGATGCTGGCGATCGCGTCGGCCTGCGACTTGCGCGCGATCTCGGCCAGCTCCTTGATGTCGGCCAATGCCTTCTCGCAGGTCTTGCGCGCCAGCTCGGCCTGCCTTACGGGGTCGGCGAAACCGGCGCCGCCGGCCGCGCCCTCGGCGGCGTCCTGGATGCCCTTGAGTGCCTCGGCCAGCATCTCCTGCTGCTTGCGCCCCAGCGCCTGCATCGTGTCGTAGGCGGCCTTGGCGATGTCGTCGAACGGATTGGCTTTGGTTGCCATGAATGGAACTCCTGGTTGGTGGGTGGATGGTGGTGCCGGTTCAGGCGTGTGCGGTGCGCAGGCGTTCGGCCGCCTCGTGCCCGGTCTCGAAAATGTGCGGCGACAGCTCGCGCCGGGCCAGCGCGTCGCCCAGCTTGGCGCGCATGAACGAGCTGGTGGTGAAGCGCGTGACGCCGCGGTAGTAGCGCGTGACGACATCGCTCACCATCCCGGCATAGGCGTCCTCGAGGTCGCGCTCGAGCGCGAAGCCTTCGTAGTTGACGATCGCGTAGATCTTGTGTCCCAGCGGCTCGCAGATTTCCTCGACCTTGCCGCGAATCGCCTCGACCGTCGCGCGATCGCGCACCTCGAGCTTCTCGAAGTTGAGGAACAGGATGTCCTGCGCCGCGTCGAAGGTGAAGCGCGCGTCGAGCGGCAACTGCAACATGTCGGCGCGCAGCCCGAGCGGCTCCGGCCTGAAGATGCGCGGGTCCATGGGCTGGGGCTCGCGCACGATCGGCTCGAATTCCATGCGCTCCAGGATGTCGCGCCGCAGGTCCACGCCGGGCGCGATCTCGATCAGCTCCAGCCCGTCGGCGGTCAGCTGGAATACGCAGCGCTCGGTGATGTAGAGCACCTGCTGCCCCGATGCCGCGGCGTAGGCGCCGGCGAAAGTGCGGTGCTCGACCTCGTGGACGAACTTCGGGGTCTTGCCGTCGCGGTCGATGTGCAACTTGCCGTCGTCCAGCGAGACGGCGAGGTCACCGGCCGAGAAGGTGCCGACGAACACCACCTTCCGGGCGTTCTGGCTGATGTTGATGAAGCCGCCGGCGCCGGCCAGGCGCGGGCCGAATCTGGACACGTTCAAGTTGCCCAGGCGGTCGGCCTGCGCGAGGCCGAGGAACGCGATGTCCAGCCCGCCGCCGTCATAGAAGTCGAACTGGTAGGGCTGGTCGATGACGGCGTCGGCATTCATGGCGGCGCCGAAGTTCAGGCCGCCGGCCGGCAGGCCGCCGATCACGCCGGGCTCGGCCGTGAGCGTCAGCAGGTCCAGGACCTTCTCCTCGTTGGCGACGTTGGCGACGCCCTCCGGCATGCCGATGCCGAGATTGACGATGCTGTTGGGGCGCAGCTCCATCGCGGCGCGCCGCGCAATGATCTTGCGTTCGCTCATCGCCATCGGCTCGATGGAGCCGACCGGTACCCGCGTTTCGCACGAGTAGGCCGCGCTGTACGGCACGGCGAAGGTTTGCTGGTGGTTCTCCGGCCGGGCGACCACCACGCAGTCCACGAGGATGCCGGGGATCTTGACCTGGCGCGGGTTGAGCGAGCCGCGCTCGGCGATGCGCTCGACCTGCGCGATCACCATGCCGCCCGAGTTGTGTGCCGCCATCGCGATCGCCAGCACTTCCAGCGTCAGGGCCTCGCGCTCCATCGTGATGTTGCCGTCCGGGTCGGCCGTGGTGCCACGCACGATGCCCACGTCGATCGGGAAGGCCTTGTAGAACAGGTATTCCTTGCCGTGCAGCGGCATCAGTTCGACCAGGTCCTCGGTGGTGCGCTCGTTGAGCTTGCCGCCGCCGAAGCGCGGGTCCACGAAAGTGCCCAGGCCGACGCGCGACAGGTGGCCCGGCTTGCCGGCGGCGATGTCGCGGAACAGGTGCGTGATCACGCCTTGCGGCAGGTTGTAGGCTTCGATCTGGTTGCCCACGGCCAACTGCTGCAGCTTGGGCACGAGGCCCCAGTGGCCGCCGACCACGCGCTTGACCAGGCCCGGCACGGCCAGGTGGTTGAGGCCGCGCGACTTGCCGTCGCCCTGGCCGGCGGCATAGACCAGCGTCAGGTTGCCCGGCTTGCCGACATTCGGAAGATCGGTTTCGCCCGCGAGGTAAAGCTCCTCCAGCGCGATCGCGATTTCCTCGGCGAAGCCGATGCCGACGAAGCCGCCCGTGGCCACCGTGTCGCCATCACGGATCAGGCGCACGGCTTCGGCGGCCGTCACGACCTTGCCGCACTCGCGCGAGTAAAGACCCGTCTTCGGCGGCGGGCTCATGAGCGGGCTGCCACCGCGGACGACATCGCCTCGCGCCGGGTCTCGAAGATGTGGGCGGCGACCCCGCGATGTTCCAGCGCCTCGCCCAGCTTCAGGCGCATGAACGCGCTGGTGGTGTAGCGCGACACCGTGGTGTAGCAGCGCTCGGTCAGGTCCTTGACCATCTCGGCGTACTGGTCCACGGCCGCCTCGTCGATGCGGAAGTCGTCGTAGTTCACGACCACCGCGATCTTCTTGCCGATACTGCCGCACAGGCGCAGCGCGGCATTGCGGATTTCTTCCACGTCGAGCGTGTCGCGCACGTGCAGGCCCTGGAAGTTGTAGAACGCGGTTTCCTGCCGGGGGTCGTAGCTCATGCGGTCGACCAGGCTGATGGCCAGCAGGCTGTCCTTCAGCTTCATCGGCTCGTCGATGAAGATGCGCGCGTCCATCGTTGCCGGCTTGTGGATGACCGGGCGAAAATCCATGTGCGCCAGGATGTCCTTGTCCATGTCGATGCCGGGCGCCACCTCGATCAGCTCCAGGCCTTGCGGCGCCAGCCTGAAAACGCAGCGTTCAGTGACGTACAGGACCCGCTGGCCCTTGGCCGTGGCGTAGTCGCCGCTGAACGTCACCTGTTCGATGCTGCTCACGAACTTGCGCGAGCGTCCTTCCTTGCGGATTACCAGCCGCCCGGACTGGACCGCCACGTCCAGACCGCCGGCGGTGAAGGTACCGACGAACACAACGATGCCGCTGTTCTGCGTGATGTTGATGAAGCCGCCGGCGCCGGCCAGCCTGGGGCCGAACTTGCTGACGTTGATGTTGCCGCGCGCGTCGCATTGCGCGAGGCCCAGGCATGCCAGGTCGAGGCCGCCGCCGTCATACAGGTCGAACTGCTGGTTCATGTCGATCACCGCGTCGGCGTTGACCGCGGCGCCGAAGTTCAGGCCGCTGGCCGGCACGCCGCCGATCAGCCCGGGTTCGGCCGTCAGCGTCATGTACTTCAGGATGCGCTCTTCGGCGGCGATCGACGCCACGCCCTCGGGCATGCCGATGCCCAGGTTGACCACGGCGTTGGGCATCAGCTCGAACGCGGCGCGCCGCGCGATGATCTTGCGCTCGTCCAGCGGCATGGGCTCCAGCGCGTCCATCGGGATTCGCACCTCGGCCGAGTAGGCCGGGTTGTAGGCCGAGGCGAAGGTCTGCATGTGGTTCTCCGGCGCGGCGACGACGACGCAGTCGACCAGGATGCCGGGGACCTTGACGCGGCGCGGGTTGAGCGAGCCGTACTCGGCAACGCGCTCGACCTGCGCGATCACGAAGCCGCCGGCGTTCTTGGCGGCCGTGGCGATCGCCAGCGTGTCTTGCGTCAGCGACTCGCGCTCGCAGGTCAAGTTGCCTTCGGGGTCGGCCGTCGTGGCGCGGATGAAGGCGACCTTGATCGGCACCGACTTGTAGAACAGGAACTCCTCGCCCTCCAGTTCGATGACCTTCACCAGGTCTTCGGTGGTGCGTGCGTTGACCTTGCCGCCCTCCCGCCGAGGGTCGACGAAAGTGCCCAGGCCGACGCGCGACACCGAGCCGGGCAGGCCGCAAGCCATGTCGCGGTACAAGTGCGAGATCACGCCAAGAGGCAGGTTCCAGGCCTCGACCTTGTTGTCCAGCGCGAGCTTGCCGATCTGCGGCACCAGCCCGTAATGGCCGCCGATCACGCGCCGCAGCAGCCCTTCGTGGCCCAGGTGGTTCGCGCCGCCCGAGGCGCCGTCGCCGGGCCCGCCGCCGAACAGCAGCGTGAGGTCTTTCGGCGAGCGGGTCTGCAGGAAGCGGCGTTCCAGCGCCAGCACCAGTTCGACCGGCACGCCGTTGGAGCCGAAGCCGGAGCAGCACAGCGTGTCGCCGTCGCGCACGAGGGCGACGGCTTCCTGGGCGGAGACGATCTTCTTTCTCATCGATCGCTCACTGGGCGGTCCAGCCGCCGTCCACCGCCAGCGCGGCGCCGCGAATCTGGTCGGCCGCGGGCGAACACAGGAACGCGGTAAGGCCGCCGATCTGCTGCGGCGTGGCGAATGCCTGCGAAGGCTGCTTGTCGCCCAGCAGGCGGTTGCCGGCTTCTTCCTGGCTGATGCCCTCGCGCGCGGCGCGGTCGTCGATCTGCTTTTGCACCAGCGGCGTGAGCACCCAGCCGGGACAGATCGCATTGCAGGTGATGCCACTGCGGGCCTGTTCCAGCGCGATCACCTTGGTGAGGCCCACCACGCCGTGCTTGGCCGCGACGTACGCGGACTTGGCCGCCGAGCCGACCAGCCCGTGCACCGAGGCCACGTTGATGATGCGTCCCCAGTTGCGCTCGCGCATCAGCGGCAGCGCCGCCTTGCAGGCGTGGAAGTTCGACGAAAGGTTGATCGCGATCACCTGTTCCCACTTCTCGTCGGGAAACTCCTCGACGCTGTCGGTGTGCTGGATGCCGGCGTTGTTGACCAGGATGTCGACCGAGCCCAGTTCGAAAGCGCACGCCTTGACCATGTCGGTGACCTGCCGCGGCACGGAGATGTCGGCACCGCTGTAGACCACTTTCACTTGGTAGCGCGAGGCCAGTTCCAGCACCAGCGCGTCGATCCGCGCGGGCTCGCCGAAGCCGTTGAGCATGATGTCGGCGCCCTGCGCCGCCAGCGCGTGGGCGATGCCCAGGCCGATGCCGCTGGTGGACCCCGTGATGACGGCTGCTTTTCCCTTGAGCATGTGTGCGGCTCCGTGGTGGTGGGGTCAGACGATGCCGGTGAGGTAGTACATGGCGATGACGAAGAACACGGCCATGGTCTTGATGCACGTCACCGCGAAGACGTCGCTGTACGAGGTCTTGTGGGTCAGGCCCGTCACGTTCAGCAAGGTGATCACCGCGCCGTTGTGCGGCAAGGTGTCCATGCCGCCACTCGCCATCGAGGCGACGCGGTGAAGCACTTCAAGAGGGATGCCGGCCGCGGTGGCGCCGGCGATGAACTGGTCGGCCATCGCGGCCAGCGCGATGCTCATGCCGCCCGACGCGGAACCGGTGATGCCGGCCAGCGCCGTGACGCTGAGCGCTTCGTTGATCAACGGATTCGGGATCGCCTTCAGCGCGGCCTGGATCACCAGGAAGCCGGGCAGCGCCGCGATCACCGCACCGAAACCGTACTCGGCCGCGGTGTTCATCGAGGCCAGCAGCGCGCCGCCGACGGCCGCCTTGCTGCCCTCGGCGAACTTCCGGGCCACCGTCTTGAAGGCGAACACCAGCACGGTGACGATGCCCAGCAGCAACGCGCCCTCGACGGCCCAGATCGCCTGGATGCCCGCCACCTGCGTCACCACCGGCTTGGCCATCGCCAGCTTGACTTCGTAGCTCGTGCCATAGAAGGCCGGGATCGCGCTGACCAGCAGCTTGTTGGTGATGCCGACGACCAGCAGCGGCAGCAACGCAATGGCGGCGTTGGGCAGCTTGTGCGTTTCCACCGCGACCGGCTCGTTGGTGTGGCCGGCGCCATAGCCTTCGCCGGCGGAGGCCGCCGATCGTCGCCGCCAGCTGAGGTAGGCCAGGCCGACCAGCAGGATGAAGATCGAGCCCAGCACGCCGAGCCACGGCGCCGCCCAGGTGGTGGTCTTGAAAAAGGTGGTGGGGATGATGTTCTGGATCTGCGGGCTGCCCGGCAGCGAATCCATGGTGAATGTGAAGGCGCCCAGCGCGATCGTTCCGGGGATCAGGCGCTTGGGAATGTCGCCTTGCTTGAACATCTCCGCCGCGAACGGGTACACGGCGAACACCACGACGAACAGCGAGACGCCGCCGTAAGTGAGCACCGCGCACACCAGCACGATCGACAGCATGGCCCGCTCGCGCCCGACGATCCTGATGACCGAGGCCACGATCGATTTGGAAAAACCCGACAGCTCGACCACCTTGCCGAACACGGCGCCGAGCAGGAACACCGGGAAGTACAGCTTCACGAACCCGACCATCTTGTCCATGAAGACGCCGGTGAACATCGCGGGGACCGCGCTCGGGTCGGTCACCAGCACCGCCAGCAGCGCGCAGATCGGCGCGAACAGGATGACGCTGTAGCCGCGGTAGGCGACGAACATGAGGAGCGCGAGTGCGCCTACGGCGACGAGAAAGCTCATGGGGAGGGTCCTCCAGACGTGAATGACGTGTCAGGGCGATAGCGCGCTCGGGGGGCAGCCCGTGCGGGCGTGGCGTGCTCAGTAAGTGC
>Ga0157376_10001400_pt1 | contig 15849 bp, 4 predicted proteins | sample M45metaG_FD_121801 | JGI IMG/M metagenome (GOLD analysis project Ga0157376, IMG submission 121801) | Miscanthus rhizosphere microbial communities from Kellogg Biological Station, Michigan, USA - M4-5 metaG | ecosystem: Host-associated > Plants > Roots > Rhizosphere > Soil | place: USA: Michigan... | reverse complement strand
CGCCCGCCGCCGCCATCGTCGAAGCGCGCCGACGTCCATGCGCCGCGCAGCTTCGCCAGCGTGTCCTTGTTGATTTGCGTCAGGGTGGAGTAGCGCGTGTTCCCGAGGTCGCCGCTGACCGCGGACCACTCGCGTGCGGCAAACCCGCGGCCGCTGTCCTGGGAGTGGAGGGTGACGGCGGCAATGCCGAGGCCGGCGAGGCCGGTGACGAGCAGGCGGTACGGATTCGTCTTCAACATGTCGCTCTCTCCTGAACGGCTTCCGAGCGCCCCATGATAGCCCGGCGCGAGACGCGATAAGATTCGCCGTTGTCTCTCCGCGTCGCGTTCGATTTGGACGGCGTCCTCGCCGACATGGATTCGGCCCTCTTCAGCCAGGCCGAGAACCTGTTCGGCGAGAAACTGCAACGCCGGCGGGAACGGGCGGCCGCGAAACAGGCGGCGGCGTTGACGCGGGCCGCGCCGCCGGCCGGGAAGCCCGCGCCTCAGCCGGTGCCCGGGTTCGAGCTCACCACTCGTGAGCAGAGCCGGCTCTGGCGCCACGTGGGAACCCTGGACAACTTCTGGCAGTCGCTCCGCGAGATCGAGCCGGGTGCCGTGAAGCGGCTGGCGGCTGTCGCGGCGGAGCACCGATGGGAAGTGATCTTCCTGACGAAGCGGCCGGCGAGCGCGGGCGCGACGGCGCAGGTGCAGTCACAGCGCTGGCTTGTGTCCAAGGGCTTCGATCGTCCGAGCGTTTACGTGGTTCAGGGATCCCGCGGGCTCATTGCCGCCGCGCTCGAACTCGACGTCGTCGTGGACGACCGACATGAGAACTGCTACGACGTGGTCGTGGACTCCGGCGCGAGGGCCATTCTGGTCTGGCGGGGACAGGGCGAGCAGTTCTCCGCCGCGGCCGAACGCCTCGGCGTCGAGGTGGTTCGGACGGTCGGGGAGTGCCTGGACGTCCTCAGCCAGCCCGGTTCCCGGTAGCACTTCTGGTCACTTCCTGGCAGACCCCCGTCCGGGTCGATGCCGATGTGGTGGACATTGGTCATCCCTGAGGGAGACTTTTATGGCCTCCTTTTGAATCTGCCCCCGTTCGATCTCTGTAAATTCTTGTAAACAAAGTAACTAGAACGATCATCGATCTGTCGCCGGACGGTGGTCTCCTTGCACAACGTGAAACCCGGATTGCGTCGTTTGTACACAAGCAGTCCCACAGAGTCATGATGCGTGCAGACGAACCCGTAGGAGCCGGGCGCCCGTAATGGTCGAATCGCCCGGCCTGGTCATCGACGACGAGTATCCGCTGTCGCCCCTGCAGCAGGGGATGCTGTTCCACAGTCTCGACCGGAACCAGCCGGGGGTGGATCTCGAACAGGTGCTGTGCTCGCTGTCGGAGCCGCTCGACGTCCCTCAAATGCTGTCGGCGTGGGACACGGTGGTGTCGCGCTACGACATTCTGCGCACAAGTTTTCAGTGGGAAGGCCGCCCCGAGCCGGTTCAGAACGTTCACCGATCCGTCTCGCTCCCGTCCCGCGTGATTGACTGGCGGCACGTCGCGGCGGACGAGCAGCGAGAGCGCCTGAAGGCGCTCATGGCCTCCGATCGCACGACGGGCTTCGACCTCAATCGCGCGCCGCTGATGCGGCTGACGATCGCGGTGTGCGGGCCATCGCATTACGAGGTGCTGTGGACGTTCCACCACGCGATTCTCGACGGCCGATCGTTTCCGATCCTGCTGCGCGAGGTGTTCGGGCTGTATGACGCTGCGCGCAACGGGCGCGACTGGCGCCTGCCCGCGCCGCGCCAGTACCGCGCGTACATCGACTGGCTGCGTTCGCGGAACCCCGACGCGTCGAAGGCATTCTGGCGCCGCCGCCTGGCGGGGCTGTCCACGCCGACGCCGCTCCTGAAGTCGGTGCCGCCGGGCCGCGGGGAAGGAGTCGGCGCGGTCGAACTGGCGCTGACGCCAGACGAAACACAGCGCCTGCATGCCTTTGCGCGCGAGGCCGGCTGCACCGTCGGGACCCTCGTGGCTGCCGCCTGGTCGCTGCTCCTCAGCCGCTACACGGGTGAAGGCGACGTGCTCTTTGGCGTCACGCGCGCGTGCCGTCAATCGACGATCGAAGGCGCCGACGATATGGTCGGCCTCTTCATCAACACCCTCCCGTTCCGCGCCCACGTGCCGCCGCAGCAGACGGTATTCGGGTGGCTCAACGCGCTCAGGGCCGAGCAGCTCGCCCTCAGGGAACACGAGCACACCCCGCTGGCGCGGGTTCAGTCATGGAGCGACGTGCCCCGCGGCACGGCGCTGTTCGAAACGCTGGTGGTGTTCGAGAACCACCAGCTCAACTCGCTGCTCCGGCGGGCGGGCGGCGCGTGGATCAACCGCCGCTTTACCTACCAGGGCCAGACGAACTACCCGGTCACGCTTGTCTGCTACGCCGACGCGGAGCTCGTGCTGCGGCTCGAGCACGACCGCCAGGCGCTCGACGGCGCGATCGCGTCGCGGATGATCCAGCACGTGCGGCGGCTCCTAGAGGGGCTGGCGAAGGACGGGCATCGGCCGCTGAGCGAGATCCCGATGCTCGGCGCGGAGGAGCGGACGGAACTGCTGCCGGTGCCGCGGCCGTCGGGAATTCAGACGTTCTGCCTCCACGAACGCTTCGAGCGGCGCGCGGCCGAGATGCCGCACGCCGCGGCGCTGACCTTCGACGGCCGGACGCTGACCTACGACGAGCTGAATCAGCGCGCGAATCAGCTGGCGCACCGGCTGCGGGCGCTGGGCGTCGGTCCCGACGTGCTGGTGGGCGTGCACCTCGAGCGGTCGCCCGACCTCGTCATCGCGATTCTCGGCATCCTCAAGGCCGGCGGAGCCTACCTGCCCCTCGACCCGGCGTACCCGCACGACCGGATCCGCTTCATGATGGAGGACGCGCGGCTGCCGCTGGTCGTCACATCGCGAGCCCTGCAGCCCGGGTTTCCGCCTTCGGATGCCGGGCTGGTCTGTCTCGAGGACTCGGAGGCCGAGCCGTCCGACAACCCGCAGCAGGTGGTCGAGGCCGACAACCTGGCGTACGTGATCTACACGTCCGGCTCCACGGGGAAGCCGAAGGGCGTGCTCATCACGCACGCGAACGTCAGCCGGCTCTTCGACGCTTCCGAGATCTCCTTCCAGTTCGGCCGCCACGACGTCTGGACGCTGTTTCATTCCTACGCGTTCGACTTCTCGGTCTGGGAAATGTGGGGTGCGCTGCTGTACGGCGGACGCCTCGTCATCGTGCCGTACTGGGTCAGCCGCGACCCGGACGCCTTCATCGACCTGCTCGTGCGCGAGCACGTCACGGTCCTCAACCAGACGCCTTCCGCATTCCGGCAGCTGATTCAGGCCGACGGCGAACGCGCGAAGCCGGCGCCGTTCGTGCTCCGTTCCATCGTGCTCGGCGGGGAGGCGCTCGACGTATCCAGCCTCCGCCCGTGGTTCGAGCGCCACGGGGACGACCGGCCGCACGTGATCAACATGTTCGGCATCACCGAGACGACGGTCCACGTGACGTACCGCCGGATTCTGCAGGCCGACGTCGACGCGGGCGCCGGCAGCCTGATCGGCGTGCCGCTCGCGGATCTCGACGTCTACGTGCTCGATCCCCATCAGCAACTCGTGCCCGTCGGCGTGACCGGAGAGATCTACGTCGGCGGCGCCGGCGTCGCGCGCGGCTACCTCGACCGCGCCGATCTGACCCGCGGCCGCTTCATCGTCGATCCGGTCGGCGGAACCAACCTGCGCCTGTATCGCAGCGGCGACCTGGGCCGCTGGCTTCCGAGCGGCGAGCTCGAATATCGCGGACGCCTCGACGACCAGTTGAAAATCCGCGGTTTCCGAATCGAGCTGGGGGAGATCGAGGCGGTGGTGCGCCAGTGCCCGGGCGTGCGCGATGCGACCGTGGTGGCCTGGGACGAGACGGGCGTCGAGCAGCGCCTCGCGAGCTATGTCGTCCTCGACCCCGGTACGACGGTCGACGAGGTGCGGCTCTTCGCGCAGTCCAAGCTGCCCGAGTACATGATTCCGGCGGCGCTGGTCGCCATGCCGGCCCTGCCGCTGACCTCGAACGGCAAGATCGATCGGCGCGCGCTGCCGGTGCCGTCCGTTCCGGTCCGGACCGGACGTTACCTGGCGCCTCGCAATGACACCGAGCGCACGCTGGCGGAAGTGTGGGCGGCGGTCCTGCGCTGCGAGGCCGTCGGCGTCGATGACAACTTCTTTGAATTGGGCGGTGATTCGATCCTGAGCATCCAGGTCATCGCCAGGTGCCGGCAGGCGGGCCTGCATGTCACAACGCGCGACCTGTTCAAATTTCCGACTGTCTCGGCATTGTCCGCCGTCGTCGTGCCGGCCGTTGCGCCGCCCGCCGTGCAGCGGCGGGTCATCGGTGACGCACCGCTGACCCCGAACGGACGATGGTTTTTCGAGCAGGGGTTCGGCGACTGGGCCCACTGGAACCAGGCGCAGCTGCTGCAGGTGCCGGCCGACCTCGACCTCGGCGCGCTCGATGCCGCGCTTGCGGCCGTCGTGGCTCAGCACGACATCTTCAGGCTGCGATTCCGCCAGGGCGACGGCGCCTCCGGCGGCTGGCAGTCCGGATACGTGCCCTCGAATCCGCCGACGTCTGTCGAGCGGATCGATCTGCGCGAGTACCCGGCCGAGATGGTTTCGACGGCGATCGAGTCGGCGGCCGCCTCGGCACAGGCCGGCCTCGACATCACGGACGGTCCCATTCTCCGGACCGTGCATTTCACGTGCGCCCCGGGCACGCCGGGCCGGCTGCTCGTCGTCATCCACCACCTCGCGGTGGACGCGGCGTCCTGGCGGGTGTTTCTCGAGGATCTCGAGCTGGCGTACTGGGCCGCCCGCGCCGGGCGCGATCCGCTCCTGCCGAACAGGACGACGTCGTTCAAGTTCTGGGCTGAGCGTCTGGTCCGCTACGCGAACACGAACGCCAAGGAGGGCCTCGCAGGCTGGAGCCGGACGATCGACGCCCGGGCCGCGATCCTGCCGCGCGACCACGATGCCGATGCGGCGCTGAACACGGAAGGCTCGACCGCCACCGTCACGGTGTCGCTGACGGCCGCGGAAACGGATGCGCTGCTCAATCGAACGGCTTCCGCATACGGTACCCGGGTCGAAGACTTGCTCCTGTCAGCGCTGGCCCGCGCGCTCGAGCCCTGGACCGGCAGATCCGACGTCCTGATCGACGTTGAGAGCGCGGGACGGGAGAGCCTCTTCAACGACGCCGACCTGTCGCGAACGATCGGATGGTTCACAGCCGTGGCCCCCGTGCACCTCCATGCAGGCGACGGCGCGCCCGGCGCCGCGATCAAGGCGACGAAGGAAGCACTTCGGCGCCAGCACCATCACGGCCTGAGCTTCGGCGCACTGCGGTATCTGTCCTCGGACGCCGACGTCCGCACAACGCTCGAGCGCGTGCCCCGCGCCGACCTCCTCTTCAAGTATTCCGGATCGCTCGATGCGATCATGTCAGGATCGGCGCTGTTCAAGTTCGCACCCGAGTCGGCGGGGCCATGGCGCGCGGAAGAAAACCAGCGCTCGCATCGGCTGGAGGTCGTCGCGCTCGTGGCCGACGGCCGTCTCAAGGTCCAGTGGCGCTACAGCAAGCATGTGCACGAGGCCGCGACGATTTCGACGGTCGCAGGTCGTTATGTGGAGGCGCTGCGCGAGATCGTCGACCACTGCGTGACGCAGCCGACCGCCAACCGGACGCCGTCCGACTTTGCGCTCGCCAACCTCGATCAGGCGACGCTCGATGTGCTGACCGCGCGATTCCCGACGCTGACCGACGTCTACCCGCTGACGCCGATGCAGCAGCTCTTCTTCTCGATGGACGGCGTCGAGGTGTCGCCCGGGTTCGAGCAGTGGGAATTCCTGATCGAAGGTCCGCTCGATGCCGGCCGGCTGCGCGACGCGTGGCGGCAGGTGGTGGCGAGGCATCCGATCCTGCGGACGGCGTTCGCGGAGGTTGGCGCGGCCAGGCCGCACCAGGTCGTGCTCGACCGAGTCGAGATGCCGTGGCATGAGGAGGACTGGCGCGATCGCACGACCGGGCAGCAGGACGAGCTCCTGCGCGAGTTCCTTGCCGCCGATCATCAGCGCGCGTTCGATCTCGGAAAACCGCCGCTCATGCGAATCGCGCTCCTGCGAACGGGACACGCCGAACACCGGCTCATCTGGAGCACGCACCACCTCCTCGTGGACGGCTGGTCCTGGCCGCTCATCTTCTCGGAGCTGTCGGCGCTGTACGCCGCGCCGGCCGCGGCGCACGGTCTCGGCCCCGCCTGCGCGTACCGCGAGTACGTCGAGTGGCTCCAGCAGCACGACGAAGCGGCCGACGACGATTTCTGGCGCGGTGTCTTGAGCGGCGTCGCCGATCCCACGCCTATTCCAGCTGCTCTCGAGAACCGCGACGGCACGCGGGAAGCGGAAGGCGAAGTGACCCGGCTGATGAGCGTTCAGGCGACCGCCGCGCTGGGGACGCTGGCGCGCAGCCACCACGTGACGCTGGGCGCCATTGTCGGCGCCGCGTGGAGCGTCGTGCTGGCGCATCACAGCGGCCGCGCGGACGTCGTGTTCGGCGCGTCCTTTGCCGGCCGTCCGGACGGCATCCCCGGCATCGAGACGATGGTCGGCCCTTGCGTGAACAACCTGCCGATCCGGGTGCATGTGGACGAGCGGACGCGTGTGGGGGCATGGCTCCGCGAGGTACACGCGCTGATGGGCGAGCTCACGCAATACCAGACGACGCCGCTCGCGCGTATCCACGCCTGCAGCGACGTGCCGACGTGGCTGCGGATGTTCGACAGCCTGCTGGTCGTGCAGAACTACATCGTCGACACGAAGGTCGGCTCGCTCGGTGAGGCTCGATTGCGTCCGCTCCGGTCTCCCGAATCCCTGCGTCCCGGCCGCCGGCGGGAATCGACCAACTATCCCGCCACCGTTCTTGTCAGGCCCGGCGAGCAACTGGAGATCCGCACGCAGGGCGCCGGCGAGCGGTTCGGCGCCGCCTCGGCTGCCGCAGCGGCCGACGATCTCGTTACGGTGCTGGCCGCTCTGGCGGAGTCGAAGGACGCCACCGTTTCGGCGCTGCTTGGCAGCCTGCCGGCTGAAACCCGCGGCCAGGCGGGCCGCGCGGCCGCTGAGCGAAGGCGCCGGCGCGGGCCGAGGCTCGCGCCGCGCACGGAAATGGAAAAGGCGCTGGTGGACATCTGGCGCCAGTTGTTCGACGGCGAAATCGGGACCGACGAGAACTACTTCGATCTCGGCGCGCACTCCCTGATGCTGGTGCGGGCGCACGAGCGGATCAGTTCCACGATCAAGCCGGACCTGCCCATCGCCGCTCTGTTTCAGTATCCGACGGTGCGCGATCTTGCCGCGCACCTGACGGCGGGAAGCGCTCCGGGCCGCCGAGACGCGGACATCCGTGCACGCGCGCGGAACCAGCAGCGCGCCGTGGAACGGCGCAAGGCGCAGGCCGAGGCAAACAGACCGCAATGAGCCACCCGGAGTCCAGCGCGGCGCTCGACGGCGTCGCCATCATCGGCATGGCCGGGAGGTTTCCCGGCGCGCGCAATGTCGGCGAGTTCTGGCGCAACCTGCTGGCCGGCGTCGAGTCCATCTCCCGATTCGAGCGAGACGAGCTCGAGCCGTCCATGCTCGAGGCTCCGGGCGCGCGCGATCGGGCGGGCTATGTTCCAGTGCGCGGCATCCTCGACGGCATCGAGATGTTCGACGCCGAGTTCTTCGGCATCAACCCGAAAGAGGCTCAGATCCTCGATCCCCAGCAGCGCCTGTTCCTCGAAGCTGCGTGGGAGGCCCTCGAACGAGCCGGCTACGAGCCGGCCACCACCGGCGGAACGGTGGGCGTGTTCGCGGGGATGGGCAACAACACCTACTTCGCGGCGAACCTGAGAGAGCACCGCGAGCTCATCGACCTGGTCGGGGCCCTCCAGACGATGATGGGGAACGAGAAGGACTACCTGGCGACGCGGGTGTCCTACAAGCTCGATCTCAAGGGCCCGAGCGTGACGGTTCAGACCGCGTGCTCGACGTCGCTCGTGGCGATCTGCCAGGCCGTGCAGAGCCTGCTCGCGTATCAATGCGACATGGCGCTGGCCGGCGGCGTCTCGATTTCGCTGCCGCAGAAACAGGGCTATCTGTGGCAGGACGGGGGCATAACGTCCGCTGGTGGCCACTGCCGCGCGTTCGACGCGCAGGCCGACGGCACCGTCTTCAGCAACGGCCTCGGCGTCGTCGTGCTGAAGCGGCTGGCCGACGCCGTGGCCGACGGCGACCACGTCTGCGCGGTCATCAAGGGATCGGCGATCAACAACGACGGGTCGGGGAAGGTGAGTTTCCTCGCGCCGGGCGTGGACGGGCACGCCGAGGCGATCGCGATGGCGCAGGCCTTCGCGCGCATCGACGCCAGGAGCATCGGGTATATCGAGGCACACGGCACGGGCACCGAGCTCGGCGACGTCGTGGAAGTCGCAGCGCTCACCCAGGCGTTCCGCTCGCAGACGCCCGACGTCGGTTTCTGCGCGCTCGGCTCCGTCAAGACGAACATCGGACACCTGGACGTGGCGGCCGGCGTCGCGGCCCTGATCAAGGCGGTGCTCGTGCTGCAGCACCGCATCGTGCCTCCGACGCTCCACTTCACGTCGCCCAATCCAAAGCTGGGCCTCGAGAAGTCGCCGTTCGTTGTCAACACCTCGCCGCTCGAATGGGCCGACGGCAGTACGCCGCGGCGCGCCGGTGTGAGCTCGCTCGGCGTGGGCGGTACCAACGCGCACGTGGTGCTCGAGGAATCGCCGGCGGCCGAAGCCTCCGGAGCAGGCCGCAGCACCGAGCTCCTCGTGCTGTCGGCGCGGACGGCGTCCGCGCTCGACCGGGCCACCGAGAACGCGCTGGACTACCTCGAGAGCCATCCTGACGTGCCGCTGGCCGATATCGCGTACACGCTGCAGGTCGGCCGCCGCCGGTTTGCCCGGCGGCGCGCGCTGGTCTGCCGCGATCGTGAGGACGCGATTCGCTCGCTGCGCGAGCGGGCCGGCCGGCGGGTCCTGACAGGCGATCTCGCGTCGAACGACACGACGGTGGCGTTCATGTTCCCCGGCGGCACCACGCCGGCTGCGGGGTGCGGGCAGGACCTGTACGAACAGGAGCCGGTCTTTCGTGCCGCCATCGAAGAATGCGCGGCGGCGATCGAGCGGGATCTGCCGGTTGACCTGCGCGGCGTGTTGTATCCATTGCCCGGCGACGTTCGCGGCGCGACGGAGAAGCTGGCGGCGCCGGCGGTGGCGCAGGCCGCGCTGTTTGCCGTCGAGTACGCGCTGTCGCGGCTCTGGATGCATTGGGGCGTGACTCCGGCCGTCGTTGTCGGAGACGGCACCGGCGAACTGGTGGCCGCCGTCGTCGCCGGCGTGTTCCAGGTGCGGGATGCGATCGCGCTGGCGGTCCGGCGCGCGCAGTTGCCCACGAACACCCGCGCCGATGCCGACGCGCTGGCGGCTGCGGTGCGCCGGTCCGAGCGCAAGACGCCGAAGGTGGCGATGGCCGCCGCAGCCACAGGCGGCTGGGTGTCTGCCGAACAGGCGGTCGACGCTGACTATTGGACGGCGACGCTGCTGAAGCCCGCGGCCGGCGCCGATCTGCGGGGCCTGCTCGCGCGGTCGCCCATCGTCGTGTTGACAGTGGGGCCTCAGGATTCCGACAGCAAGGGCGCAGCCGTCGCCACGCTGCCGACGCTGTGCAGGCGCCGGGCGGATGTCGAGTCGATGTTCGACACCCTCGCGGAACTGTGGCTGCAAGGGGTCGTGGTCAACTGGCAGGCACTGCACGATCAGGAACGAAGGGTTCGCGTCCCGCTGCCAACGTATCCCTTCGAGCGCGAGCGGTACTGGATCGATCCGCTTCCGGCGCGTCCGGAAGGCTCTCTCGCGGAGGCGCCAGCCGTGCGCGGCGGCGGGGAAGGCGAGCACGTGACCGGCGTGGCTGCTGGCCGGGAGGTTGGCTCCCGGCTGGTCGCGCTCTTCAGCGAATTGTCCGGTCTAAGTGGAGCGCACCTTGGGCCCGCCGTGAGCTTCCTCGAGCTCGGCCTCGATTCGCTGTTCCTCACGCAGGCGGCGGCGGCGATTCAGAAGACCTTCGGCGTGAAAATCACGTTCCGCGAGCTGCTCGAAGAAGTCACGACGATCGGTGCGCTGTCGGCGCGGATCGCGGAACGGCTGCCGGCCGAATCGTCGTCCGGGAGCGGCGGCGGCGTCAGCCCGCGCCATTCGACTCTTACGTCAGCGGACGTTGCGCCCATCCTGCGGCAACTCGACGCCCTGCGGGCGCAGGTCGAAGGCCTGCGCGACGGGACCAGCGGACCCACTTCAGTTCCGGACTCGCCGGCCGTGCGTCGCACCCGGGACGTCTCGCAGCCCGAATCCGGGCCGGAGCCAGTTGCCAATCGCGGGTTTGGCCCGATCAAGCCGGAGAGGGGATCGGCCGGCGTGCCGGCCGAGCAGCAGCGCCACCTCGAGCGCTTCATCGAGAGCTACGCCAGCCGGACCCGCGAGTCGAAACGGCTGACGGCCCTACACCGCGGCTACCTCGCCGACCCGCGCAGCGTCGCGGGGTTCCGGACGATCTGGAAGGAAATCGTTTACCCGATCGTGAGCGCGCGCTCTGCGGGCTCGCGGCTTTGGGATGTGGACGGCAACGAGTACGTCGACCTGGTGAACGGCTTCGGCACGAACCTGCTCGGACACTCCCCGTCGTTTGTGAGGGAGGCGCTCGAAGCACAGCTCGCGCTCGGCGTCGAGATCGGCCCGCAGTCCTCCCTCGCCGGCCCCGTGGCGGCGATGGCGGCGGAAATGGTGGGACACGAGCGCGTCGCGTTTTGCAACACGGGGTCTGAAGCCGTCACGGCGGCCATTCGCACGGCGCGCACCGTCACCGGCCGCGACCGGATCGCGATGTTCAGCGGGTCGTATCACGGCACGTTCGACGAGGTACTCGCGCGCGGCACCGTTTCGCGGGGAGCTCTTCGTTCGGTGCCGACGGCCCCCGGGATTGTCGCCGGCGCGGTCGAGAACGTCGTGATGCTGGAATACGGCAGCCCCGCCGCGCTCGATATCGTGCGCGCGCAAGGCGGGGAGCTGGCGGCCGTGCTCGTGGAGCCGGTGCAGAGCCGCCGGCCTGAGCTCCAGCCGGTGAAGTTTCTCCACGAGCTGCGGCAAATCACGCGGGATGCGGGCACCGCGCTGGTATTCGACGAAATCGTGACCGGGTTCCGCGCGCACCCCGGCGGCGCGCAGGCGCTGTTCGGGATCAAGCCGAACCTCGCCACCTACGGGAAAGTCCTGGGTGGCGGCATGCCAATCGGGCTCGTGGCCGGTGATGCCGCGTACCTGGACGCGCTCGACGGCGGCCGGTGGGATTACGGCGACGCGTCGTATCCGGAAACCGGGATGACTTTCTTCGCGGGCACCTTCGTGCGCCATCCGCTTGCGCTCGCCGCGGCCCACGCGGTCCTCCGACACCTGAAGTCGGAAGGTCCCGATCTGCAGCGCCGCCTGAATCTCCAGACCACCACCCTTGTCCAAACGCTGACGGCGCGGGCGGCCGAACTGAAGGCGCCGATCTCGGTCACGCATTTCAGCTCGTGGTTTTGCTTCAACTTTCCGAACGACCTGCCGCTGGCGCCGCTCTTCTTCGCGTTCATGCGCAGCAAGGGCGTTCACCTCTGGGAGGGACGCCCGGCTTTCATCACGACCGCGCATACGGAGGCGGACCTCGCGCGCGTTGTTGACGCGTTCACCGAAACGCTGGTGGAAATGCAGCACGCGGGCTTTCTCCCCGCGCCGGAGCCGGTCGAACCGCCAGTGCCCGGTGCGCGGCGGGGCCGTCATCCTGATGGCCGCGAGGGCTGGTTCATGCCGGATCCCGACAGGCCCGGACGGTACCTTGAGGTGAGCGTGGCATGAACGCCGATCGACCTGAGGCGCCACGGCCTCGGCTCACGCCCATCGACTTCGACCCCTTCGCAAGCGAGCGCGAGCAGATCGTGCTGCCGCTGACGGCGCCGCAGCAGGAAGTGTGGACGGCCGCCCAGATGGGGCCGGCGGCCTCGGCGGCCTACAACGTATGCATTCCGCTGCGGCTCCGCGGCCACCTGTCGGTTGAATCGATGCGGACGGCCGTCGCCCGCCTGGTCGAGCGGCATGAGGCGCTGCGCGCACGGTTTTCGCCTCCGGCGACGAGCAGACGGTTGCGCGCGAGTCGGCCATCCCCGTCACCGAAGTCGACGTGGCGGCGCTTCCGCCCGATGGGCAGGAACGGGCCGTGGCGGAGTTGCTGGAGCACGAGTCGCGGCGGCCGTTCGATCTGGCGGCCGGGCCCATGGCGCGGATGCACATCCTGCGCGAAAGCCCCGACGTGCACCTGGTCGTCCTCACCGCCCACCACCTGATTTGCGACGGCTGGTCGTCGGCGCTCGTCCTCCAGGACCTGGCCGCGTTCTACACGGCCGATCGACACGGGCTGCCGCCGCGCCTGCCCGAGGCGATGTCGTACGTCGAGTACGTCCGCCAGTCCGCGCTTGGCGCGGACGAAGAAGCCGCGAGCGCCGACTACTGGGTGCGCAAGTTCTCTGGTGACGTCCCGGTGCTCGAGCTGCCGACGGACGGCTCGCGCCCGCCCGTCAGGCTGTTTCGGGGCGCGAACGAACGCATCACGTTCGAGGCGGCGCTCTATCGCGACGTCAAAGCGCTGGGCGTGCGTCACGGGTGCACCTTGTACGTGACGCTGCTCGCGGCCTGGCAGGCGCTGCTCATGCGCCTGTCCGGGCAGCACGATCTGACGGTCGGCATCCCGGTGTCGTCGCAGGCTTCGCTTGCCAATGGCCACCTGGTAGGCCACGGCGTGCACGTGTTGCCGCTGAGGCTGGACGTGGAGCCCTCGGCGACGTTTGCACGCCACGTGGCGGCCGCGCGCACGGCGCTCGTCGAGGCGCACGAGCATCGCGCCATCACGTGCGGCCGGCTGATTCAGCTGCTCAACCTGGCGCGCGACACCGGCCATGCGCCGCTCGTCGCCACCGTCTTCAACGTCGATCGCAGTACCGAGCCGCCGGTCTTCGACGGTCTCACGTTCGAACGCCTCGCCGCGCCTCGAGCGGGGTACAACTTCGACATCGGGCTCGACATCGCCGACACCGGATCCGAACTGCACATCGAGTGCAACTACGACGTCGATCTGTTTGACGCCGCCACCATCCGGCGCTGGCTGGCGTACTACCGCAACCTGCTCACGTCGGCGATTGCCGACTCCGGGCTGACCCTCGCCCGGCTTTCGATCCTGCCAGCGGAAGAACAGGCCGCCCTCGCCGAGGCAGGCCGTTCGACGGCCGCGTTCGAGCCGCGATGCCTGTCGCAGGCGTTCGAGGCGGTTGCCGCTGAGCACCCCGACGCCACGGCCGTGTCGAGCGGAGACGAGTCGGCGTCGTACAGCCGGCTGAACCAGCGGTCCAATCAGCTCGCCCGTCATCTCCGGACGCTCGGCGTCACTCGCGGCACGCTGGTCGGCGTGTGCCTCGACCGCTCGATCGACCTGGTCGCCGCCATCATCGGTGTGCTGAAAGCCGGCGGCGCTTACGTGCCCCTCGATCCCGACTGTCCAGTCGATCGCATTCGCTCGATGATCGACGATGCGCAGCCGCAGGTCGTCATCGCGTCGGCCGGCACGCTGGAGCAGGTCGAGCCGTGTGCCGCGCGCGTGGTCGGGCTCGAGCGGGACGAGGCCGCGATTGCGGCGCATTCGAGTGACAACCTGCCAATCGAGACGTCGCCCAACGATCTGGCATACGTCATCTTCACGTCAGGGTCGACTGGCCGGCCGAAGGGCGTCACGGTCACCCACGGGAACGTCACGCGCCTGTTTTCCGCGACCGACCAGTGGTTCCATTTCGGCGCCGGCGACGTGTGGACGCTGTTTCATTCATTCGCGTTCGATTTCTCCGTGTGGGAAATCTGGGGCGCGCTGCTGCACGGCGGCCGGCTCGTGGTCGTCCCACACACCGTCAGCCGCTCGCCGGACGCCTTCCACGAGCTGCTCAGGCGTGAGCGCGTGACCGTGCTCAATCAGACGCCCTCGGCGTTCCGCCAGCTCATCGAAGCCGATCGGGCCGCCGGTGCAGCCGTGCCGAGCCTGCGGTTCGTGATCTTCGGCGGGGAAGCCCTCGACCCCGCGGCGCTCCGGCCGTGGGTGGAACGACACGGCGACGAACAGCCGGTGCTCGTCAACATGTACGGCATCACCGAGACCACCGTGCACGTCACGTATCGCCGCGTCGTCGCGGCGGACGTGCGCGCGGGGGTACGCAGCCCGATCGGAGTTCAGCTTGCCGACCTCGAGCTGTATTTGCTGGACCCGGACAGCCTCGAGCAAGTGCCTGTAGGTGTTGCCGGCGAAATCTGCGTGGGCGGCGCCGGCGTCGCGACCGGATACCTGAACAGGCCTGATCTATCGGAGGCCCGGTTCATCCCGAATCCATTCAGTCCAGGCGGACGGCTGTACCGCAGCGGCGATCTTGCGCGCCGCAGGCCCGACGGCGACCTCGAGTACCTGGGGCGCAGCGATCAGCAGGTGAAGATTCGCGGATTCAGGATCGAACCCGCCGAGATCGAGTCGGTGCTCCTCGAGCATCCGGCGGTTCGCGAAGCTGCGGTCGTCGTCGCGCCAACTGCCGCCGGCGAGTCGCGGCTGGCGGCCTACGTCGTCACGCACACCGAGAGCAGCGGTCCCACGGATCTGCTCGCGCACCTGCGCACGCGGCTGCCCGATTACATGGTGCCCGCGGCGTTCGTCTTCCTGGGCGCGCTGCCGCTCAACGAGAACGGCAAACTGGATCGCCGGCGCCTGCCTGCGCCCAGCGGTGCGCTGCCGGTCCCGCACGAAGCCGTCGGCCCGCGCACGCCAACCGAAGCCGCACTCGCGGGAATTTGGCAGGAGGCCCTCGAGCTGTCGTACGTCGGCATCCACGACAGTTTCTTCGACCTTGGCGGACACTCGATGCTGGCCGTCACGATCGCCAGGCGCTCACGCGAAGCGTTCGGCGTCGACCTGCCGGTTGCGGCGCTCTTCCGGGCGCCGACCGTCGCGAAGCTGGCGGAGGCCATCGACGCGCTGAAGGTCACGGCGCGCCCGCGGACTGCGTCCGCCGACCGGGAGGTCATCGAGCTGTGACGACGCAGGAGTTCCTCATCGAGCTGCGCCGGCTGGACGTCGACCTCTGGCTCGAAGGCGATCGCGTGCGCTGCAGCGCCCCGCCCGACGTGCTGACGGCGGAGCGGCGAGCGGAGCTCGCCCGGCGCAAGACCGAAATCGAAGCCCTGCTCAAGGTCGCCCGCGCCGCGGCGCCGGGCAGCATCGTACCGATCGAGGCCTGTGGATCCGGTCTGCCGTTCTACGCGGTTCCGGGGCACAACGGCGACGTCTTCTGCTTCGTGCGTCTCGCCCGCTGCCTGGGCACGGCGCGCGCCTTTTACGGGCTGCAGCCGCCGGGACTGGCTGCCGGCGAATCGCCCATCGACACCATCGAGGAGCTCGCCGCGCATTTCGTGCGCGAGCTCATCGAGTACCAGCCGGACGGACCGTATCAGATCGGCGGCTATTGCCTGGGTGGCCTGACGGCGTTCGAAATGGCGCGGCAACTGCGAGCGATGGGCAGGGAAGTGCGGTCGCTCGTGCTGTTCGGCACGATGTCGCCGACCGCCCTCAGGCCGCACAACCGGGCGCGCGCGGCTGTCG
>Ga0157376_10001398_pt1 | contig 15859 bp, 14 predicted proteins | sample M45metaG_FD_121801 | JGI IMG/M metagenome (GOLD analysis project Ga0157376, IMG submission 121801) | Miscanthus rhizosphere microbial communities from Kellogg Biological Station, Michigan, USA - M4-5 metaG | ecosystem: Host-associated > Plants > Roots > Rhizosphere > Soil | place: USA: Michigan... | reverse complement strand
TTCGGCTGTCTGGGCGACGCGTGCCGCCACGACGCTGGGATCTCGACTCTCAGAAGAAGCGGACTTCCCAGCAGATACACCGGCCGCCGTCGCTGTGGCGCCCTTCTCGTCGTCATCGTCACCGACGTTGAGCACGGAGGAGATGACGTTCTGAATCAACTCCTCGAAGACCTTCGGGTCGAGCATCGCGCCGGATGCTAGTGCCGAGCCGCCGTACGGGTGCGGGAAACCGCCCGCTCGACGGGCGGGCGCGAACCTAGACTTCGCCCATGGAGCGAAAGCTCGCGACGGCGCTGTTCGTCGACCTGGTGGACTCGACGTCGCTCGTCGCCTCCCACGACCCGGAGATCGCGCGCCGGCGGGTGACAGGCTTCTTCGAACGGGTCAAGGAGCACATCGACGCGTACGGCGGGAAGGTCGAGAAGTTCGCCGGGGACGCCGTGCTCGCGGTCTTCGGTGTACCCGTCGCCCACGAGGACGACGCGGAGCGCGCGGTCCGCGCCGCGATGGCGATCGTCGAGACGGGCGACGGCGAGCTCCCCGTCCGGATCGGGATCGAGGCCGGTGAGGTCGTGGTCGAGGACGGGGACTCGACGTTCGCTACCGGCGAGGCGATCAACGTCGCCGCGCGCCTGCAGCAGACCGCCGATCCGGGCGAGATCCTGATCGGGCCGACGGCCGCGGGGCTCGCGGCGGGGGTCGTCACCGAGCCGCTCGGCGAGCGGGAGCTCAAAGGCTTTGCGGCGGGCGTCGACGTCAGGCGCGTGGTCTGCACGGAGCGCCCGACGGGCCGGCCGCTCAACGTCGTTGCGTCGTACGTCGGACGCGAGGAGGAGCTCGAGCTCCTCGCCAACGCGTTCGCCCGCGCGGTGCGTGATCACCGCGCCCAGCTCGTCACGATCTTCGGCGACCCGGGCATCGGCAAGAGCCGCCTCGCGCGCGAGTTCTTCGCAGGGCTCGAGCGCACCACGGTCCTGACGGGGCGATCGCTCCCGTTCGGAGAGGGGCTGGCGTACCGCCCGCTGGCGGAAATGGTGCAGGCGGCGGCTGGGATCTCGCCGGACGACTCGCCCGAGGAGGCGTTCGACAAGCTCCGCGAGGCCTGCTCGAGCGACGCCGTGGCCGACCTCCTCGGCCTCGCATCGGGCGTGCTGGACACCGTCTCCGGCGGCCGGCGCGGTCAGGAGATCGCCTGGGCCGCGCAGGAGTGGGCCGCAAACCTCGCCGAGGCGCAGCCGCTCGTGCTCGGTTTCGAGGATCTCCACTGGGCGGAGGAGCCCCTCCTCGACCTCGTCGAGCATCTCGCCGACAGGATCGACGACGCGCCGGTGCTGATCGTCTGCCTCGCACGGCCCGAGCTGCTCGAGACCCGGCCGGGCTGGGGAGGGGGCCGGCGACGGTCGATCGCGATCGACCTCGGCCCGCTTCGCGAGGACGAGACCGAGGTGCTCGTCGACGCCCTCGTCGCCGACTCCGTCCTGCCGCCGGACGTCAGGCAGGCGCTGCTCGACAAGACCGAGGGCAATCCCCTGTTCGTCGAGGAGACCGTCAGGATGCTCACCGAGCGGCGCGATGGGGTCGCCGTGCGCATCCCCGACACGGTGCAGGCTCTGATTGCGTCGCGGATCGACCGGTTGCCGCCCGATTCGCGGTCGGTCGTCCGTCACGGCGCGCTCGTCGGCCGGGTCTTCTGGCAAGGCGCGGTCGCCGAGCTCGACCCGACGCTCGACGTCGACGCGGCGCTCTCGGACCTCGTCGATCGCCAGCTTCTCACCCGCGAGCCGATCTCCACGATCTCCGGTGAGAATGCGTTCAGGTTCCGCCACGTCCTGATCCGCGACGTCGCATACGGCGGCCTCGGCAAGGGCGAGCGGGCGAGGCTCCACCGCGCGTTTGCAGCGTGGCTCCAGACCAGATCGACGGAGGAGCTCATCGAGGCGCAGGCCTACCACCTCGAGCGCGCCGCCTCGCTCTCGGCGGAGCTCGACGGACTCATCCCCGCCGAGCTTCGGGCCGAGGCCGCCGACGCTCTCGAGCGTGCCGGCTGCCGCGCGCTCGACCGTGAGGCGAATCGCACCGCGCGGCGCCTGCTGCTGCGTGCGATCGAGCTGGAGCCGAGCCTCGACCGCCAGCTCCAGGCCGCAAGGGCCGCGTGGCGGCTGTGGGAGCTTCCCGCGGCGTCCGTCGAGATGGAGGATGTCCGCTCACGCGCAAAGGCCTCCGGCGAGCGCACCGTCGAGGGTCTCGCCCTCACCCAGCTCGCCGAGATCGTGCTCAACCGGAACGCCGACGTCGAGGAGGCCCGGACACTCGGTCTCGAGGCGCTCGAGCTCCTGGCCGACGCGCCCGGCGACGCCCGCTCCGAGGCGCTGACGCTGCTGTCGAGCGTCGGCTGGTGGCAGGGAGACCTCGAGAGCGTCGAGCGCTATACCGGCGAGGCGCTCGAGATCGCGCGCGAGGCCGGCCGCGCCGACCTCGAGAGCCTGGCGCTGAGCGAGGTCGCGGCCGCGCACCTGGCGCGCCTGCAGCTCACCCGCGCCGACGCGGTGCTCGATGACGCGGCCGCGCTGGCGGTGTCGAGCGGCAGCCTCTCGGCCGCCGCCTGGGCGGCCCGCGTCCGCGGCTCGGTCAACCTCCGTCGAGGCCTCTTCGACGAGGCGGAGCACCAGTTTCGCACCGCGCGCGGGCTCTTCGAGGAGGTCGGGGCGGCATCCGACGCGGGGCGGACGCAACAACTCGAGGGTCTGGCCGTGTGGCAGGGTGGCGACCCCGACCGGGCCGAGCAGATCGTCCGCGAGGCCGTGCGAACGCTTCTCTCGCTCCAGGAACGGGCAAAGGTGATCGAGGCGCAGCGGACGCTTGCGGAGCTCGTGCTGGCGAAAGGCCACGTCGAGGAAGCCGAGCGCTGGGCGCTCTCGGCCGTGGAGACCGTCGGGATGCAGGACACGATGTCCCGGTCGAACGTTCGCATGGTGCTCGGGCTCGTGCGCGCGGCCCAGGGTCGGGACGACGAGGCCGAGCTGCTCCTCCGGAGCGCCATCGACTCGCTCGCGTCCACCGACTACCGGAACTCCGAGCCCGAGCCGCTCGCTGCGTACGCGCGGTTCCTCCGCGACCGCGGCCGCGGCGAGGAGGCGGCCGCCCTCGAGGAGCGGCTCGACGAGCTGCTCGAGCCGGAAGGCGCGGCCCGGATCATCTGAGACGACGGCCCGGGCGCGGGTGCGGGCTCCTCCTAGCCGGTGAGAGCAGCCCGGATTGCCTGAGACGACGCCTCGTCCGGGGATTCGGAGATGACGGTCGCCGGGCGGTCGAACGGGTCGAGCGCGGTGCGGAGCGGGTCGGCCCGCAAGGTGCCGTCGCCGTAGGGCAGGTGCTTCGTCTCGTTGCGGTTCGCGAACGCGATGTCGGAGAAGTGGACGTGGAACGGCACACCGCCCGCGAGCACGCCGTCGACGAGCTCGAGCGCGTCGCGGAACGGCTCCGGTGCCACGAACGCCCCGTCGCTCGTCGCGTGCATGTGGGCGAAGTCGATCACCGGTCGCACCCAGCCGGCTCGGCGGCTGATCTCGACGCAGTCCGCGAGCGAGCCGAGGTCGCGCACGCGGCCCATGACCTCGATCCCGAATGGCACGGCGCGATCCTTCCCCTCGAGCCGCTCACGGACGAGCGCGAGCTGCTCCGCCACGGCATCGATCGAGTCCTCGCGGCTCCGGCCGAGGAGGAACCCCGGATGGAACACGACCACCTCCGCTCCGCAGGCGGCCGCGATCCCGGCGCTCCGATCGAGCGCGCCGAGCGCGGACGACCATTTGCGCCCGCTCGTCTCGAGATGGCCGACCAAGCCGAAGAGCGGCGCATGAACGGAGAGCGCGATGTCGTGCTCACGCGCGAGTTCGCCCAGCCGCTCCGCCCACGGATAGTCCATCCAGAATCCCGACTCGAAGTCGATCTCACAGGCGTCGTATCCGCGCTCGACGAGCAGCTCGACCGCGCGCTCCGGGCTCTCGCGATCGGGGATGCGCGCCGGCCCGACCCGGATCCTGCCCATCGCGCGACTCTAACGGACGCCGCGCTTTCCCCTGCAAACCGATGATGTCGTCCGACGTCGCCCGTACCCTCGCGGTATGGGCCAACCCACACGAATCGACCTCCTCGAGCTCGACATCGACCTTCGCCTCACCGACCTCTGGCGCGAGGCGGCGGACATCTCCGAATGGAGTCTCGAGGTCGTCTCGGCGTTCATGCGGGCCGCGTACGGCAAGGGCTACTGCGATGCGCTCGTCGAGGACGCGCCGGGGTCGCTCTGCCTCGAGCACGGATACGAGGTGCCGCGCCGCCGCGAGCGCGACGCCGCCGAGGCGTAACGAGCCCGCCGTCGCGACGCGCCCGTCCCGGACCCGGGCATTGCGCCGCGTTCGACGTTTGCTTCGACCAAGCTCTGACGGCGGACGTCTCTAGACTGTCGGCGTGACGCGAACGTCGTCACCCGCCCGGCTCGTGATCGCCCTCTCCGTCGCGGCGGTGCTCGCCGTCTTTCTCGTCTACACCTCGCTCGCCGGCAACGGAACGCCGTCGGTGTCACCGAGCGAGCTGGCGACGAAGACCGGCGAGGTCGCGCTGGCGGGCCGTGTGGTCGGCACGCCGACCGGCGACCCGCACGGCGCCGGCATGCGCTTCCTGCTCCGCGACATCCAGGGCGCGGACAAGCAGCACGTGACGGTCCTCTACAAGGGCTCGGTGCCCGACCTCTTTCGCACCGGCCGCGACGTCGTGGTCACCGGCACGCAGCACCCGGACGGGACCTTCGTGACGACACCGGGATCGATGATCACGAAGTGCCCGTCGAAGTACCAGGCCGCGAAGTCCTGACCCATGGCCGAGCTCGGTCGCGCCGCGCTCATCGTCACCCTCGGTCTCGCGCTCTACGCGCTCGTCGCGGGTGGCGCCGCCGCGACGCTCGGTCGGCGCCGGCTCGCACTGTCTGCGCGAAACGCGCTCGTCGCCGCCTTCTTCTCGACGGTCGTCGCGACCGCCGTGCTCGTCGCGGGCTTCGTGAGGAACGACTTCTCCCTGGCGTACGTCGCCGACCACTCGAGCCGCGAGCTCCCGCTGCCGTACAAGATCTCGGCCTTCTGGGGCGGCCAGGAAGGCTCGCTCCTCCTCTGGCTGCTCGTCCTCACGGGCTACTCCGCGCTCGCGATCTGGATCGCCGGGAAGCGGGCACGCGACCTCGTCGTCTGGGTGACGCCGGTCCTCGGCGCGATCGCCGTCGGGTTCACGTGGCTCCTCGTCGCCGTCTCCAGCCCGTTCGACACGATCCCGGCCCCGGCGGACGGCAGCGGGCTCAATCCGAGCCTCCAGAACCCGTACATGGTCGCGCATCCCGTGTTCCTCTACCTGGGCTACGTCGGGCTGGCGGTGCCGTTCGCGTTCGCGATGGGGGCGCTGCTCTCCGGCCGCACGGACGAGCGCTGGATCGTCGCAACGCGCCGCTGGACGATCGTCGCGTGGACGGCGCTCGGGATCGGGCAGCTGCTCGGCGCCCACTGGGCCTACCAGGAGGTCGGCTGGGGCGGCTACTACGCGTGGGACCCTGTCGAGAACGCCGCGCTCATGCCCTGGCTCGCGGCGACCGCGTTCCTCCACTCGGTGATGATCCAGGAGAAGCGAGGGATGCTCCGTGTCTGGAACGTCACGCTCGTCAGCCTTGCGTTCTGCCTCTCGCTCTTCGGGACCTTCCTCACGCGCTCCGGCGTCGTCAGCTCGATCCACTCGTTCACGCAGAGCGGGATCGGGCCGTGGTTCCTCGCGTTCATCGTGATGGCCGTCGTCTTCTCCGTGACGATGATCTGGCTGCGGCTGCCCCAGCTCCGGACGAGCGCGCGGCTCGAGTCGCTCGTCTCGCGCGAGGCGACGTTCCTCTACAACAACCTGCTCCTCGTCGCCCTCTGCCTGACGATCCTGTGGGGCACGGCCTGGCCGATCCTCTCGGAGGCCGTCCGGGGGGAGGCGGTCGTCGTCGGACGGCCCTACTACGACTTCTTCCTGCGCATCTTCGGGCTCCCGCTCCTCCTCCTGATGGGCATCGGACCGCTCGTCGCGTGGCGGCGCGCGTCGCTGCGCGGGCTCGGTCGGGTGTTCATGTGGCCCGCCGCGATCGCGCTGGCGACCGGCGTGCTGCTGATCCTGCTCGGCTCCGGCTCGTCGATCCCGGGCCTCGTCGCGTACACCTTCTCGGCGTTCGTCCTCGCGACGATCGGCATGGAGTTCGCGCGTGGGACGGCGGCGCGCCGCGCGCTCACCGGCGAGGGCATCCCGACGGCGTTCGGCCGGCTCGTCGGCCGGAACCGGCGCCGTTACGGCGGGTACGTCGTCCACGCCTCGATCGTGCTGCTGGCGATCGGGGTCGCCGGGTCGAGCGCGTACGACTCGGTCGTCGAGGGACGGCTCGCACGAGGCGACTCCCTCGCGGTCGGCGGCTACACGCTGACCTACCGCGGTCTGACCGAGCGCGAGGGTGCGAACGCCACCGAGGTGCGCGCGGTGCTCGACGTGCGGCGCGGAGGCGACTCGCTCGGCACCGTCCAGGCGGGGAAGAACGCCTACAGCGTCGAGCAGCAGGTCTCGAACGAGGTCGGGATCCGCTCCGACCTGCTCACGGGAGAGGATCTGTTCGTGATCGCGGAGCAGGTCAACGACGACGGGACCGTGTTCTTCCGCGTGTTCGTCAAGCCGCTCGTGAACCTGATCTGGCTCGCGGGGCTCGTGTTCGTGCTCGGCTCGCTGATCACGCTCTGGCCGGACGCGCGCGAGGAGCGGCGCCTGGCGACGCGCTACGCGCGGCAGGGCGAGCCTGCCGACGGCACCGCCACGACGTGAGCTTCTGGCTCCTGCTCGGCGCGGCGCTCGCCGTCGCGGCCGTCGTCGTGGTCGCTCTGCCGTTCCTGCACGAGCCGGCGCCGCAGTCGGACGCGCTCGACGAGCTCGATGCCCCCGAGCGGCAACGTCTGGAGGCGGAGGAGGAGCGCGACCGGGCCCTCGCCGCGCTGAAGGAGCTCGAGGCCGACCACCGCGCGGGCCGGATCTCCGACGACGACTACCGCGCGGTCGTCGGCGTCATCCGCCGCGACGCGGCCGAGGCGCTTCGCGCCCTCGACCGTCTCCGCGGCGCCGCCCGGGAAGGGACGGGGAGGGGCACCGCGAAAAGCGGATGATGGGTCGTCGAGCGGGCCTCGAGGCAGTCGCCGCAGGCCTTCTCGCGCTCTCGCTCCTCCTCGCCGCTGCACCTGCGTCGGGCGATACCGGTGCGGAGAAGGCGCGCGTCGACACCCGGATCACGACGCTTCGGGGGCAGGCCGCGAACGCCGGGCGTCAGGCGGGCGTCATCACGGAGGAGCTGAGCGCGGTCGCGGGACGCGTCCGTGACCTCCAGGCCGGGGTCGACGCGCAGCGGGCGCGGCTCCACGTCCTCGAGGGTCAGCTCGTGTCGGCGCGGGTCAGGCTCGGGACGCTCGACCGCACGATCGCCGACCAGACGGTTCGCCTGGGCCGGCTTCGCGGCCAGTACCGAGTCGCTCTCGTCCGCCTCGAGGCGCGGGTCCGCGAGCTCTACATGACCGACGGCCCTGACACGCTGGCGTTCGTTCTCGGAACGGCCAGCTTCGCCGACCTCCTCGACAACCTCGACCTTCTCGGGCGGATCGGGCGTCAGGACGAGCGTATCGCCGCGCAGGTCAGATCCGCCCGCGACGGCGTCGCGGACGCGCGCCGGCGCACGCGCGCCGCGCGTGTCGAGGCGGCGCAGGTGGAGACGACCGTCGCGTCGGCGACGACCGAGCAGCGAGGCATCGTGACGCGGCTCGTGGCGAGCCGCGACGCACTCGTCGCCGCGCGGCAGGAGAAGACCGCGACGCTCGCGGGCATTCGCGCCGACCGCGAGTCGACGCTGGCCGAGATCGACGCGCTCGAGGACCAGAGCGCCGCGCTCGCGGCGCGCATCCGCGAGGCGCAGCAGCGCGCGGCGACACAGGCTGCCGTGAGCGCGCCCGCGGGGACCGGCGCGCTCGCGTGGCCCGTGTCGGGGCCCGTGACGAGTGGCTTCGGAGTGCGCTGGGGCCGGATGCACGAGGGGATCGACATCGGCGTCGGCGAGGGCACGCCCGTCCAGGCCGCAGCGGCGGGCGTCGTCATCTACGCCGGCTGGATGAGCGGCTACGGGAATCTCGTGGTGATCGACCACGGGAACGGGCTCTCGACTGCGTACGCGCACAACTCGTCGCTCGTGGTCGGCGTCGGTCGGTCGGTCGCGGGCGGGGAAATCGTGTCGTACTCGGGGAATACCGGCAACTCGACCGGACCGCACGTGCACTTCGAAGTGCGGGTGAACGGCGCCGCGGTCGACCCGCTCGGATACCTCTAGGCCGCGTCGATCGCGGCAGGCAGCTCGTCCGCCACCACGAGATGGAGATCGGGCAATGCGCGCCAGCGCTCGTCGAGCCCGAGGCCGTAGCCCGCGAACAGCTCGTCGGGGACCGTGAAGCCGACGTGGTGGAGAGGGATGTCGTCCACGAGGCGGCGATACGGCCGGTCGAGCAGGGTGACGGCGGCCAGGCTCTCCGGCTGCCGCTCGGCGAAGCTCCGCGTCAGGAAGCCCAGCGTCAGACCCGTGTCGACGACGTCCTCGACGAGCAGCACGTCGCGGCCCGCGAGCGGCCAGTCGAGGTCCTTGAGGAGCCGAACGCCTCCGCCCGAGCGACCGCTGCCGTACGGCGCGAGCTCGATGACATCGAGCTCGTGATCGAGAGGCAGGGCGCGCGAGAGGTCGGCGAGAAACACGGCGCTCGACTTCAGCGGCGCCACGAGCACGGGCACCCGCCCCGCGTACGCCTCGGCGATCTCCGCGCCGAGCTCCGTCACGCGCGCTGCGATCTCGTCGCGCCGGAGGTAGATGTCGCCGATGGGCTGCCCCTCGTCCCGGAGCCGCTCCACGGCGCTCGACCCACTCACGAGGCGATCCGCAGCCGGTACCGCTGCGCGAGGCGCTCGATGTCGCGGCGGTAGAAGAGCTTCACGCGGATCTCGGGGTAGAGCCGACGAACCTCGCGCAGCTTGCGGTTCTTCCGCGTCACGAGCGACTGCTTCATGACGGTGACCTCGATGTAGAGATCTTGGTCGGGGAGGTAGAAGTCGGGCGTGAACGCGCTCGTCACGCGCCCCTCGGCGTCGCGCTCGAGCACGAACGACCGTGGCTCGTACTCCCATGGCACGGCGTACCAGTCGAGGATCTGCGCGCATTCGCGTTCGGCGTCGTTGACGAACCGCGGCGGCGTCGAGCCGCGATATGCCTGGAACGACACGGTTTCCAAGGGTGTCTCCGGCACCTACCCGAGGGTAGCGAGCGCCCCGGACGTCGCCGTAGACTGCGACCGATGGAGCTCGCCGAGCGTACGTTCCGCATCGCCCACCTCTCCGACCTCCATTGCGGTGGCCCGTACTTCGAGGCGGCGCTGCTCGAGCGAGCCATCTCGGAGATCAACGAGCTTCGCCCGGACATGGTCATCTGCACCGGCGACCTGACGACGTTCGGGTTCAAGCACGAGTACCAGCTGGCCCGCCAGTACCTCGACCGCCTCGACTGCGACGCGTTCGTCGTCGTGCCCGGGAACCACGACGCGCGCAACGTCGGCTACGTCCACTTCGAGCAGCTGTTCGGGAACCGCGCCTCCGTCCTCCGCAAGAGCGGCGTGACCGTGGTCGCCGTCGACTCGACCGAACCCGACCTCGACCACGGGCAGATCGGCCGCGGCCGCTACCCCTGGATCGAGGAGCAGTTCGGCGCCGAGCCCTCCACGTTCCGAATCTTCGTGCTCCACCACCACCTGCTCCCCGTGCCGGGAACCGGCCGCGAACGGAACGTCGTCTACGACGCGGGCGACGCGATCGAGTGCCTGCTCCGCGCGCGTGTCCACCTCGTCCTCTCGGGGCACAAGCACGTGCCGTACGCGTGGCGCCTCGAGAACCTCTTCGTCGTCAACACGGGGACGGTTTCGTCCCTGCGGCTTCGGGGAAACACGAGGCCCTGTTACAACGTCGTCGAGATCAACGGGAACCACGTGTCGATCTCCCGGCGTCACCCGTTCCACGGCGAGGAGCGCATCATCCAGTTCTCGACGGAGACGTTCGCGTACGAGAAGTACACCGGCCGCATCGAGGAGGAGGTGACGACGCGAGGATGAGACGCGTCGTCGCGATCGTGGACGGCGAGCACTACCCCCCCGTCGTCCGCGCGGCGCTCGAGGAGATCGAGGACCTGGTGGTGGGCGCCGTGCTCGTCGGAGGGACCGAGAAGCTCCGGGGTGAGGCGGACGGATACGGCGTCCCGCTCGAGCCGTCGGTCGAGGCGGCGATCGAGCGGCATCAGCCCGACCTCGTCCTCGACCTGTCGGACGAGCCCGTTCTCGGCCCACCCGAGCGCCTTGCGCTTGCAGGTCGCGTGCTCGCGCTGGGACTTCCCTACGAAGGCCCAGACTTCCGGTTCGACCCGCCGCCTGCGGCCCTCGTGGACGTCCCGACCCTCGGGGTGATCGGCACCGGCAAGCGGGTGGGCAAGACCGCCGTCACGGGGCACATCGCCCGTCGCCTCGCGGCGACACGGCGGACGGTGGTCGTGGCGATGGGGCGTGGCGGGCCGCCCGAGCCCGAGGTCGTCGTCGTCCGCCCGACCGTCGAGTCCCTGCTCCAGCTGTCGCGCGAGGGGCGACACGCCGCGTCGGACCACCTGGAGACGGCGGTCGTGGCCGGGGTGACCACGGTGGGCTGCCGCCGCTGCGGCGGCGGGCTCGCCGGAGCTGTCGCCGTGTCGAACGTCGTCGAGGGGGTGGCGGTCGCAAGCGGGCTCGGCGCGGAGCTCGTCCTCCTCGACGGGAGCGGCGCAGCTCTGCCGCCGGTCGCCGCCGACAGGCTCGTGCTCGTCGCGTCGGCGTCGCAGCCGATCGACGTCGCGGCGGGCTACCTCAACACGTACCGCGCCCGCATCTCCGATCTCGTGGTCGTCACGATGGCCGAGGACGGGGCTCCCCACGCGGCGCTGGTCGAGGCGCTCCGTGCGCACGTGCGGCCGTGGGCGCCGCTCATACGCACCGTCCTGCGACCGCGGCCGCTCGACGACGTCGCCGGCGAGCGCGTCGCCTTCTTCTGCACGGCGCCCCGGTCGACGCACGACCGTCTCGCATCGCACCTCGAGGAGGCCCACGGAGCGCAGGTCGTCTCTGTGTCCGGGAATCTCTCCGACCGCTCCCGCCTGCGGGATGACCTCGCCGCGGCCGACGCCGACGTCTTCGTCGTCGAGCTGAAGGCGGCCGCGGTCGACGTGGTGATCGAGGAGGCGACCCGCCGCGGCGTCCGTGTGGTCGTCGCCGCGACCGATGTGGTGCCGCTCCCCGGCGAGCAGCCGCTCGACGATGCGCTCGACCGGCTCGCCGTCGAGGCAGTCGAGCGCGTTCCCGCGGTGGCGCGGTGAGCGAGCGCCGCTACCTCGCGCCGCTTCCGCTCGGAGGCGACGAGGGACCGCCCTGGTCGAAGGGCCTCATGTCACGCGCGCTCGCCGCGACCGGCCTCACTGTGACCCGCGCGTACGAGCTGACGCGGCGCGCCGACGCGGACATGGCCGAGCGCGGCACCGACCAGCTGGACCTCGACCGCCTCGCGGATCTCGCGGCCGAGGTCCTCGGAGAAGCCGAGGGAGGGCGCACCATGAGGCGCCTCCGTCGCCTGCACGCGCTCCGTCAGCTCGACGTCCCGATCATCCTCCTCGTCGGCGGCGCGACCGGCACGGGAAAGTCGACGATCGCCACCGAGGCGGCGCACCGCCTCGGCATCACCCGCGTGACGTCGACGGACTTCATCCGCCAGACCATGCGGGCCTTCTTCTCGCCGGCGTTCATGCCCTCGGTGCACTACTCGAGCTTCGACGCGGGGCTCGCCCTCACGAAGGCGGAAGAGGACGAGGCGGGCGACGCACGGCTGCTCGGCTTCCTCGACCAGACGCGGAACGTGCTCGTCGGCGTCGATGCGGCGATCGACCGCTCGTTGGCGGAGGGCTGGTCGATGGTCCTCGAGGGTGTCCATCTCGTCCCGGGCATGGTCGACGTCGACCGCGGTCGCGCGATCGTCGTCCAGTGCCTCGTGGCGATCGAGGACGAGGACCTCCACCGCAGTCACTTCTGGGTGCGCGACTACGCGACCGAGGGGCTCCGGCCACTCGAGCGGTACATCGACGCGATGCCCGAGATCCGCCTCATCCAGGCCTCCCTGATCGAGCGCGCGCGGCGCTGCGACGTCCCCGTGATCATGAACGCGACCCTCGACCAGGCCATGGGTGAGGTGCTCGATCTCGTCCTCTCGACCGCCGACCGGCTCGCACGCGTGTGATCTAGAGTCGGGTGCGTGGCCGACTGCCTCTGCACCCGGTACGCAAAGGCCACGGAGTGGGCGGCGCTCGCGGGTGCTCGCTGGCTCGGCCGCGCGGACGAGGAGGCGGCAGAGGACGCGGCTGCCAGCGCGATGAAGGCGGCGCTCGACGACCTGCCCATCGACGGCCAGGTCGTGTTCGGCTCGCGCTCGGGGGAGGCCCTCACGCCCGGAGGCAGCGTCGGTGCGGGCGGGGAGCGCGTCGACCTCGCGCTCGATCCGATCGAGGGACGCGGCGTCGTCGCCCGCGGCGGCGTCGGCGCGATGGCGATGCTCGCCGTCGCGCCCGAGGGCGCGCTCCGCCGGCTGCCCGATATGTACATGCGCTCCATCGCGGTCGGACCGCGCGCCCGGGGGGTGATCGACCTCCACCGCCCCGTCGCGGAGAACGTCCAGGCCGTGGCCGAGAGCTTCGGGCGCCAGCCCCTCGACATCACGGCGCTCGTGCTCGACCGTCCGCGCCACCACGACCTGATCGAGGAGCTCCGCGGCTCCGGCACGCGGATCAAGCTCATCGGCGACGGCACCGTGACCGCGTCGATCTCCGCCGCGATCCGCGGCACGAACGACCACCTCGCGATCGGGATCGGCGGCACGCGGCAGGCCGTTCTCACCGCGGCTGCGCTCCGTTGCCTCGGGGGCGGGATGCAGGCCCAGCTCTGGCCGACGACGCGCTCGCAGATCGACGCCGCGCACGAGGTGGGGATCGAGGACATCGGGCATGTCTTCACCGAGGAGGAGCTCGCGCCAGGCGATGTGATCGTCGTCGCCACCGGGATGACGAACGGTGACCTGCTTCGCGGCGTCCGGTTTCTCGCCGACTCGGCCCGGACGCACTCGCTCGTCATGTGCATGCGCTGCAACTGGGTGCGCTTCGACGACGTGATCCACTTCTTCGCGCGCGACCGGCGCGAGGAGGTCCGCCTCCTGGGCTGAGCGGCGCGGCCCGGCTAGTGGTGGCTGGGCCCGAGAGCGGGCTGATGCTCCCCGAGCGGTGAGGGCTCGACGCGGACGAGCCTGGCGAGGCCGTCGGGCATCCACCAGTTCCACTTGCCGAACAGCTTCATCGCGCTCGGGACGAGGAGCGCACGCACGATCGTCACGTCGATCAGGATCGCCGCTGCGAGCCCGAATCCGAACTGCTGCAGACCGACGATCGAGCCGGCCACGAAGCCCATGAACGCGGCAAACATGATCAGCCCGGCCGCCGTGACGAGCCGGCCCGTCTTCGTCAGCCCGAGCACCACGGCCTCCTCGTTCGTCGCCCCGTTGTCCCACTCCTCGCGCATCCGCGAGACGAGGAACACCTCGTAGTCCATCGAGAGCCCGAAGAGCATCGCGAAGAGGAAGACGGGGATCCAGCCCTCGATCTGGTCGTAGGGGATCAGCCCGGCCCACTCGCCGGCGCCCCACCTGAAGACGACGACGAGCAGCCCGTAGGCCGCCCCGATCGACAGCAGGTTGAGGACGATCGCCTTGAGGGGGAGGACGATCGAGCGGAACGCGCGCATCAGCAGCACGAACGTCGCGACGAGAACCGCGGCAACGAGCCACGGGAACCAGCCGTACGTGAGGTCGAGGAAGTCCTTGCCGCCCGGCGGACCGCCCCCCGCGTAGACGGCAACGCCCTCGGGGAACCCCGCCGCCGGGACGACCTTGTCGCGGAGACGGGACACGAACGCGAGGCTCTCCGGCTTCCCGTAGTCCTGCTCGCCGACCACCTCGACGTTCAGGTAGCGGCCCGTCGGGTCGACGTACTGCGATGTGTCGCCGAAGCGCACGACGGCGACCTGCGGATCGGCCTCCAGGCTGCGTTTCAGGCGGTCGACGGCACCTGTCACCCCGGGATCCTCGGCGCCGCCTGTGCGGCCGGTGTCGACGACGACGTTCGTCGGTGCGACCGCGCCTGCCCCCACGGCGGCTCTGAGGACGTCGTATCCCCGAACCGCCTCGAGGTTGCGCGGGATGCCCTCGTTCGACCCCGGCCCGAGCTGGAGCGCGAGAAGCGGCAGCGTGAGCAGGAGCAGGAAGCCGGCGGTCACGCCCGCGACGGTCTTCGGGTAGCGCATGATGAAGCGCGCGAGCACGGCCCAGAACCCGTGCTCGGTGTCCGCTCGTCGCTCCAGCCAGCTGCGCGGCAGGACGCGGACACGGTCGAGGCGCGTCCCGACCAGCGAGAGCACGACCGGCAGGAACGTGACGGCGGCGAGCAGGGACACGGCCGGGATGAAGAGACCGCCGATCCCGAAGCCGCGCATGAACGGGAGCGGCATGAAGACGAGCATCGCCAGGCCGATTGCCACCGCCGTGCCGCTGAAGACGACGGCGCGGCCGGCCGTCGCCATCGTGGTCACGATCGCCTCGTCCCGGGAGGAGCCGCGGGCGAGCTCCTCGCGGAAGCGATAGACGATCAGGAGCGAGTAGTCGATCGCGATCCCGAGCCCGATCAGCGAGACGAGGTTCTGGAGGTACGTCGACAGCTCCATGAAGTTCGCGAAGACCCAGATGATCGCAAGTGTCGTCGGGATCGTCACGAGCGCGAACGCGAACGGGATCAGGAACGCCAGGGTCCCGAACGTGAAGACGAGGATGAGCAGCGCAATCGGGAGCGCGATGAGCTCGCCGCGCACGAGGTCCTCGCCGAACACCGGGTCGAGGTCGTGCTCGATCGCCGCCTGCCCCGTGAGGTAGACGGTCGCACCGGTGATCGAGCCCATCGCCGCGCGCATGTCATCGGTCCGGCTCTTCGAGTCGGCAGGCTCGAGATCGGAGACGATCTGGGCAACCGTGACATCCTGCGTGACCGGCAGCACGCTGACGAGGCGGCTCGTCGGGAGCTTTGCGACGGCGCGCTCGGCGGCGGCGCGCACCTCGGGCACCAGCGCGCGTGCCATGTCGTCGCTTCGGACGACGATCGTGAACGAGCCCGTCGAGCGCTGCCCGAAGTGGTCCTGGAGGATCACCTCGGCCCGCCGCGTGTCGGTGCCCGGAAGGGTGAAGCGGTTCGTGAGCAGGCCGGAGAGCTGGGACGATGCCCATCCGGCGACGACGAACACGACCAGCCAGGAGACGAGCACCGCGTACCGATGCCGGAGGACGAATCGCGTCAAGCCCTCCACGGGCTCGACACTAGCGCGGGGCTAGCCGAAGCCGAGAATGAACTTCGCGTCGTCCGACATGCGGTCGGGCGTCCACGGCGGGTCGAATGTCAGCTCGACCTCAACCTGCTCGACCCCGGGCAGCGCGACGACCGCCTCGTGGATCGACTCCTGGATCATCGGCCCGGCCGGGCAGCCCATCGACGTGAGGGAATGGACGATCTTGACGCGATCGCCCTCGATCTCCGTGTCGTAGTAGAGGCCGAGCTCGACGATGTCCATCCCGAGCTCCG
>Ga0157376_10001395_pt1 | contig 15890 bp, 27 predicted proteins | sample M45metaG_FD_121801 | JGI IMG/M metagenome (GOLD analysis project Ga0157376, IMG submission 121801) | Miscanthus rhizosphere microbial communities from Kellogg Biological Station, Michigan, USA - M4-5 metaG | ecosystem: Host-associated > Plants > Roots > Rhizosphere > Soil | place: USA: Michigan... | reverse complement strand
CTCGTGGGGGGGTGGGCAGCAAAAAAGCGGGGTGCCGTCATGAACATTTGTTTTCGTTCGTGAGTTTGCGTCGAACGATGGCACCCCCCCACCCCCCACCCCCCCGGTGGGGGTAGGCACCCCGCCCCCCCGGTGGGTACAGCGTGGGCATGAACAGCATCAGCATCGTGGCCCTGGCCCGTGACCTGGCCATCATCGTGGCCGCCGTCGTGTTCGTCATCGACATTTACTCGTCGCCCGACCTCTTCGCTCGTGCTTTGCGTTCCAGCTCCGCCTGTTCGCGACGCCCAAGCCCGAGGTAGGTGGCGACCGCCCCGACCATCGCACCCGAGAGCGTGGCTAGGACGTTCGCCTCCTGGGCGTTGAGCATGTGGTCGCTGATGACAGCGCCGAGAAAGCCGATGACGAGCGAGGCGGATACGCCCAGTGCGAGCACGAAGCCAACGGCGCCGGTCCAGTCGATCTTTGTCCACCATGGTTCTTTGCTGGCCATCTCAGCCTCCCTTAGCGAGCCACGCCACCGACGCAGTCGCAGTACAGGCAGCGCCCATCACGGTGATGGTCGACGAGGTGGCCGCACTCGCACAGCGACTGGTCACGCCCGGCGAGACCGCAGCGCCGGCAGCGGAAGGCGGGCGGTGTGCCGACCCACTCGTGGCCGAGGAGCTGGCAGCGCAGCGTCGCCGTCGCGGCGCGGAGCGCGTGCGCATCCCGCCGCTCGGCGAGTAGCCGGGCGGCCTCGGCGTCGAGGATCCGCTGTGCGGCGCGACGCGCGCTCTCGGGCAGCTTGCTCACGCTGCCTCGGCCTGCGCCCGCTCCATCGCCGGTGCACTCGCGGCGTGGATCTCGGCGCGGTCGAAGAGCAGGCGCTCGCCGTCCTCGGTCACCAGCTCGAACGTGTTGTCGGTGGTGCGGAAGATCGCGGTGTCCGGCTCGGGCGTGTGCTCGGGCCGGCCCGCGTGGTCGAAGCCGAGCAGTCCCTCACGCATCGTCATCGTCATCCTTCTCGTCCTCTGTTTGTCCGATGGTTGGCGGCGGGGCGCTCATGCCGTCCCTTCTCCGAGCAGCTCGAGCTGCCCGACGATCGGGCCGGTCCCGTTCTGCGGCGAGCGGAACCCGAGCCGCACGGCAGTCTCGATCCGGTCGCGCGCCATCTCCGCGTACTCCGGGTTCAACTCGACCCCGACGAACGAGCGGTTGTGCCGTAGGGCGACCATCCCGGTAGTGCCGGCCCCGGCGAACGGGTCGAGGACGGTCCCGCCTTCGGGTGCCCCGGCGAGGATGCACGGCTCGATCAGTTTCGGCGGGAACGTGGCGAAGTGCGCGCCCGCGTAGGGCTGGGTGGCGACGGTCCAGACAGACCGCTTGTTGCGGCCGGCGCTGTTGAACTTGCCGAACGTCGTGCCGACGCCGGGTAGACCTCGATGATCGAGTTGCGAGCGGTGCGGGTCGTCCTCCTGCGTGGAACCGGGCACCCATTCGCCCACGGCACCGTCGCCGTGCCTCTGCAGCGCGGTCAGCCGCGCCCCGTTGGAGTCCGCATGTTCCTCTCGGATAGCGTCAGCGTCGTAGAAGTACCGCGGCCCCTTCGACAGCAGGAACACGTACTCGTGCGCCTTCGTCGGCCGGTCCGTCACGCTCTCAGGCATCGGGTTCGGCTTGGACCAGATGATGTCGGAGCGGAGGTGCCAGCCGTCGGCGCGGAGGGCGAACGCGACAAGCCACGGGATGCCGATGAGGTCCTTCGGCTTGTAGCCGTTCGGCGCGCGCCGCAGGTTGCCGGGCGCGTCGGCGCGGCCCGTTGCTCCGTCGGTCGAACCGTAGGCTCGTGCTCCACCGTTGACCGCGTAGCTGTCCCCGAGGTTCAGCCACACCGTCCCATCGTCTCTCAATACTCGTCTGACCTCGCGGAACACCGCGACGAGCGCGGCGACGAACTCGTCGGGCGTCGGCTCGAGGCCGATCTGCCGGTCGACGCGGCGGGCGCCGCACCTGCCGCACGTCTCGCGGAAGTTCTCATTGCGCTGTGCCTCCACGTTCGACCGGCCCGCCCGAAGGCTCGTTGCGCCTTGCTGTTGGTGCGCCGTCTCGTGGCGGTGATTGCACGCCGCGTCGCCGCCCTCCCACTCGCCGGTGCCGTAGTCCCGCAGACCGAAATACGGCGGGCTCGTGACGACGGTGTGGACGCTCCCCGCCGGCAGCGACGCGAGCACGTCGCGGCAGTCGCCCTCGAGGATCCGCCAGTCGCCGACGGCCTTCGCACGGCCCTGCACCTTCATGGCGTCCTCCGGCTCCGCGTAGATCCACTCCAGCGCCTCTCGCAGGATCTCGGCCTCATGGCCAGTCATGCAACCGCCTCCCAAAGTGTGCGCGGGATCTCATCCGTGCCGCGGCTCTCACGCGGCCTTGACGGTGCCGTCCAGCCCTTACGTGCCGGCCGCTCAGCCACCACACGCCACCCAGCTGCACGCAGGCTCGCGCCCGACTCGCCCTGCTGCGTGTACGTGATGAGCCGCCGATAGCCGAGCGCCTTCGTCGCCTGCCACGCAGCGGCGTACAGCATCGAGTTCGCGTTTCGCGTGCCGTCGGTGGCGGTGCGGTTGACCTCGAGCGTCCGGCCGTCGTTGAAGTGCCGAGCCACGGGCCGACCGACCATCGCAACTCCGACGAGCGTTGTGTCGTCCGCAACGCCGATGCTGAACTTGTGGCCGATCGGGGGCGCGTGGTGGCGGTGCCACATCGAGACGAACCCGCACGCCTCATCAAAGGACACCGGGACAAGTTGAAGATCGCTCATGCCTCCTGGTCCTCGCTCTGCGGGGAACGAGCGGTGCGAAGGAACGCCTGGGCCTTCTCGATGGTCGGCCAGTAATTGCGCTGCGCTTCTTCCAGGTTGCAGTCGCAGGCGCCGATGGTGCCCTTGTCGCAGATGCACTCGGGGTACTCGGCGTAAGGCAAGAGCCAAGCCACGACTTCCCGCAGATGCTCGACCTCCGCGACCAGTCTGGCGTTCTCATAATCGAGGTGTTGAAGGCGCGTGTTCTCATCCCGCAGTCGATCGACCAGGACCGCGTTCAGCCACTCGCCGTGCCACGTCGGCGCTCGCTTGTCCTTCTCAGCGACCACTTCGATCTCGGCCTCACGGCGGCCACCGGCCATCACCATCCCTCCTTGAAGTGCGGCGCGTCGGGCGCCAAGTAGTAGTTCTCGTTGAGCGGCCTCGCCCGCACCCATCCGTGGCGCGGATGCAGCTTGCGCGGCGCGTAGCAGTGCGTGCAGATCCAGAACCGCCAGCCACGGCGCTTGAACTCGTGCGGCGCAGTCGTCATCTCGCTCATCCCTCTTGGTCCTCGCTCTGCGGGGAACGGACGGCATCGAGAGCGGCGATGGCGGCTTCGGCATCGAGACGTGCCTGCTCCCACATGCCTTCGGGCGGGTCATCGAGGTCGTACTCCTCCGGTTCGACCATCGGCGACGTGTGCGGCCCGCCCTCGTAGCGCTCAGCGTTCGCCTGGTCGATCCAGCGCTTCATCAGCGCCCGCGCGACCGCTTCGATCTCGGCCTCTCGGCCACCGGCAGAATCAGTCATCGGTCGCGGTCGACCGCGTCGGTCATCTGCTCGTCGATTCCGTCATGGCCGCGCTGGGCGACGGCCTTGGAGGCGCGGTCGACGGGCCGGCGGCCGTGCAGCGCCTGGTAGGCCATGTTGCCCCACACTCCCGATTGCGCATCGCTGATGAGGACCAGCGTGTTGTGCATCGCGAGGGCGTAGGACGCGATCGACGTGTGCCCGGCGCGGCCGGCGCGGGCGGCGAGGTAGTCGAGCTGCTCGTTCGTCACGGCCTTCGATCTCCGTCGACCTCGAAGCTGAACGCGAGCCCGAACGTCGCGGCCAGCTTGCGCATCGTCTCGTCGTCGCCGCCCATCAGCTTCCGCAGCAAAGGCGAAGGCTGTTTGCCCTGACGCAACCGCAGTAGCTGTTCGTCGCGTGCCCAACGCTTGATGTCCTCGGTGCTCGGTGCCGGCGGCTCGGGCCTTCCGGGGTTCTCCCACTCGAGCGCCTGGTCGTACTGGCCGGGCTCAAGGTTCCCGCACTCCGAGCACCACAGCACGCCGTGGCGGTCGATGTCCATCTGCGGCGAGCGCGGGACGCAGTCGCAGACCTCGGCGCCCATGACGGCCTCGTCGAGGACGGCGCGGTAGGCGGCCTCTGAGTTGTCGGGGCGCCGGGTGACGCCGGCGGCCGGGCGCTCGGGCTCGGGGGCGGGCGGGTGCAGACGCTGGTAGACGTCGGCGGCCGCGGGTCGCCACTCTTCGGTGCGGGCGAGCCCTCGGATGGCGGCAGCCACGTCCTCTACGGGCTCGTCGCCGAGGATGGAGGCGTACGGCTTGTAGTCGGTGGGCTGCATGCGCTTGCGCCACGACCCGAGCGCCGCGACGACGGGTCCCCACAGGTGCGCGATGCGAGCCATGTTGTCGGCGTCGCACGCCGCCAGCAGACGCACGGACAGCAGGCCGTTCTCTTCGTTTTCTTTCATCCCCTCATCCCCCGGCCTCGCGCGCCCGCGCCCGCGGAGCCCTCGGTGGTCCCCCAACCGGGGGAGGGTGGGGTGGATTTTTGGAGTTTTCGGACTTTGCGAACAGAACCTCAAACGCGTGTGGAAACCATGTGAACGTTTGCGGTAGAACACCGGCGCCGCGAGGCGCCGGGGTCGCGCGCGCGCCCGCGAGACACCCTGTCAAGTTCTTATCCATTCCAGTCTTTGACACGGTGTCAAGCTACGTCTCATCCGGATCGTAGAAGGCGTCATCGGACGGGATGTCCGACTCGCCGGTAGGGACGAACCCGGCCCGGAACAGGTCGATGAGCTTGGACGCCTGACCGGAGCGCAGCTCACGCATCCACCCGGCCTTCAGCTCGACGTCCTCGAGGCCGACGTGGTTCAGCGCGGCGCGGAGCTGGTGGCCCTTGAAGCCCTCGCGCATGGCCCTTTGGAGCAGGCCCTTGAGGTAGCCGTACTGGCCCTCGGTGATCGGGTCGAGCACCGGGTCGGGCGCCCGCTTGGGGGCGTCCTCCGTGCCTTCTACGGGACGTTCCGGGGACTCCGTAACCCCGGCGTCACTTTCGGCCTCCACGACGTCAGAGGGCTCGATTTCGACGGCATCGGCAGCGAGCTCCTCGGCGGCGTACACCGAGCCGACGAAGAGGTCCGGGCAGTGCATCCGGGCGCCGTTGGTCATCGCCCTGGCGAAGTACATGTTGCGCGGGTACTTCTGGTAGTTCTGACCGCCGAGGCCGGCGCGCTTGGCATCCGCCGGGCCGAACTCCGAGACCGGCATCAGCGGCTTGCCGTGGCGCAGGAAGACGATCGCGCAGCCCGAGTCGTCCCACCGCTTGATGGCGTAGTCGTAGACCCCGGAGCGCCGCACGAGCGCGGCGACGGCGCCGGCCGACAGGGTGACCTCGCCCTTGATGATGTCGATGCCCCTCATGGAGGCGATCGGCCCGAGCCCGAGCTCGGCGCCGGCCATGATCTTGACCGCCGCCTGCGCCGCCTCCTTGGCGTCGGCGAAGTAGTCCGACGCCGCGACGAGCGCGCCGAGGGACTGCACGGCGGCGGGGTCGGGCAGCGCGGCGGGAACGATCTCGGTGGTCACCGGCAACTCCATTCGCCGCCGCGGCCGACGGCGTGCATCCAGGCGGCGGCGAGCGCGGACCACTTCGCCGACCAGATCGAGTGATGCCGGTATGGCGTCGACCTCCAGGTGCTCGGGATGAACTGGAACAGGCCGCTCGAGCCCGAGGAGGTGTTGTAGGCCCGCGGGTTGAAGCGCGACTCGCACCACGCCTTGCGTCTGAGCATCGCCTCGGAGACCCGCCAGCGCATCGCGGCGCGGTGAATGCAGGCCCCGACCGAGCCCTGGTCGCAGCGGTGGCCGGCGACCCGCTCGTCGCAGGCGTGGGTGTTGCAGCCGCCGGGCAGCGCGATCGCGGCGACGGCGAGTACCAGGGTCACGAGCGTTCCTCCTCGGGGTGGGGGGTTGGCGGCCAGAGCCACTCGGGTGGCCCGGCGTGGCCGTTGCGAGCCGCGAGCAGCGCCCGCAGGCGGTCAAGCTCGGCCTCCTGGCGGCGGCGCTCGCGGCGCTCGAGGGCGGCGAGGGTGATGGCGAAGAACGCGAGCAGCAGCGGGACGACGGTGAGGCCGTTGACGGTCACGCGGCGGCCCGAGGCCCGTCTACCTCGGCGATCCGCTGCCGGATGAGGCGGGCGACCTCGGCGCTGAGGCTGCGGTCGTTTTCCTCGGCGATCTGGCGTATCTGCTCGGCGACCTCGGGGGTCACCCGAACGTAGAGCTGGATGGTCTCGGCCATGCCTGGGACGCTACACACTCTGCAGGCGGACTGCCGGGCATGCAACGCACTTTGCGGAGAATTGCTGTCAGCGATACTGCGGGCGGGGCGTCCCGGGTTTGAGTTGAACCCTTCCCGGGGCGCCCCGCTACTGCGGCTAGTAGCCCTCGGGGATCGGCTCGGGCTCCGGCGGCAGGTCGCCGTTGCGCGCCCGCGCCTGGTTGACGTGCAGCGTCCGCATCCCGTAGATCCGCTTCGTGGTGCCCGGCGAGCGCGGCGGGCGCTTGTTCACGGACGCAACCGGCACATCGCCCTCGCCCACGGCGACGTCGGCCGTTCTTGTGCGCATCCCCGCGGTACTACGGCGCTCCCGCTTCGCGGCGCGATATGCCTCCCGCTGCTCCGGGGTCCCCTTCTCAACCTGCCGCTGGATACGAATGGCGTAGCGGCGGAGCAGCCGGAACGTGATCGGCTCGATTTCCGACAGCTCTCCGCCGTCGAAATGGACGATCTGTCGCTGCGCGGGCGGCGGCGTCAGCCAACTCAGCCGCTCGCCGGTCTTCGCGTCCGTAAACCGGATCGTCTGGATGTCGACCATCACCATCTCCGCGTCCGGGTGAGCGCGCTTAACCGCCCGAGCGATCATGCATTTCGCGGAGTGCTGCCGGACCGCGTACTGGATGTCGTCGTTCGTCAGTTCGACGACGATGCCTTTGGCCATGTTGAACCCTTCTGTCGAGTAGCAGAAGGAACGTGGCTCTAAGTTCCTTCTGCTGATGGACGCGGAAACGTACCACGAGGCGCGGGCGGCTAGAGCATCCCGGCGACCGCCAGAAGCACGACCGCGGCAATCACCATCCCGACGCAGGTCAGGCAGACGAGCAGGATGAGGGCCTCCCCTGGTTTCACCCCGGCAGGATCGCAACGACGCAGGCGGCAACGAACACCCGTTGCTCGGGGTTGCGGCCGTGGAGCTCGACCTGCATCAAGGTCGAGCCCGGTGGGCATACGGGACCCGGTCCCCCGGCCGGTCCGACGGGGCCGGGGGGACCGGTGGGGCCGGGAACGCCGGCTGGTCCGGGCCGCCCCCGGCGTCCCCGAGCGCCGCGGCGTCCTCTGCGACCTCGTCGGCCCCGGCTGCCATCCTTGCCGGCGGCGCCGCGAGCGCCTCGTACGCCCTGTGCGCCGGCCGGCCCCGAAGGGCCTGACGGACCGGCCGGCCCGCGGGCACCGGGTGTGCCCGGAGATCCTCGATTGCCTTGTTCTCCGGGCCGTCCCGGTGCTCCCCGGCTGCCGGGGTCACCCGGCGGTCCCTGAGCGCCCACAGGCCCCGCAGGCCCCGCGGGGCCGCGGGGGCCGGTGTCGCCGGCGATCACCAGCGCGGTGACGCCGGACAGGCTGCCCATCGCGGCGCAGTACAGGACGACGAGCCATGCGGTCTTACGGCCCACGGAGGCGGGCTACCTCGGCTCGGCAGTCCGCGAGCGCCGCCTGTTGCTCCTCCCAGATCTCATGCTGGACCTCCACGACCCCGCGTAGGTCGGAGCGAGCCAGCCTGGCGATCGCGAGGACCACGCCGACGACTCCGACGACTGCGGTCAGATAGGGGACGAACTCATCCCAGCCCACCCGGATCATCCCCCGTGGCCGGGGCGCGAGCGGTGCGGTTCTCCTCGACGGCGACGGCGAGCTCGATGAGCTGCATCTGCTTCTCAAGGCGTTCGCGCTGCTCGTCGGTCATCTGCGCGTCAGAGCCTTTCTCGGCCATGCGCCCCTCCTCAGTCGGGGAAGTCGACGATCCCGTAACCGTCCCAGTAGCCGGGGCCACGGTCACGCTTGGCGACGCAGCCGCCGTTGTACTGCGAGCCCTCCGAGCCCGGCGACGTGTTGCCCTCGATCGTCGTCATCGTCTCGGCGTCGTAGATGACGCCGGTGTGGTCTGATCCGATGAACGCGTGGTCGCCGGCGTGGACCTTGCTCGGGTCGGTGGTGTAGCCGCGGTAGATGCCCGAGCCCTGCTTGGCGAGCTGGCGGTTGTTGTAGACGCCGGCGGTCCCCGACCCGGCCACGCCGTTGTCCCACGCCGAGCAGACCGCGAAGCAGGCACACCACGGCACCCCGTCGTCGCCGTAGACGCGCTCCTGCCACTTCGACGGCTGCGGCTGGCCCTTGTTGGACCCGGACGGGTTCTCCGACACGCCGAGGTACTTCTCCAGCCAGTCCTTGCACGCCGAGCGCGACCCGCCGCCCGAGGGCTCATCGTGGATCACCTGGCCGTACTTGTTGTGGCTCTTCTCGTAGTCGTCCCAGAACGAGCCGTAGTGCGTGGCGATGCAGAGGTTTTCGTAGCGCAGCTCGCGCTCGGCCTCGTTCCAGCCCTCGTCCTCGCCGAGGTGCCACACCTGCTTGCGGCGAGAGACCAGCCAGTCCGAGTTCGCGGTCTTCCGCGCCTTCTGCTTGTCGTCGGCGCTCTTGCCGTCACCCCCGAGCATGAGGTAGCCCTCGCGCTCCTCGATGTAGGACTTCTCCGAGGGGGTGCAGCCGTTGGCCGGCAGCGTGTACTCGTGCTTCGCGGTCGCGGTGTTCAGCGACTCGTCCTTGAGCTGGTCGTAGCGGGCGGCGCGGTTGTTGACGTCCCAGCCGGCGCCCCCGGAGCAGTTCTTCTTGCCCTCGGCGCAGCGCCAGATCTCCTTGCGCTGATTCACCAGCCAGTCGCGGGCGTTCATCTTCCGCCCCTCCTGGGCGTCCGAATACCCCTCCCAGTCGGTGATCGCCCTGAGGGTGCCGTACTCGTCCCAGTACTTCTGCTCGGTCTCGGTGAGGTCTGAGTAGGCCATCAGCCGACCCGGATCGGGACGGCGAGCATCCAGCGTTCCTGGATGAAGATCGGCGAGGCGGCGGTGCCGCGGTACTTGGCGACGAGCGCCGTCGCGGCGGCCAGGCCCGTCTTACGGCGCCTACGGGATGCGCTGTCAAAGGTGCCTGCGGCGGCGACCGTGGTCGCGATCTGATCGGCGTTGGAGGCGGGCGTCGCGCCGATCGCGTAGCTCATCGCGACCTCCTGGCCGGCCGAGCCGTTGATGCGGGCGCCGATGTGAACGTCGTAGTCGCCGGCGAGCGGCAGCGTGACTTGCGGGCCGACGGTCGCGAGGTCGACATAGGCCGCGGTGGCGGCGCTCGCCTCGGCGGCCACGACCTCCGAATACAGGCCGGCGCCGCCGAGCACTTCCCACTTGTAGGCGCCGGCCGCGGCGGCGCGGTAGCGCAGGTGCCAGACGAGCCCGGCGGTCGCCATCGCCGCGTTCTGGTAGTAGCACTCCTGCCCGTCGACCGGGCTGCCGGGCAGGGTCGTGACCAGCGGCGGGTGCAGCGACGTGGTGGCGTCGAGCTTGACGGCGAGGGCCTGGATGTCGCGGGGAACGTCGGCGGTGTCCGACAGGGCGGGGTACGGGAGGGCGAGGACGGGCGTGGCTGGCATCGCGGGGTGCTCCTATCCGACCCGGATGGGGCGGGCCTTGATGACGAGGTCCTTGCACGACGCCGCGACCGTGCCGGCGCCGATCGAGTAGCGCAGGTTCAGGACGGCGGCGGCCGGATGCGTCATGACGAGCGAGCGGTAGATCTGCGCGGCGTCCCACTGCCCGTCGCCGCTCATCGATACCTGCTGGCTGGAATTGACGGCGTTGACGAAGAGGCTGCCGATCAGGGTGTTCAGGGCGGCCGCGGCGTTCTGGAAGTAGCCGCCGAAGTCGGTTTCGTAGTCGCCGGCGAGCGGGACCGTCAGGCTCGGCGTGTTCGTCGTCGATGGTGTCGTGCTCGAGAACGAGCCGCCGGTGCCGGTCGCGACGAGCGGCTGCCCGCCGACGCATTCCCATTTGTACGCAGAGACCGCGGCGGCGCGGTAGCGCAGGTGCCAGATCGTCTCGCCGGTGCGGTAGTAGCACTCCTGGCCGTCGACCGGCGAGCCCGGCAGGCTGGTGACCAGGGGCGCCGAGCCACCGGACGGTCCCTGAGGGCCGGTGTCGCCGGTGTCGCCCTTCGGACCGGCGGGTCCCGTGGCGCCGGTCGCGCCGGTGGGGCCGGTGGGGCCGGTGGCGCCCGTCGAGCCAGTCGGCCCCGTTGGGCCGGGCGGGCCTTGCGGGCCGGTGGCGCCGCCGCCGCCGCCGCCGAGGACGAGCAGCCGGCCGGGCCAGGCGAGCATGTAGGCCGCTTGGCCGGCGGCCTCGGCGGGGGCCTTGGGAACCTCGATGGCGCTGCCGCCGACGTTGACGACGCTGTAGCGGCTGCTCGACGGGGTGGCGCCGGTGTAGGCGCCGACGATGACGCGGGCGCCGTCGGTCGGAGCGGTGAGGTCGCGCAGCACCGCGGTGAGCGAGCGGGTCGCCGGGGTGCTCATGCCGGCGTCGCCTCCCACCCGAGCGGCCACACCGCGGCCGGCTTGGCCTGCGCGACGGGCGCGAACTGGGTGCGGGTCACGATCGCCTGCGCCTCGGTGGCGAGATCGATCGTCGTGGCGTCGATCAGGTGGCGCTCGCTGCGACCGTCGGGGAACACGACGGTGATCGTGTCGCCGGCCTCCAGCGCAGGGTTGGGGGCGGCGGTCAGCTCGAGCGACCGGGTCTGCTTCAGGCGCAGCCGCAGCAGGCTCTCGGCGGCGGCCTGCGCCTCGCCGGTGGTGGTGACGGTGGTCGAGTCGGCGAGCATGGCGACGTGGCCGAACGGGCCACCCCACCGGATCGGACTGGTGGGGTCGTCGAACGTCGCGAGCGCGCTTACCGGCGGCAGGTCCGATTGCGCCTGGCCCTTGACGACGACGCCGTTGTAGACGCCGGTGCGGTCCAGGGATTCGCGGGCGTCGACCATCACGCCCAGCTCGCCGGCGTCGACCGTCCACACCACCGGATCGTCATCTTGCGGCTTCTGCGCGAACACGAAGTCGCCGTTGGCGTCGAAGTAGGTCTCGGCGCCGTAGGACTGCTCGAGCGCCGACAGGGCCTCGGTCCGCTCGCCGGTCCAGGTGATATCGCCGAGCACCGCGGCCGGCGTGAACGGCGTGTGATACGCGATGCTTGCGCCGAACACGGCCGTGACGATCTCGACAGCGGCACCGTGCGGGGTCTTGCCGAGCGCGCCGTAGGGAGCGGTGAACGGCTCGTCGCGAATCTGCGCCATGCGGTCGGCCAGCTCGAGCGACGCCGATGCCGCCAGCGTGTTCCAGGACACGGACTCGACGCGCAGGCGGCCGAGCAGGATCAGCTCGGTACTGCCGTCGGCGTAGCGCAGCCCGCGGCGGACGAGCGCGTAGCCGCCGAGGGGAAGGTCGCGGACGTCGATGCCGAGGTCGGCGCCCGCTTGCAGCGACCACGGGATGGTGACGCTGCCCGAGCGGCGGCTCTGAGCGGTGCGGTCGATCGTCACGCTGCCGGCCTCGACGGGGACGGTGACGGCGTCGGCGTCGGTGTCGCCTCCGAACACGAGGTCGACGCCGGCGGCGATGACGTGGCTGTGGCGCAGCGAGGCGAGAAACTCGGCCGAGGCGGGTTGCATCAGACGTCGTCGGGGGGCCAGGGAACGATGTCCGACGGCGTCGACCCGGCCCAGTCGTACAGGACGGCGTCGTAGCTGGCGCGGCCGGCCTTCAGCGCGGTGTACGTCGCGAACGTCGCCTTGACGTGGGCGTAGGTCGCGACGCCGATCGGCGCGTAGAGCAGCGGGTCGGGGCGCTGCACCTGGCGGCCGGTGACGACGAACCGCCGGTCCGGGACGGTGCCGGCGGTGACGATGCGCTGCTCGCGGAAGCCGAGCACGCTGAAGTACAGGTTGCCGATGCCGTCCTCGGGTGGGGTGCGCAGCAGCACGGGGACGCCGTTTCCGAGGATCGCGCGGGCCTGGTCGCGCTCGTCGAGCGACCCGGTCAGGACGGACAGCTCAAAGTTCGGGGTGTGCGCGATGTCCGACGTGACGATCGGGGCGCGGCGGGTGATGATCTCGTGCACCGACGCCGGGACCGGGTGCTCGAGCTCGGGCAGCGACTCGATCGTCACGAGCATGGTGTTGCCGACCCTGGCGAGATCGTTCAGCCACGTGTCCTCGCAGCCCGCCGACGCGACGGTGACAGTCGCCGTGGCGGTGTCGATCACGCTGCCGGCGGCGTTCTCCGATGTGGCGGTGTACGTGAGCGGGACGCCGATGGGGGCCTCGAAGTCGCGGGCGACGACGGCGCCGGGGACGACGGGCTCGTCGACCCAGCCGCGTACCGATGCGGGGGTCCCGGACGGCCCGGTGCGGGTGATCGTGACCGTGGCCGTCAGGGCGGGCGCGGTGTAGTCCAGGCGCACCGCCTTGACCTCCGGTTCGACGGTCGCCGCGAGCGCCATCAGCCCGCCAGGAGGGCTCGGGCGAGGCCGGTGTTGGCCTCGACGATCTCGGTGCGGACGAGGCTCGTGAGCTCCTGGTCGCCGATGAAGACGCGGACCTGCACGGCCGGGCTCGAGGCCCCGGACAGCGGGATGACGGCCTCGGGGCCGGCCTCGCCGATCACCGCCAGCGTCGGGCTCGTGACGATCCCGCCCTTGGCCAGCAGCGGCACGTTGGGAAAGCCGATCGACTGGCCGCCGAACCCGCCGCCCCCGAACGTCTTCTTGCCGATCTTGAGCTTGGGGATGTTGATGCGCGGGATCGTCAGCGTGATCGAATTCCACGCCGAGAGGACGGCGTTGATCGGTGCCTTGATCGCGTTGGCGACGGAGTGCGCGGCGCTCGACACGCTGCCGACGATGCCCTGGATGAAGTTCACGATGCCGTTGAGGTTTCGCTGCACCGAGGCGTAGGCGTCGCGAGCGCCGCCGGCGATGGCGTCGAACACGTTGCCGGCGGCGTTCAGGGCCAGCGACAGTGCGCCGTGCGCGAACGCGGAGATCCACGAGGCGAGGGCGTTCAGGGACGACTTGACCGCCGAGGCGCCGTCGGTGACGGCGTTGCGGATCGCGCCGAACGCCCCGGTGACAGCGGACGTGATGTCACCCCAGTGCCGGGCGAGGGTGACGACGGCGATCCCGATCGGGCCGGTGAGGACCGCGAGCAGCGACGGCCAGTTCGAGCGCAGCCAGCTCCATACCGCTTTCGCGGCGTTGAGGACCGTGGTGAACGCGCGGTCGACGATGGCGCGGAACGTGTCCGAGGTCTTGTAGGCGATGACGAACGCGGCGACGAGAGCGGCGACGGCGACGATGACGATCCCGATCGGGTTGGCGGCCAGGGCGGCGTTGAGCAGCCATTGCGCGGCGGTCCATGCCTTCGCGGCGCCCTGGGCGATCATCGTGACCGCCGTCCACGCGGCGATCGCGGCGTTGACGGTGACGACCGCGGCGCCGAGGCCGACCATCGCGATGACGATGACCGGCAGCACGCCCTTGTACTGGCCGAGCACGCCCAGCACCCCTGTGAACGTGCCGAGCAGCGCGGTGAACGCGGGGACGAGCTGGCCGACAAGCTCGCCGGCCACATTCGAGAAGGACTCCTTGAGGATGCTGAGCTGGCCGGGCAGCGTCTTTCCCGCCGCCGCGGCGCTGCCGCCGAACTCCTTGTTGACCTCGGCGAGGATGATCTTCTGCGCCTCGAGGGTCTTGCCCGAGGCTTGCAGCGCGGCGATCTGTTCCTTCTGCTGGTCAGTGAATGTGACGCCCGAGCGGGTGAGCTTCGTGACGCCCTTGACCGGGTCGTTGAGCGCCTTGCCGAGCTGCATCGCCGCGCTTTTCATGTCGGTGCCGAGCGCGACCGACATGTCCAGCGCGGCCTTGGTCGTCTGGTCGAAGACGTCGTTGCCCTTGCCGGCCTCGTTGCGGATGTTCGTGAACGTGAGCAGCAGGTTCTCGCCGGACTGGATCGCCTCGTCGTCGACCCCGCTCTTCTTCATGAGCGAGCCGGCGAGCTTTGAGATGTCGCCGGCCGTGACGCCGGCGGCGCCGCCGGTGCTCTTGATCGCGGCGGCGGTCTGCGCCGAGACCTTCGATGCCTCGGAGAACTCGTCGATCCCGGTCTTCACGGTCGCGACCAAGGCGCCGATGCCGGCGGTGCCGGCGGCGGCGAGGCTGGCCTTGCCGATGCCCTTCAGCCGCGACCCGAACGACGACGTGGCGCCTTGGGCCTTGCGGAAGCCGGCTTGCAGGTCGCCGGTGTTGGCGATGAAGTCGACGATGATGGCGGGATTCGCCATCGGCTAGCTCCGGCGCGCCCGGCGCGCCTGGCGCTTGTGCTCGCGGTTTTCGTCCTCGATGTAGCGCCAGAACGCGGCGAGCTCGGCGGGGTCGAGCTCGTCGACCTCGCGCGGAGTCATGCGCCAGTACCGGCAGAAGACGGCGAGGTTGTGGCCGGCCGTCCGTTCGTAGGGTCCGGTGCCTGGTCCTCCATCGAGAAGGCCAGCACGACGTCGTCCATCTGCTCCCAGTCGAGGTTGTGGCCGAGCCGTCTGAGCTTCAGCCAGCCGAACACGACGAACTTGTCGTCGGAGTCCTCGTCGCCGAGGATCTGCGACAGGCTCAGGCCGGTGTGCTCACGGATCAGCCGCAGCTCGCGGGGCGTGAACCGCGGAGACGCGATCTCGGCCTTGGTGAGGATGACCTCGTCGGGGACGGTCAGCGTGGTGTCGGCCATCTCATCCCCTTGATCTCCGAGGTCGCGGCGTCCGAGCAGTGCTTGATGAACGCGCGCTCGGTCCGCTTGGCGGCCGGGTACTCGTAGCGGCCGCGGCGCGCTCGCGGCCGGCCGCGGCTGCCGCCGAACTCGATCCAGCCGGCATACGGCAGCCCGGCGCCCATCTCGACGCGGCCGACCTTGCCGCGCATGACGTCGCGTACCGACGCGCGCAGCGCCCCGCTTTTCACCGGGACGCGCGCGCGGACGGTCGATGCGGTCTGCTCGGCCGAGACCTGCACGGCGTCGTGGACGGTCGCGGACTCGATGTTCCCGAAAAGCCGCTCGGTTCCGGCGGACAGCTGCCGGATGCCGCGGATCTTGATGTCGACGGGCGGGCCTGCCATCAAGGGGTCGGGACGATGTTCTTCGTGGGCTCGCCGACGACCGACCACTCGAGCTCGACGGTGCTGGCATCGCCGGCGTCGCCATTGATCGGCGACCACGGCTGCGGGATCGCCTCGCCCGTCCACTCCGGGTTCGTCGCCGACACCGGCTGGTCGCGGTAGCCGGCGACCCGGAACGACGCGGCGCTGCCGTCGGCCTTGTACGCCGACCAGACCGCGTCGAGCGCGGCCTCCGTTGCTTCGGGGTCGAACGACTGGTACAGCGTCGCGACCAGCGACCACTTGATGACGCCGGGATAGTCGCGGCTGCCGCAGAACGTGTCCAGCGTCGTCACCGCGACGTCGGGTGAGAGCTCGACGTGGTTGGCGACGCAGGCGAGCTCGACGTCGCCGATCATCAGCGAGGCGTTGGTCAGGATCAGCGGGGTCGGTTCGGCAACGGGCGCGGTCATGCGGTGCTCCTAGATGGCGGTGGGGACGGCGTAGACGACGTCGGCGGCG
>Ga0157376_10001391_pt1 | contig 15923 bp, 18 predicted proteins | sample M45metaG_FD_121801 | JGI IMG/M metagenome (GOLD analysis project Ga0157376, IMG submission 121801) | Miscanthus rhizosphere microbial communities from Kellogg Biological Station, Michigan, USA - M4-5 metaG | ecosystem: Host-associated > Plants > Roots > Rhizosphere > Soil | place: USA: Michigan... | reverse complement strand
CTCCGCGACGACGATGCCATCGAGCGCAGCGCCGATCGGCTCGACGCCTTCGACCTCGAGGCCCGACATCGTCAGGCGATGCACGAGCGCGTCGCGGTCGACCGGTATGTCGACGAGGGAGCGGAGCCAGTTTTCGGAGAATTTCATGCGTTCACTTCATATCGAGCGATTCATTGTCGACCGCAGCTTTGTTCAACTTCCCCATCCGTTCGCCCTGAGGTATCGAAGGGTGAGCGGACGTCAAACCGTTCGTGCTTCGCTAAGCAAATTGCTTCAGAAAACGAAGATCATTCTCGAAGAACTGCCGCAAGTCGCTGACGCCATAGCGCAGCATCGCAAATCGCTCCACACCCATGCCGAACGCAAAACCTGTGTAGCGTTCCGGATCGATCTCGCACGCACGCAACACGTTCGGATGCACCATCCCGCAGCCGAGCACTTCGAGCCACGACGTCGTGCCGTCCTCGCGATCCCAGCGGATGTCGACTTCGGCGCCGGGTTCGACGAACGGGAAGTAGCTCGGCCGGAAGCGCATTTCGAAATCGCGCTCGAAGAACGCGCGTACGAATTCGGCGAGCGTGCCTTTGAGATCGGCGAAGCTGACGTCCTCGGCGACCAGGAGCCCTTCGACCTGATGGAACATCGGCGAGTGCGTCTGGTCCGAATCGCTGCGATAGACCTTGCCCGCTGCGATCAGGCGGATCGGCGGCGTCTTGCCGGTCGCCGCGCGGATCTGCACGGGCGATGTGTGCGTGCGCAGCAGGCGCCCATCCGGGAAATAGAACGTATCGTGCATCGCACGCGCCGGATGGTGCGGCGGAAAATTCAGCGCTTCGAAGTTGTGGTAATCGTCTTCGATCTCTGGGCCGTCGGCGAGGTCATAGCCGAGGCGCACGAATATCTCGACCATGCGGTCGAGCGTGCGTGTGATCGGATGCAGGCCGCCGCGCTCGCCGCGACGGCCGGGCAACGTGATGTCGACGCGTTCGGATGCCAGACGCCGATCCAGCTCGGCTTTCTCCAGGATCGCCTTGCGCGCAGCGATCGCATCGGCGATCTGCTCCTTGGCTCGATTGACTTCGGCCCCGCGCGTCTTGCGCTCATCGGGTGGCAGCGCACCGAGCGATTTCAGCGCCGCGGTGATCGCGCCGCTCTTGCCGAGCAGCGCGACGCGCAACGAATCGAGCGATTCGAGCGACGCGGCTGCGGCGATGTCGTCGAGCGAGCGGGTGATTTCGGCGAGTGCGTTCATTCGCATCCAGGTGCGGCGCGAACCTCCATTCCATCATCCCGGCAAGAACCGCGGACGATGGCGGGTGTTTGCGAAACCGCCGCATTCCAAAAACAAAAACGGGGAGGAAGCCAAGGCCTCCTCCCCGCGCTTTACTGCGATCCGCAACGGCGCGAGGCGCCGCGTGCGAACCTTACGCGGCCAGACTGGCCTTCGCTTTTTCGGCCAGCGCGCCAAACGCCTTGATGTCGTGCACGGCGATGTCGGCGAGCACCTTGCGGTCGACCGTGATGCTGGCCTTCTTGAGGCCGTTCATCAGGCGGCTGTAGCTCATGCCGTACTGGCGAGCCGCGGCGTTGATGCGCACGATCCAGAGCGCGCGGAAATTGCGCTTCTTCTGCTTGCGGCCGATGTAGGCGTACTGCAGCGCCTTGGTAACGGCCTGCTTGGCGACGCGATAAACCTTGCGACGCGCGTTGTAGTAGCCCTTGGCCTTGCCAATGAGCTTCTTGTGCCGACGATGGGCGGTGACGCCACGTTTTACTCGTGCCATGGTCGTCTCCCCTTATGCGTACGGCAGCATGCGCGCGACGCGGCCAGCGTCTTCCTTGCGCACATGGTTGGTGGCACGAAGGCCGCGCTTACGCTTGGTTGCCTTCTTCGTGAGGATGTGGCTCTTGAACGCGTGTCCGCATTTGAACTTGCCGGACGCGGTCTTGCGGAACCGCTTGGCTGCGGCCCGGTTGGTTTTCATCTTGGGCATTGCCCTTCTCCTTAGGTGATTTTCGTTACTGGCGCGAGCGGCAGCGTGAGCTGCTCTTTCCGTCCGTGCTCGTTCCGGCTTGTGTTGCTGACTGCCCGAAGGCGGTCTCCTGCCTTTCACTTCTCCCGCTTGCGGGAGAAGTCGGCCCGTGAGGGCCGGATGAGGGTGCTTTCGCGACACGCGATCCGACTGCTTGGATACAACGCGGCGCTTGCCCCCTCACCCTGCCCTCTCCCCCAACGATGAAGCCGTCGGCGGAGAGGGGAAAATCAAAATTCGTGCTGGTTTCGGCGATCGCCTTACTGCTTCTTCTTCGGCGCGACCATCATGACCATCAGTCGCCCTTCCATTCGCGGATACTGCTCGATCACCGCTTCTTCGAGGATATCGGCCGCGATCTTCTTCACCATCGCGTCGCCGAGCTCCATGTGCGCCATCTCGCGGCCGCGGAAGCGCACCGTGATCTTGACCTTGTCGCCTTCTTCCAGAAACCGGCGCAGGTTGCGCAGCTTGATCGCGTAGTCGCCGATGTCTGTGGTCGGACGGAACTTGAGCTCCTTGATCTCGACCTGCTTGGTCTTCTTGCGCGCGGCATGCGCCTTCTTCTGCTGCTCGAACTTGAACTTGCCGAAATCCATGATGCGGCAGACCGGCGGGTCGCCGTTCGGCTGGATTTCTACCAGATCAAGGCCGGCTTCCTGTGCCATGGCCAGCGCTTCGTCGCGCGAGAGAATGCCTACCTGCTCTCCCTCCGCGCCGATCACGCGCACCCGCGGAACACGTATCTCGTGGTTCCTGCGGTTCGCTTTAGATTCGGTGGCGATACTTTCGTCCTCCCAGGGGGAAACCCGTATCCAGAGGCGCGCGGTTCAGGACCGCGCACCTTCAGACTCCAAACGCTTCGCGAAATCGGCGACGGACATGGATCCCAGGTCCTCGCCTGTGCGAGCACGCACGGAAACGGCGCCCGTTTCCCTTTCCCGGTCGCCGACGACCAGGAGATAGGGCACCTTCTCAAGCGTGTGTTCGCGGATTTTATAGCCGATCTTCTCGTTTCGCAAATCGGCTTCCACCCGGAACCCTTGCGCCACAAGGGTTTGCGCCACCTCGTTCACATAGTCGGCCTGGGCGTCGGTGATATTCATGACGACTGCCTGCACCGGCGCCAGCCAGGCCGGGAATGCACCAGCATGGTGCTCGATGAGGATGCCGATGAAGCGCTCCATCGAGCCGACGATGGCCCGGTGCAGCATCACCGGGACGTGGCGCTGGGAGTCCTCGCCGACGTATTCGGCGCCCAGGCGGCCCGGCATCGAGAAATCGACCTGCATCGTGCCGAGCTGCCAGGCGCGACCCAGCGAGTCCTTGAGGTGGTATTCGATCTTGGGACCGTAGAAGGCGCCCTCGCCGGGGAGCTCGGTCCACTGGACACCGCAGGCGCGAAGGCCCGAGCGGAGCGCTTCCTCCGCCCTGTCCCAGACGTCCTCCGTGCCGAGCCGCGACTCGGGCCTCAGGGCTATCTTGAGGTCGACGTTCTCGAAGCCGAAGTGCCTGTAGACCGCCATCGCCTGCGCGTGAAACGCGACGACCTCCGACTCCATCTGGTCCTCGGTGCAGAAGATGTGGCCGTCGTCCTGCACGAATCCGCGCACGCGAAGTAGCCCGTGCAGCGCGCCCGATGGCTCGTTGCGCGTGCACGAGCCGAACTCGCCGTAGCGGATCGGCAGATCGCGATAGCTGTGCAGACCGTGGTTGTACACCTGGATGTGGCCCGGGCAATTCATCGGCTTCAACGCGTACGTCCGCTTCTCGGACTCGGTGAAGAACATGTTGTCCTTGTAATTGTCCCAATGGCCGGACTTGTGCCAGAGCGACACGTCGAGGATCGTCGGGCAGCGCACTTCCTGGTAGCCGGACTTGCGATACACGCCGCGCATGTACTGCTCGACGACCTGCCAGATCGCCCAGCCGCGTGGATGCCAGAAGACGAGCCCCGGCGCTTCGTCCTGCATGTGGAAAAGGTCGAGCTGCTTGCCGAGCTTGCGGTGGTCGCGCTTCTCGGCTTCCTCGATGCGCTGGATGTACGCGTCGAGCTGCTTCTTGTCGGCCCAGGCAGTGCCGTAGATGCGCTGCAGCTGCTCGTTCTTCGAGTCGCCGCGCCAGTACGCGCCGGAAATGCGGGTCAGCTTGAACGCCTTGAGGAAGCGCGTGTTCGGCACGTGCGGACCGCGGCACATGTCGACGTATTCCTCGTGATAGTAGAGGCCCATCTCCTTTTCGTCGGGCATGTCCTCGATCAGGCGCAGCTTGTAGTCCTCGCCGCGCTTCTTGAACACATCGATCACTTCGGCGCGCGGCGTCACCTTCTTGACGACGTCGTAGTCCTTGTCGATGAGCTCGCGCATGCGCTTCTCTATCGCGGCGAGATCGTCGGGCGTGAACGGGCGCTCGTACCAGATGTCGTAATAAAAGCCGTCGTCGATGACGGGGCCGATGACCATCTTCGCAGTCGGATAGAGCTGCTTGACCGCGTGGCCGACGAGATGCGCGGCCGAATGCCGGATGATCTCGACGCCTTCGGGATCCTTCGGCGTGATGATGCGCAGCGACGCGTCGTGATCGATGCGATCGCTCGCGTCGACGAGCTTGCCGTCGACCGCGCCGGCGACGGTCGCCTTGGCAAGGCCGGCGCCAATCGACGATGCGACTTCGGCGACGGTGACGGGATGATCGAACGGCTTCTTGCTGCCATCCGGAAGAGTGATGTTGATCATGGGCGTGGCGTCTTCGTTGAAGATCCGGCAAGGACGGCCGGTTTGTTCGCCGTCAGGCGACGAGCGCAAAGTACATTTCAATAAAAAAGGGCGCCGAGCGCCCTGGTCGGCGGCCGCTGGCGTCGGATCAGTCGGGGAACGTTCGCGTGCTCATGTCGCACTCTCGACCGGCGCGTAGGCGCGGGCCACCTATCTCGGGTTGCATTGCAACATGAACGCTAATGCAGGCATGCAGGCCTGTCAACGCGGTTCGGCGACCGTGCGGTTTTTCAAGCCGCCGCCCGTCGCTAAACGTCGGCTGACTTCAAAAGCACGCGTTCATCGGACGGCCGGGTTGAGGTGACTACGTTTGCGCAGCGGTCGAATGAACGATCCGCGATCCAAAGGAGACCTCCACCATGAAATCAGTCAGTCGCTTTGCCACGCTGGCCCTGTGCTCGACGCTCGCGTTCGGCGCCGTGAGCATGAGCTCCGCCGTTTTCGCGGCCGACGACATGCCGGCGAAATCCGATCAGCCCGTGACCGACACCTGGATCACGACCAAGGTCAAGACCGAGCTCGCCACCACCGACGGTGTCAAGAGCACCGACATCAGCGTGACGACCAAGGACGGCGTGGTCGCCCTGATCGGCGTCCTGATGTCCCAGGCATCGGTCGACAAGGCGATCGCCGCCACCGAAAGCGTCAAGGGCGTCAAGCGCGTCGACTCGTCGGGCCTCAAGGTCAAGTAACGATCGGCACCTGTTTGCCCCTATCGGGCGCCCTGCCCGCGGCCACGATGATGGCCGACCAGGAAGGCGACCTTCGGGTCGCCTTTTTGGTATGCGCGGAACCCGGGCGTCATGGAGTAGTCTCAGTTGCCATGGCGCACCACGCGCCACGCATCCATCTGACCTGTGCAGGAGGAAACGATGAGCATGTTCACGAAGCTGGCGCTCGCGGCTGCTGCCGCACTTGTGGCGAGCTGCGCCACGACCAGCGACAAGTACCACATGGTCGCCACGCGCGCGCCGAGCGAGGCCGTCGATTCCAGCGCGGCATGGGCATTGCTCGATCCCGACAACGACGGCTCGCTCGCGCTCGCCGAGATCGAGCAGCAGCGCGCGATCGGCCTGCTGCAGGACCTGCCGAATGCCGACACCAACCACGATCATCTCGTCAGCAAGGGCGAATGGGATGCGTGGTGGCCGCGCATGACCGACCACTACGTCAGCGACGACGCCACCCCGCTGCCGCTGACCGACATGGCGCAGTGAGGCGACTGCACACACGAGTGCGATCGTATCGTCGAAGGTCCGTCGTCCGCGCGGCGCGCATGGGTTCGTCCCGCCGCGCCGGCTGGTAAACATTCCGGAGCGCATGGCTCAGCCCGCTCGCTTGGAATGCCTGCGTGGTGCATCCTGCGATGAAGAGCGAATCACGCCGCAGGGGAGTCCACGCGAGAGCGAATTGATGGATGTCTGACGCACCGAACACAGCGAGTACCCGCCGGGCGGCGGGGGTCGCACGCAGCGTGCGCGCGCTCATTGGCACGCTCGCGCCCGGCGGCCGCAGGTATCTCGAAGCCGTCGTCGAGATGACGCCCGAATGCATCACGATCGTCGCGCCCGACGGCCGCCTGCTGCACATGAACGCGGCGGGTCTGGACATGGTCGAGGCCGACTCGTGGGATCGCGTTGCCGGCATGAGCGCACTCGATCTCGTCGCGCCGGAGCATCGCGCGATCTGGCGCGAGCACCATGAGCGTGTCTGCCGCGGCGAGGAAATCGTCTGGGAATTCGACATCGTCGGCCTCAAGGGCAGGCGCCGCCACCTCGAATCGCACGCAGCTCCGATCGATCTGCACGACGGCACCGTCGGCCAGCTCGCGATCACGCGCGATGTCAGCGAGCGCAAGAACGCCGAACACATGCTGCACAAGGTGCTCAAAGAACGCACGGTCGAGCTGGAGCGCGCACTCGAACGTCTCGGTGAGAGCGAGCGCAGCTTCGCGCTGCTTGTCGACGGCGTCACCGACTACGCGCTGTTCATGCTCGACCGCAGCGGCCACATCGCGAGCTGGAATGCCGGCGCGCAGCGCATCAAGGGCTACTCCGCGACGGAGATCGTCGGCAAGCATTTCTCCTGCTTCTACACCAGCGAGGATCGTGAAGCGCACGTTCCGCAGGCCGGCCTCGAGACCGCCATGCGCGAAGGCCGCTTCGAGACCGAAGGCTGGCGCGTGCGCAAGGACGGCAGCACGTTCTGGGCGAACGTGATCATCGATGCGATCCGGGATCGCGGCGAGATCGTCGGATTCGCCAAGATCACGCGCGACATCACCGAAAAGAAGGCGACCGAGGGCCGTCTGCGCGAAGCGCAGAAGATGGAGGCCGTGGGCCAGTTCACCGGCGGCGCGGCGCACGACTTCAACAATCTCCTGATGGCGATCATCGGCAGCCTCGAGCTCCTGCGCAAACGGCTGCCGGACGACCCGGGTTACCGCTCGCTGCTGGATACCGCGATGCAGGGCGCGCGCCGAGGCGCGACGCTGACGCAGCGCATGCTCGCGTTCGCGCGTCGGCAGGAGTTGAAGCGCGAAGCCGTCGATCTCTACACCCTGGTCGGCGGCATGAAGGAGTTTCTCGAGCATTCGATGGGCCCGTTCATCGATGTCGAGACCGACATCTCGCGCCTGCTGCCGCGCGTCAGCACCGATGCGAACCAGCTCGAGACCGCGCTGCAGAACCTCGCGCTCAACGCGCGCGACGCGATGCCCGGCGGCGGCCGCATCTCGATCTCGGCGCGCGAACACCATCTCGAAGGCGGGCACGTTCCCGGCCTCACGCCGGGCGAATACATCTGCGTATCGGTCACCGATGCCGGTGAAGGCATGGACGAGGCGACGCTCGGACGCGCGACGCAGCCGTTCTTCACGACCAAGGGCGTCGGCAAGGGCACCGGGCTCGGACTCTCGATGGTCGACGGCCTCGCGGCGCAGTCGGGCGGCAAGCTCATCGTGCGCAGCCAGCTGGGGCGTGGCACGACCATAGAGCTCTGGCTGCCGATCGCCGAAGCGGGACTCCACGCGGTTCTCGCTGCGCCGGCGGCAGCGACGGTCGAGCAGGCCGCGAATTCGCTGGTCGTGCTCGCAGTGGATGACGACACACTGGTGCTGACGAACATGGCCGCGATGCTCGAGGACCTTGGGCACAAGGTCATCGACGTGGGATCCGGCGCCAAGGCGCTCGAAGTCATCGACGCCGGCACGCGCGTCGATCTCGTCATCTCCGACCAGGCGATGCCCGGCATGACCGGCGTGCAGCTCTTCGATGCGATCCGCGCACGCCGCCCGCATCTTCCGCTGCTTCTCGCCACGGGCTACGCGGAGCTTCCGGCCGGCACGGAGCTGCGGATGCGCCGCCTGGCCAAGCCGTTCACGCAACGCGAGCTCGCCGACGCCGTCACCGACGCGGTGCGCTGACGCGATCCCCGCGTGCCGTTGGCGGCGCGATCGCGCCTGCACGCGATCGCACGAATCCATCGCATCGATCACGCACCTCGCATGCGAACTGCGTCACATGCCAGTGCGCGATCGCGGCGCAGTAGGCGCGGACCGATGCAGGCAATGTCGTTGCCGACCGCAATGGTGCGCACGGACCCTGTTCCGCGGCGCGCGAAGCCAGGCGGTCGTCCACCGACTGGAGAGCCTGAGATGATTGCCAAGAATGCCGCCGCCGACGTGCTCGCCGCCGTCGCGGTCATGACGCACGCGCGCGATGCCTACGCGAGACTGAATCCGCTGAGCCATCCGATGACGTTGCATCAGCTGCAACAACGCGCCGATATGATCGACAAGGTGATCCGCGCGCGCGCCAAGCTGCAGCAGCTGCGCAACCGCGCGGCCGCGCTCGAGGACGCACTCGCGCGCTTCAAGGAACGACGCGTGAGGTGCGCATGATCGCCAGTCCCGAAAACGCAAGGCGCCACGGGATGTCCGTCGCACAGGCCGTCGGCATCATCGTCGCGTGCGCGATCTGCATGATGGCGCTGCTCGCGCTGCTGCCTGACTCCTGAGACAGACCGGCTGCCGCCGCCATGGCGGCAGCGTCGGTTGTCGGCTTCAGAAATCGCAGCTCCGGGGCGCGGGGCCCAGCCGTGAAAGCGTCATCGTCCCGCTTCGTCCGGCGAATTCGCCGTCCGTGAATTGGTTGATGGCACGCGATCCGACGAACCTTGATCGGACGGCTTCAGTCCAGCGCCATGCTCGGAAACGCCTGCGCGAGCAACGCGCGTGCGGATTGCGCCGCGCGATCCTCGAGCTCGCCGAAATGAAAAGCCGTGGCGCAGGCAGCACAGACGACGGGTTCGTCTCTGCGCGGATTCGCCGTTCGAATGAAGTCGCGACTACGACAATTCGGACATTCGATGCTCAAGTTCATGACTGGCCTCGGCAAGGTGGACGTCATTGGCTGAGTGCGGCCGTCCGTGGCCGCGAATTTCCGTTCAATCGGCACGGAATCACCGGGAGGGGAATCCGTGCGCATCGAAGACTGCGCGCGCGAAACTGAACGATTCAGGAAGCCATCCTGGCGTTGTTGAGTCCGCCAGCACGAGGTGCCGCTGCTTCACCCGTGTCGCTTCGTAAATGTGCGGCTGCCAGTCTACGAGATCGACCGCAGCACGGCCGCGATCCACCTGATCGGCGAGCTGCCGTTTGATCAGATCATCGGATTCGCGATCGAACGCGGCGGTCTGCGCCCCGTAATCGTCCAGCGCCGATAGCTCGCTGATGGCCAGCCGGTCCGCTACTTACGGCCGCGCGCGCGCGGCTCGGAACGTCTATCCGCCAGTGTCCCCCGATGGTCGCGGCGCGCAACACGAACGCGATTCTTGAATCGGCGGACAAGGGACGCTGCCGTACGAGCAAAACACGCAGCAGTCGCCGGCCTTCGGGCGTAGCAGCTCGCCGCAGTTCGGGCAGTCGAAGAAGAAAATGCAGGCGTCGGTCGGCATCTTCTCCGTCTCGCGCGATCCGCAGTGCGGGCACGTCAGCGTGCTTTGCAAAATGACGGTCGGAGTAGTCATCGAGCCGTCCTTTTCAAAGGTGCAGACGTGGCAGCACGAACGCAAATGTCGCTCCCAACGCGAACGCGAGCACCGCGACGGCGTATAGGGCGCGGCTGAACGCTCGCAGTCGGACGCACGCGCGGGCGAGCGCGGGATCGGCCGGACACGGGACGCGACGCGCCTGCCAGATCGCAACGCCCGCCACGGCCAGCAGGACCGCCGCGAGACCGAACACGAGTCCTTTGTGCTCGCTCATCCAGACGTGTTGGGGCACGGCGCCTACGAGACCGGCAAGCGCCGCTCCTGCCCCGAGCGCAACCATCACGGCCGGCAGCACGCAGCACAGCAGCGTGCCCGTGCTGGCCAGCAGCGCAGTAAAGGCGAGCCACGTATTGCGCTTCAGCGGCGCATTCAACGGGGCGACTCCTTGAGTCGGGCGCGCACCGCATCGATCGACTCGTCGGGTCGCTGGATGTTGACCACGGTGTAGCCGGCATCTGTCAGCGCGCGTCGCAGTTCGTCGTCTGCGATGTCCTTTCCTTCCTTTGTCGAAACGGCGACCAGCCGCTCCTCGAGGCTCACGACGACGTCAGACGTCTCCGGGAACGTGCGCAGCTTTTTCTCTATCCCCTGCGCGCAGAACGCGCACACGAGGCCGTTCACCTCCATCTCGATCGTTGCCGCATTGCTGGTGACCGCGCCGCATACCAAGAGCGTCGCGAGGATTGCTTTGAGAATCTTCATAAGCGGTCTCCGCTAGAAATTGAACATGGCCATGATCTGGGGCTTGCCGTCGGTCGTTACGCCGGCATCGATCCAGGCACCGCCTTTGAAAAGCCTGATGAGCGCAGCCCATTCGACACCGTGTCGAATCTGGCCGGTGTAGTCGCGGCCCTGGATCACGAACCACGTCGCGAGCGTCGAATAGTCGTGCGCGTAAGGCGCGAAGCCGAGCTGCAGCGTGTCGACACGCTGGGAGAACTCGGAGCTTTCCCACAGGTCGCTCTTGACCGACGCGTACACACGCCGCGTCTCATAGTCGAACTGCGCACCGACGTTTCGCGCGAGCCGTGTTCCGTCGAATGTGTTGCCCGCGGCGGACCCAAGGCCTCCCCAGACAAACACGTTGGCCTGCGCCGATGGCAGGTTCCATCGCTTCGCAAGGTAGTTCACTCGCAGGTAGGCGATCTCGCGGTTGACGTACTGGATGTCGCTATTGAATCGAACGTAGCCGGGGCCGGTCGATAGCCAGTAGGTCGGCGCATAGAACGCCTGCCCTTCCAGCATGGTACCGGCGCCGTATTCCGCCATGACGGTCGTCCCGTTGGCGAACGCGATTGGCTTGGCGCTGGCTGCTGCCGACGCGCCGACGAACGCCAGCGCGGCGCATGCGCCGGCAGACGGGCGAATCAAACTGAACATGTGATCTCCTCATTCACGCACGCGCGAGCGTGCGAGAGCGCGAATCGAAGCGCGCGCAATCAAACGCGTGGAGATCAGGCGATCGGAGGTCGCAGAGGAGTAGCGATCGCCACGGCGACCAGCCGTGGACCTTCGAGCGCGGGTGAGGCGGACACGGCAGGTGGTCTGAACATCGCCGGCAGCGTCGGCAACGCCGCTACGGTCATGCAAGCATCGGCACAGCTCATGCCGAACATCTTCGCGGGGCAGCACGGACACTTCGGAGGCTGTCCGTGGTGACTCATCGACGAGTGGCAGTGATGGCCACGCATGTCCGAAGCATCGGCTGCAGTCGCGCCGATGCCGCCCTGAAGGAACAGGGAGACGGCGATCAGGATGCGAAGAGCAACGCGCAACATGCCTGGCAGGTTAGGACTTTTCCGGAGTGAGCGCAAAAAGACCTGCGTTGTGAGCGAATCCTGACGCGCAAGGCGCCGAGGCAGGCTCTTCTCGCCACCGCCTAATCGCCACATCCATTGGCGAAGATCAAATCCGATTGCAGACGCAGCAGCGTGCCCGTATCGATGTCGACGCCGCCACGTCCCGCGACGACCGGGCGGCCGGCATCGAACGCGATCGCGCTGGCGCTGTCGTCCGCGCCGGCGATCATGTTGATGCGAAGCAGCCCGTTGCCGGCGAAATCCTGATCGAGCGTGCCATCGGGCAGCAGACGGGCAATGAACTGATCGAAGTTGCCGCCGGTGTGATCGATGCCGCCGGCTGCGATGATGCGATGGTCGCCGCGGATCGCGACGGCGCGCATGTCGGACCCGTTTTCGCGTTCCATGTTGCGAAAGCCGTTATCGGCGAACGACGTATCGAGGCTGCCGTCCGCACGCGTGCGCACGATGCCGGCGCCGCCATTGCCGAGTGCGAGCACGATCGAGCCGTCGCTGTCGATGGCGAGCGAACGCGTGAACCAGTCGTTGCTGAAACTCGGCACGTCGGCGAGGAACGAGATGCCCGTGCCGTCGCCGAAGGTCGCATCGGGTTGACCCGAAGGCGTCAGGCGCATGAGCCAGGGACGATCCGCCGGATCCGGGTCGGGCTCGGCCGATCCGCCGAGCACGATGCGGCCCCATGCGTCGATCGCGATCGCCGAAATGTCCACGTTGTCGTCCGTTGCGAGACCGAACCAGCCGTTCATGCCGAATGACAGATCGGCATCGCCGTTTTCCAGGAGGCGGACGGCGAGGACGTAGCGCAGACCCTCGCAATCGAAGCAGATGCCCGCGAACACGATCTTGCCGTCGGGCTGCCGCACGACCGCATTCATCTGGATGCCTGTGGGAGGCGGCCACGGTGTCTCTACGATCACGCTGCGGCCGTTGTCGCCGAAGCTCGCGTCGGCATCGCCTTCGGCCGTCAGCCGGATCAGCCCGGGCGCTCTGAAGCCGAACGCTTCGCTATCCATCTGGACGCGGCCCGCCAGCAGCACGCTGCCGTTTGCCTGCGGAAACATGCCCAGAAGACTGTCGGAACCATCGGGGATGACATCGAAGCCGATGCTGCGCTGCCCGAAAAATCCGAAGGTCGTGTCGAGGCTGCCGTCGGGTCGGAACTTGCTGATCGCGAAATCCAGATTGAACTCGCTGCCGTCCGCGCGCGCTTCCGTGTCGCCATGGAAGATGCTGCCGTCAGCGGCGACGGCCACCCGCGCGGTGCTTATGGAGTATGGCCATGACACCAGCGCTTGGCCGTCGGACGAGAACGTCGGGTCGAGATCTCCATCGGCTGCCCGTGCCGCGCCGTAGAGGCAGGCAAGGCATGCCGTGCAGAGGCGAATGAGGTCTTTCATGGCTGACGATCCTCGTGGCTTCGGAACGGCGCGCCTTTCGGCGGCGCCTTTCCAGGTCCACGGGCAATGGCGGCGCGAGGGGCCATCGCTGAGGCAAGTCGCCATATCAGCCGTGACGAGCGCTCATTGCGCTCGCAAGCGAAGTGACTGTTTTTGGACTTCAGCTGGGGGAAAGAAGCTCCGCTTTGCACGCTTGCGACATGGCGTCCATTGACGGCCCCAGCGACATGTCAGCGGCCAAGCCGTTTCGAGTTGGCCACTACCCGCTTGCGGATCGGCGTCAGCCCGGCCCGGCTGATATCCGTCGATGCGTCAACCAGCGCCGATTGAACGCGCGTCGCGCGCTGACGTGCCGAGCCGCCCCATGGCGAACACGCGTTCGCGATGACGAAGGCCGACTTCGCAAAGGCCGCGGCCCCGGCAAACATCATTCCCACGGCAGCGGTCGTAAACGTTGTCGCCTTCTCCGCGCCCATCTGGCCGAGCGCTCCGTAGTTTCCGGTCGCTGCGACTCGCGTGAGACGTGCGGCTGCAACGGCAGGCGTCAGGGCAGCGATTTGCAAAGCCTGCTTCGCCACGTTTGCCTGCTTGCGGGTTCTTGAAGATTTCATCGGACCTCGGATATCTGGATTGGCAGCAAAGGAGTAGACGTCGCGTTGAATCGACGCCTACCCCTCCATTGTTCGAATCTACGCAGACTTCGCGCTGGCCTCGGAGCCTGACGAGATGTCATCGGCATCGTGTTGCTTGAAGATCTCGCGGGCGATGTCGCGCTGCTTGCTGTCTTCCGTGTGCACGGAAATCAGGATGTTTCCCGAGCGAATCTTCGCGTCGTAGCGCTTGGCTTCGAACTCGGGAATTCCCATGCCGACGAGCCCGCCGATCACGCCACCGGTCGCTGTTCCGACAGCAGCTCCGCCGAGCGCGCCCATGATCGGACCGGCGGCAATGAACGGGCCGACACCGGGAATCGCGAGCGCGCCGATGCCTGCCAGCCAACCAACGGCGGCACCGACACCCAGACCCGCGACGCCACCCGTCGTTGCGCCTTCGGGCGCCTTGGTGTTGTGCTCGTGCGCGAAGTCCTTGGTGCCGCGCTTGTCGGGCAGCAGCGCAGAGATATCGTTGTTGCTGAAGCTGGCGCGCTTCAACGCGTCAATGATGCTTTCGGCCTGGGGTTCGGTCTTTGCGGTGCAATAGATGGATGCGTTCATGCGAAATCTCCGAGTGTTATTGCTTGATATCCAGTTCGTTGCGGACGCTCGACACGCCGGGTGCGGCTGATGCGAGCTGTTCGACCTTGGCTTTTTCGGCTGCGTTCTCGACGGGCCCACGCAATGTGACGGTCCCTGCCGATGCGACCAGCTTGACGTTGTGCGCCATCATCGACAGCGAGTCATCCGTCGTGATCGAACGTCGCACGGCCGCGGCCACCTTGATGTCTGCGGCGTTGTTCGGCTGATCGGTGGGCACGATCAGCGCGCCGGTCTTGTCGCGCACGTTGACCTGGGTGTTGTCGGACGCCTTGGAGACGGCAGCGTCGTCGGCTGCCTGTGGCGTCTGCGCGAGCGCAGCGTTCGAGGCCAACGCGAAGGCGGCAACTGCCGCCACGCGAGGAATCATCCTCAGTGGTGAGTACATGAATGCTCCAGGAATTTAGTGGGGACTGCGCGGCGAGTGCGCGTCGCAGGTGAGCTGCGTAGCGGAAGAGCGTCCTCTTCCGCAGTGATGACAGGTTGCACCTGCGCGGCCGTACGTGGCCTGAACTCACGCGCGCCTCACACATGACTGCGCGAATCGGTTCCGCTTCCCTCGCAAATCATACGAAGTCCAGCTCCGTGCTGATCCACGCTTTGCAAGCTGGCATCACACTGCCGTAACGGCACAGCGTGCATGATCACCGTGCTTCATCTTTCTGCCCCGCACGAACCGAGCGCTCTCGATCCGAGAGTTCCCGCTACTGGGCTTCCCAGCCAGCTCGTTCGCCGTCAGCCGTAATACCGTTGCTCCGCCGGATCAGGCGGCTGCATCCGCGTAAGGCTGCTCCATGAAAATCACCGTGAACCCGTTTGGCGACTGGCGCCGCGTGGCGACTGTCGAAGTCAGCTTGCATGTCAGGGATTTGCCTTCTCTTGTTCAAGACGACACCCTGAAGTTTCGACTCGTGGAAGCGGACTCTCCGCGCAGACGCTTTCGACGCTATGACCTGGTCGTGGACTCGACCGGAGGAGATCGCCGCACCGCTAGAACCGCGTGGGCCGTCCTCAGCGCGATGCAGGAGGCGGCGAGGCACGGATGCCTCGATCACTATCGCCTGATCGAGGGCAACCACTGGTTGACCCTGTTCGAAAGTCCTGCACCCGCACGTGCGCAGGATTCGTACATTGCCGGGATGGCGCAGGCATGAGCAGGAGAGCAATCCGATCGCGTCGGGTAGGTTCGCTATTGGACGAGCCTGGGGAAAGTGCCCGCAAGATGTTGCTGGCATGCGTACCGGCGACCATGAGTTTCTGGGTCGATCACAACTCTTCGATTCATGCCGTTCCTCCTGAGCGAGTCCCGGCAGGCGTCGAATCGCTGATCGTCGGGACCTACTCCATCGGCGGCGCGTCGCTCACCCAGATCGAAGGCGACCTTCTCGCCGAACGGCGTGAACGAGCTGCGGCCTGGATCGACTAGGCAACCGCTGGCCTCCGCGTGAAAACAGCGCTCCGCCCGCGGGGGCGGAGACAGGCCAGCAGTTGCTGTCATGAAAAAGCCGGCACTAGGCCGGCTTCTCGTAACTCACTGATTTAGTGGTGGGCGGTATAGGGATCGAACCTATGACCCCTACCATGTCAAGGTAGT
>Ga0157376_10001390_pt1 | contig 15932 bp, 10 predicted proteins | sample M45metaG_FD_121801 | JGI IMG/M metagenome (GOLD analysis project Ga0157376, IMG submission 121801) | Miscanthus rhizosphere microbial communities from Kellogg Biological Station, Michigan, USA - M4-5 metaG | ecosystem: Host-associated > Plants > Roots > Rhizosphere > Soil | place: USA: Michigan... | reverse complement strand
CGGGTCACCTTCCGAAGAGGCAACCTGGTCAACGCGCGATTCGCGCCCGACGGAGAGACGATCGTCTACAGCGCCGCGTGGGAGGGGAGGCCCCAAGAGGTGTTCGTCACGTCGGTCCGCGGCGCCGAGTCTCGGTCGCTGGGGATCGCGAACGGGCAACTGTTGGCGGTGTCGAAGACCGGGGACCTGGCGGTGCTTCTCAAGAAAGACAACCTCGCATCCAAGGAAGGCGTCGGAACGCTGGCGCGGGTGTCGATGCTCGGCGGCTTGCCGCGCGAGATCCTGGAGAACGCCGGATGGATGGTGGACTGGGGAACGGCCGGGCAGCTCGCCGTGGCGCGCGAGAACGCCGGACAGACGATTCTGGAATACCCGATCGGCAAGGTGTTCTACAAGACGAACTCGGTCATTCACTGCCCCAGGGTTGCTCCGGATGGGGAACGGATCGCGTTCTTCGACGCGTCGGGAGGCGAATGGGCGCTCGTGGTCGTCGACCGCAAAGGCAAGCGCCAGGTGCTCGTCCGGATGTCCGACGGTTTCTCGGGGTGGGGCGACCTCGCCTGGAATCCCTCGGGCAGCGAGGTCTGGTTCAACGCGGTGCAGCCGGAGTCCAACGAGGGATTGTTCGCGGTGACGATGGCCGGCAAGCTGCGCACGGTGCTGAGACCGCTCGGAATGTTCGTGCTCCTGGACATCTCCCGTACAGGGCGGGTTCTTCTGGAGGCCGAGACGTACCGCAAGGAGCTGATGTACTTCGGCCCGGGGGACAGCAAGGAGCGGGATCTTTCCTGGCTGGATCGATCCGAGCTTCGAGACCTTTCGCGCGACGGCAGGGCGCTTCTGATCTCCGAGCACCGGGGTTCTGACGGAGGCGGAGGCGCTTATCTACGGAAGAGCGACGGCTCGGATGCCGTTCGCATTGCCAGCGGCTATGCCCAATCGCTTTCGCAGGATGGCAAGTGGGCGCTCGTGCTGGTCCCCGCCGCTGGCCAGGCATCCTTCCAGCTCTTTCGCGTCCCGACGGGAGCCGGACAGGCGGAAGGCGTGCCGGTCGGCAACCTCAACGTCGAGAGCGCCGCCTGGATACCGCCGGACGGAAAACGGATCTTCCTTTCCGCCAACACGCTGAAGGAGCCGGAACGGGGCTACGTCCTGGACTTCGCCACGGGACAGACGCGGCCGGTGGGACCGACCGTGGCGGGCGGAATGGGCGGCTTCTCTACCGACGGCCGGTTCGTGACGATGGCGGACTCGGCGAATCGGTGGGCGATCTATCCCCTGGATGGCGGCGATCCCAGGCCGATTCCCGGTCTGGATCCCGGGGAGGTCGTTGGCAGCTACGTACGGGACGGCGGCGCCGTCTACGTGACCCGCTTCGGCGAGATCCCGCTCAAGATCGACCGGCTCGACCTCGGCACCGGCCAGCGGACACCGTGGAAGCAACTGTCTCCGGCGGATCCGACAGGCCTGATCGGAATTTCGAGCTTCGGAATCAGCGCGGACGACGGCGCCTATGCGTACAACGTCGAGCGTGTCGTCTCGGACGACCTCTTCGTGCTCGAGGGCCTGAAATAGGGCCCACGCCCACCCTTTCGAAAACATTGGAAATCGGTTGGCGGGCGGTGAAGCATCCGCGCCCGCCGGGTGAGAGCCTCCCCGCCAAGCAGGGAGGTCATCATGGAGCCTGGCGGGAAGGCTGGTCGCGCACGGAAGCTTGCGCAGGGTCTCTTGGGGTTCGCCCGGAACGCGTGCCTGATCCTCGTCGCGTTCCTGGTTGTCGCGACGGCTCGGTCGCAGGAGACCTGGACGCAACTCGATCCGGGCTTCCAGGTTCTCTCGGTCGCCCTGGACCCGTCGTCGCCGCAGAGTGTCTATGCGGGCGTTTCCTCGGGCGTTGCGAAATCCATCGACGGAGGGGAGAGCTGGGCCACGCCCGGAGGCGCGCTGCCCGGACCTGCCGCCGATCTGATCGTCGACCCCTCGGCTCCCTCGACGCTCTACGCCGTTTCCGGCGGCGACGTCTACAAGAGCGACGATGCGGCAGCGTCGTGGAGGCGCGTCTACGATGCGGACGGTAGGGGAGGTTACGGAGTCAGCGTGAGACGACTCGCGCTGGACGCAGCCGCGCCGGCGACGCTGTACGCGGCGATCGCTCCGTACTGTTTCCTTCCCTTCGGCTGCGAATCGGGCGGCAGTCTCGAGAAGAGCGTCGACGGCGGCGCGACCTGGGCCGAGACGTATCCGGGGCGCGCCTACGACGTCGCGGTGTCAGGGTCGAAGGCCTACGCGGTCATCGCCGGGGGCCTGATCCGGAGCGTCGATGGTGGATCGTGGATCTCGGTCAGGCCTCCGTCGCTCTTGGCGACGCCTCTCTCGATCGCCGTGGATCCCTCTGACTCGAGCACGCTCTACCTGGGAACGACCGGCCAGGGGGTGTTCAGGAGCCGGGACGCCGGCCTGACCTGGAGCGTGTCCGCGAGCGGACTGCAGGACTCGGCCGTGCGCTCGCTGGCGGTCGACCCGCTTTCCTCGTCCGTCCTCTACGCGGGGACTCCGACGGGTGTGTTTCGCAGTGTCGATGGCGGCGAGACCTGGTATCGGTCCCAGGCGCTCGAGGACGGCGGCGTTTCCCGGATCGTCGTGGCGCCGAGCGCTCCAACCGCTGTCTACGCCGTGGGCGGATTCTCTCGCCTGTACCGCGCAACCTACGGGTCTCCCGGTGCGTGCGCGGCCGACGCGACGCACCTCTGTCTCGGCGCGGGTCGCTTTCGGGTGGCGGTCTCGTGGCGAGCGCTTCCGGGCGGGACGAGCGGCGCGGGGAGGGCGGTCTCCCTGACGTCGGACACGGGCTATTTCTGGTTCTTCGAGGCGGGCAACGTCGAGCTCGTGGTCAAGGCGCTCGACGGAACGTCCGTCAACGACCGCTTCTGGATCTTCGGCGGAGTCCTTTCGGACGTCGAGTACACGCTCGTCGTGACGGACACCGCGACGGGGCAGACCCGCGTGTACTTCAAGCCCCAGAGCTCCCTGTCGAGCTTCGGGGACACCTCGGCCTTCCCGGACGGAGGCCTGACCGGAACGCGCGCCGCCGGAAGTGAAGACGTCGGGGCGACGACCATGTCGGCGTACCTCGGGCAGGTCGAGGCCTGCGTCGCGGGGCCGACGCGCCTCTGCGTCAAAGACGGACGCTTCCAGGTGGCGGTGGCGTGGCGGACCGGCGACGGTCTCAGCGGTTCGGGGCGCGCCGTTCCGATGACCGCCGACACGGGCTACTTCTGGTTCTTCGGCGAGAGCAACGTCGAGCTCGTCCTGAAGGTGCTGGACGGACGCTCCGTCAACGGCCACCACTGGGTGTTCTACGGGGCCCTCTCCGACGTCGCCTACACCGTCACGGTCACGGACACGCAGACGGGAATCGTGAGGACCTACGACAACCCGCAGGGCACGCTCGCGAGCCACGCGGATACCGAGGCGTTCTAAGGAGGATGTGATGCGAGTTCACCGGCAGACCGTGATTCGTACGTTCCTGTTTGCGAGTCTTGCCCTCAGCGCCGCGCTCGTGCGGGGAGGGTTGAACGAATGGACGAGTATCGGCCCGGACGGCGGCAGCGTCACCGTCATCGCGGTCGGCGGCGGATCCCCGCCGACCCTGTTTGCAGGGACCTCTGCGGACTTCTTTCGATCCCTCGATGGCGCGACCTGGATCCGCAGCGGACTCGGCGACGTGACGTCGGTCGTCGTCGACCCCCTGTCGCCATCCACGCTGTACGTCGCGGCCGGAGGTGGGGTTTTTCGGAGCACGGACAGTGGTTCGAATTGGGAACTCGCGACGTCCGGCCTCGGAGCGCTCTTCCTGGCCGTCGACCCGTCCGTCCCGTCGACGATCTATGCGGCTTCGCGCGGATCCATCTCCAGGAGCAGAGACCGGGCCGCGACCTGGGAGCGGGTTTACGCCGCTTCCTCGGACTCGGTCTCGCGGTTGACCGCTCTGGCCGCGGGGCCTGGCGTCGTGCTCGCCGGCTTCGAGACGGTCCGCTGCATCGCCTTCGACCTCTGCATCCCCACCGGCGGCGGGATCCTCAGGAGCGCGGATGGTGGCGCGAGCTGGCGAATCGAAGCCACTGAGGATCGGCCAGCGACGGCTCTCGCGTTCGACGCGGTGGGCTCGACGATTTACGCGGGAACGGGCCTGGTGGGATTCCTGCAGGGCAGCGGAGGCGGCCTGACGAGGAGCACCGACGGCGGTATCAGCTGGACGCGGCTGGCTCTGGGGGTCGCGGGCGAGGTCACGTCCGTGGCCGTCGATCCGAACGATGTCTCTGTCGTGTACTGCGGCGTACGGGGCGCGGGCGTTTACCGGAGCGCCAACCGCGGCACGAACTGGATGAGAGTTCGAAGCAGCCCGGGTTCCATTGCCCTCGCCGTCGACCCGGATTCCTCCCGGGTCTGGGTCGGTACGCACGAAGGAGTCGTCACCAGCGCGAGCGGCTCCGACGACTGGCAGCGGCGCAGCCACGGCATCTCGGCGACGGACCTGCGCAGCTTTGCCGTCGATCCGTCCTCGCCGGGAACGCTCTATGCCGGGGCTTTCGGCGTCGTTTACAAGAGTGTGGATTTCGGCTCGTCCTGGACCGAGCAGTCGGAAGGTCTCGACGGAGTCACCGCGCAGGCCTTCGCGATCGATCCGAACTCCCCGTCGACGCTCTATGTCGGCACCGACGGGGGTGTCTTCCGGAGCCTGGACGGAGGGGTCACCTGGGCAGCGAGAAGCTCCGGGCTCACTTCTCTCTTCGTCTCGGACCTCGTGATCGATCCGCGATCCCCGTCGGTTCTCTACGCGATGTGTCCGGAGGCCGGGGTCTTCCGGACCTCGGACGGCGGTGCGAGCTGGGCGGCCGTCAACACGGGGATCACGAACACGCAGGGCTATTCACTCGCCATCGACCCGATGACCTCCACCATCTACGCCGGGACGTACGGAGGCGTCTTTCGAAGCACCAACGGTGGGTCGAGCTGGACGGCCGCCAACGGCGGGCTGACGACGTTGACCGTCTACTCGGTCAAGCTCGCGCCGAGCCTGCCATCGACGCTTTACGCGGCGACGGGTCAGGGCGTCTTCAAGACCACGGACAGCGGCGCCTCATGGAATGCGCTCGGAGAGTACGCCGGCGTCCTGGCCGTGGACCCGAAAGATGCCTCGACCGTGTACGCCGCTTCGGCCGAAGGCATGCTGCGCAGCACCGACGGCGGAGCGACCTGGCTCAGGCCCCCGGGACTCACGTCCACGACGGTCTCCTGCATCGCGATCGACCCCGATTCCCCATCCACGGTGTACGCGGGAACGTACGGGGCCGGCGCTTTTCAGATCCGCTTCCGACCTCTCGAGCCGTGCGTGTCGGGCTCGACGACGTTGTGCCTGAACGGCGGGCGTTTCCGGGTTCAGGTCGGTTGGGAATCGCCGGGCCGGGGATCCGGTCGAGGCCACGCCACGCCGCTGACCTCGGACACCGGGTACTACTGGTTCTTCGACAGCGGCAACGTGGAGCTGGCCGTCAAGGTCGTCGACGGGACGGCCGTCAACGGCCGCTTCTGGGTCTTTGCGGGCGCGCTGACCGACGTGGCCTACACGATCGCCGTGACCGATACGGCGACCGGCGTCCTGAAGACCTACCAGAACCCGCAGGGACACATGTCGAGCTTTGCCGACACGTCGGCCTTCCCGGGAACGGACGGGTCGACGGCCCGGACGGTCGGGAACTCGGACGTCGCCTCGATCCTGTCGGCGGCAACTTCCGGCGCGACCGAAGTCTGCACGAGCGCTCCGAGCGCCTTGTGCCTGAACGGAGGGCGATTTCAGGCAGAGGTCGCCTGGCGAACGAAGGATGGGCGCAGCGGCGCCGGGCGGGCGGTCCCGCTGACCTCGGATACCGGCTATTTCTGGTTCTTCAACGACGTCAACGTCGAGCTCGTCGTCAAGGTTCTCGACGGGCGGCCCCTAAACGGGCACTACTGGGTCTTCTACGGAGCGCTGTCCGACGTCGCCTACACGATGACGGTCACCGACACGCAGACGGGCGTCGTGAGGACCTACGAAAGCCCCCAGGGCCGCATCGCCAGCTCTGCCGACACCGGAGCGTTCTGAGGAGGGTCACCATGGAACGGAACGAGAGATCCAGGCTCATTCGCCGCGGCGCTTCGATGACCGCGGCTTCGCTGCTCCTGGCTGCGGCTCCGGCCTGGGGGCAGTTCGGGATAACGGTGACGAACTCGAACGACAGCGGTCAGGGTTCGCTGCGCGAGGCGATCCATATCGTGAATACCATCGAAATCTTCGGCACGATCAATTTCGTCATCCCGGGATCCGGGGTTCACACCATTCATCTCCTCACGCCTCTCGAGCCCATCGTCGGTTTCCCTTCGCTGCTGATCGACGGGTATTCGCAACCCGGATCTCATCCCAACTCATCGCCGACGGGCGACAATGCCGTCCTCCTCATCGAGATCGACGGATCGAACGTCGGCGACTGCCTCACGATCGCGAGCGGCCTGCGCCCGAAGACGATTCAGGGTCTCGTCATCAACCGGTGCAGCGGAGCCGCGATCGCGCTCGCTGGGCCGGGCAACATCGTCCAGGGGAATTTCCTGGGAACCGATCCGCTGGGAGCGGCCAGTCTTCCGAACGGAAGGGGCGTCTCCATGAGTGGTTCGAACAACGTCGTGGGAGGCACGACGTTGTCATCTCGAAATCTCATTTCCGGCAACACCAACGCGGGGATCAAGGTTCAGGGATCCGGCAGCACAATTCAGGGCAACCTCATCGGAACGGACGCGACGGGCGGTGTCGCGATTCCAAACGGGACGGGCATCTCCATCACGATGGGCACGTCCTCCACGATTGGCGGCACGGCGGCAGGAGCGGCCAACGTCGTCGCCTTCAACGCGTCGTCCGGGATCGACACGGCCGCGCCGGGCGATACCGGATCGATCCTCTCCAACCAGATCTTTTCCAACGGAGGCCTGGGCATCGACCGGGACGGCGACGGCGTCACTCCCAACGTCGCCGGTGACCGGCGCAACTATCCGATCCTGGCGGCGGCCGTGTCTTCGGGGGGCACGACGACGATCCAAGGAACTCTCAATAGCCTGCCGAGCGCGACGGGCATTACGGTCGAGTTTTTTTCGAATGCCGCATGCGACGACTCTGGAAACGGGGAGGGGGAGTCGCCGATCGGATCCATCTCGGTGGATTCGGACGGCAGCGGCAACGCCAGTTTCTCGGCGGTTCTTTCCCTTGCGCTCGAGCTCGGCACCTTCGTGACGTCGACCGCCACGGTCAACGTGTCCGGGTCGACCACTTCCGAGTTCTCGGCCTGCCGCGTCGTGACGGATGCCTTCCCGGCCGCGACGCCGACCCCGACGATCACGCCGACTCCGACGATCACGCCGACTCCGACGATGACAAAGACACGCACGCCCACTCCGACGACCACGATCACGAACACCCCGACGGTTGCGATCACGCCCACGCCGACGATCACGCCGACCGTTACTCCCACGCCGCTACTCCAGGTTCTGGGCATTGCCCCGAACTCCGGGGATGCCGCTGGCGGCACGCCGGTTTCCGTTTCGGGAGCGGGCTTCCTGCCCGGGGTCTCCCTGACGATCGGCGGTGTCATGGCCGAGAACGTCGTCGTCGTGGGCTCGGCCGAGATCATCGCCCAGACACCGGTCCTTCCTGCCGGGTCCCTCAATGACGTCACGGTGGCCGACGTGCTCGGTCACCGGACACCGCGGGCCCCGGCGGCAAGCGCCACACTGACAGGGGGCTGGATGGCTGACTTCCTGGACGTCCCTCAGGGCGACGTCTTCCATGCCGACGTCGAGAAGGTCTTTCGCAACGGAATCACCGCGGGGTGCGGCGGCGGCAACTACTGCCGCGACAATCCGGTGCGGCGCGACCAGATGGCGGTCTTTCTCTTGAAGGCCGAGCACGGTTCTGCCTACGTGCCGCCCTCCTGCACCCCTCCCGGCCTATTCACCGACGTCGGTTGTCCCGGCCCCTTCACCGACTGGGTCGAGCAGCTCGCTCTCGAGGGCATCACCGGCGGGTGCGGGCCAGGCACGTACTGTCCTGCGAATCCGGTGACGCGCGCGCAAATGGCGGCCCTCCTCATCCGGGTGGAGCACGGAGTGAACTACTCGCCGCCCACGTGCACGGGCCTGTTCGGGGATGTGGACTGCCCGGGTCCCTTTGCCGATTGGATCGAGCAGCTTGCCGCCGAAGGGATTACGGGCGGCTGCGCCACGGACCCGGCGCTCTACTGCCCGAGCAGTCCGAATACGCGAGGCCAGATGGCCGTCTTCCTCGCGAGGACCTTTGGCCTGGACTGACGCCGGGCCCGCGGATACCGAGGCTTTTTTGAGAAAGGGGAAGGAGCAGACCATGCGTCCACGAGGAGTTCTGGCGGCCGCGTCCCAGCCTCAGTGGCCGGCCACCTGGGCCGCTTCGGCCCAGCCCGTGGGGCCGTTCCCGGACGCCTTCTCGACGGGTTTGGAGATTCATTTCGCGTTGTTGCGCTGGCGGCGCGGCGGGCAGAAAGGCAGACAGCTCATGACGACCACGACAAACGAGAGCCGCCTTGTGGCGCTGGCGCACATCGTCAGCCTGGTTCTCCTCCTGGGGAGCGGGTGCGGCAAGACGGCGCCGACCGAGCCTGCGCTGATGCCCACCCCCACTCCTCCCGTCGAGGGGCTGGCCGGGGACTGGTCCGGAACGATGTCGAGCTGCGGCCCGATCACCGCGTCGGTCGCCCAGAATGGATCGACCGTGTCGATCGCGTTCACGAGCTCCTGCTACGGAACCCGGCTGAAGTTCGTCGGCGCGCTCAGCGGGAGCGCGCTGAGCGGGAGAATGACGAAGGATGGTTCCCCTCTCTGCCAGTCAGTCGCTGGTCCGTCGTCGGGGACCGCCGCGTCGTCCCATCTTCAGTTGGCGACGGAGCGAATTCTTGCTCCAGCCCAATCCAATCCGTTCGTCCCATGTACCGGGCTTCCCTCGAACACCATCGACCTGACGCGGTAGCCACCCCCGGAAGGCTCGCGGGCTGGAGGTGTTCCGGTGGCGTTGCCGTGGAGTATGCGCATCTCCGTATCGGCCTGAGCTTGCGCGCCCGCCCGGCGAGAGACGATCCCCAACAGCGCGCTAGGGAACCGCGTCGATCACCGCGAGCGCCCGCTCCAACTCGCCGACGTCGTTGCCGGCGTGCGGCGAGAAACGCACGCACCCCTCGCGGGGCGCGACGAGCACGCCCTGCGCCTCGAGGCGCTTGGCCCACGAGCGCGCGTCGCCGGAAGGCGGCGCAGCGGCGAGGATGCCCGAGGAGAGCGGCGCCGGGGAGGCGATGCGCCAGCCGCGGGCTTCGAGGCCGCGGCGCAGCGTCTCCACGAGGCCCAGGATCCGCGCCTGTACGGCGTCGCGGCCGATGGCGGCGAGCAGGTCCACCGCGGCGGAGAGACCCGCGAGGTTGGCGGTCGGCAGGGTTCCGGGCTCGTAGCGGCGGGCCCCTTCGTACGGCGCCGCCCGGTACTCGAGGAATTCGCCCTCGGTCTTCAGGCTCCACCAGCCGTGCGCGCGCGCCGGGACGCGCTCCCGGGCGCTCTCCGCGACGTAGAAGACCGCGCCCCCCTCGCTGCCGTAGAGCCACTTGTGCGCGTCGGCGCAGAGGACGTCCACGTTCGCCGCCGCGACATCCATCGGCAGCGCGCCGAGGCCCTGGATCGCGTCCACGACGAGGAGGATCCCGCGCTCGCGGCAGAAATGGCCGATCTCGGCGAGCGGGAAGACGAAGCCGTTGTGAAACGCCACCCAGGAAACGGCGACGACGCGCGTGCGCCCGTCCACCAGCGCGGCGAGGTCGTCGGCCGTGATCCGTCCGCTCCGGCTCTTCGCCACGCGGCATTCCACGCGGCGTTCGGACAGCGCCCGCCAGGGGTACGCGTTCGAAGGAAACTCCATGTCGTCGGTGACGACATTGTCGCCGTCCTTCCACGGAAAGCCGAGCGCGACGAGGTTGATGCCCCAGCTCGTGTTGGGAAGAAAGGCGATCTCGGCCGCGGACGCGCCGATGAATTTCCCGACCTTCGCGCGCGCCGTCTCGACCATTCCGTACCACGAGCGCCAGTCCGCGGAGCCCCGATCGCGCACGTTCTCGACGTGCGCCGTGATCGCGTCGGCCACCCGGCGGGGCAGCGGGGAAACGGCGGCGTGGTTCAGGTGGATGTACTTCTTCCGGACGGGGAACTCGCGGTCGAGCGAGGCGGGGGAGAAGTCGAAGCTCACCGGAAGTCCATGTGGCTGAAGGAGGCGACGCAGAGCCCGAACAGGAGACCGAGCGTCGCCAGACCGATGAGCATGCTCCACGCCATCCGCACCCACGCGGGATTGCGCGTGGCCCGACGAAAAATGAAGACGATCGTCGCCAGGCCGAGGGCGCTGACGACGACGCCGAGCAGCTTGTCCGTGGCCCACGCCAGCGTCACGAGGACGCCCGCGAGGGCGCCCAGGAAGTAGCCGAGGCATCCGTCCGCCCGCGTCAACCGCGGGGGCTTCGGGGCCAGCGGGACCGGGGTCGGCTCGGTCACAAGAACTGCCCCGTGCACATGCCGACGAGCAGGCCCATGAGGGCGAGGCCGATGAGCAGTCCGACGGCGACCGGTGGGTCGTCCCGCCGAAACCGCCGGAACAGCGCCACGCCACCAGCGAGCGCCGCGGGGACCGAGACCAGCGCGGCGGGTCGAGGATCGAGGCCCGCCATGAGAAGGCCGGCAAAGAGGATGGCGCCGGCAACACCGATCCCCGCTCCGGCCATGCACCCGAAAGTCCCGGCCGTCACGGCGGAACGCGCCGGCGCGCGCCCCGTGGTGCCGGTGAAGTCCGGGCCGTCGGGTCCGGGCGGAACGGGGGTCTCGGTCATGCCCTTGCGTGAGCTGCCAGCTCGCGCCGGCGTTCCTCGAGAAGGACTTCCTTCCCGTCCCTATAAAAAAGATTGAACGTGTCGAACGGAATGATCCGCCCGTCCCGGTGCGCGATGTGGATGCAGGAGCGCTTGACCGAGCGCACGTCGAAGTTGAAGGCGTCCAGGAACTCGACGATGAGGACCCGAAAGACGTTGTCGTAGCCGAGGCGGCCCGGTACCTCGAACTGCGGCAGGCAGCACAGGAGGCTCTTCAGAGAGACGGCCGCGCTCTCGGGCGAGGCGGCCGTCGAGAAGAGCCGCAGGAGCTCCTCGCGCAGCCCCGGGTCCTGCTCGTAGCGGATCGTGTTGCCGCCCTTCTCGAGGAGCACGCCCGGATCGATGAGGCTCGTCAGCGGCACGACCTTCCCGTCGATCTTCATGCAGTAGGCCATGGCGATGCAGTCGGGATGGCAGGGAACCGGCAGGATGTCGCCCGGCTGGAAGACGGAGGACTGCCGCAGGATGTCCTGCCGCACCTCGGCCAGCGTCAGCCGGTCGCGTGCGGGGTCGAAGTTTTCGAGCCGCCCGGCCGCCTGGATCGGCTGGAAGGTCACGCCGCGCACGCAGGGCTGCTGGAGGGCGAAGTCGATGATCTCGCCGATCTCGCCGTCGTTGACGCCCTTCTTGAGCGTCACGACGAGGGTCGTCGAGACGTTCCACGCGTTGAGGTGCTCGAGCGCTCGGCGGCGGGTGTCGCGGAGGTCGTCGCCGCGCAGATCGCGCAGCGGGCCCTCGCGCAGCGAGTCGAACTGGAGGTAGACCTCGAATCCGGGCAGATAGTCCTTGAGGCGTTTCGCGAACTCCGCGTCCCGGGCGATCCGGACGCCGTTCGTGTTGACCATCAGGTGCTTGATCGGCCGCCGACGCGCGGCGTCGAGGATCGCGAAGAAGTCGGGATGGATGGTCGGCTCGCCGCCGCTGATCTGGACGACGTCGGGCTCCCGCTCGTTGCGGACGATCGCGTCGAGCATGAACTCGACTTCCGCGAGCGAGCGGTGCGTTTGGCGCGCGGGCGACGATTCCGAGTAGCAAATGGGACAGGTCAGGTTGCACTGGTCCGTGATCTCGAGCAGCGTGAGGCAGCTGTGCTGCTCGTGGTCGGTGCAGAGTCCGCAGTCGTAGGGACAGCCGAACTGCACCGGGGTGTTGAAGTGGTACGGCATCTGGCCCGGCTTCAGGGCGCCGCGTGAGGCCCGGTAGTAGTCGACGTCGGTCGAGACGAGCACCCGTTCCGGCCCGTGCGTGAAGCAGTGCTTTTGAAGGAAAACACGCTCGTCCTGGATCAGGATCTTCGCCTCGACCTTCCGCAGGCACTGCGAGCAGAGGCTGTTCGTCAGGTCCAGGAAGACGTAGGGACGGTCAGGCAACGGCGCGCTCCGGTCGGACGGAGGCCCGGGCGGTGCGGCGGCGAAGGAGCACGCCGACGGCCGCGGCGGCGCCGAGGAGCGCGGCGATCTGGATCGGGCTCAGTCCCCCGACGAGCGCGTGGCGCGGCTTGAGGTTCTCGACCGCGACGCGGAAAACCATGTACCCGGCGACGAACAGCAGGAAGAGCTCGCCCTGCGGGCGGGCCCTGCGCCGCGCCCGCGCGAGGACGAGGCCGAGCGCGACGAGAAATGCGACCTCGTACAGCTGGGTCGGATGCCGCCGCACGCCGTCGCCAAAGTCCACGCCCCACGGTCGATCCGTCGGCGTTCCGAAGGTGCCGTCGCGCAGGCCGGCCAGGAAGCAGCCGACGCGGCCGATCGCGATGCCAGCCACGAGCGCAAACGCGAACGCGTCGCCGGTCGGCCGGCCGATGTGGAGCCGCGCCTTGGAGACCTCGACGCCGATCCACCCGCCGAGGATCCCGCCGACGATCGTCTTGCCCTGCAGCGCGAGGGGGTCGAGCCGCAGGAGCACCGCCGGGTCGAACGGCGCCTCGAGCCACGCGAGCAGCTTCGCGCCGATCAGGGCGCCGACGGCGGCCCCCAGGATGAGCCCGAGGCCCTGTTCTTGCGTGAGCGCGGACGGATCGCTGCGCCGCGTTCGCGTATAGATCGCGAACGCGATCGCATAGGCCGCCGCCTCGAAGAGCAGATGCAGCAGGCTGGCGGTACTGGGCGAGAGGATCGGCAAGTGGCCCTCCGCGGCGAAAGTCTATCGCCAACCCGGGATCAGGCGAGCAGGCGCCGGTAGAGGGTCTCGTAGTCGGCGACCATCCGGTCGAACCCGTACCGGGTTTCGGCCCGGCCGCGGCAGGCGGCGCGGTCGATCTCCGCGGCGCGTCCCACCAGAGCGGCGAGCTCCTCGTCGGTCTCGCCCAGGAAACCCGTGACCCCCTGCTCGACGAGCTCGGGCAGCGAGCCGCGAGGCGTCGCGATGACGGGGGTCCCGGCGGCCATGGCCTCGGCGACGACGAGGCCGAAGGGCTCGTCCCACGAGATCGGAAAGAGGAATGCGCGGGCGCGGCTCATCAGGCCGAGGACCTCGTCGTTCGGCATCGTCCGGAAGAGGCGCACGCGCTCGCCATCCACGTGCGGGCGGATCTTTTGCTCGTAGTACGGCGCGCTCTCGGCGAGGTACGGCGTGACGTCGCCGACGATGACGAGCGGCAGTTTCGCGCGCTTTGCGATCGCGATGGCGCGGTCGGCGCCCTTGTGCGGCACCAGGCGGCCGACAGTGATCAGGAAGTCCCCGGGCGCCGGGCCGAAAGGGACGCGCTCGACGTCGATGCCGTACGGGATGACCGGCAGCCCCCCGCCGAGCGCCCGGTTCTGCGCTGCAGAGATGCAGACGGGGTGGAGGTTCGCGCTGTGCGCGCGGTAGTAGTCGTGGAGGTGCTTTTCGATGTACGCGTAGGTCATGACGCTGGGGCGGCCCGTCGTGCCCGTGAAGTACGCCGCGGGCGTGGGCCAGTGGGAATGCAGAACGTCGAATCGGTCGGCCAGCGCGTAGGCCTCGGCAACGTTGCGCACCTCGTACTCGCGCTCGAGGTAAGAGGTGACCTCCGGATCGTCCTGGGTCGCGCGGGGCACGACCGCATGCAGCGTCGCGGTCGTCCGCGAATCGCCCGAGGCAAAGAGGGTCACCTCGTGCCCGCGCGCGACGAGCCCCCGCGTCAGACGGTCGATCGCGATCTCGGTGCCGCCATGGGAGCGCGGCGGAACGGAGAAGCAGACCGACGCGATCTGCGCGATCCTCACGGGGAGAGGCGGACCGCGCCGGCTTTCGCGAGCAGTTCGAAGTACTCGGCGACCGCGGGAAGGGGAACCGGGGCGTAGCGGCCGGTGAGGATGTCGCGGATCTCGGAGATCGACCTCTTGCCGTCGGCGAGGTTGATGGCCTCGTAGGCGATGACGTCGCCGTCCTCGCGCTGGGCGAGCGCGGTGTGCGACAGGTCGGCGCCGGGGATGTCGGCGAAGTAGTCGTAGTAGTAGACGTCGAGCGGGCCGACGATCGCGGGATTGCGGGTCGGGATGCGCCGGTCCGCGGGCGGCACCGCGGACGGCAGGCTCTTCCGCAGTGCCGCTGTGTCGCCCGCGACCGTCTTCGCGGTGCCGGGCCAGAGGCGCGCGACGGAATCGAGGGTCTCGATCCCGGAGACGACCGCCTCGCGCCGCACGAGCGCGGCGTCCGGGCCACGCGCGGCCTTCGCCAGGGCGATACGGCTCTCGACGTCCGCCCGCGTCACGGCGAGCAGGGCGTCAGCCTCGCTCTCGGGCAGCGCGGCGAGGGTGTAGATCAGCCCGGCGCCCATGTAGACGACGCGCCCGAGCTTCGTCGCGTCGAGGTTCTCGGGCTGGTCCTTCTGCGTGTGGATCGTGACGTCGGGGTAATCGTGGAAGTAGACAATCGGCACGCGGAAGCCCGCGGCCTCGAACACCTCGTGGTCGCTGCCCATGTTGAGCCCGCGCACGTCGCCGAGGAACACCTCGCGCGAGCCCGGCGGCCAGACGAATCCGGCGTACGCGTCGCCGCGGCCCTCGGCGTAGCGGGCCGAGGCCGCGACCACCTCGTCGAACCATGCCGCGGCGACGACGTTGGCCACGTTCGGCAGGCTCTCCGCCGTGCGGGAGAGGTGAAAGGTCCCCTCCGTCGTCGCGAGCAGTCCGCCGACCATGTCCATGTGGACGCCACCGACGAGGCGCGCCACGATCTCGGGATGGCGCGCGAGGTAGGCCTGCGAGCCCGTGATCTCGGGCAGCCAGAGGAAGCGGATCGTGCGCCGCGGCGGCGGCAGCGCCTGCTTGCGGAGCGCCGCGGCCAGCGTGCGCGCGACTTCGAGGATCGCGGCGCTGCCGGAGGCGTTGTCGTTGGCGCCGGCCGATTCGTGGCAGATGTGCGCGGTCATGACGACCTCGCCCGCCGCGGGATCCGTTCCCGGGATCGTCGCCACGACGACGTCGTAGGTTGCCGGCACCATCTTCGCCTTCACACGCGCCCGCAGGACGACCTTCTCGCCGGCGGCGAGGCGCGCCCGGAACTCTTCGGCCTCGCGCCTGGAGACCATGAACGCGAAACGGTTCTGGAGCTGGTAGGGCGAGAGGTGGCCCCAGCGGACGAGGTCGCGGTCATCGCCCGACCAGGGCGTCGACTGGTTCGGGTAGGCGGAGAGGAAGCCCGCGGCGCCCCGCTCTTCGCAGGCGAGCTTATGGACGGTCGCGAGCGTCCCGTCGGCGAGGACGATCTTGCCGCGGACGTCTTTGCCTTCGTAATCTTTCGGCGACGTGCCCTTGCCGACGTCGACGAGCTCGGCGGTGACGTCCGAATCCTGGGAGTAGTCCGCGAGCGCGACGGGAAGGGCGGGGTACTCGGTGATCAGGCGCGGCGTCGGCGCAATCTCCTCGAGGGTGGCGGTGACGGGGTCCCAGCCCACGTGCGAGAGGAAGTGCGCGTACTTCGTTTTCCCGTCCGCGGGGAAGCGCTCGATCGCGG
>Ga0157376_10001387_pt1 | contig 15958 bp, 22 predicted proteins | sample M45metaG_FD_121801 | JGI IMG/M metagenome (GOLD analysis project Ga0157376, IMG submission 121801) | Miscanthus rhizosphere microbial communities from Kellogg Biological Station, Michigan, USA - M4-5 metaG | ecosystem: Host-associated > Plants > Roots > Rhizosphere > Soil | place: USA: Michigan... | reverse complement strand
GCTGAATATTCCTTCTTGCTGGTCATCGTCGCCGCGCATTCGCTCGCCTCCTCGGCCTTCCTTATCTCAGACGAGTCTCTTTAAATCAAAGTTGCAGCCCGAGCGGTATTTTTCAACAAACTGTTAACCAGCAATGTTTTGTCAGGTGAGCGCTGTGCGGAAAGCGCTCCAGCAAGTAATAAGACGAAACCCAGCGTCAGTATTCTCTGATGTTTGAGGTAGCTCTTCATGTTTACCTGCCTTCAGCAAGCCCTGACTGCTATCTTTCTTGCGGTTTCACAATTGCTGCGCACGGGGGCACGATTCAATCGCTATTACTGGCGCCACTGCGTTGTTTTGCCGCACGACAGCATTCGCGCTCCTTGGAGTTGGCTCGACGCTAACGCTTGCTCGGAACACAGCAGTGACTGGGACTACATAGTGATCGCCGCCGCGATATAAAACCGGCTGACGCGAAAAACCGGGGCCATGCTGTAGAGGTTGGTGCAAGCGAAGCTCCCATTGCAGCTGGCCCCGTGAGACGTTCAGCAAACCATTTTGCTGAACCACTCTTTTAAAGACCGCCAGCTGGCCGTTCTATAGAAAGCTCCCTTTGCAGCTGGCCACGCTGATCTACTGATTCGACGCTCGCTCCGATTCGTTGCGCGGCGTGCTCTTCTGCAAAGCATTGACAAGATGACGGCCGGTTGCGGGCACGCCCATCTTTTGACTTCTAACGATGTCCTTAGCCTTGATTGGACGACCATAAACGTCCGCGCTTGCGTCATCGTCGGGACGAAGTGTGGAACCCTCGAGTGAAACGCCGGCAAACAAACCGCGGGAACGCGAGTAGCTAAGAATTTCGGCTCGCATCCAGGCGTCGGTATTCGCGGAAGCATCACGTCCTTTGGGGCCTGCGGCAACAGAAGCATCTGCGCCCAGCTTAACCTTGCTGCTGAGAATCGATTCCATGCCTCTGTCATTCATAATCAGTAGGATCAAGTCGGTCGCTTGCCCGCCGATTTGAAAGCCAACACTGCCACCCTCGAGAGCGTACATCGCTGGGGCTCCCCAGGGTCCACGGAACGTCTCGCCCCGGCGGCATACCATCGCGCCGCGCCCGTAGCTTGCGCCAACACCGAATGCAAGTTTCTTAACGGACGGAATCACGATCACACACTCGGCCTTTTCCAACAGTTCCTGAGGAATGTTGTCTGGCACATTGAGCACCTCCTGCATGACAACGCCACATTCTTCGAGCCGTTTTTGTTCATTGTTCAGTGTCCTCGCGAATACTGCTCCTGCCACAAGCGTGAGACACGTTGCGGCAACTAAGTATTTCTTCATTACTGACCTCCACGGTCCAAATCACTACGTGCGATTTCCTTCGGAACAGATGGTTACCGAAGGGCTTTAAAAACTCGTACATCACGAGAGGGCTCTGCGTTGCCCGACTCTCAGGCGGGGCACTTTTGCTTCGAACTAAGAGGGTTTCTTGGCTCCAAAGACGAGCAAGGCGATTCCTCCCGCCAGCACAAGTCCACCGATGACTGGGGGAATGGAAATTCGGTCGTGTTTTTCCGCCGTGGCGTGGATCGGCCCAACATCCAGAACCTTTTCTTGGTGCGTATATGTGAATCCCTGATACGCGAGGGCCAGGGCGCCAAAAACCACAAAAAGAATTCCAACCCGAACAGTCGTTTTCATATGCTTCACTCTCAGGTTACTTTTCGCAGCACGGGCCCAGATCCAATTTGGCTACAGGAATCTCGCCAGCATCTTGCTTTACTGAATGTAGGGGTTGGCTCTGACGATCTACCGAGATGGACTGAGGCCTGAGCGAAAGTCTTTTTTGTTTCTTCCTACGAGAACATCGTAGACGCCTGCCGCTAAAGAGTCTGTTCACTTAAGCACACCTTTAAAATTACTTTCACTTCCGCCATCGGCCGCAGACACCCATTGGGAATAGGGAGTCGCGCGACTCAGCTCACCCGGCCGCAATCCACGCGCAGTCCGCAGGGCAGGGCTGGCATCGACAATCGGAGCCTGCGTAAACAGCTTTAACCGGTTCAGCGACGTTAGTACGTTTTACCAGCGAACTCCTTCTTGGTTTCAATCGGGAGAATCAGGTCTGCATGGACGTTCGCAGGAGCAAGCTGCGTACTAATTTGTTTTGAGTTGGGCGACAATTGTCTTCGCTTCCTTTATTCGCTCTTTGTAGAACGTCGGACTGATCAGGACTTTCTCTTCGCCGACGCGTACATGCTCGTCAATACCTCTCTTAGCCAAGAAAAGCGACAACGCCATGTATGTCTTGATTTCCTTTTCAAGAAACTTGACTGCACTACGTTTGGAATCGTCCATCGCTGACCTCCAATCCGTCCCATTGCAAAATCTAGATGCGTCCGAGGAGTACAAGGACGACAACCACCAGAAGCACAAGGCTTACTCCACCTGTCGGAAGGTAGCCCCAATTCCGGCTGTGAGACCACCGTGGGAAAGCGCCTACAAGTGCCAAGATCAAAAACACGATTAAGATAGTTCCAAGCATTGCCTTTTCTCCTTTTAGAGATTCAGCCGCCTATGTGAAGCGCCCAACCAGAGTGGCGGGACTATGTGTTCTCCACGCTTTCGCCACTTTGGATAGCGGCTGTATCGGGTCACTTCGCCCAATGAGCCTCTAGTTCAGATAGAAACTAATGGAAATGCGATCGCCGGGATATCTGCGGTTGTACAGATAATATCCATCGTCGTAGTAGTCCACGTAGACGTCGTCGCTGTCGTACCAATCGTTTGACCAGTATTCTGGCCACGGGTCAACCAGGCCGAACCAGTAACCGCCGTACTGAAAGCGCTGGCGGCCGCCAATGAACTCCACGGGCAGACTGTAGATCCGGAATCCGTGATCTTGGCCGTAGTAGGTACGGAAACGGTCATCTGGGACACGGTATCCGTTGTAGCCGCCACGTTGCTGCCACGTGCGGTGCTCAGACTTCCAGCTCCGCGCACGATTGTCTTGCCAGGCAACCTGCTGCCTCTGCGCCTGGGCTGGACTCCGCTGTTGTGCAGACCGGTTGTCCTGCTGCTGCCGTTGTTGTCTTTCTTGATCTTGCTGCACTCTAGCTTGCTCCTGCCGTTGCGAGGAGTCGTCCTGGCGTTGTTGTTGCTGTTGCCGCTCCTGATCTTGTTGCCCTTTAGCGATTTGTTGCTCGCGTTTATTTGATTTGTCCTGTTGCTGCTGTTCTTGTCTTGCCGAGCTATCGCGTTGCTGCCGTTGTTGATCCTGTTGCGCTCGGGCCTGTTCATGTTGCTTCGTAGAGTTCTCTTGTTGTTGTTTTGCAGAGTTGTCGCGCTGCTGCCGTTGTTGATCCTGCTGTCCCTTCGCCTGCTGTTGTTGTTCAGGTTTTGCGGGCTTGTCTTGCTTCTGCCGTTCCGGCGTAGCCTGCTCTGGTTTCGCGGGCTTAGCCTTCTCTTCTTGCTTATCCGGCTTGTCTTGCCTTGCGCCTGCCGGAAAGCCGATCCCAAGCAGCAGAACGAGCGCGGTTGTTTGAATGATTCCAATCCGTTTCATGGTGTTGCCTCCGTTGTATCTACTTCTGCGCCCGTCACCCTGTGAAGGAGCGGCATAGTTTTTGTTCCTTTCCGCCCTTGTTTCGAGACACTTCTAGCTTGGCCCGAACCGCTCATACTCTGTCTGGTTCCGAGGAATTCGATGAACTGCTTCAATTCGACGAATGGCCGGACTGTTCTTTCAGCCAGAAGGTTTGTTTAACGGGACGTTCGATATCTTCGGCACTCGCGATAGGAGTCGAAAACAAGCCCCGGGTTGGACTGCGATCAAAACATTCCTTTTACTGCAAATCTATCTTGGCCTTTGTAGAAACACATGTCTGTTCACTTGTATACAAGCGCGCATTTCTCAACGACTGCGTATGGCGCCTACATTTCACGGCCCGGCCAGGGTGATATGGCTACGGGCGATCGAGCCTGCTTGGATTTGCTCCCGAGATTGACCACTGCGGTTAGGAACTTCGATTGTCTTCAGATCAAACATTCTCTTTTGTTTGACGGTCAGTTCATCGAAGTCCGCGGTTCCGACACAGGACCTCGTGCGGACCGAACTCCATGCATGCGACAGTTGTTACCATCGCCCGTCTCCAAGAAACGTTTGATCGCGACCGCCGCTAAGCAAACTGCCCGCTCAATGAGTTGAAGCTCACCTGGGGAGGGATTTCGCAAAACATAGCAGTACATCTCGAGAGACCCCAGTTCTTCAACACTCTCGGCCCCGATGACTACGGAAGCGAAAATATGTACACCAAAGAGCGCAGCACTACGCGAAACTTCAGCAGCGCTCACGACCTTATTGCACGGCACGGAAATCAGAGACACCGTGTTCCCTATCTGACAATCAAAAGCGTCACAGATATCGTTCAGAATTGTGGAAATTGGAGCTCGAGCAGAAATCGACTGAAGAATCTGCTCTTCTGTTTTCAGTAAATATTGAACTCTGTCTACGGAATAGCGAGACGAAATGTTCCATTTTGCCAGCGAGTGGGATTCAGACTCGTCCATGTGAACTTCCTCTTTCAGATCGTGCTTAATCACTCCCGATTCTCGTCAAACTCGGCGTTAGGATCCTCCGAGAAGGCCCGCCTTCTTGGCTTTCATCGCATAGAGAGCCCGGTCCGCGGCATAGAGAAGTGTTCCGATGGTGTCGGCCTCTTGCGGATAGCCAGCTACACCTACGCTCACGGAGAGCTGCGGTATTCCGGTATCTTTGCCTAGGAGATCGCAAATTCGCTGTCCTACCAACGCCGCGGCTGCTGGGCCTGTTTCTGGCAGGACTAGGGCAAATTCATCCCCACCGTGGCGCGCTGCGGTGTCCACGGACCTGCAACAATCGGCAATGATCTCCGCCAGCCTACAGAGCGCCCGGCTACCCACCAGATGCCCATACTGATCGTTGATCCCCTTCAGACCATCGAGATCCAGTAGAAGTAGAGAAAACTCACGCCCCGTACGCTTGGTTCGGCAGATCTCCGCATGCAACTCTTCGAACAGCCGGCGGTGATTGCCCAAGCCGGTCAGTGAGTCGCTCAATGCGTGATGGCGCAGCTGATTCTCAAGCGTGCGCTGTTCTGTGACGTCAACGGCGATGATTTCGTGTCCCGCAAAGTTGCCATGATCGTCATATACACCGCTTCCGCTTAACGTCACCTTTATCGTCGTTGTGTCTTTCCGCTTCCACTCGATTTCGACCGGTTCGATTCGTTTTATCTCAGGCCCAAGGCCCGCAAAGAGAGAACCACTGCGGAAATTAGGAATGACCTCGGACGCTTGATTCGCCGCAAGGAGGTGTTCTTTCGACGGATAGCCAAGCATTGTGACCAGTGTCTGATTTACATCGAGCACTTTTCCCTCGGCATCACACCGATAGATTCCGTAAGTGGGATTGTCCCCGAGTGCCCGATAGAGCGATTGCGAATGCTGCAATGCTTTTCTTGCCTCTGCCAGTTCTTCCCGCAGTTGCTTGTGATTCAGAGCCCGCCGAACCACCATCGGCAGGTGACCGATATTTTCCCGTTCAACGTACTCGAACGAGCCTTCAACTGCCAGTTCCACTATGGATTCGCTTCCCAGTCCGGGCATCAAAAAGATAACGGCGATCTCCTGGAGGGCCTGATGAAGCAGTTGCAACACCTCCGATCCCTTGCAATGTGAACCGGGGTACTCAACGACAATGACGTCGTACGACTTGGATCGAAGCTGTTCCGCGCACTGTGCCAAGTTCGAAACGCTATCGGAGCTGACCGTGAATTGCGCCTTCTGGAGTTCCTGCAGACAGGCATCGATCGCGTCCGCGTCGCGATGTACAAAAAGAGCGCGAATCGGGCGGCTTCGGTGGGAAGGCGCGCGCTCCGAAGGCATATTTACACGACTAGAGTGGACTTCGTCCTGAGTCAGCCTTGACGTGAGCGCCATTATCCAGAATTACCGGTGCGGTCCGCCCGAAAAGGGGAGGAGTCGGATACGCGAACCCTTTCACGACAATGCTACTGAGATGAGAAATTAGAATCTGTTCCGTTTGATACAGGTTCGAAATTTCCGGTTGCTCCATCCCTAGGCAAATTTCCGGCCAAGAAAGCTCCAACTTCGCGAAGTACCGACACAATTCAAGTCCACCATGTTCAAAACGAGACAGCTGCCGAATCCGCTGCACCAGATAATTGCTTCGAGTTCAGATTGTCTTCCAATCAGAAGGAGCGTCGTCCTCGTGAATTGCCCACAATGCACAAGCCAGCGCATCCATCAATCCCGGCGCAGGAGAATCATGGAAAGAATCCTGGCTATGCTGTTCGTCAGGCCGTTTCGCTGTGAAAGATGCGATTTGCGATTCTTCCGTTGGTCATTCACCGCGAATCCCAATTCGTCTCGGCCGGCGACGACGTATTGATTCGGGTCGCTCCTTTTGGATAAGCAATGTCGAGCCAAATGACGCCGCCCAAGATACTCCGGACGGGCCCACAGCGAGCGATGGTGCAATCCGTGACGAAACAAAATACCAGTTCTTCCGACAACGTTTTTGGTAATGCGCTCCTGCCTCTGCGCGACCAGGCAAACCCTGAGACTTGTCTCCCTCAGATGAGGGTGCCAGTGCGGGCCCGATCACCAAAGTTAGACGTTGCGATGACCCAGGGGAAAAAGGGTCTGGTCGCAGTCGTTTCGATCGATAGAAACGAGGTTCTGATCGATTTGAACGGAGAAAACTATTTCCAGTCGCCAACCAGAAGATCCTTGCAAATTGGCGAAAGGCGACATGTCTTCGGCAGGGACGAGACTGTCGGATACTTAAACCATTCTTGCGAACCCAATAGCTTTCTCGATTTCAGCTGCCTGTGCGTGAGGGCTCTCAGGGACATCCAAACGGGCGAAGAAGTTAAAGTCAACTATGCTGCCACAGAGTATGAAATGCACGAAAGGTTTCGCTGTGATTGTGGCTCCTCAGCATGCCTTCAGATCATAAGTGGCTTCAAGTTCCTGACTCGGAATCAGCAGCTTCAGCTGAAACCGTACTTGGCTCCTTATCTTGTACAAAAGTTAGAAGACGAAATCCCGCAGGATAGGCATCTGTTGGAGAAATAGTGGTTTGGAGAGTGAGTTAGCGAAGAATTGTAACGCGCGGACCGGCGCACTGAAGTAGGCGCACGAATCGTCGTGACAAACGTGGCAAGTCGCGAAGTGGATGGCGTCTCCGTGGTGACGCCGTACGGACGCATAGTGTTCGGCGAGCAAAGCAACGCAGTCCGCGAGAAAGTGAAGAGCCTGATCGCTGAAGGAAAGAAGAAAATTGTTCTGAATATGAAAGACATCGACTATATCGATAGCTCGGGCTTGGAGGGTTGGTCTCCGCGCATTTGAGCGCCAACACCCACGGTGCAGCGATGCGGCTGTGCAATCTCGGCCGTAAGTTCAGCAAGGTGCTGCAGTAGACCAAATTGACAACTTGTTTCCAGGTGTACAGCACTGAGGCAGCGGCTGTCTCTAGTTTTTCAAAGTAGACGCACCGTGCGTAAGAGCTTTCCGGAATTCGAAAGAAGATTTTGGGTAGTGTGCGATCCGGAAGCCACAACGGAAGAAGGACGAGATGAAGATGCCGGCTAGCCCAGTCTGAGTTCCGGCGACGGATTCGATCTCTTTCACCGTCTGATTCGATCCTCGGACATTCCGCGCAGGACGCTGTCCTGTTTTGTACAGTCTTATACGAGCAAACTTGTTAGTGTGAGATGTCCGGGACGTCCACGGAATCGGGATGTTTGGACCTAAAAATGAAGATCAAGAAGCCCAAAACCAACGGAGGCCTCTCCGCTTTCAACGCCCAAGCCTTCCTCGATACTGCGGGAGTGGCGAGAAAGGTCATCGACTATCGGAGAGGCGAATCCATCTACTCACAAGGTGACGGCGCGGACAGTGTGATGTACATCCAAAAGGGCGGCGTAAAATTGTCGGTGGTGAATGGGTCCGGAAAAGAAGCCGTCGTTGCGATGTTCGGCCCTAGCGATTTTTTTGGGGAGGGATGTATGGCGGGCCAGACCCTCCGGATGGGCACGACTACCGCCGTAACGCCGACCACTCTTCTCGTGATCCAGAAAAATGAGCTGCTGCGCGTGCTCCACGCCGAGCATGAGTTGTCGGATCATTTCATTGCATACATGCTTGCGCACAACATCCGGGTCGAAGAGGATTTGATCGATCAGCTCTTTAATTCAAGCGAAAAGCGCCTCGCACGAGCACTCTTGCTTCTGGCACGCTACGGGAAGCAGGAGCAGCCCGATCGCATACTTCCGAAAGTCTCCCAGGAGACCCTCGCAAGTATGGTCGGGACCACACGTTCACGCGTGAACTTTTTCATGAACAAATTCAGGAAACTAGGGTTTATTGAGTACAACGGTAAAATCAAAGTCAATACGTCGCTGCTTACCGTGGTCTTGCACGAGTAAGTCGGAACCTGGGTTCTGCTTTCCGGAGCGCAATCCGAAATCCAGCGGAAATAACCGTTAAGCGATGACAGCACCCGGAAAAATGCCTGGTCCGAGGAGACTCGTGGATGTTTGCTCTGGAGGCTGACTACGAGGGAAACGGAGACGTCCAGGGCGTCGAGCTTGAGGCCGCTATCGTGGACGCACCGCTTCCGTTGCGCACGGCGGCCAAGCTTAGCCTTTAGGAGGCGTTTTATGAAGATCGCCGTAGCGGAGGTCTTAGGCAGCCACCTGCGACCGCTTTGTTCCCGCGACAACCGAGTAATGAAGTATGAGTCAGCCGGTCTCAAGGCAAATACCGGAGACCAGGCGTCATACCACTGTGGTTTCGAAGGATGCAGTGTTCGATATGACGCCACCGACGGATATTACATGCTCATTGGAATGCCCGGCCACGCGAATACTGTCGACGAGCCCGGCGTAAACACCCTGAAATGTCCGATACATGGCCGCTGGTTGTATCGCCAGCAGAATATCGAGACGGAGGCAGGTGTTGGTTGGCGTTGCGGCGTCGAAAGTTGTGACTATATTTATTTCGCCGACTCAAAGGGCGATTGGGTTAGGACTTAGCGAAATATCCCGCCCACAAGATGCCCAGAAATCAGATTGTCGTTACCAATGCACGGGTCGTGCGGAACCGGGTCCTGTCTTTATCATATGACATGGCGTGAATACCATGAATTTACGAAGCACAGTGTCGAGGCGCTGAGACGAACTCAGCATTATCTGGACTGGGGCAATATGCCCGTTCCGTATCGTCATTATGAAGGCGTTCCTGTACTTGATTTGCCGGCTGACCCACCCAGCCCGCAGACTCCAGCAATCGAAGTGCTCAGAGGTAGGTTAGGTAACACTCTGGCTAGAGACGGTGCAGCATTCCTTTCGCAGTTGATGTTTTACTCTGCCTCGATCAGCGCATCCAAACGAGTCGCGTCAACCGGCGACATATACGCACTGCGCGTCAATCCCTCCTCCGGCAATCTCCATCCGACCGAATTTCACTTCTGCACTCGGGGTCTCGTGGGGTGGTCCGACGGTCTTTATCATTATCGTGCCTCGTCCCATATGGCAGAACAGCGCGGCATCGGAGATTTTGCCGGGAACCTTGTGAGCATCTCCGCCCCGCTTGTTTTTGTTCTGACCAGCATTGCCTGGCGCGAAGCTTGGAAGTACGGGGAACGGGCATATCGGTACTGCTTGCACGACATCGGGCATGCCTGGCAGGCGCTTACTCTCGCTGCGCGAGCGATCGGGTGTGAAAGTTTTGCCCTCGGGCACTTCTTAGATGACGCCGTGTCGAAATGCTGTCTCCTCAATGAGGATGAATGGCCCATGTTGATTGTCACCCTTCATGGCCCATCAGTTCCTCTGAAGGTGCTCGAAGCGGGGAAGACCGTTTTATTTGGTGGCCAGCCCAATCGGCTTTCGGATGAGCAAGTATCTTTTCCACAGATTGAAAAAATCCACGCTGCTACGAAGGTACAAAGCGAAGTCACGATTCCTCCAGCAGGTCCGCCTAAGCACAACGGCCGCGGCGAGACCAAGCTGCCGTCCCCAGTCACGACCAACTGCATCTTCGGCGAGGTTGTTCGCGGGCGGCGCTCCGCTCTCGACTTCAGGGGTGGCGACGAGTCGATCTCGCTCTCAACACTCGCGACCCTCCTGGCTGTCACCGAAGAGCCTTTCTTCGCTGATTTCGCCACACTTCGCTTTGTCCAACTGTATCTTTACGTTCATCGCGTCGAGGGCTTGACACCTGGTGTTTATCGTTACTGGCCAGGGCACGCGGAGTTGGAGAAGATCAGGCAGGGCGATCAGCGCCTCATGTCTGCAGCCCTTAGCCTTCGGCAAGACTTGGCTGCGAATGCTTGCGTCGCATTCTCTATGATCGGCGACTTTGAAACTGCCACGCGCAGCTATGGTGATCGTGGATATCGTTATGTGCATTTCGAGGCGGGTGCCATCGGTCAACGAATGTATTTGGCCGCCGAAGCCCTTGGTCTCCGAGCGACGGGCATTGGCGCGTTCTTTGACAAAGAGGTGCAACGATACCTAAACCTAAACTCCATGCAAGGACAAGTCGTGTACCACTTCGCGGCAGGGCACCCTGTTCCCGATCCACGGCTCGAAGCCTGAGACGAGATGGCCAGCATCTTGGTCCTGTTTTGAACAGATTGTTACCGCTAGGACGGGCATAATTCTGACGCGGAGGTTAATCTCATGCATGCTTGTGGGAAAAAGTGGGAGTGTTGGGCCCAGTTTATCGCTTGGTCGGCAAAGGCCTCAGCGATCGCGACATCGCAACGCCACTTAAACTTACGGAACTTACCGTCCAGACCTGCATAGTTTGGATATTGCATTTCCTGGGGTTGACGAACCGGAACGAGCTGATCCGATACGCTGCGACTCCGCTGGCAAGGTGAGGTGTGGCACAGACGGCGAAGACTAGGCGGCATTTCGTCACGACTCTCCCGAAAACCAGGACCATTTCCCTTTCAACTTCCGTCAACCGGGCTAATGCCATGGAAATGTGACGACCTGCTGCCACGCTTCGTAGTGAAATGCAACGTCGTCTGTAATCTTGCGGATACCAACACTGGGCCTTCTGCGCGCGTCGCACACGTTCGGGGAACTCTGCCATCGCGCTGAAGGCAGTGGCGAAATAATGCTGGAAAGAATGACGATTCGCATTTCGGTGTCCGCGGTTCTAGGCTTGCGCTTCCAAGCACCACCTCATCAGGGGAGCAGATACAATTGACTCACCGCGTAGTTGTAACAGGTGTTGGACTCGTCTGTGCTGCAGGAGTCGGCACGGAGGAATGCTGGAAGAATCTTCTGGCCGGGCAGAGCGGCATTGCCACCATCACAAGCTTCGACACCGCGCGATTCGACTGCCGAATTGCGGGTGAAGTGAAGAACTTCGACCCCTTCCAGTGGATTGAAAAACGGGAATTGAAGAAAATGGGCCGATTCATCCAGCTGGCCCTGGCCGCCACGGATTTTGCGGTGAAAATGGCAGACTGGAAGCCGGAGGGGTCTGATCTGGATGAAGTGGGAGTTTACATCTCCTCGGGCATCGGCGGCTTCGACATGATAGAGCGTGAGCACATCAAGCTGATCCAAGGCGGGCCACGGAAGATCTCACCGTTTTTCATCCCTTCGGCAATTATCAATCTGGCCTCCGGACACATTTCGATTCGATATGGGGCGCGCGGACCGAATTCGGCGACGGCGACGGCGTGCTCGGCTTCGGCGCATGCCATAGGCGATTCGTTCAAGATTATCGAGCGCGGCGCAGCGGAGATCATGATCTGCGGCGGGACCGAAGCGGCTATCACGCCGATGGGGATTGGGGGATTTGCGTCGATGAAGGCGCTTTCGACCCGGAATGATGATCCGGCGCACGCGAGCCGGCCGTTTGACGCGAAACGTGATGGATTCGTTGTGGGCGAAGGCGCGGGGATTTTGATTTTGGAATCGCTGGAGTGCGCTCAGAAACGGAATGCGCCGATTTTTGCGGAGATTGTGGGATACGGAATGTCAGGCGACGCCTGTCACATCACGCAACCGGCCGAAAACGGTGACGGGGCGTATCGCGTGATGCGCACGGCCTTAAAGGACGCAAAGCTCGCGCCGGAAGATATCGGGTATGTGAACGCGCATGGAACGTCGACGCCGATCGGGGACGCCATCGAGACTCGGGCCCTCAAGAGGTTATTCGGGGAGCGGGTGAAGCAAGTTCCGGTGAGTTCGACGAAGTCGATGACCGGGCATTTGCTCGGTGGAGCAGGTGGACTCGAAGCAGGCATCAGCGTGCTGGCGCTACGCGATCAGATCTTGCCCCCGACGATCAATCAAGAAGCGCCCGATCCGGAGTGCGACCTGGATTACGTTCCGAATGCGGCGCGCAAGGCGTCGCTGGACTATGCTCTATCAAATTCGTTTGGTTTTGGCGGTACAAACGCTGCACTCATTTTCAGCCGCTGGACTGGCAAATAGCCTGGGCTCGCTGAGGTTGAAAGGAAAGGGAAAGATCAATGCGACGTAACCTCGTGCTGTGGTTCGTGTTATTGCTAGCCGGATTTCTTACTGGGTACATCCTGCAGTATGCCCGACTGCAGCGGGTACAGCAGGAACTGTCTGCCTCAGCAAAACAATTAGAATTGTGTCGGTCCAGCGAACAATTGTCGCACCTTCGCGACACGGCCACGATGATGTATCTGGAGGCCACGCAAAAGAACTACGGAAAGGCCGGAGAATATTCGAAAGGGTTCTTTGATCAAGCTCAGAGAATTGTGAGCAGCACGGCTGACCCCGTGCTCCGCGACTTGCTTCATGACATCCTGGCAACCCGCGATCAGACCACAGCGGATTTAGCGAGGGGAGACGCCGCCGCAGTTTCAGGAATACAGCGAGTCGTTTCCAGGCTCGAGCAGACTGCAAAACATTGATTAAAGGCGCGCTACCCGTGGCTCGACTCAAGCTTTGGAAGCTTGATGTCCCACGCTAGACCCAGCCACCGGAGTGCGCAGATTCCATACCAATTCAAATCGAATTCATACCAGGCAAGCCCGTGGCGCGCCAACCGTGGCGCGGCGTGATGATTGTTGTGCCATCCTTCGCCAAACGTGAGCATGGCAACCCAGAAGTTATTCGTAGACGCATCGCCCGTCAAGAAACGCTGGGATCCCCACATGTGTGTTGCGGAATTTACGAGCCAAGTGCCGTGGAGATTGACGACAGTCCGCAGGAAGATGCCCCAAAGCAGGCAGGACCATCCACCGAACGCAAAAAGTGCTAGGCTCAGCACAGCCAGCGGAACCCAATGCCACTTACTGATCCAGACATGAAATTTATCTTTGCGCAGATCTGGAACAAACGGTAAGAGCTCACCCGCGCTATTGTGCAGTGCCTTGCCCGTTATGATCCAGCCCATATGGGCCCACAATCCGCCGTCTCGAGGTGAGTGCGGATCGCCTTCCTTGTCGGTGTTTTGATGATGAACCCGGTGCGTTGCGACCCATGCAATCGGCCCGCCTTCGAGAGCTAGCGCGCCGCAAATGGTCAAGAAATACTCCACCCACTTCGGTGTCTTGTAACCGCGATGCGTAAGCAGCCGGTGGTAGCCCATTCCGAGGCCGAGGCTGCCGGAAATCCACCACAACACGATGGCTAGCGCCAGCGCCTTCCAGGAGAAGAAAAAGAGCGCTGCAATGGCTCCAGCGTGGAAAGCAATCATGAATAAAGTCGTGGTCCAGATAATAGGTTGTGAAAACGTTTTGTCCCGTTCGAACTTAGTCAGCCGTTCCTCGGATCGATCGTGGAACCGTTCGATCCTTGGATAAGGAGGCTGCCAACCGCCGCCGTTCATGTTTGACCGACATTGTCTTCTATGGACGGACATTGCCTTTGTCTGCCGTTTCTCTAGTTCTGAAGCCGGGCGAAAGAAATCCCGAACGGGCTGACGTTTGAATTGCGATCGCAGGTCAAGTAGATGCTCTTGCTGGACAGGTCAGAAACCACGCTCCGCATGCACGGCAGTCATCTATTGGCCCTTCGTCACAATTCCAAGGGGGTGCAGGGAGCTGACAGGCTCACTCTTCGGAATCCTCCTGTTCAGCCTGCCAACCATTGCAGCGAGACGTCGAAAAGGCGAAAAGAATTCAATCACTCTCCGTCGAATTCCTGCCAATGCTTCTGCGTCATGGACGCCCCAGAAATCTACAATCCGTCCGGTCTTGTGGTTGTAAGCGAACTTTTGACCGCAATCCAAGCAAGTGATGAAGGACCGTCGGCCATAGACAGATCGGTATCCATGAAGGGTGGATCGGATCGACTCGCCTACGGGAGGCCCCTTATGTCGATGGGGACAGACAAGAACAAGACGAAGCAGAGTCCTCAGAAAGAGTGGGAGTCCGAAGACCATGCTCCACCACGGCTCCGCAGGGAGCAGTGATCTTTCCGCCGTGAACGGAATTCTCGCTGCCCATGGATACAGAACTAAAGACCCCTCGATTCTATTTGCTCGGGCCAGTTGTTTTTCGCTTGAGGTCGTCATGTGAGCACCTCAATAGGATGATGGACGCGGTAAAGACTCGCGTCTGTTCTGTTGTGAACACTGACCTAGCGGATTGTCTTCTTGTCGTGATACTGCATTGCCGCCTGTGCGAGCCGATCGTGCACACCTATGTGAGCCAGTTCCAAATCCCACGCCGCGCTGCGGTACGCGAACCCCTTGTGGCAGCCCGCCATTTGAAGACAGTAGGGGATCCTGATGACTTTCCTCTGCGCTGTTGCGCCAGCAACCAACTTCCCCATACCGTACCCCCGGCGTATCATCAGGCATGATCAAGTCCAGCGTGAATGAAACCTTGTTCCTTTTTCTGTTCCGCTGTGAGAGATGCCACAGACCAATCACAGCATGGTCACGCACGCCAAAACCGGGCACACTAGAGGAAGCTGAGAAACACGTGCTGCCGCTTCACTGCGTGAAGGAATGTGGATGGTCGAGCTCAAAAATGGGAAGCGAAGCATTGGAAAGCTGGGCTGTTCCTTGGCGCTACGAAACCGGCGTGCACGAAAGATGAATGCTCTACGAAGAGATGTCAGATCATGCTAGCTACCTACCCAAGTGCTGACGCTGGCGAAAAAGAAGCAGTAAAGTTGTAAGGATGATTTTGCCGGAGCAGAATCAAACTGGTGTGGGAGGAGGGAACCGAACCTTTTTATTGTTCCTTTTTGTTCCTACGCCGGAAAGCCAGACTTTCCGCAAGTGATTGAAAAGAATGGCGGGGATGACGAGACTCGAACTCGCGACCTCTGCCGTGACAATACAACAACTTACAAGACACGCGGGGACTGCCAAACGCAGCGCAAGTCATATAAGACCACACGAATGGTGGGCTGGGTTGTGGGTTGGAAAATCGGGTCGCTGGCCTCGGGTACGCCGCACCGGAAATCTATTTCGCGCTGTTATAGTCCTTATCGCTAACAGGCTCCAACCAGATTGTTTTTCCTTTCTGAGTGGATGTCACTGCCAGATAGGCAAAACCACTGTTTGGGGTTGCGCCGTACCAATGCTCGACTCCCGGAGCGCATTTAATTACATCTCCCTTGCGAACGACGCGCGCGGGCTTCCCCGTTCCTGATAGTAGCCAGCACCTTCGGTGATCAGCAGAACCTGACCGCCCGGATGACTATGCCAATCCAGCTTTGCACCAGCCTCTTAGGTGGTTTTTCCTCTTGCATGCCGCAAGTCGATCTGCTATATACTGAACCATATGGTTCAGTATAACGAAACCCGCCTCGACGCTTCATTCGCCGCGCTGTCGGACGCGACCCGGCGCGGCGTGCTGGAGCAGCTCAGCCGCGCCGACGCTTCGATCACGGACCTCGCCGGAAAGTTCCATATGACCCTCACGGGCATGAAGAAGCATGTT
>Ga0157376_10001385_pt1 | contig 15963 bp, 9 predicted proteins | sample M45metaG_FD_121801 | JGI IMG/M metagenome (GOLD analysis project Ga0157376, IMG submission 121801) | Miscanthus rhizosphere microbial communities from Kellogg Biological Station, Michigan, USA - M4-5 metaG | ecosystem: Host-associated > Plants > Roots > Rhizosphere > Soil | place: USA: Michigan... | reverse complement strand
TACCAGGCCAGGGTGGTGTTTCCTGAAAAAACCACAGAGCTAACGATAGAAGTAGAGGTGATTGCCAATATGGTGGTTATTAACCCTTTTGATTTTTTTGTAGAAGATTATGCGGAGAATTATCCGTTCAAATACAGGGGTGAATTGCCTAAGGAACTGATTCCCTATCTTGAAATAAGAGAAAGCGGGCCACTGCTGATGAAATGGCTGGAAAATATTGACAAGTCAAAAAAAACAATCAATGACTTCCTGGTATACATCAACCAGCAATTAAATAAGGATATCAAATACTCCATCCGAATGGAAGTGGGTGTACAAACCTGCGAAGAAACCCTGGGCAAAGCGCTTGGCTCCTGCCGCGATTCTGCCTGGTTGCTGGTACAGATATTTCGTCATCTTGGCCTGGCCGCCCGTTTTGTATCGGGCTACCTGGTACAGCTAACCGCAGATATTAAATCGCTGGATGGCCCTTCCGGTCCAGAAAAAGATTTTACCGATCTGCATGCCTGGACAGAAGTATATGTGCCGGGTGCCGGTTGGATTGGACTTGATCCCACATCAGGATTGTTTGCCAGTGAAGGACATATACCACTGGCATGCACACCCGATTATGCAAGCGCTGCGCCAGTGGTGGGAGCAAGGGATGAAGCTGAATCGGAATTTACTTTTAGCAATACCGTTACCCGTATACACGAAGACCCGCGTGTTACAAAACCCTATTCAGAAGCGCAGTGGGCAGCTATTAACGCTACGGGTGAAAAAGTGGATGAAGATTTACTGGGAGGCGATGTGCGCATGACCATGGGTGGCGAACCCACTTTTGTTTCTATAGATGATATGGAAGGCGCTGAATGGAATACCACCGCGGATGGAAAATTAAAACGCGAGTTGTCTCACGATTTAATTTTCCGGTTGCGTGAGCAATTTGGTCCCACGGGTATGATACATTATGGCCAGGGAAAATGGTATCCCGGCGAACCATTGCCGCGCTGGCAGTATGGCCTTTTCTGGAGAAAAGACAATTATCCCATCTGGAAAAACATTAAGCTGGTAGCGCATGAGAAAATTAAGAAAAAGTATACTCATGAGCACGCGCATGCATTTGTAAACGAACTGGCAAAACACCTGGCGGTAAGCACAGAAAATATAGGCACGGCTTATGAAGATATTTTTTATTTTTTATGGACAGAGGGCAAGCTGCCGGCCAATATAGATCCCCTGCAGGCTAATCTGAAAGACCCCATTGAAAGACGAACGCTGGCGCAACTGCTGGAGAAGGGGATGGAAAAGCCGGTTGGTTATGTATTACCGCTGAAATGGAATTATGATAACGATAAATGGCAAAGCAATAAATGGGTGTTGAACAGACCGCATTTGTTTATGATACCGGGCAATTCGCCCATTGGTTTGCGTTTACCGCTTGAATCGCTGGCGGCAGTTGCCAAATCTGATGAGCCGCAAAAAATAGAGCGCAGCCTGTTTGATGAATTGCCTGAGCTGGAGCATTATCATGAAACCATTACAAGCCGTTATGGACTGGTAACCGTTCATCCGGAGCCAAAACAAAAAGTTGTATACCAGAAAGAAGTTGTGGAAGCAGACAAATATAAAAAACCAGAAAAAAAGAAACCGGAAGATGAAGAAGACACAGCAAAAAAACCATTGTACGAAATACCGGTTATTAAAACGGCATTGTGTGTAGAAGAAAGAGAGGGTATTATTTATATTTTTCTGCCACCCATGGATTACCTGGAGCACTATTTAGACATGGTAGCCTCCATTGAAGGAACGGCTGAAAAACTACAGGTACCCGTGCGCATAGAAGGGTATGAGCCGCCACGCGATTACCGCATGGAACGTTTGATAGTATCTCCCGACCCCGGTGTTATTGAAGTAAACATTCATCCTTCAAAAACATGGAAGGAACTGGTTCATAATATTGATACTTTGTACAACCAGGCATTTTTATCGCGTCTGGCCACAGAAAAATTTATGCTGGATGGAAGACATACCGGTACCGGTGGAGGCAATCATATTACTATTGGCGGTGCTACACCTTCCGATAGCCCCTTATTGCGCAGGCCCGATGTATTGCGCAGCCTGATTGCCTACTGGCAGCATCATCCCGGTCTTTCTTATTTATTTTCAAGTGCCTTTATTGGACCAACCAGCCAGGCGCCGCGCATAGATGAGGGACGCGATGAAAAATTGTACGAAATGGAAATTGCTTTTGACCAGGTGCCCGAAAAAGGTTTTGTGCCTTTCTGGCTGGTAGATCGCATCTTCAGGCACCTGCTTACAGATATAACGGGCAACACCCACCGCTCTGAATTTTGTATTGATAAAATGTATTCGCCCGACTCATCATCGGGCAGGCTGGGCATACTGGAGTTTCGTGCATTTGATATGCCACCGCACAAACAAATGAGCCTGGTGCAAATGGCGCTGATACGTGCACTCATTGCAAAATTCTGGAAGAAACCATATAAACATAGCCTGGTGAGATGGGGTACAGAACTGCACGATAAATTTATGCTGCCTTATTATGTGCGGCAAGACATAAAAGATGTGGTAAATGATCTGAATGATGCAGGCTACCCGTTTGACATGGGATGGTTTGAGCCGTTTTTTGAATTTCGCTTTCCGCATTATGGTACTGTAAAACTACAGGGCATAGAAATGGAAATAAGAATGGGTATTGAACCCTGGCATGTGCTGGGAGAAGAAATGTCAAGCACGGGTACGGCCCGCTTTGTAGATTCTTCACTGGAAAGGGTTCAGGTAAAACTAACAGGCTTTAATGGCGCCCGTTACGTATTACTGTGCAATGGCGCAAGGGTTCCATTGAGAGAAACGGATACCAAAGAAGTTTTTGTTTGCGGTATACGTTACCGTGCATGGCAACCCCCTTCCGCATTACATCCTACTATTGGCGTTGATACACCATTGACATTTGATATTGTAGATACCTGGAATAGCCGGTCCATCGGTGGTTGTACCTATTATGTTTCACATCCGGGCGGCAGAAGTTATGACACATTTCCGGTTAATAGTTATGAAGCGGAATCACGCCGCTTCAGCCGTTTTGGAATTACGTCTCATACGCAGGATGTGTTAAAGCCACGTACGCAACTAAGAAGTATTACTGAACATTATATTGAGCAAAACAGACTGCCGTTTCTTGCAGATGCACCACCGCCTGAAACAAACGCAGCTTATCCGTATACATTAGATCTAAGGCAGTTTTGGAAAAAGAAATAGTCAATTGCCCGGATAGTATTATGTTACTATCCTGATTTAAATTATCTGACTGGCTGTGAAAAGAGCAGGCGCAAAGATTTTAACCCCCTTTTTTCTTTAGCAAAGAATCGCGGATTTGTCTTTCAGTCCCTTTTTTTCTTTCACTCGTTTGTTTTGCCTCGTCAATTGAATGAGATTGCTGCAGACTTTGTTCTTGTTTTGTTAGCTGGCTCAGGTTGGAATAATATTTCTGAATGATCTTTAATTCTTCTTCGGGTATATTTTCAACATCTACCAGCCGGTTGCTGGCAAATTCATGTGCAGCTATCAGTTCATTTAATTTTAATTGAATGGCCAGCGAATCCTTATTTTGTGCTTTTTGAATAAGAAATACCATCAGGAAAGTTATAATGGTTGTTCCGGTATTAATGACCAGTTGCCAGGTTTCTGAATAATGAAATACGGGGCCGGTAGCACCCCATACCAATACCAATATAAATGCACAGGTAAACGCGGTGGTACTGCCAGTAATTTTAGTAACCTTATTGGAAAATCTTTCTGAGATACTAAGTTTTTTGTTGCCAGTTTCTTTTTTCATGTTAAGAGGTGTGGGGTTACAAATGAAGTGTACTGTTAATGCCGGATTTTTTATCCTTCTGTTAATGTTTAATTTTTGCGATGGCTTTTTTCATGTTAATACCTTTGCCAATAACAGGTTTAAATATGTCGCCTTCACTTTTAATTCTGTCAATTGCATTGTAAATAGTAAAATCGGTCATCTTTAGCCCTTTTTTTACTTCCTCCCAGTAAAGCGGCATGGATACGGTGGCACCTGGCCGGGGTCTTAATGAGTAAGGTGCTGAAACTGTAGCCTGCGGCCGGTTTTGCAGAAAATCAATATACATTTTTCCTTTTCTGTCTTTTACGGTTCTTTCTATACTTGTAAAACCAGGTATCTCATCGTGCACCATCTTTGCAATCAGTCTTGCAAACTCTTTCGATTGCTCATAGGTGTACTTAGCGCCCAATGGAATGTAAATATGCATGCCGGTAGACCCGCTTGTTTTTGGATAAGCTGTAACATCCATGCTATCCAGCACATTTTTAGTGATGTTGGCGGCTTCAATCACCTGGTCAAACGTAGTCTTTGCAGGATCAAGATCAATGATGCACCAGTCCGGGTAATCTTTTTTTTCTACCCTGCTATGCCAGGGGTTCATTTCAATACAACCCAGCGATGCCATGTATAAAAGGCTGGCCTCATCTTTTGCCACCAGGTACTTGCGGTCGCGGTTATCCGCAGGACTATGATACAAAAATGTTTCTACCCAATCAGGCGCTTTACCAGTTACATCTTTAAAATAAAAACTTTCTCCGGTAATGCCGTCCGGGTGACGGTTCATAGACTGTGGTCTGTTTTTGAGGTAGGGTAATATATAGGGAGCCGCCTGGTAATAATAATTAAGCATGTCTCTTTTGGTGATTTTTTCTTTCGGCCAGTAAATCTTACTCAGATTAGTGAACTTCAGTTCGTGGCCGTTTATTTTTTTTACTTGTGTTTCTTCAGACGGATTTAAAAGTGTTCTGCGTGCAGTTGCTTTTTCTTTTTTTATGATTTTATTTTTATGCAAAAAAGATGGCTGCTCTTTCACCAGTTTTTTTGTGGATGAAGCGTTCTCAGCCTTTACTTCGGGAGCTCTTTTATCGTCGCGCATACCTTCAAAAGAAGGATGACGCATTACACCATCGCTGGTAACTTCTGTATAAGAAACTTCACAAACCAGTTTGGGTTGCAGCCAGGTGGCTTTTGCATGCGGCGGGTCCGGACGAAAACGGGAAGGTTTATTAATATCGGGTACTGCATTAAATGGAGAGGTCTTGCGTATAAGCGGCGCGAACATCTTCATCATTTCTCCCTGTAATTTGTCGGAGAAGCCGGTTCCAATTTTACCCGTGTAAACAAATTTATTTTTTTCAAAAACGCCCACCAGCAACGAACTGAATTTTTTTGAGGTGCCATCATTTTTTGTATAACCTCCTATTACTACTTCGTGGCGGCGGCCTACTTTTATTTTTAACCAGTCCTTTGTGCGAACACCGGGCTGGTATATGCTATCCGCTTTTTTTGCCATGATGCCTTCCAGCTTCATATCGCGGGCGGCTTTAAAAAATTCGGTACCGGTAGTGGCAAAGGTTTGGCTAATGCGAATGAGCGGGTGTTCAGGAATAATTTCAAACAGCTTTTCCCTTCGTTGTTGTAAAGGCAGATCTATTAATGAATAACCATTCAGCCATAAGATATCAAACACGTAATACAGCAGACGGCCATCAGCTTCACTCCGCCAGTTCTGCAATTGGCCAAAATTGGAAAAGCCCTCGTCTGAAGAAACAATAATTTCCCCGTCAAGCACCGCGTCCATTTTCAACCCTTTTAATGCCTCATAGATGGGATAAAATTTCTCATTGAACGATTTATTGTTGCGCGATTTTAATTCCACTTTTCCTTTATGCAGGTGCGCCACAGCGCGGTATCCATCCCATTTTACTTCGTACAACCAGTCTTCTGCATCAAACGGTTTATCTACCAGGGTAGCCAGCATGGGCGGCAGTGTAACGGGAAACCTTGCCTTTACGCCGATTGATTTTGCTGTAATTTTTTTCCGGGATGGTGCGGGTTTCGTTTTTGCTTTGTCTTTTTTTGTGCTGCCACGCTCAACAATCTTGCGGCCATATATTTTGTCGGGTGCTTTTTCCATTTGCTTAATGGTCTTACCCGATATCACCGATTTTTCTTTTTTGGTGATATCAGCAGTTTTTGCGTATTTATCTTTTACTTTCATTAGCAGCCAGGAATTTTCGCCCTGGTAGGAAGATTTCACCAATGCATATTCTCCTCTTAATTTTTCTCCGTGCAGGTTAAACACAATTTTCCCTTTGTGTAATTGGTGCAGGAGATTTTTTTCCATGGACTTTGTATCCGTGAATTTGCCTTCGGCGGGTTCATAACTTCCCTCATCCCACACAATGACAGTGCCGCCTCCATACTGGCCTTTTGGAATGATGCCTTCAAAGTTGCGATAGTTGAACGGATGATCTTCCACCATCATTGCCAATCGCTTAACAGATGGATCGGTGGAAGGCCCCTTTGGTACAGCCCAGCTTTTTAAAACACCTTCCATTTGCAGCCGGAAATCATAATGAAGCCGTGAAGCATCATGCTTTTGAATTACAAAGCGCAACGGATGGTTTCCGGTTCTGCCGCCAAACGGTTCGGGCGTTTGCTTAGAAGAACGCTTCTTTTTGTACAACGATAAAGACATATACAGAATAATGCTAAATTTTATGCCAGCCTGCACACCGGTATTATTGCGGGTATTTGTGGAAATTGATTCCCATAAAACTGTATATGCTGAGATATGACAGCGCGGGATGTGCTGGCACGAATATTTCTTCCTGATAAAAAAATTCATTAATTATGAAAAAGACAATAATTCCGTTTGCGGCGGCGGCTATTTTGCTGGCGTCCTGCGGTAATAACCAGTCATCAAAAGATAGTGTGGAAAAAGCAGATTCTGCCAATACAGTAAAAGCAGATTCGCCCGCTGTTGCCAAAGAAAGCATTAAAGCAGATCCTGAATGCTCAGAATTTCTGGTAAAAGCGGCCAATGGTGGAATGGCAGAAGTAAAGCTGGCGCAATTGGCAAAGGATAAAGCAAAAGACAGTGCTGTTCAGCATTTTGCCGATATGATGATTACAGATCATGGCAATGCCAATGAAAAAGTGAAAGCATTGGCTGCCGAACGAAATGTAACATTGCCGGCCGAGCCTGGTGCAGATGAACAAAAAAAGGCCGATGATTTAAGCAAAAAAACAGGACATGATTTTGATAAGGCTTATGTAAACGCAATGGTAAAAGGACATGAAGACGTGCTGGATATGTTCAAAAAAGCATCCGCCAAGGTTACTGATGCGCCCGTAAAGGCTTTTATAGATAATACCATACCTGTTATTGAGCATCACCTGATGAGAATAAAAGATATCAAAAAAGGAATGAAGTAATTTTTTTGTTGGCAAACAATATTTTTAAAATGTAAACTATGGCAAAGTATTCAAAAAAGGCAGGCGAAAAGGTCGAAAAAGTGATGAAGGAAAAGAAAGAAGGGACTTTGAAAAGCGGCCGTAGCGGAAAAAAGGTTACCAGCCGTAAACAGGCTATCGCCATCGGGTTGTCTGAAGCACGCAAGGCCGGGGCAAAAGTTCCGAAGAAAAAAAGCGCGGCTAAAAAGTCTGCATCGAAAAGAAAAACCGCAAGCCGGTAATAATTTTTATAACAATATCAATCCCCGGCAATTCCGGGGATTTTTTTGCAACAACACGATTAATTGGATAGCCTGCAAATATGTATTTTTTGATGAAATGATATATCTGCAGGCGGCACAATAGAAAATTAAATTTAGCTTGCTGTTTTAACAAAATCTTTTGGCTGTTGCTGCAATAATAGTCATTGAGATGTTTAATTTGAGCCGAGTATGCGGATTTTTACTACTATTCTTCTTATTTTATTTATCGTAAATGGCGGGCAGGCCCAGCAGGTGCTGAAGGGCAAGATATATGATAAACAGACGGATTCTGTACTGGTTGCTACCACTATATTTAATGCCACCACAAAGGCGTATGCGCTTTCATCAAGAGATGGGGCCTATTCTATTGAAGCAAAGGAAGGGGATAAGGTAGTTATAACCTCTGTAGGTTATGTGCCGGATACCGTAAAGGTGCTGAACTATATGATTGATGCGGGCTACGATATTACCATGACGCTTAAGAACAATTTGCTGAAAAATGTTACCGTAAGCGGGTCCAATTTTGTTTCAGATTCATTGGGCAGGAGAGAGGATTATGCCGCGTTTTATAATAAGGGCAAAAGAGAAATGATTTCAAAAAACGGCCCGCAAAATGGTGTAGGCATTGCCATTAGCCCAATTGGTTTTTTCTCAAAAAGAAGCAAGGACAGAAAAATGAGGAAAAATCTTGAGTACCAGGATGAGCAGGACTTTGTGGATTATAGTTTTAACCGCCGTTATGTGGAAAGAATGACAGGCCTGCACGGCGATTCATTACTCACCTTTATGCTGCGTTACCGCCCTACGTATGAGTTTTGCAGAAATGCAAGCAGTGAAGATATGCTGCATTATGTCAACGATAAGCTGATAATATACCTGAAGCATGAAGAAGAGCCCGCCAAGAAGAACAAAAAATAACTGCGCAGCCGAGGCTTAATTTAAACAGGGGGAAAAAGGTATTCACAGAGGTAAATCCAATGTTGGGTGGTTCCGAAAATTCCACGCAAAGAAGCGAAGAAAGCAAAGCCCGCTTTGCATCTTTGCCTCTTAGCGTTTTTGCGTGAAACCGTTTCAGATTTAATTATTCAAATTTCTCTGCATTGCTAACAAACGCAATCTGTTTGCTGTCTGGCGACCATGAGGCTACATTAAGCGTGCCCTGTCCGCCATACAGGTAGGCAATAACTTTGGGTGCACCACCAGACACAGGCATCAGGCGCAGCATCACTCTTTTGTAGGGCGGGTGATCATTGGGATCGGTCTCGGGTAAAAAGGAAATAAAGACCATCCATTTACCATCGGGCGAAATATGCGGGAACCAATTATTGTATTCATCAAATGTCAGTTGCTCTTTATTGGTACCATCTGGTTTCATGCGGTATATATGCATGGTACCGGTTTGACTGCCATTGTAATAAATATATTTTCCATCGGGTGAAGCTTCAGGACCATCAACATGCCCGCTTGTATTAAATGTAAGCTGTACTTCTTTGGGATTGTCTGCGGCACTTTTATAAATATTGTAAACGGGCAGGCTATCGCGCTGCGCTACATATAATACTTCTTTGCTGTCTGCTGTCCATCCATGAAAATAAGAAGGTGTTTTTTCTGTGACCAGTTTGGGGGTGCCTCCTTCCAGCGGCAGTGTATATACGGTAGACCCATTACCCGGCAGACCGGCGCGCTGGTGACTAATGGCAATTCTTTTCTTATCGAAAGAAATGCCATGATCATTATTGAGTTTATTGGCATCTCCGGTATTTAATTTTTCTGGTGTGCCCCCCGCTACTGGAATGGTGTATAATGATCCACCCTGGTTAAATAGTAATTTTTTTCCATCCGGCATCCAGTTGGGTGCTTCAAAACCGGTTTTGTCTTCGTAAACAACTTTTCTTTCACCATCCGTCACATTCATTATTTCCAGGCGGCTGCCTATCCATCCCTGTTTATAGGGGTTATAGCTTTCTATAACGGGTTTGTCTATGCGCACATTCCACACCCTGGCTGTTTCGGTTACGGCAGGGTCATGAGAGCAGATAAATAAACCGGCGTAAACAGAATCCGGCATGTCTGGCATATCATGCATGCCTATTGTCTGCAGTGGTTCGTTTACCTCCGCAGCCCGTAATATCATTGTTTTACCTTTTCTTTCCAGTTGCAGCACCTGGTAGTGTTTTTTAGAAGAAAAGATTTCATCCTGCGGGTCCCGCATGAATGCACCTTTTACAACACGCCATTGCAACACGGTGAGACCGTCCCCGTGCGCTACTGCGCTCATATGTGCAGCATTGTCGTTCAGTGATTCACGTACCATCCATCCTATTTTCCGGTGCGCATTGGCGCCTTTGCCAATGAAATCAAAATTGGCGGTGAGAATAAAATCGCCTTTAATTTTTTTATACGCATAATGCAATTCATCCCTTTCAAACCAGATATTATAGCCGGCACCGGATAGCTGGTAACTTTGCGTGGCCGGATTGTACACCGCAGCACCTGCATTTTTTGGGTTGCCAATATCTGTATGATTATCAAAAATGCCCACGGGGTTTGTTTGGGCTTGTACACAGTGCAAAGAAAACAATAACAATGCTGGCAGAAGGAATTTCATGGCTATGAAGTTATGGTTGTTCCAAAGTTTTTGCTGATATACAAACAGCCCTGTAAAAAAGGGCTTCATTCCTGCATCACTTTCTTAATACACAATATCGCAGAATAATACGAGGAAAAATTTGCAGATACCGGTATTTTTTTATCCGTCGGCATTTGACAATGGATGCCGGTTCCGGAACACGCATACAGCACCTGTTTTTCAGGTATAGCCCTGAGAAGATGTTATTAATCGGGTTTGTTGTTGATCTCTCTGTCTACATAGGCAGATACCCAGCCTACCTGGCCGTTTTTAACAAGGAAGAAATCTTTTTTTTCATTTACAGATTCAAACTGGCGCATTATTTTTAGCAATAGCCTGCTGCCTGCCATTAATGAACGCTGGTCAAAAACCTGGTGTACCCTTTTTATCTCTTTTGAAACGGCATCCAGATCCATATTGGGCGTTTTGATGTTTTTTACCAGGTAAAAATCGGAGTAGGCGCCGTAGTCTGTATATATTTTATTGCAGAAGGTTGCAACTTCATCGTAGGTAACGGGTACGGTTGTACGCTCATTCATTTCCGGGTGCAGCAGCGTGGCCACCGACCAGGCAATACCACCACTGAAGGCTATATTATCACTTTTAGGATAGGCGCCGCTTTCATTAACCGCATATACGATACCGGTGTTTTCTGCTTCAGCAGCTGTCTTAGACAGTTGTTTGTAGAAAGTGACCAGGCTTTTATCGTCGCCACATTTTTTATCTGTGGCATTGGCCATGCTTTTTGTGCCCCAATTTACCTGGAAGAGTTTAAAATCTTTGGTATTGCCATTCGGAAAAAAGCCGCCCTTTGTATTGCCACTGCCAATATCAATCAGGAAGGTGTTATAGCGGTCGTTATCCGGCACAATGCCCAGGTGAGAAAGACGGGCTTCATCTGCCACATCCACTATTTCAACCTGGCGTTTGGGTTCCTTTGTTCTTAGTTTAAAAGAATCAACCAGGTTGGTTACCCATTCTTTTTTGTTTTCTTTTTCCGCCTGCAATTTTACACCACTGCTAACCACGGTAAACACACGCCTGGGAGCAATTTTATAATCTTTTATTGCCAGATTATAAAAGCCAAAAAAACTATTAAGGGTAGCCTGGAAATTAGTCGGCTGAAAAGAAATAAAATCGGTATTAAAAGAACTGTCTTTTACTATAGCAAAGTCGCCGGTGGTTTTTGCATCTTTGCCAATTTCAATAATGCTTAGTTTAACGCCTTTAGCGCCTACTTCTATTCCGGCATACACGGTAGAATTACTGTATTTCAGTTTTACCTGCGTTTGTGCTGATAAAAAATAAAACCCGGCAATCAGCTGGCTGGTAAGTAAAAGGCGCTGGATCAATCCTATGTATTTCATCGTTAGCAATTAATTGTATTTGGAATAAGGTGAAGCCGGACAAATGGATGGTCTCTCTAAAGAAACAGGTTCGTCTTTTTAAGGATATGTAAATGTTTGAGGAGAAAACAAAAGTATAGAAATAATTATTGCCTTACAAACTACTCACACCATTCTTTTTACATCTACAGATACGACCAGCTGGTGGGGACCGCTGTTGATAATAACGCCTTTTAATGGAGCTATGTCTGCATAGTCCCTTCCCCAACAGGCAGTAATATGCTGAGCGGCAGGTATTTGATTATTGGTAGGGTCAAAATCTACCCAGCCCATATAGGGTATGTAAACGGAAAACCAGGCATGCGATGCATCTGCACCCGCCAGCTTTTCCTTTCCGGGCGGGGCAATCGTTTCCAGGTAACCGCTGAATACCGTGCCGGCAGTCCAACAGATCTTACGCAGGCAATGGCCAGGTGAGCAAAGTCCTGGCAAACGCCTTTGCGAGCTTTCATTACCTCCCACAAAGGGGTGGAAATGGTAGTAAAGCCGGGTTTGAATTCAAAATCCTGGTAGATGCGTTGCATCAGGTTAAATGCGGCGTCGAATATGGGTTTGCCAGGTGTAAAAGATTGCAGCGCATAAGCAGTTATTTCGGGCGTTGCGGCTGTAAAAATCGTTTCGGGAATGTACTGGTGTACATCCAGCCATGCGGTGGTTGACTGCCGGGCAAGATCTTTTACTTCCTGCCATGGCACAGCGGTGTACAAATTCATTTCAGGATTATCCCTGTTTACTTTTTCTACTTCAGAACTTACAGTAACCGTCAGGTTTTTATGTTCCTGCTGAATGGCAAAATACATGACTTTATTGCCAAAAAAATCTTCGTATTCATTCATAACGCCAGGTTGCGGACTAATGCTGACGGTTGATTTTTTGCAGAGCTGTTTATCAAAAGAGCGCGGAACCAGTCTTGCTATATTGTGGCAAATGCTCACTGGTTCACTATAAATATAACTGGTGGTATGTACAATTTTATATAGCAAAAGAAAAGGCTTTTATTCAACAATGATATTGGCAGCAAACAATTGTTTCTGCGTTTCTGCGTGGTTAAAGTAAGTTTTTGAAACAGCACCGGGAATAGCCAGTAGAAGCGTATTCATGTTCGATAAAAATGTATGCAGGTTTTCATACATGGCCGTATCATTATCGGGTGTTGCCAGCTCATCTTTGTCTGCCAGCTTCAGCAGGGTATAAGCTTCCAGTATAAGGCGTTCATGTTCTGCAAGTGTATGACCCGGTTGCGACTTGGGAAGCTGTGAAAGATAAGCTTTCAGCCTGTCAAGTTGGTATACCAGTGATCGTGGGTTATTGGGGTCAAGCAGCATCAGGTCCAGTACCAGCGGCAATTGTATAGGCGCCCTGTATTTATACCGGTAATTTACCAGGCTTTCATTGCTTACCAGCACAGCCTCCTGCAAATCATATTCTGTTGCCTGATCTTCATGCTTTTTTACAAGTGTAGATAGCAGCATGGTGATAAGCAAAAGGCTTTGTTCTATTTTACGGCCTGTGTCAAGCATCACCCAACCCTGTTCGCGCGAAATACTTTCGCGGTTCAACCCTATAAAAGCTACCATGGACGTAATCAGTTTGTCGAGCGCACTTAACTTACGGTGATGTCCTGTTTGCGAGGCCGCATCGTTAAATGTCCATTCCTCCTCAATACTGCGCAACACTCTCCAGGTATCTGTAGACCAGTGATCCCTGACCGCATAGACGGCTTTTTTAAAAAGCGCCAGGTTAAAGCTCAGACTGCCTGACCTGTTTTCATTGAATAGGATATCGCGCAGTTCGTCCCATGGGTTATCAAATTTTTCGTCATCATCGTCGCCGGTAAAGCCAGGGTAGGTGGTAGTGAAATGGGTCAGCGACATTAGCAGGTTTTGCTCTGATTGTGCATCGTTGTCATTCACCAGTTTGTTTCCTTCGGCAATAAACTGTATTACGGTACGTAAAAAACGGGCATTGCCCAATACACGTTCCGTATAGCGACCCACCCAAAAAAGATTTTCTGCTGTATGACTGGGCAATGCACCACTTTGGGTGGACATATAATGTCTTTCCAGTTCCCTGCGCACGTTCAATGTTCTGCCGGGCTCGGGCGAAATGATCCATGTATCCTTGCTGATGCCGCCCAGTTGATTAGAGATCACAAAATTGCCCAGGTTGGCGGTTGTGCGGGTCAATCCGCCTGTCATGGCAATATAGTCGCCATTATTGCTTACCAGGAAACTTCTGAACAACGCATTACGCGGTTCTATTTTACCGTTGATTAGAGAGGGGGTAGAAGAGAAATTGATTTTTTCCTGTCCCACATATAAAGACGGATGCAATTTTATCTGTTCTTTCAGCTCTTCTATTTGCCGGGGTGTAAGCGAAACGCCATCTATGGAAGTGCTGCGGGTACTGTCTTTATAGATTTTTTTAATAACCAGCGATTTTATATTGTCCAGTACATAACTCATCTCTTCGGGCTGGCCGCACCACCAGGAGGCAATGGTGGGCATAATGAGTTCTTCGCCCAGCAAATGTTTGGCAATATTGTTCAGAAAAGGCATCAGCCCCGGATTTTCCAGTACGCTACTGCCCAGCGGGTTGGCAATGCTTACATTACCGCAGCGCAGTACATGCAATAAACCGGGCACACCCAGTTGCGAGTCTTCTCTTAGTTCCAGCGGATCGCAATACACATCGTCTACCCGGCGCAGTATGACATCTACTTTTTCCAGTCCGCTTAGGGTCTTTAACCAGACATAATTGTCTTTTACCATCAGGTCATTTCCCTGCACCAGTGTATAGCCAAGAAAAGAGGCCAGGTAAGAGTGTTCAAAATAGGTTTCGTTGCTGGGGCCGGGTGTAAGTATTACAATACGCGGGTTGGGGTTTTTGCCGGGGGCGATTTCTGTAAGCGCATTTCTTAGCGCGTTGAAATAGGCAGAGAGCCGCCGTACTTTTAAGCCGTTAAAAAATTCCGGCAGTATACGTGCCATGGCCATCCTGTTTTCCAATGCATAGCCAGAACCGGAGGGCGCTTGTGTTCGGTCGTTGACAATCCATATTTTTCCGTCGGCGCCCCGGGCAATATCTGCAGCGTAAAAAATGAGACTGTGTTTGCCGGGTTGTTTAAAGCCCCGGCACTCGCGCAAAAAACCTGCGTGGTTATATACCAGTTCCATGGGTAGCAGGCCAAGTTTAATCAGATCTTGGTTGCCATAAATATCTTTTAAAATAAGATCCATCAGGCGGGCCCGCTGTATTAAAGCGGATTCAATTTTTTGCCATTCTTCTTTGTTGATAAGAAAGGGGATGAGATCAAGTTTCCAGGGCCGGTTAAGGCCGGCGGGGTCATCGTAAATATTGTAGGTAACGCCATTCTCTTTCAGCAGGCGCAACATATCCTGGTTGCGGTTTATTATTTCCTCGTTGCCAAGTTTGCTGAAAGATTGAAAAAAAGTTTTCCAGTTGGGGCGGGGATGGCCATCAATATCTAATAATTCATCATACAAATGCTGGATGCTTCCATAATGTTCAAAAAGAGCATCCTGTTTTACGTCCGATGTCATGCATATAGTTTGTGGCTACCGAATCTGCAATGTGCAGTATAAAAATAGTAAATAAAAAGCAGTTGGGGCAATGGGCTTTCAACATCTAATCAACAGACTGACTGGTAAAAGTGCTTGCCATATATGCTGAATGAAGGTATCGCGTAAGCGCAAAAAAACATGTTATTAAGAGGTCGTTAGAAGCAAAAACAAACCAATAGATTACGGGTAATTATATTTATTATTGCGTGATTGTTTATGATAAAACAGTCTTGTGTTCATACTTACATAAACAGATTGCCACAATGAAAAACAAATTCTTTCTCGTCATTTTCACCTCCATCGTTTTTTTTCAGGGTAAAATATTTGCGCAATTACGCCTGCCCGCTGTTATTGGATCCAATATGGTATTACAGCAACAGGATTCTGTAGCGCTATGGGGTTGGGCTGGTCCGGGCGACAAGATAGTTGTAACAACCGGGTGGAACAATAAAAGCGATAGTGTAAAAGTGAGCAATGGGGCCAAATGGAAGTTAAAAGTAAAGACGCCGGTTGCCGGTGGTCCTTTTTCCATCAATATTACTACGCATGGCAAAACCACCACCCTGCAAAACGTAATGATTGGCGAAGTATGGGTTTGTTCGGGTCAGTCTAATATGGAGTGGAGTTATAATAACGGGGAAAAAGATACCCGCACTGAACTGGCTGGCTGCGCTTCCAATAATATCCATTTTTTTCAGGTCCCTAAAACTACGGCTGATGCAGCGCAGGATGACATAAAAGCGGAATGGACAGCCTGTGATTC
>Ga0157376_10001384_pt1 | contig 15964 bp, 14 predicted proteins | sample M45metaG_FD_121801 | JGI IMG/M metagenome (GOLD analysis project Ga0157376, IMG submission 121801) | Miscanthus rhizosphere microbial communities from Kellogg Biological Station, Michigan, USA - M4-5 metaG | ecosystem: Host-associated > Plants > Roots > Rhizosphere > Soil | place: USA: Michigan... | reverse complement strand
TGTAGAACGTGAATTCCGCGATAACGCGGCTGAAAATTCACCGGCTGCTCGGGATAGCTCTCAGTGGTCTTTTTCCGGAACATGGTCCGGAACGTCACGCTAAAGCCGCCAAACATGGTTCTGAAAACGTCATACACTTCGCGGATCGGGGATGCCATGTCCAGAGTCTAGCAAAGGCCGCGAAAGCGAGCAAATTGCTCGATTTAGACGGTTTGCGCACGCCTCCGCATCAGTGCTTGGACGATTTGTTTGCCGTGAAAGCGGCCATTTTCGATGAAGATTTCGCCGGTGAAACGTCCGCCCACCACCACTCCTGCCACATAGACCCCGGGGATATTGCTTTCGTGGGTTTCGGAATCCATCGCCGGACGCTTGGTTTCTGGATCGAGTTTCACACCCAAGCTCTCTATGAATTCGAAATCGGGATGATACCCCGTCAGCAGGAACACCTGCTTTGCTGGAAGACTCATCTTCCCTTTCGCATTTTCAAGGATCACGGAGTCCGCAGTGATTTCCTTCACCACCGAGTTGAAGTGCATGGGAATCTGCCCGGCCTTGATGCGATTCTCAATATCCGGCTTTACCCAATACTTGATTGTGGAGCCCATTTCCGCCTTACGGTGGACCATGGTCACGCGGGCACCGTTACGCCACAAATCTAGTGCAGCTTCCGCCGCCGAATTCTTTCCGCCAACGACGACGACTTCCTGATTCCAAAACTTGTACGGTTCCGTGTAATAATGCGAAACGTGCGGAAGGTTCTCGCCAGGAATTCTTAGCTCATTGGGCAAGTCGTAGTAGCCCGTGGCCACCACAATCTTCGCGCCGTAATATTGCTCTTCCTTGCCGTTTTCGGCCTTCGTTGAGACAACGAAATGGCCATCGCTCCCATCTAGCTTAGTCACCTGCTCATATAGCCGGATTTCCAAGTCGAAATGTTCGGTTGCCTTGCGGTAATACTTGAGGGCTTCCACCCGCGTGGGCTTTTCGGCGGCAGAAATCAGCGGCAAATCACCAATCTCGAGCAATTCCGGCGTGGTAAAAAAAACCATGTTCGCGGGATAGTTAAAAATCGAATTGCACAGCGCGCCCTTGTCAATTACCACCGGCTTTAGGCCCGCCCGAACCGCCTCAATCGCACAAGCCAAGCCGGTGGGACCGGCTCCAATGCATATCAAATCGTAGTTTTTCATAACAATTATGTTGCCGAGGGCTGCCGCGAAAAGCAAATCGGGTGCAAAGCAGTTACCTTGCACCCGACTCTCCCTGCGAAACTTTTTAACGCGCTTGAACTAAGCCGCTGTGGAATCTGCTTCCGCGCTGGACCCTTCCAGTTGGGCCAAAATCTCGCGCAGCGTAGTAATCAGCTCATCGCGCGAAACATGGCTCTTTTTGAACTGAATGCGAAACTTGAACGCATCATTTTGCGGTTCGAAATGAAAAATGAACGGCTGAGGCCGCTGCGGACCGGCCTGTTCTTCGCGGCGTTCACGGCGAGCCTCGTCACGCGTCAGGCCACCTTGCAAGATGCGCTGAAACATTTCAATCATTTTCTTTTCAGTGGGCTGCCGCGCAATTTGAAGCAGCAAAGATTTCGAAGTCACACCGTTTTCGATGCATTTCTTGCGCAGAGATTCTGGAATATTTCGCAGGGAAAGTGTTTCGGTCACCGAGGAACGCGCCCGGCCAATTTTCTTGGCCATGTCTTCGTGGGTGTATTCAAATTGCGTCGCCAGTCGGTGTAAGCCGTCGGCCTCTTCAAACGCCGTCAGGTCTTTACGCTGAATGTTTTCGATGAGCGCAATTTCCAGCGTCTCGGCATCATCAACCGTCTTTTCGATGCACGGTACTTCGCGCAGACCCGCCGCACGCGCCGCATGGTAACGGCGTTCACCGGAAATAATGAAGAAACAGCCTTCGCTGCCGATGAAGCGCACCAGCAACGGCTCCAGCACGCCTTTTTCGCGCACCGATTCGGTGAGTTCGCGCAAGTCGCCCAGCGCCTTTCGTGGCTGCTCCGGATTCGGGCGAATCTCGTCCACGCGAATCATCCGGCCCACCGCAGCGCCACTGTAACTTGTCAGTTGCTCGATGTAGTGCGCGTCATGCCGCATCTTCAGCGTGACGGGCAACCCTGCTTTCTTCAACACGTTGGATGACCTCCGCCGCAAGTTTCTTGTACTCGACCGCTCCGGGTGATTTCGGGGCGAACGTCAAGATCGTTTCTTTGTAAGCTGGGCTTTCTTCCAGGCGCACGTTTTTGCTGATTTTGGTCTTGAACAATACTTCGCCGAATACGCTGCGAATCTGCCCGTGCGTATCTCGCGAAATGTTGGTGCGCTTGTCGAACAGCGTAATTACCACACCCAAAACTTTCAGGCCGGGGTTCGGTCTGGCGCGAATCCGTTCGTAGGTCTCGAGAAGATCGTCGGTGCCTTCAATCGCAAAGTAGGCGGCCTGAATTGGCACCACCAAGTGCGTGGAACACACCAGAGCATTTACGGTTAGGATTCCCAGCGATGGCGGTGTATCCAAAACGACGTAGTCATAATCTTTCAGGATCGGAGCCAGCGCGTCCTTTAAGCGATACGGCGCGTCAAACTGTCCCGCCAAGACCTGCTCCAGCTTGGCCAGCGCCAAGCGCCCCGGTCCAACAAAGAGATTCGGATCCTTCGACGGTTTGATGATGTTGGCTATCGGCGTACGCGACTCGCTCAGCACGTCAAACATCGACGCGGAAATCTCGCCGGTACTAAAAAATGCGATAGTTGAATTGGCCTGCGGGTCAAGATCGATGAGGAGTGTGCGCTTGCCGCGATTTGCAATAGCTGCCGAAAGATTGATCGCCGTAGTAGTTTTTCCGACTCCACCTTTTTGGTTGGCAATCGTAATGATGGCGGTCATTCCAGTGCGCCTCCGTTCGCGCGGGCCGCAATTCGTCTTGCGATCCGGCAACCGGCTTCCCAGATGTAGGTGCCGTCCGTAATGTTCCCCCTAAACCTAGGGTAACTCTACGTTTGTAAGCAATTGAAACGCAAGGAAAAAGTAAGATTGGGGGCCAAGGTCGGTGGAAAACCCCACGACGCCGATCTGAGTGGTTGCTGTGAACCGTTAGAAATCCAAACCCCAGAAATCTTCAGGAGGTTCAGCAAGCTCCAGGCCCAATTCCCAGCCGGACCGCCCTTCATGGCCGCGCCAGACGAGAATTGACTTGCTGACGTTCTTGTTCACCAGGTTTACCAGATTGAGTTTCTGCCCCAAGGCAAATCCTTGCGGCACGATTGCCAGACAGCCCTTCGGACTGATGTCCACAGTCCATCCCTGTGCCGTGTGATGTGCCCCGTTTTCATCCCATTCCAGAGCCACCGGAACCCTCGAATTGACGCGCTTCCCGGCGCGCAACTGCTGCATACGTTGCTCGAAACTTTGCTCGGTCAAGTTGGGCACACTTCTCCTCCGGCGATGGCTGGTTTGGAGCCTGGCCTTGCCAGCAATAGTGGCAATTTACTTTCTTTGCGCAGAATCCAGCTTAGGTAGACGCCCCGTCATGGTCAATAAACTCGCCGTACTCGGACGGTGAGTCAGTTAACATCCGCCGCGAGTCAGGCCAGTGCTGAATGCAGGTAGCGCAGCATCCTGTAGCCTGCGATGTAGCTAAACGGCGACAATTCCAGCGAATAGTGGCCACAAGGCAGTTCCAGCGTTTTAGGGTTCGCGCCATGTTCGTGCAATGCTTCCAGCATCTCTTCGGTCAGCTCCGGCAAGAATGTCGGATCGTATTTCCCGTAAACCATAAACGCGTTACGCTTGGCGCCCAAACCTCGCTCTACGTACGGCATCGGACTAATCGGCGCCCAATATTCGCGCAACTCATCGACTGTGACGTGCTCCCGCAGCCCTTCCCATACATGATTGGTGGTCATCCCCTGGCTCACGACATCCGCAAAATACGTCGAGACATGGAAAAATCCCCCGGCATGAACGCCCTGATCGTGCATTAGAGTTATGTAACCGACCGACGACCCGATGCTCGTTCCAAGTATTCCGACCCGCGAATAACCCTGCTGCTCCAGCCAGCGGAGGCAGTTTCGAGCGTCTTGCACCGCTTGCCGATTCGCCTGCAGCGTCAGTCCAATGTTAGAACCCACCAACTGGTCCGCTCGTTCATGGCCGTTGGCCATCCGCCGGTCGTGGTAGGGCAAACTCATTTTTAGTGCGGAAATTCCCAATCGTTGAATCCACTCGCATAAACCACGCTGCCCATGCCATTTGGCGTTCCAGTTCGGCAGCACCAGCACCGCTGACTTCTTGCTCTTCCCTGGAAAAAGCTGCGCGTGCACCTTATTGTTCTCTTGCCAGGGCGATTCAAGGGATGACGTAAAAGTAAGCACATTTTCAGAATCCAGTTGGTAATCAGCTACCGGTTCAGCTTCGTACCAGCAATGGCTATTTTCAACTGCGCGGCGCGAATATTCCTTCAGGAAGCCCTGGGGATCCATTTCCTCAGTCCTTCCGCCAATGTGCTCAATTCCCCATGCGAATGGACGTACCTTCCGGTTGTCGTCGGTTGTCCAACGGCGGTGCTCATATCTACGAATTTGCTGTTCAAACCAGTTCATTGCGGTCTTTCTCCACTATAGCTGAGGCCGGAATACACTCAAAATCGTTGGCACTCGTTAGCCATCGGACACCGCCGTTGCGCGTCCCAATTGAGGCTCATCCGCCGCTATGTCACAGTAAAAGTGTGATTATCGCCTCCTTTTTTCTCTTCGGACTCGTGATCGGGAGCTTCCTGAACGTCTGCATTACGCGGATTCCTGCGGGTGTCTCGATCGTGTCTCCATCGTCACGTTGTCCGAACTGTGGCCAACCCATCAAGCCATATGACAATGTCCCCTTGCTCAGCTGGCTGATTCTTGGCGGTAAATGCCGCAATTGTCACGCGAAGATTTCGGCGATGTATCCCTCGATTGAGTTCTTCACTGCAATGCTCTTCGTAGCCTGCTATTTCTGCTTTGGACTGACCATGCCCACGTTCAAGTGGCTGGCCCTTAGCGGTATTTTGGTCGTCCTGATCGTCACCGACTACCGTGAACGCATCCTGCCGGACGCCGTGAACTGGTTCGGCGTGGGGCTGGGTCTGGCCTTCGCCACGCGGGTACCGCCCGAAGATGGCATCGCCCGGATGTTGCTTAGCCGCTTAGGATCCTCCACACCAAGTTGGGCTCCGGGAATCCTAGATGCAGTCTTAGGCGCGTTATTGTGTGGTGGACTACTGTGGGCAGCGGCCGCGATTTACAAACTTGTGCGCGGCCGGGATGGTATGGGGTTTGGCGACGTCAAAATGATGTTCATGGTCGGAACGTTTATGGGCGTTCGTGGCGCATTCCTCACGATTCTACTCGGCACACTCTTGGGCACCCTCATCGGGCTCGGCGTTGTGGGTGTACTGTTTGCCTCCGGCTGGAAGACTACTTTGGCACGGCGCGCCAGCAGGATGGGTTTGGGTGGAGTCGGTAGCCTGCGCTGGGCCATCGCCAGCCGCTACCAACTTCCACTCGGGACTTTTCTGGGCATCGCCGCTCTGCTAGTGACGTTCTTCGGCCCCTGGACACTTTCGCGGTGGTCGATTTTTCCGGTAGGCTAAACCTCGAATTATGTTGGTTCAACTCCTCAGCCTCGCCGTTCCGCGTCAAGCAAGCGCCCTACCCTACCCTTGGCTGTTTTTCATTATGACCGGTGTGATTCTCGTTGGCGTTTTGGTGCTTATACTGGGAGTGCTTCGTCGAACGCTCGGCGCTTCGCCCGCCCGCTACGGCGATGACCAAGGCGCGATTCCCCGCGCCGACAATGCACCCGCATTCATGACCGCTTCGATGCAAGCGGTCATTCTCAAACTTCGTGAACAAGAGAAGGAATTGGAGCGTCTGCATCGCGCCGAACGCGAGCGCGCCGAACAAACTGCCCGCCTAAGCGAAGAAGTCACCCGGAACATGCCGTCGGGCCTCTTAATTATCGGAGCGACCGGGATTATTTCGGGCACCAATCCTGCTGCCGAACAAGCACTAGGCATCAAAGGTCTGACTTTCCGCCGCTACAGCGAGGCGCTCGGAGAATCCAGTACATTGACCTCCCTGATTCAGCAATGCCTCAACAGCGGCACTATTTTTCGCCGCGAACAGGCTGCGCACATCGCTCCAGACGGCACCCATCGCGAACTCGGAGTCACTATCTCCCCGATTCGCCGAGCCGAAGAAAAAACCACCGGCGTCATCTGCTTGCTTAGCGATCTAACTGAGCTGGCCTCACTGCAAAAGCAGATGCAGTTGCGCGAAAATCTAGCCGCCCTCGGTGAACTCTCTGCCGGAATTGCTCATGAATTCAAGAACGCCTTGGCCACCATCTCCGGCTACGCGCAAATGATTCAAGCCGAACCAGTTGCCGCCGACACCACTGAAAACGCCGCCAAAATCCTTGAGCAGACACGCAGCATAACCCACGTCGTCGCCGAATTTCTCCGCTACGCACGTCCTCTGGAAATCTCCGAGGAACCTGTGTTGTTGCTGCCCTTGTTCGAGCGTATCGCCAACGAGGTACGCGAGCTGGACCCCAGAGTACAATTGCGCATCACCGGTGAATTCGCAGAAATTGCTGGCGACGAAGGACTGCTCCGCCAGGCCTTCCTGAATCTCGCGCGTAACGCCGCAGAGTCTGCAGCGGTCAGTTCGAATCCGTCGGTAGAGATTCAGGGTGGAAGCTCGTCCGAGCCGGACCGTGGCACACTCACCGTCCGTGTGATTGATAATGGCTCTGGCATTTCGGCCGACGCCCTCTGCAAGCTTTTTCGGCCATTTTTCACGACCAAAGCTGCCGGTACTGGCCTAGGATTGGCTGTCGTCCAAAAAATTATTCTTCAGCACGGTGGTCAGGTAGAAGCGATGAACCGCCCGGAGGGGGGTGCGGAGTTTATCGTTACGCTACCCGTCAGCGGCAGGGTTCCAGACGCAGTAGAATCAAATGAGGTCACCATCTAACGCTTGTGGGGCGCAACGCGCGTCCCGGAGGAAGTACCGTGCGTGCCATTCGAATCACCGCAATTCTTGTTCTATTTACCGGACTCTCGCTTGCCTCCCTTTCTTTCGCCCAGCAGGATCAAGCCGGTACCGGCGATCCGGTCGCTGATGCCGCTCGGCGGGCCCGCGCTCAAAAGAAAGACGCGCCTAAGCCCAAGAAAGTAATCACCGAGGACGACATAGCAACTAAACCCGCTGTCGAACCAGCGCCAGCGGCTACCTCCACTGCCAACGCCGGCGAGGCTTCTGCCGCTACGCCCGAAAAACCAAAACCAGCCGGCGACGCTTCTCTGCAGACCGCGCAAAAAGAAGACACCAACTCCGAAGCTTACTGGCGTAAGCGTTTTGCCGCGCAACGCAAGAGAATCTCTAACGCTGAGCAGGAATTAGATGTCCTTCAACGCGAAGCGGAAAAAGCCGACGTCCAGTATTATTCGGATCCGCAAAAGGCCATGAATGAGCAGTTCACCCGGAAAGAAATCAACGAAAAGAGCGACAAGATTGCCGCAAAGAAAAAGGAAATCGCGGACCTGAAGCAGCAGCTCAGCGACCTCGAAGACGAACTTCACCGCGCGGGCGGTGAAGCCGGTTGGGCGCGCTGAGAATTGAGTTCTTTGACAACGAACATCGCATCAAAGTTGCGCACGTCTGATTCAGGCTAGCGGCGTTGCGGAAACCCAAACCGATGGAAGCCATCCTACTCGTCGAAGACAAGAATGAACTTCGCGCGATGCTTCGCAAAGCATTGGAGCGCTTCGGCTTTACGGTCGAAGAAGCTCCCGATGGCTCCGCGGCCATTCAAAAAATTCGTTCCAAGCGCTATCAGATGGTGATTACTGACCTGAAAATGCCCGGCGCCTCGGGCCTCGAAGTTCTCCGTGAATCCAGGCAGGCCGACATCTCTATCCCGGTGATCTTGCTGACCGCATTCGGCTCGGTGGAAGAAGCCGTTGCCGCCATGAAGGACGGCGCATTCGATTTCATCCAAAAGCCAGTGGATCTCGATCACTTGAAGATTCTCGTCGAACGCGCTACCCGTCAGCAGGAATTGCTGCGCGAAAACCTCATCCTTCGCGAAGAATTTTCCGCGCGTTACGGGTTTCCACGCATCGTTGGCGATTCTCCGGCCATGAAAGCCGTCAGTCAGCAACTCCAACGCGTAGCTCCGACAGAATCCACCGTGCTGCTGCTCGGAGAGAGTGGCACCGGCAAAGAACTCTTCGCCCGAGGCGTTCACCATCTGTCCACCCGCCGCGATTACCCCTTCATCGCCTTAAATTGTGCGGCCATTCCCGAAGGCCTCGTCGAAAACGAACTCTTCGGGCATGAACGCGGCGCTTTCACCGGTGCGGGAAATCGCAAAGCCGGAAAAATCGAGATAGCACACCGTGGCACGCTCTTCCTCGACGAAATCGGTGAATTGCCCCTCGCCAGTCAGGCCAAACTTCTGCGGGTACTCGACGAACGCCGCTTCGAACGCGTGGGCGGCACGCAGTCCATCGAGGTCGACGTCCGCATCATCGTCGCCACCAATCGCGATCTCGCCAAGAGAATCAGCGAAAAACTATTTCGCGAAGATCTCTACTTCAGGATTTCTGCCGTTCCCTTAACCATTCCGCCGCTTCGCGAGCGTGGCGACGATTTGATTCTGTTGGCCTCACACTTCCTCGAGAAATTTGGTCGCGAATTTGCCAAGGGCCCATTTGAATTGACCGCAGAATCGCGAACCCGCCTCGCCGCCTATCCCTGGCCCGGCAATGTTCGTGAACTCCAGAACGCTCTCGAGCGCGCCGCGATACTCTCCGACGGACCGCAAATTACGCCCGACCTTTTGCCGGCAATAGCCACGCCCGTTCGCACCGAAACCGCGCCGAGCAATCTTGTCCCCGATGCGTTCTCCTGGGAAGGCAGCTTCGATGACGTCACCTCCCGCGCGCAACTCCACGTCGAGCGTGTCCTGCTCGAAAATGCTCTTCGTGAATGTCGCTGGAATAAAACCCGCGCCGCAGAAAAACTGGGCATGGCACCCAAGACCCTGCTAACCAAAATGCGCGCCACTGGCCTGGAAAACTGACAGCTGGTTTTTGGCCAGCACTATCGTCCCGAGCGTAGCGAAGCCGAGTGATCTATGGCCGTAGGCTCAGGCCCGCGGTTAGCTGGTGGTCTTCACTGCTGTATGCAACGCCACCGTCCCACCAGTCCAAACCCGCGCTTCAACACCATCAAATCCGTTCTTCCCAATCAACTCCGTAAACTCTTCGGGCTGAAAAAACCTCGCCACCGATTTAGGTAAATACGTGTACGCCGCCTTGTCTCCCGAAATCATGCCGCCCAGCCTCGGCAGCACTGACCGAAAATACCACCGATAGAAATCCCCAAACCATCCAGGCTTCGGCTCCGTAAACTCCAAAATCGCCATCGTGCCGCCCGGCCGCAGTACCCTGCGAATCTCGACTAGCCCAGCCTGGTAATTCGCCAAATTCCGAAATCCAAACGCAGCCGCTACCAAATCAAAAGACTCATCCGCAAAGGGCAATCGCAGCGCATCAGTTTCAACGAATGGAATCTCCCTTCCACCATTCGCACCAATCCCTTGCCGCGCTTTCCCTCGCGCCCGCACCAGCATCGTATGCGCAAAGTCCACGCCGCACACCCGGCCCTTCGCGCGTTTGCCAAGCGCAAGCGCCAAATCTCCAGTCCCACAGCATAAATCCAGAATCTTCGCATCCCTACGATCCAGAATCGGTTGCAGCAATTTCGCCGTCCTCGCGCGCCACATCCGGTCCATCTGCACTGACAGCACGTGATTCAGCAAATCGTAGCGCGGCGCAATCTGCGTAAACATTTCACGCACCTTGCGCGAAGCGTCCGCTTCACTCACCGCACCTTCCGGCCGCGTACCCTCGCTCGGCTCCGCCCGCCGCGCCGCCGATTCACTCATGAATCACCGGCTCTGCCTCGGCCACGCCTTCCGTCAATCGCAAAATCAATTCCAGCTTTTCCGGAGAACGCGCATCAAAAGTACTGGCCTTCCCGATTTTCGGCGATAGCACAAAGCGCAATCTTCCCCCGCGCACTTTCTTGTCCGAACCCATCAGCGCAATCAGCCTTTTCACCGGCACATTCGGCCACCGCGGCAATTCCCCCAGTCGCCGTACCAAGGAAATAATCCGTGAAGCCTCTCCCGCCGGCGTAATTCCAATTTCATGCCCATAGAGCGCCGCGGCCATCATTCCCCACGCCACCCCTTCGCCATGTTGATATTTCCTGTACTCCGTCGCACTTTCAAGCGCATGCCCGAAGGTATGCCCAAAATTCAGAATTTCCCGTAGCCCCGATTCCCTTTCGTCCTTACTCACTACGTAGGCCTTGATCTCCACCGACCGAGTAATCACGTGCTCCAGCGCCGGCCGGTCACGCGCCAGCAACTTCTCAAAGTTCTTCTCCAAAAACACGAACAATTTCGAATCCGCGATCACGCCGTACTTGATCACTTCCGCCAACCCGCTGCGAAACTCGCGTTTCGGCAGAGTCGCTAGCGTCTCGGTATCCACTAGCACCAGCCGCGGCGGATAAAACGCGCCAACCAGATTCTTGCCCTCAGGCAAATTCACTCCGGTCTTTCCGCCAATCGCGCTGTCGGTCTGCGCCACCAGCGTCGTCGGCACTTGTACCAGCGCCACTCCACGCAAATAGCTTGCCGCCGCAAACCCTGCTACATCCCCAACCACGCCGCCACCCACGGCAATCACCACTGCTCCGCGATCCGATCCCGCACGCACCAGACTCCGCGAAATCTCTTCCACACTCTTCAAACTCTTCGCCGACTCTGCATCATCAAACTGGTGAACCTTTACCGCCCACTTTTTCCCCAGCCCGCGCAACACCCGCTTCCGCACTGCCCGCCAAACCTTCTCCGAAGTCACCACCTGCACACTCGAAAATTTCCCCAGCCGCGCAATCTCCGCGCCCAGCCGTGCAAGTACACCCGCGCCACACACCACCGCGTATTCCCCCGCCGCCGACTTCACCAAAATCCGTTTTATTTTTGCCATGGAATTCGTTCTAACTTTAACATACCGCGCATCTTCCCTCGCTCGCCGCAGCGTTCAGCATCTGCAAATTTGTTCGTGCTACCATACCTGTACTGCGATGAGTCGCGTGTGGTTCCGTGAACGGTGTCGCGCAACACTCCAATGTCCTCTTCGTCCCCCAAGACTTACCACGCAGACTTCGCAGTAGTCGGCTCCGGCGTCGCCGGTCTTCGCGCTGCCATCGAACTCGCCGCCTCGGGCTCCGTCCTTGTACTCGCCAAATCCAATCTCAGCGATTCCGCCACTGCTTGGGCACAGGGCGGCATCGCCGTCGCCCTCTCCGACGAAGACGAAATCGGCCTCCACGAGCAAGACACGCTAAACGCTGGTGACGGCCTGTGCCGCCCCGATTCCGTCGCCCTGCTCGTCGAAGAAGGCCCGAAGTACATCACCCAGCTTATCGAGTGGGGCACCGAATTCGATCGAGCCGGCACCAAGCTGGCTTTCACTCGCGAAGCCGCGCACAGCCGCTCGCGCATTCTTCACGCCCACGGCGATTCCACGGGACGCGAAATCAGCCGCGCCCTTCTCGCCCGCGCTCACAAAATTTCAAACCTTCATCTTCGCGCGCACTCCTTCACGACCGGCGTCATTGTCGAGGGCTCTCGCGTCGTCGGCGTGCGCTTCATTGACGAAACCGATGGCTCACTGCATGAAGTCCAAGCCGGCGCAGTTCTTCTCGCCACCGGCGGCCTCGGCCAAATCTATCGCGAAACCACCAATCCCGACGTCGCCACCGGTGACGGCATGGCCATCGCCTACGAAGCCGGCGCCGTCCTATCTGACATGGAGTTCATGCAATTTCATCCCACCGCGCTGGCCATCAAAGGCGCGCCGCGATTCCTGCTCTCTGAAGCCCTCCGCGGCGAAGGTGGCATCCTTCGCAACATCAATCTCGAACGCTTCATGAAGCGCTACGCCGAAGCGCAGGAGCTCGCTCCTCGCGACGTCGTCGCTCGCGCCATCGTCAGCGAAATGCACCGCACTCAGGCCGAGCATGTCTATCTCGACATGACCGCCAAGCCCGCCGAATTTATGGAGAAACGTTTCCCCCGCATCTATTCCACCTGCCTCAGCTATGGGCTAGACCTCGCGACCGACATGGCCCCGGTCTGCCCCGCCGCCCACTACATGATGGGCGGAGTCAAAACCGATCTTTGGGGACGCACCTCCATCCCCGGCCTCTACGCCGCAGGCGAAACCGCCGACACCGGCGTCCACGGCGCCAATCGCCTCGCCAGCAATTCTCTCTTGGAAGGGTTAGTATTCGGCGCCCGCAGCGGCCAAGCCATGGTTCAGGATTGTTCTGCATCCACCACTAGGAAAGATTCTACGCACGCCACCGCCAAACATTCTCACGCTGCCAAACCAAAATCGAGCGAACTCCCGGGCAGCCCAGCGCCAAAACCCGACAGCCACTCCGCCTCCGCTGGAGCGCCAATTTCCCGATGGGTGTCTTCTCCTTCTCCCTCAAAACCCGCTGCCGCCGAAGCCCTATCTCGAATCCGCGATCTCATGTGGCGTCACACCGGCATCATGCGTAGCGGCAAAGAACTCTCCGCCACCATCGCCTCGCTCGAAAAAATGCAGCTGTCCACATCCGACCATCCCGGCCGCCACGACTACGAACTCCTCAATCTCCACGCTCTCGCCACCCTCATGGCCCGCTCCGCACTAGCCCGCGAAGAGTCCCGCGGCAGCCATTATCGCTCCGACTTCCCTTATCGCGACGACGACAATTTCCAAAAACACTCCTTAATCCAGCGCTTCAAAGACGTAACCTTCGAACCGTAACCGCCACTGCTTTTTGCCTTCGTAGGGCCGCCTTCTGAGGCCGTCCTGCTTAACCCTCTGCGCCACACAAGCATTCAAAAAAATAGGCGAACCCGGTTCGACCAGAGTCAATGATCCGGATCCGCCCTACCATAGCTTTCCGTTTAACGAATTAGTGTCGGCCGAGTGCCGGCCAGCTTAGCCCTGTGCAGTCACGCTCACTGCCAAGTACTGCCCAGTCTCCGTTGCCTGATATTCGACGGTCACCGCAGAACCTGCCTTCACCTGCCCCTGAACTTGGGTGTTCTTATCAACCACAAAGTCCATGGTCTTCTTGTTTTCGCCGCTCACCTCCAGCGTGAACGCCGTTCCGCCATTACCGATAGCCGAAACTTTTCCAGAAACCGATTTCAGCGCCTGCTGCTGCGATTGCTTTTCCTGCCCCGATTGCCCGCCCTTGGCCTGCGCATACAAATTCCCTGGCGCCGCCGCTCCCAATACCAGCAATCCGCCCAGCGAAACACCGCACAACGTTTTCCGTATCATCGACATTGCGTAATCCTCCCTATGTTGGTGATTAGGGGTGGGTCTGCATTCCCAATGCACTTCCTTTGCCGTTGCCAAATACGTCCTATTCTCACAGCACAGACTCAATTCCAGTCAAGTCCGAAGCTCATGGTTAATTTTGTGTCCTCGCTGCGCCCACGCTCGCGAATTTCACAAAACTTGCCAGCTGCTATCGAGCAACTTCTACGTAATACCACCCCCTTTTTTTCTCAGCACTTTCCTGTAGCCCAACTTCTTTTTCCAAAACGCCTCCTGTTACCAAAGTTTGTCTATAGAATGCAGACCCACCGTGCTATAACTTTCGCCTTGCGCCCCAGCAGCCTCTTCGCTGACCATGCGCAAACCCTTCCGAAGTTAACGCTGCCTAGTGGCCATGATCGTTGAACTACACGCCGGTCAGATTGCCAACTACCGGTGGAGCTCGCACCTCACTCGCTTTGGCCGTCTGGCCATTCTCGAAAGCAAGTCTTTTGCAAAAATCCTCGCTGCCTTCAGCGCTGGTTTTGCTCCCTGGACCGATGACGTTGAGTTCCGCTCCATCGTGGCCATGATTCACGAAATTGCTCACTACCTCCAGGACGTCACCACCGGAATCGGCAACTGGGACTTCCTGGCCCGCTCAGAGACTATGGGCTTGGTTTTCTATCTCCTGAAACAACGGCACGCCTTTATTGCCGCAAACGAATTCCGTCTGGCTCGGCCCTATCAACAACTCCTGGACAACGAACTGAATGAATTGCTGGACAAACTCGTCTTTGTCGACAAACTCAGACTGCCAGAACCTCGCAAGGCCCTTCTCGCCAAAAAAATCAGTCAGGTTATCGACGCCGCAGTTTCTGTCGATCGCATCGGCCCTTATCTGCTTGAAAACTTGCTAGAAGCCGATGCCGTGGCCACCACCATGAAAGTCTTGTTGCGCTTCGAATCGACCGACAAAGAATGGGAATTTGCCACGGACAACGTTTCTCTCTGGCGCTTGGGTGACATGCCGGAGGTCTATACCGAATCTCTGGTGGATTTTTTGGCGATTTACGAACGATGGATGGGCGACCCTTTGGCCGAACAGCGTCACCAATCGAAGCAGTCGCCGCTCGCCATTTTTCTCGGTCTTTTTTCCTTCCTGGTCGATATCGCCTGTGCCTATCCGTCTCCAGCGTTCTTTGCATCCACCGAAAAAGATCGAGCCGAGTTCGAACCCGGTCTGAAGTATTTTCGGCTCTTGGTTTCCATGCAGCGCTTCAACCCGCAACAAGTCCAGCGCTTCTGGGACGGTTATCACTCCGATCATCTTTCGGAAACCGAAACTACGCTTCTTGAGAATTGCGCATTCCGCTACCCCACGACTAGCGACATATATTCGGATTGGGCTCAGTACTTGGCCCAAAAGCGCGCATCCGACGACAGTCGCCTGCTGAAAATGCGCGAACAAAATTCCCTCTACCGCGCCTCCCATCCGGACTCCGGCCGGTGCAAAGCTCTCCATTCACTGCTGGAAAACAAATCCCACCTTATCTACGTTCGCTCCGGGGGTATGGTCTTTCATGGAACCTCCGGTGACTTCTTTGACGAAAAAGAGCGGGGTTTTTATTTCGCGGATGTAAGCAAAATTAACCGCGATATGGCTCTCTCGGAATATCTGGTCCATTCCAAGCTTTTTATCTGCCCGCTTGCTGAAATGAACGTGTGCACCGCCGTCACCGAGCAATGCACTCAGGGCATCAGCAACGCTCAAGAGTTTCCGATCGATGGTTGCTTGATTCGGAAAGCCGTTGAAACCAGCGGAATTTCTTTGGAGGGACTGCACATGAATCACAAATTGGACCGCATCACCGAAGCTTATATCAGCAAGAGCGAAGCCGACGCTACCAAAGCGCTGCAATTGGCTCTGGCCTCGGAAAGCGACGACGAAGCGTTGAAACTAACCGGCCTGGAAGTACTGGCCTTTATCGGTCTCAAAATTGCTCTCCCCATCTTGACCTCTTTCGCTAAAGACGCCATCTACAACAAGTACAAAGCGATCAAAACCAAGAAAGAAGCCGAAGCCGCAAAAGTCGAACTGCTCGCCTATCAGGATTCGCTGGCCCCCAAGGTCGCTAAGGAAATCGTCGTCGCCGACATGACCAAAGTCCTTACCCATGAAGGTTTCTCCGAACAAAAAGCCAAGCTCATCGTCGAACACACCTACAAATCCGTCGAAAGCGATCTCGGCCTGGAATCTAGATCCACCGCCAGCGGCAAGTCTTGATCCGCGGTCGCATCGCCAATCTCCCGGTTGCGCCGGGTCCGGCGTCCTTCGTTTTCGTGTTTTCGGGTTTGTACTTACAACCCTGTGTTCACTAGGGGCGCGGGATTTGAGGACTGTACCTACAGACCCGGAGATGCATCTGCTGCACTTACAAACCCTGTGTAAGAGCGAAGCTCTTTGAAAAGCAGCCGATTCGCCGCGAAGCTGAGCTA
>Ga0157376_10001383_pt1 | contig 15976 bp, 11 predicted proteins | sample M45metaG_FD_121801 | JGI IMG/M metagenome (GOLD analysis project Ga0157376, IMG submission 121801) | Miscanthus rhizosphere microbial communities from Kellogg Biological Station, Michigan, USA - M4-5 metaG | ecosystem: Host-associated > Plants > Roots > Rhizosphere > Soil | place: USA: Michigan... | reverse complement strand
GTATAAGTGGCAGGTCCGCTGGTTTTGGTCCATGCATAGGTAGCAATGGTTCCATCGGGGTCACTAGACGCACTGCCGTTTAAAGTCGTGCTGTTTGTTGGTAATGTTATATTGATATTGCTGCCTGCATTCGCAACAGGCGCCTGATTAGCAGCAGCGTTTACTGTAACAGTTACGGTTGATGATGCAGTGGCTCCTGCATTGTCTGTAACCTGTAACGTAAATACATATACGCCCTGAACCAGGTTGTTTAACGCTGTAGTGGCAGCACCTGCATTGGCAATGGTATACGTTGCAGGTCCGCTGGTTTTGGTCCAGGCATAGGTAGCAATGGTTCCGTCCGGATCACTTGACGCACTACCATTTAAAGTGGTGCTGTTGGTGGGTAATGTTATGTTGATATTGCTGCCTGCATTCGCAACAGGCGTCTGATTAATTAAAGGATTAACTGTAATGGTTACAGTGGAAGTAGCCGACAATCCATGATTATCTGTAACGGTAAGTGTGAAAACGTAAGTACCCTGGACCAACCCTGTTACAAGTGTAGTATTGGCCAAAGGAAGACTTATTGCACCACCTGCAGGGCCGCTTGTTTTTGCCCATGAATAAGATGCTATGGTGGCGCCGCCTGTACCGGTTCCTGTACCAGTTAATGTAACCGTACTTACGGGTAGCGTAATTGTTTGTGTAGCTCCAGCATTGGCTACCGGCGGTGTATTACCTGTAGCGCGTGTCTGGCCTAAAAACCATTCGTACAGGTTGGTGGTAAATTTGTAACTGGATACCACGCCTCCTACTACAATATTCCTGGTAATATGGCCTGTATCATAGGCATTTACCCAGGCGCCCGAGTGACCACCAGTCTGGTAATAAGTAAACTTTGCTGCCGGAGACAGACCGCAGGCCAATGCGTCTGCTTCACCGTGCTGCGTAGGGTATGGTCCTACTACCGCATCATCCATGCAGACAAATGCCCATAAAGGCAAATGATTGGTTCCAATGGTACTGCAAAACGCGTTGTCATCCATCTGCTGTGTACCACAAACCGGTGCGGCTGCCGCAATGCCAGCATCAAGTGTTGCATTATAACTATCTGTAATAGCACCCCAGATACCGCCGCCGCCAAGGCTTAAACCAGTAACATAGATCCTGTTGGGATCTATCTGCAAATTGGCTTTGGCATATTTAATCATTTCCTGTAAGTAGAATGGGGGCCAATAACCGTAAGATGAGCTTAACTGCGGCGACAATACTACAAAAGAAGATGTTTGGCCGCCTACTGTAAAACGCATGGGCGCACCATTTGCGCAGTAATTTGGTATACCGTTGTTGGCAACTGCATATAACTGAGAAGTACCATTACCTCTTTCGCCGATACCATGTAAGAAGATAATTAACGGATGTTTCTGTGTGCCGTAATCTGAAGGTTTGAATTCTAAAAAACCGATGATACCATCGGGTGATGTAGAATTTGGAATTGATTTGGCAACCTGCTGCGAGAAAAGACAGGACACCTGAAAAACGAGGAAAAAAAGCAACAACAAACACCTGCTCTGCAAAAAGTAGAGTTTAGCCTTCATAAGATACTGGTTTTCGGGTTAGGATGATTTGGATTATAAATTCTTGGATTGCGTTGTGCAAATTCCTTACCAAAAATGATAAAACAACAAGATAAAAATGATTGAACATCGATAATCAGATAGCTTTTAACCAGTTATAATTTTTACATTAACAGGTGTTCATGTTAACAGGTAAAATGCCCACAAAAAACACTAAGGAATTCTACGATGGCTACTACAGATAAACCTGTAAAAATGCCCTGGCAGCAATCAATGTTTCAACGCTTTTGATAAATTGGGTGTGCTACGCAAAAGAAGGGCCAACTTTTCTTTACCCTTATCAATGTTTACAAACCTGTGGAAAAAATGATTACAATCAAGGTTTGAAAACCTTGGGGGTATGAAGAAATTCTTTGCGGTTTGATTTCATTTTCAATACCGCTTTTAACATAACAAACATTAGAGCAGGCACGCTGGCGAGTGCCCTCAGAAATCGGACTGTATAAAATTTGCGGGGAATTGATAATAGCAATGCAACTACATACATAACTATTAGAGAGAGCCACAACACCGGAGCTGGTGTTACTATATGGAAGGAAAAAATTCTTTGCAAACAAATCAAAATAAATAAACTGCTAAGTATCATAAGCAGTAAAAGTCTTGGTAAAATAAAATTCTGAAAAAACCGCGTAAAATAGGTAATCGTTTTGGGTGAATTTTTCATGTCAGCATCAAAAAAACGTCTCAGGTGATTCAGCTGTGCTTCCAGCCATCTTACCCGCTGTTTCTCAAATACAACTTTAGTGGAAACTTTTTCATCGTATACATATGCATCATCGATGAAATGCATAAAAATCTTTTGTTTCATTAAATGGATATCAATTTCCCGGTCTTCTGCCGGACTGGCAAGTATAGGTGGCGCGTTGAATATTTGTTTCAGCAAACCAAATGTAAACGCCATACCCGAACCTGCCGGCGCTGCTGAAATACCCAGCACGGCAGGACCGCGCCTAAACAGGTTTATATTAATTTCTTCGCTTACCGCATCCAGAATGGCAATGGAGGTTTGCTGGTTTTTGGCAATGCGGTGACATTGTACGGCAATGCACCCCTGTTGAAATGCATCGTTTACTTTTTCAAGACATCCCTCACCCATAACATTATCAGCATCCAGTATCATGGCAATATCAAAATCATTTTCATTCAAAAATTGCAGCCCTGCATGTACCGATCGTGATTTCATGTTTACATCTGCTTCCAGCACTGAAACCGGAAGCTGACGCAAATGACTTAGCGTTTCCTTCTCCAGTTTGTCTGCCACTATCAGCACCCGAAAATTTTCTGAGGGGTAATTGTGCGCAATTGCGTTACGGGCTGTGTCTATAATAACAGCGTCTTCTTTATAGGAAGGAATAATAATAGCGATGCGTTTTTTAGCAGCCTGCAAAGGATAAACAGGCAGCTTGCCAAACCGGCCTGCAATGGCAATTACCAGCAGGTAACCAATGCTTACCACCATGTAAATAAACGATAACCAAAACAATAGCTTAATTACTATCATGCAGCCTGAATGAATGCGGAATAAAAAATAAGATGCACTACATTTTTGAGTATTTGGATGAATACAAGTTCCACACAAATCCCTTTAAAAAATACTTCATCTGCTTAAATTCGCCTTTGCGAAAATAATCAACAACGTGTAGCGGAATAGCAAAGAAAATAAAAAACAAAAAAAACACTGTCTGCTGAAACCAATTTGTATTGCGGCGCATATAAAGAATCCTGTTTCTTGTGAGATAAAACACTTTTATTGGATTGGCTTTCCCCACCGTCATTGATTCTTTGTGATAAATGATGGCATTGGCCGCATACCAGATTTTGTATCCCGCTTTTCGGATACGTGCCGACCAGTCCCACTCCTCGTAATAAAGAAAGAAAAGCTCTGGAAACATGCCTGTTTTTTCGATCACTTCGCGCTTCACCATCATAGCGCAGCCGTGGGCACCAAAGGTTTCGTGAGCAATATTATATTGTCCTGTGTCTGCCTGCATTTCTCCTATTGCGGAAGTTCTGCCCGTGAAGTGGTTCATACGGTTAAAACCTGCGTATTGAATAGTTACCGGTTGAAAAAAGAATTTGATCATGGGGCTGGTGACGCCAATTGTATTATCCTGGTAAAAAGGTTCAAGCAGATGTGTCAGCAGATCAGGCGTTACCTCCGTGTCATTGTTAACAATAAAAATATAATCGCCTTTTGCTTGGCGCATACCCCAGTTGTTTCCACCCGCAAAACCGAGATTTTCTTTGCTTAATAAGACTTTTGTTTTGGGGTAATTGCCGGCAAGAATCAATGGCGTGGGGTCTGTATCGGAAGCCATATCACATACCAGTATCTCGTAATTGCTGTAATTGAGCTTACGGGACGATGCAAGAAATTCACAGGTAATTTCCTGCTGGTTATAATTCAACGTAATTATTGAGATAAACGGCTCTTCACCGGGCGGCATGGTTTTAGTCTTTTACGCAGCACAATATAAGGAAAGCTTATATGCCCGGGTAAGAAAGCTTACTTATTCACCCGTCTTTTGGATAAGAGCGGTAGGTGTATTGGCCATAATCCATAAATCATACATGAAGTTGTACTTATTGGCGTAGGCAATATCAAGCAATATTCTTTCTTCCACAGACATGGTATCCTGGCTGCGTTTTGTAACCTGCCAGAGACCGGTGATGCCGGCTGGCGCCATAAAACGTGCTGCCCAATCGTCTGTAGTAAGGGTTTCCGCTTCGTACAATGGTAAAGGACGGTTACCTACCAGCGACATATCGCCTGCTAAAACATTAAACAATTGTGGTAACTCATCTAAGCTTGTATTTCTTAAAAAAGCACCTATCCGCGTTACACGGGGATCATTGTTTAATTTATAAAACAAAGGCCCGTTTTCCTGGCTGGAAATATATTGATTAAGGTATGAAAGCTCATCCACTTTTGTGTCAGCATTCATTTGCATTGTACGAAATTTCAAAAAATTAAATACCCGGTAACCACGCCCTGCTCTTTTGGATACATAAAAAACCGGCCCGCTGGATTCAATCTTAATGGCGAGTGCAATAAGAAGGAAAACCGGAGACAATACTAACAAAATAACAATGGTCATGAACACATCAAAACATCTTTTTAGAAAATCCTTCACAACCGCATTCGGATTTACAGACTGTTCAATATTCTCTTCCAGATCTTTTATGTTATCTGCATCTTTTATTTTTTTAATAAAATATATTTTTGAAAGCAATTTGTCTGACTGCAGATGCATCGAGATAATTTCATCAACAAAAGGCAGTTTCCGAAAATCACTTAATTCCCTGGCACTTGCAGTGGAAGTTTCTACCAGCAGCGGGATGCCAGCCAATGAGGATTTGCCAGATACAAATTTGTAAAAGGCAGTAAGGGAAGAAACGCCAACAGTAGCGTCAACAAGTATTACGTCCGGATAAATATTTCTTTTTTCTGTAACTTTTGTAAGAATGGAAATAGCTTTTTCAACATTCTCGGCAGCATAGCCACTTTCAAATGCATGAACAAGTGTGTCTATGATAAAGGAATCTTTGCCGATATAGAAAAATTCTTTTCTAGCTTCAGCAATTAGTTCTCTTTCTGCAAATGTTTTAACACTATAATGCTTATACTTTTTCTCAGTAGTTGCAGTGTTTGGCGAATACGCAAGTTCCATTGAGGTAAGATTTTTTATTTTGCAGGTCCCTGGTTTTCAAAGCTCAGATTAGCAAGGTCAGATAATTTCAATGTTTAGACTGCTTTCAGTACACTACTGGCATTTCTGCTTTCAACCATCAGCAATTCTTCTATCGCTCTTTCCAGTTCAACTGGATTAAAAGGCTGTTGAAAAGATTTTGTAATTCCAAACTCCTTGCATCGCTGTTGTATCTCTTTATTGTCCAAAGAAGAAAGCACAATTACAGGAATGTGTCCGTATAATCCGCTCGACTTTAAATGCTCCAGCAATTCCCAGTTCTGCATGTCGGGCAACTGGGGGTCTATAATGATTACATCTGGCAAGTTTTTCTTTGAAAGCCAATATAAGGCAGAGCATCCATCAGCTGCTGTTATTACCTGGTGTTTCTGTCCAAGCACGGTTTGCAATAGAAACCTGATTGCTTTACTTTCGTCAATTGCTAAAATCTTTTTTTTCATTCTGTTGAATAATTAAGTTTTAAGAAACTCAATCTTTCATTAGGTTGCAATTGGATGATAGGTACGGTGATATCTAGGGTATGGAAGGACTAATTTGTTTGCCGGGTTCTTAACTGAGACGGTTGGATTAACCTAAAGAAATAAATCAGGTGTTGCGGAACTTCGGAGGATATTTAGAAGTTTGGATAAGTGGTAGTTAAAAAACACAGTGGAAATAACCCAACTACCGGGGTAAAAATAACAACAAAAATCAACAATTCAAACAGGTAAAGATTAATTTTTTATTATCGGGGTAAAACTACACTTTACAAAAACAACCGCAAATACCCTGTAAGTAGTAATCTTTGCTAAATTGCTTTTTCCCTGGCCGCTTTTTCCCACAAAACAGATTGCTCACCTTTCAAAAATCGTTTCAGGCCCCAGATGACTGATATGTTCATAAATAAAAAATAATAAGGGATATAAAGCATCTTTATCTTAATATTCCTGTTGGCAAAAAACCATCCTGCCAGCGCCGCCAGGTAAAAAAGAACCTGCACAACCAGTAAAATTTCATACAATACCCCTGCTTTAAATAGCACTAAAATGATGTTTAAGGGAAGCAGTAATAGCAGGCAAACCGGGGTAATTGACCAGCGGAGCACCCGGTGTGATATATATTGAAACGACAATCTTCCGTGCTTAAAAATATTTAATAAATCGCGGAGCAAATACATTGCCTGGAATCCTCCCGCGCTAATTCTTATTTTCCTTTTCTGCTCGTCTTTCATGGAGGCGGAGCCTGTCTCTACCGCATAGGCCAGCGGGGCGTATTTCACCACATAACCCTTCTGGGCAATGCGTAGCGAAAGCACAAAATCTTCTATCAGTACAGCCTGTTCTATGGGCTGGTAAAGATCAGTCCGAACAGAAAATAGTTCTCCCGCCGCGCCCACTACCGTATAAAAATCCGAATCCTGTCTTTTTAAAAACGATTCGTATTTCCAGTAAAACCCTTCTCCCACAGAGACAGCCCTGGTATTTACCCGCCGTTGGATTTTTTTTTCGCCTGCTACCGCCCCTACTGCCGGGTCGGCATAGAATTTTAGTATCTCTTTGATACACTCCTTGTTCAGCACGGTATTGGCATCGGAGAAAATAACATAGGGTTCTTTAATAAACTGCATTGCCCTGTTCATAGCAGCGGCTTTGCCATAGCGCTCGGGCTGGTGCAAGAGGGTGATGCGCGGATACCTGCCAATGATAAGGGGGGCATTATCGGTAGACCCGTCTGTAATAAAATAGATAGCCAGTTTATGCTCAGGATAATCCAGGGAAAGCGTGTTTTTGATTTTTTCTTCTACACAATCTTCCTCATTAAAAGCCGCTATAACCATCGCAACCGAGGGTTCAAAAGTCGCTAAATCACCGGGCATCTTTCCTTGTCTAAAAAAGGATGCGGCGCGGTTTATCAGCCACAGTAAAATACCATAGCCCAGGTAGGTATAAAAAACGATAAAAAGAAAACTCCAAAAAAGTATTTTACTGCCCATTTATGCTATTGTTTAAGAAAAAGCCCGGTTACCCAGTTCAGGATAAATATCCGCCCTGATTAACCAGCAGTAGTAGCCCAAAACGAATGTTTCGTTTTATTTTCATAATTAAAAAATATTATTATTTTTGCCGGGATCAAACAACCTATCTTTCGCTATCCGGATTGAAGGTACCCGTGATTTACCTTTTTGCTGATATCAGCAGTAATTCTTTGTATATCTCCAATATAACCTGCAATTCAAAAAAAATCAAAAGTCCGTTATTTTTTGATAATGCGTATAGAATTGCTTTCGCCAGTCAATAGCATAAAGACAATCAGTTATACAGGAAAATCCATCTTTTGAAAAAACAGGCAACTGATCGGCGGAACAAAAAAACCAACATCAGTTTAAGTGCTGCCACTATTATCCCGAAGGATGACGCTGTTTAAGATGCTGGCTGCAGAGAGTGTTTAGGGCAATTGGTTTATGTTTTTTTGATTAATTTGCTCTCTTCTGAAAAAGCAGCTGATTAAACTATTTGTCAATTTCTGAAACTGCCAAAAGCTTCATGTATGGATTTGATGTTTTTTATCAATGCACTGCTCCGGAAAAAATGGGTGATTATTATTTGCACAGGCGCCGGTCTTTGCGCTGCCCTGATTTTTACGTTTACAAAAAAAAATGTGTACCTGTCTGCCGCCACCTACTCAACAGGTTTTACCATGAAACAGCAGGTAAAAATGACTACAGACGAAGGCCTGAATATTTTTGAAATTGATCAGCGTTTTAAAAACGTTATAGAAACTTTTAAGTCGCCTGTGGTAATATCAATGCTTTCCTATGATTTAATGCTGCATGATCTCACAGACAAAAGACCCTTTACCATTTTAACAGCCAAAGAAAAAAGCAAAGATGCATACAAGCAGGCAGATCTTGAAAAAGCAAAGCAAATTCTGCTTGAAAAAAAAGCCAATAAAGAAATACTGAAAGCTTATGATGCCGACGAAAATAAAGTATACGAACTAATACAGCTTTACGAATACGAAAACGAGTCGATACTCGATCATCTTACAGTAGACAGGGTAACAGGCACTGACTATCTTAATATTATTTACCGATCAGAAAGTGCTGAAATGTCTGCCTTTGTGGTAAACACCATTGGCAAAGAATTTATTTCATTTTTTAATTCTATCAATGATACCAGAACAGTAGAATCAACCGGCAGGCTGGATACGCTGGCGGCAAAAAAAAGAAAAGAAATAGAGGATAAAACAAAGCAATTGGCCGACTATAAAAAATCATTTAATTCGCCCAATATAAATGATAAAGCTACCGCGGCGCTGGAAATGGTAAAAGACCTGCAGACGCAACTTTCGTCGGAGCAGGCAAAACTAAACGGACTAAAAGCTGACCTGCGTTCGGTTAACCAAAACCTTGAAATGCTGGGTCCGGTTGAAAGTACACCGGCTAACAACAACGAGGTGATAAGATTGCAGCACGACAACAGGGACCTGGCCGTTGAGCTGCTGAATAAAGGAGGAAAGGACGCTGCTATTGAAGCACAGATAACAGCCAATCAAACCAGGATAAACCAGTTATTGCCAGCCGGTTCTTCTTCCGGCGGTACGGAAAGGGCAGATAAAAGAAGAAAGCGCGAGGATTTGTTATCGCAAAAAATTTCTATCCAAAATAATATTGAAGCAGAAAATACCACCATCGCTTCATTACAGACCAGCCTTAGAAACTACAATGCGCAGTCTACCATAGGCGGTGGTGCAGAGGTAATAGCTGCCGGCTTCCAGACTGAAATAGATAACCTGAACAAACAATACGAACAAATGACCGGTGCCCTTCAAAATGCTGAGAATGTAAGCGTGGCGCCGGAAATAAATTTCAAGCAAACACTGAAGGGCCAGCCGGCCATCAAGCCAGAGCACTCGGGACGTAAAATAATCATTGCCGCCGGTGCATTGGCTTCCCTGATGATTTCGTGCATCTGGATAATCATTATGGATTTTCTTGATCAATCAGTACGGGCTCCTTCAATTTTCAGCAAAACCGTTAATCTGAAATTACTTTCGGTTATAAACAAAGTTGATTTAAGGCATAAACCAATTGAGGAGCATTTTAAAATAACGAATGAAACAACGCCGGACGACACCTTTACTTATGTAGAAAACCTCCGGAAACTGCGCTACGAAATTGAAGCCAGCGGCAAAAAAATAATCTTATTTACCAGCACCAAACCACAGGAAGGCAAAACAACTATTATAGAATCATTGGCCAATAGTTTTAGCCTTACCAAAAAAAGGGTTTTACTGATTGATACCAATTTCTCCAATAATACGCTTACTGAAAAGTTTGAGGCAAAACCGCTGCTTGAGCAATTCAGTCTTAACGGAGAACCCAATGGCATGGAAAAACTAGCACTCATAAATCACCACACCAAAATTCCAAATGTGGATATCATCGGTTGCCGTGAAAGCCTTTTTTCACCCGATGAAGTGCTGTTAAAGAATAACCTCCTGTCAAACCTGTCAAAAATAACCGGACAGTACGACTATATTCTGATGGAGGGAGCTTCCCTCAATTATCACGCGGATACCAAAGAGCTGCTGAAATATGCAGATGCTGTAGTAGCTATTTTTTCTGCCAAATCAGTAATCCGCCAAACAGATAAAGATTCCATCCAATTTCTCAAAAACCAAAAGGAAAAATTAATAGGCGCGGTGCTGAATGAGGTAGAAGAAGATAATATAGATATGTAACCATGCAGTTTGCAATGATAAATGATATCACAAAAAAAGCAACATAAATTACCAGTAATGCAGCGCCTGCTGCAGAATGGTTTCCATTAAACCTTAAACCCTTATTATCGTGTTTAAAGATCTGTTTAACTCAAAGTTTGTATTGGCAAGCAGCCGGCTTGCATGGATTGATTACTGCAGGGGCATCTGTATCATACTGGTTTGCTACCGGCACTGTTTTGACGGCCTTAAAGAATCTGGCTTACCGGTATCCCACTATCCTGTACTGGAAGTCTTAAATGTGTGTTTTTATAGTTTCAGGATGCCACTGTTTTTTATCGTCTCTGGTCTGTTTGTTTCGCGCAGCTTGCAAAAAAAAGGGCTCCAGGACTATATCTGGGGCAGGTTCAGCATTGTATTTTATCCGCTTATTATCTGGGGTTCTTTGCAAATCACCCTTCAATTGCTGCTGAAGAATTATGTAAACGGAAGGCCCGTACCGTTTGACTATATCAATCTTATTATTTACCCGCGTAACCCCACCAATAACCAGCAATTCTGGTACCTCAACGCGCTTTTCTTTGTGGGTGCTTTTTATGCATTTTTTAAAGTAGTGCTTCGTTTAAAATTATGGCAGCAGTTTATACTGGGCAGTGTGCTTTACAGCGCGGCGGGTTTTATGAGCTATAAAGGAATCGCCTTTTATATTTTTCCTGATATTTTTCACTTCTACATTTATTTCTGCATTGGTGACATTATATCTTCCTTTATTTTCAAACAGGAAACAACTGATACCATATTGCAGCCCAAATGGCTCTTTCTTTCCGCTATTGTATGTGTTGCTATGCAGACCCTTTATACCGTTCTTAACATACAGCATGGAGACGATAACTATATAAACATCAATATGGCGTGGTTGTATTTCCCTATTTCACTAACAGGCTGCGCACTCATGATACAGCTTACACAAATATTGCAGAAAAAAAATGCGCTGAGGTGGCTTCGCGTTATCGGCTACCATTCATTGTATATTTACCTTATGCACCTGATGCTGATAGCGGCGGTAAGAATTATACTGGTAAAGATTTTTCATATAACCTATATACCATTGATTATGTTTATTGCCATTTCGCTGGGCGTAATCATTCCCATATTTGTATACAATTTTGGAATTCGCCTTGGCGCATGGTGGATGTTTTCGCTTAAAAAACCAGAAGCAGAAATACAGCACTATACCACTATGAGGGCTGCATAAAATTTATAACCGGTTACCCTTCATGGAACATCGTTTTATCAGCAACAAGGATATCGTAATGTTCAGTCTTCAGTCCTGGGATGCTGAAATAGGCAGCAATTTCAAAGACATGGCAATTGAACTTGCGAAGAAAAACCGTGTGCTGTTTGTAAACCGTGCGCTGGACAGGAGCAGTTTATATAAAAATAAAAATGATGCAGCTACCAAAACCAGGCTGGCAAGCATCAAAAAGAAAATCAATGATATTGACCATGTGGCGGCCAATATCTGGGTGCAGAACCCAAGAACCATTGCAGAATCCATCAATGGTATCCCCTTTGCCGGCATACACGACTGGCTTAACAAAATAAATGGCAAACGGCTCGCAAAACAAATAAATAAAGCCATACAGCAACTTGGTTTCAGCAATGCCATTCTTATTAATGACAACGATTTCATACGCGGCTTTTACCTGAAAGAAATGGTTGCCTGCAGCGAGTATATTTTTTACCTGCGTGATTATATGCTGGGCGTAGCTTTTTTTAGGCGACATGGGCCCAGGCTTGAAAAAGCAGTACTGCAAAAAGCAGATTTGGTGGTGGCCAATTCAGCCTGGCTTACCAGCTATGCAAAAAAAAACAACCCAAAAAGTTTCTATATCGGTCAGGGTTGCGATTTTAGCACGTTGGCCCTGGCAGACGATGGCACCATGCCAGATGACATGCAATCAATCAGCGGCCCGGTTATTGGTTACACAGGGTTTATCAGCCCATGGCGAATTGATGCTGGTATTATAAAACACATTGCTGAGTGCTTTCCTGCATGCAGTGTGGTATTGGTTGGACCGGTAGACCCCCTGTTTAAAAAAGAAACGCACAGCTATCCAAAGAATGTTTATTTTCTGGGTGCAAAATCACCTGGTGTACTGCCAAACTACATTAAATGCTTTGATATTTGTATTAACCCCCAGGTCTTAAATGAAGTAACCCGGGGTAATTACCCAAGAAAAGCGGATGAATACCTGGCAATGGGAAAACCGCTTGTGGCAACGGCCACCGATGGCATGCAAATGTTTGCCGCCTATTGTTTTTTATGTACCAGCAAAGAAGAATTTGCCGAAAAGATTAATTACATCTTCGGCAATAGGGAGGCAACCAACAGTGATGCAATAAAACGGCAGCGAATGGAATTCGCTCTATCACATACCTGGCAAGAAAGCATAGGCCTGCTGGGCGATGCTTATTATTCTTTAAAAAATTAAACGGCCGGTGGAATGAGTGATCAAAATTTTGAAAATAAGCTGATGCAAACTGTTGCTACACTTTTTGTGCTGGCATTTTGTTTATTTATGTTTTATAAATTTTTATTCGATTAACTATATTTCTTACGATGATGTGCACCGGGGTGTACGCCTGTTATGAGATTAATTAATTATTTTGAACGCAAGGCTTCAGGCAAGCTGGTGCAGGAACTGGAAGGCCTCCGTTTCCTGGCCATAGTGCCTGTGGTCGTGCAGCATTGTGTGGAAAGATGGTACCGCAATGCGTATACGCCCGGTGTGTCAGGTCTTAGTGACGCACTTATCAATTACTTCCTGGGGGGCGGAACAGGTGTGTATCTTTTCTTTGCCATCAGTGGATTTATTTTGCCCCTGCCGTTTGCAGTTAGAAGACTATCGGGCGGGCCTATGGGCAATTTAAAAGTATATTTTATGAGAAGGCTTACCAGGCTGGAGCCTCCATATATGCTGGTGATGCTGTTGCTGGCGGTGGCAGCCCTGTTACTGCATAAAATGACAATGGGCGAAACCCTGGGTTATTTTTTTACGGGCATCACTTATAGTTCAACACTTGTGTACGGCCATTTCAATTTGCTCAACCCGGTTATATGGAGCCTTGAAGTAGAAATTCAGTTTTATATTTTAGCCCCTTTTATAACCTGGCTGGTGTTTGGTATAAAAGATTTTACAAAAAGATATATAACCATTACAGCAGCCATTTTGCTGATTGTTTTTATACAGGAACAAACCGGCATTTCAAGCGCGTACAATGTATTGCGGTTTACCATTCTTGGTCAGTTGCAGTATTTTTTACTTGGCCTGTTAATGGTAAATTTTTACCTGGAACAAAAATTAAAACCTGCTGGTTTTACGAAATGGTGGGATGTTGCGGCAACCATTGCCATATTTAGCATGATTGGCTTTAGGTGGGTAACTGGCTTTGGCAAAACAATGCTGTTTATTTTTGTGCTTGCCGTATTGTTTAGCGGCGCCTTTCGCGCAGGTGCATTCAGCCGGTTTATTAAACACCGCTGGATAATGGCCATTGGTGGTATGTGTTACAGCATTTACCTGTTGCACCTGGCTATTGCGCAGGCGTGTATTGAATTTATACTTAAAATAAACCACCATTCACTCAATAATGTTTGGTGGTTTACTATTTATGCTTTGCTGTTTCTTTTTTGCCTTGTGCTGATAGTTCCGGTATTTTACCTGCTGGTAGAAAAACCCTGTATGGACCATAGCTGGCCTGCCCGATTGAAAAATTTTATAAAATCAAAAACTGGCCGCGGCTTATCTTTAGAAAAGACTACAGGCGGACCGGCAACTACAGATAAACTGTAAATAAAGCCATCATTGAAAATATCAGGGATAAATGAATAAGAAGTTCTGTATTTTGAAATACCGCAATACAACCAATGACGGAGTTAAGGAAAAATAATAATATAGTTTCTTTCAGCGTGTGGGCAAAGGAGGTTTTCTTTACCCGGCGTATGAATTCCATACCGGGCTGGATTGTTATGGCCCTGGCGGGAATTGGGATTGCTTTTGCGGGTAGTGAGCTGGGTGCCAAAATTCCTTTGCTGATAATGGCTGGCGCAATGATCTTTATGTTCATTCTTGCCTGCCTCTACTATCCTGAATTTTCTTATTACCTGTACCTGTACTCCATCGTTGTTTTCACTTTGCCCGCCCGCGTCTTTGTTCTTAATCTTCCATTGGGTCTTTTAATTGAAGCAACGGGCTATTTGTCGGTAATTTCTATATTTATTGTGCAATACAGGAAAAGGGTAAACAGTTTTGATTTCTGGACAACGCCCATTTCGCTGATGATGCTGCTTCTTTTCGTTTATCTGTTACTGGAAGCTTTTAACCCGCAAATAACAGTTCGCACGGGCTGGTTTAATTTTTTTAGAAAACAGATTATTTACCTGCTTTTCTATTATGCCAGTTTTCTACTATTTGATTCAATGGAAAAAATCAGGCGTTTTGTAAAATACTGGATTATACTGGCAACAATAGTCGCGCTTTGGGGAATCAAACAGCAATGGCTGGGATTTACTGCTGCGGAAGATGCCTGGATACATAACGATCCCAATACAACTAATTTGCTTTTTCAAGGTGGTATGTTTCGCAAATTCTCTTTACTGCCAGACCCGGCCTCATTTGGCATAATGGTTACCTCCAGCGCATTGTTTACCTTAATACTGGCCATACGAACCCCCGTTAAAAAAATAAGAATACAACTATACACAGTCACCTTTTTACAATTGGTGGCATCCACCTATTCAGGTACACGTACCTGCACGGCCATGCTGGTAGGAGGTCTGCTTGCCTACATTCTTTTTACAATCAACGAAAAAAGAACCATTATTTTACTGCTGAGTTCTGTTGCTATTGCCTTGTTTCTTTTGTTTGGCCCCACACGCGATTCACCTCTGATCTCGCGCATGAAAACCACTTTCCAAGGAAGCCAGGAACCGTCCAATATTGTACGCAATATTAATCGCAGAAATATTCAACCTTATGTCTACCAGCATCCTTTTGGCGGAGGATTGCAAACGAGCGGAGAAGAAGGCAAAAAATTTTATCCATGGCACCGTCTTGCCGGCTATCCGCCAGACAGCGGCTATATGAAAATTTTGCTGGAGCAGGGCTGGATTGGGTTTACCCTGACTATCATTTTTTATTTTCTCATATTGCAGAGGGGGCTTGCAGGTTTTTATGAATCGCGCCGGCGGGAGATTAAAACCCTTTACATAGCATTGACGGTTTGCTTTTTTTCCCTCACTGTGGGCCAGTACTCACAGTTAGGCATATCCCAGTATCCGCAATATTTATTTTACCTGGCTACCTTAGTTATTTTCTATAAATTGAAAGAATATGATACCAAAAAAAATGGAAACCATGGGCCGATCGTTGCCTGATTATAAAAAACTATATTTACTGGGCATATTTTTCTATTGTGCAGCAGCCTGTGCACAGACCACCCTGCCAGACAACAAAAAAACTGAACCCGTCAGCAGTATCGTCGTAAAAGATAAACCGGATATACGCGAACGGCTGGTGAAACTGGCTATGCAGAATCCTGATTTTGAAATTGCAGACCGGAAAGTAAACATTGCAAATTACCAGGTAAAAAAAGCAAAAAATAGTTGGTTGGGCACTGTTGCCGTACAGGGAAACCTGAATGAATTTGCATTTAGAAAAGAAATAACAGGCGCTAATGGCGTAACATACAACCCATCTACTTATCCAAAGTATAATATTGGCGCCAATATTCCTTTTGATTTGTTCAGTACCAAAAAGAACGATATTAATATAGCCAAAGAAAATCTATCCATTGCAGAAGCAGAAAAAAACCAGCACTACCGCGAGCTAAAAGCACAGGTACTTACCAAATATGAAGATTTTCTTTTGTGCCAGCAAAGAT